>Ga0210019_1004108_pt1 | contig 12889 bp, 11 predicted proteins | sample CryGeyCG2114_020_2_FD_183969 | JGI IMG/M metagenome (GOLD analysis project Ga0210019, IMG submission 183969) | Groundwater microbial communities from aquifer - Crystal Geyser CG11_big_fil_rev_8/21/14_0.20 (SPAdes) (version 2) | ecosystem: Environmental > Aquatic > Deep subsurface > Groundwater ...
TAAATAAAAAAATATCCATCGATGAAATAATCAGAGCTGTTAATCTTACCAAACAAGCAGAGATAGAAACCTTAGGAAGTTTTATATTCGGAATTCCAGGAGAGACATATGAAGAAGGATTGAAAACGATAAAATTTGCTTGCGAACTGGATCTCGATTATGCTTCATTTAGTAATTTGACACCTTTTCCTAATACTATGCTTGCTAAAAGAGTTTCAGATTGGGGCAATACTGTTGTGGAGGCTCCCTTTGATTTGTCCGGAATCACATTTGTACCGTATTCTATGAAGTATAAACAATTAAAGAATCTTATAAAAATTAGCACCATTTCTTTTTATTTTAGGTATAAGTATATTTTAAAAAAAGTTAAAAAGATAAATACAATTCATGAACTTTTACGTCTATTTCGAGGATTATTGAGAGTAGCTATAAGGGTGTTTTCTTCATTAAACTAAATCTGAGATAAGTTTAATTAGAGCGCCTGAATGGGCTTGTTCTTCAATATAAAGCCTGTCCTTAAAATAAGGGTATAATCGAATATCCGGAGAGTTAAATAGAAATGGATATTACTCAGGATAAGATAACGGTTGTTGATTACACAAAAAGTTTATGCCCACAATGCTTAAAGGTGATTGATGCGAAAGTAGTAGAAAAAAAAGGGACACTTTTTTTAAATAAAAAATGCGAAGAACATGGAACGTTTGAGGCTCGTCACGTATTTGACACATACAAGATTTATTCTAGTATGAAAAATATATTTTGTTCTCTGGGAGAGTCTTGTAGAGTTTATCCACGTGATTTAATATTATATATAACATCTAAGTGTGATCAAAATTGTCAGATCTGTTATATGCGGGCGAATGAAAAAAAACTAGAAAAGGACCCGTCTTTAGATGAGATAGTGAACGCAATAGCCGATTATGCAGGAGAATATGTGCTTTTGTCAGGCGGAGAGCCAACCATGCGAGAAGATTTGTTTAAAATTATTAGAGCAATAAAAAAAAGAAGATTTAAAGTTTGCTTGATGACAAATGGAAAAAGATTGCAAGACATAAAATATGTCAAACAGTTAAAAAATGCCGGGCTTGATTTAATAGATTTACAATTTGATAGTTTAAATGATGCTAATCAGGAAATTATGCGTGGCGAGAAATTGGTGGATATAAAAAAGAAAGCTGTAGAAAATACGAGCGAAATTGGAATATGGATATTCCTATTTTCTGTGATAATAGATGGGGTTAATACGAATCAGATTGGGAAATTGTATGAATATTGCCTAGAGAACATGGATGTTATAAAGATATTAAATTTTACACCTATTTGGCAGCTTGGGAGATATTCAGCATTTGATCGCATAGCTAATTCCAGGATATTAGAAGAAATAGAAAAGCAAACCCCCCTTCGCATAGATGATTTTATAACAGGCACTGAATTTGCCCTTCTTTTTTTTGAAATACAAAGAAAATTAATTAATAAACAATGGACTAGACAGCCAGCTTGCGCATTAAGAACCTATATTTTAAAATTCAGGAAAAAACCTCCTTTACCGTTGAATAAAATAATAAATCTTGAAAAACTAAATTTTCATCTGCGAAATCTGAATAGGGCCCTCTCCAGCAGAAAAAGAATTGAAAATTGGGTTTTGTTGTTATTCAAATTTCCATATAGGTATTTTATAAAAGAATTATTGCTTGATGTAAACTTGTGCAGGCTTTTTAGAGAATTTATCATTGATTTTTTTATATCTCTGCGGAAAAAACATTCTGTAAAAGAAATGTTTAAATCATTTAAGATGTTAAGTATCATGGTAGGAGTATTTCATAATAAATACAACATAGATCTGAACATGGTAAAGAAGTGCACATTATATGCGGATTTATTGAACGGCGAAGGAATGGCTTCCGCTTGTCTGGTGCATATTTATGATGACGAAAATGAAAAAGAAGCGTATGTACGATAAATATTATTAAAATTTATGGAGATATTACTGAAAAAAACAAAAGGTTTTTGTCCGCAATGTAAAAGGATAGTTGCAGCAGATGTGTTTGCAAAGAATAATGAAGTATATATTAGAAAAATGTGCCAGAAAGACGGCTATTTTGAGGCACCATATTTCTGGCAGAAAATAAGGCATTACAAAACCATAGAGGCATTGTACCGAGAAAAAAAACGTGGACAGCCAATAGCGCAATTGGTTTATATTAATTATAAATGTAATCAATCTTGTAATTTTTGCTTTGTTGCAGTCGATGAAAAAATAGACTTTACTCCGTCAATTGCTGAAATCTTAAATAAAATCAAAAATTTTAAAGGACAATATATATATCTTTGCGGTGGTGAGCCTACATTAAGACTGGATTTGTTTGAGATAATTACAAAGCTTAAGAGAAAAAAATTTAAAGTTATTTTAATGACAAATGGAAAAAAATTGGTAGATACTAATTATGTAAAAAAACTGGAAGAAACAGGATTAGATATTGTTCAATTACAATTTGACACATTGGATGACAGGCAATATATAATTTTGAGAAAGGAAGAGCTGCTGGATATCAAACTGAAGGTTATCGATAATTTAGCCCATACAAAAATACTATTGCAATTATGGGTAATGTTAGTTAAAGGAATAAATGATGATCAGGTTGAAAAGATTATCAGATATGCGGCTAGAAACAGCAATATTATATCTACGGTTTTCCTTATCCCAGCATGGCGTTCAGGTAGATTTCCAGCACATCAGCAACTAACAAAGCCAGAAATATTGGACATTATGCAGGATAAATTAAATATAGGTGAAGATGACTTTCTAACTTATACGACGTTCGATTTTTATATTTCGGAAATATTCAATTATTTTATCAATAAACAACTTAACAGGTCTTCAATGTGCAATCTTGACTGCCATTTATTTGTTGTTAAGGATTCAATTATTCCTTTAACGAAGCTTATAGATCTTCAAAAAGCAAATATTTATTTAAAAATTATTTATGAGACATTGAAAAAAACTTTTGGCGTCAAAAAATGGAAAATTTTTCTAAAACTGGCTTATTTCTTCTTATTTCGACAACCATTGTTAAATATAAAACTTATAGCTTTTATATTCAGAACCATGATATCTTTTTTTGATTCTTTTATGAAGAAACAGTACCCTCTTAATAGGCACGGATCTTCATTTCATGTGCGGGTAGGCTCGTTTGTAGAGATTGCTAATTCAGACATGGATTGCATTAAACATTGCAACATTTGTTCAAATTATGCAAATAACTTGCTTTCACATTGCTTTAGTGAAATTTTGAAAAACCGTAACTAGATTTAATATTTTAATATGAAACTATTACTTATAAACGCATCGTTTTTCCCTGAAACGCCAAATATAGGTTTGGCATATCTCATGGCATCTGCAAAGAAAAGACATACGGTAAATTTATTAGATATAGGATTTCAATATAAAAATTATAAAGAATATATTACTAGTGGGCTGGAAGAATTTAAACCAGATGTAGTGGGTATTTCTGTTCTTACTCCTGGTTATGCACTGGCGCTTAATATAGCCAAATTGGTAAAAAAGGCGTATCCTAAAGCACAGCTTCTTTTTGGAGGAGTTCATTGTACTTTGAATCCTGAGATGACGATAAAACATCCTTTAGTGGATGCAGTATGTATAGGTGAAGGCGAAGAGGCTATAGTCGAATACTTAGATAGACTAGAACAGGATAAAAAACAAGAAGTAGCGGGTATCTGGTATAAAGATAGTAAAGGTGGGATAATAAAGAATAAGTTGAGGCCATTTAAGAGCGAACTAGACGAAATACCTTTCCCTGATTGGGACTATTGGGAGATAGAAAAGTACGCTGGAATGGGAGATTATTATCCTAACAGCCTTATTCATATTTCTTCCAGAGGGTGCCCTTATAATTGTGCCTTTTGCACAAATCCAGCTATTGCAAAGGCAGTGCCTGGTCCATACTATAGATTAAGAAGCCCTAAAAACGTGGTGGAGGAAATAGAATTTAACTGGAATAGATACAATAAATGGTTTAAAAATATTTTTTTTAATGATGAGATTTTTGGATTAAATAAGGATAATTTTGAGGGATTTTGCGGTCTCTTTATTGCTTCCGGCCTTAATAGAAAACTAACCTGGACCTGTCAAACAAGAGCAGATGTAATTACGCGTGATTGGGCAAAACGTGCCAGGGAAGCTGGTTGTGTTATGGTATTCTTGGGACTCGAATCAGGAGATGAATATTTGCGCAGAAATATATTAAAGAAGAATATTTCAGATCAAGATGTTGTTCGGGCAGTTACAAACTTGGAAGATCATGATATCCCTTATAAATTTACTATGATTATCGGATTTCCTTATGAGAACAAAAAAGCTGCTGAGAAGAGTTTTGCAATGGCAAAAAATTTTAACTCGATAAGGACAGATTTTTTATATTATCAACCTTTCCCTCATACTGAATTATCACAGTTAGTAGGCGGTAAAGACAGTTTTCCTTATAGAGGCATTACGAAGAAAGAAGACCATGTATCAAAACTTATATATGTATGGGTTAAAATGAGGACGAAGTCAGCTGAATTTAAAAGGCAAGATCTCGCATGGATTATGACAAAAACTCGACTATTCAAAATTTTTAAATTTTTAAAACAGGGAATTACATTGAAAGGCTTAAGATTTTTGTTCGATGTTTTAAAATTTATTTTATCAATTAATAACTGTAGAAAACGTCCATTGACTCATCCGGCTGTTTTTGGAGAGCTCTATCAGGCAACAGTATCAAAATATATTTGGGAAAATCATAAAATATATTTTGATTAAGAATTTATTATGAAAGTAGTTAAATGGTTATCGCGAACAAGATAAGACTTACTAGTATAATATTCGCTGTTATATTGCTCATACTATCTTTTTTTTATCTTCTGATAGGGTATCAGTTTGCTCTTAATGAAGGTTTTTTTGATGAAGGTTTAACTGTCTATGGGGCTACCCGTATTTTAAACGGAGATATGCCTTACAGAGATTTTTGGAGCCTCTATGCTCCAGGTGAATTTTATCTGTTAGCAGGAATCTTTAAGTTATTCGGAGCATCTATAGTAGTAGAGCGAATTGCAACTGTTGCAATAGAAGCTTTGTTCGCTTGTTTTGTATATCTACTTGTAAAAAAATTCATTTTTTCATATTCTGCTTTAGCGGTTTGGATGCTTACGCTAGCTTGGCTTAGAGTAAGAATGCCTTACAGCTGCCCAATGACAACTGCGTTGCTTTTTTTCGCAATAGCATCTTTAGGTATGGCAAACTTTATCTTTACAAAAAAGCTACGGTGGCTTGTTGTATCAGGGGTATTTACCGGTATAACAGCTTTATTTAGACAGGATATAGGATTTTATTTGTCTATTTCCACATTTTTAACAATCTCTGCCTTAAGGTATCACGAGATATATACGCATAAGAAAGCATGGCTTTTATGGATCAAAAAAAGTTTTAGCGCATATATTGTGTATTGTTTAGGCGTTGTTTTAATTATCGCGCCAATGATTTTCTATTTTATATCTAAAGCAGCTGTATCTAATTTCGTTTCAAGTGCTATTATATTTCCAATAAAAGTTTATCCAAAAGTTCGATATTTGTCTTTTCCTAATATGTTAATTTTTTATTTGCCTCTTCTAATATTTTTCATAATAATTATCTATTTAACATTTTATATGAAGGGCAATGAAATAAAGCTGCAAAAGAAATGGCTTATATTATTCTGTTTATTTTGTGGGATATTTTTCTTTAATTATAGCCGTATGCGTTTCGATATGCGGCATCTTTTGCCCACAATGATACCTGCTATAATATTGTTGGGTTTTCTAGCGTCTATAATTATGGATAAATTTTATGTTAGATACCGGCAAAGCCTTAAACTTATAATAAATCTTGTTGGGCTGATATTGCTTGTCGTAGCTATTATACCAAAGGCAAAAGTGTTATTCGAGCATATCCAGCATCCAGGTCCGGAATTGAAGCTATCTCGTGCGCGAGGATGTTATGACCAGATGGAATTTAGCATAGATCAACAAGCAGCTATCCAATATATCCAGGAACGAACCAGTTTTAACGAAAAGATTTTTGTAGGCAATTTAAGGTATGATCGTATAGTAATGAATGATATAATGTTTTATTTTTTATCGGAACGGCATAGCGCTACTGTTTATCATGAGCTTCATCCAGGGCTTGTTACAACAAAAGATGTACAGGAGAAAATTATTAAAGACATTAAAAAATCTGGGGTTAGGTATATTGTGTGCTGGACAGGTGATGGCAAGAATGTTGAGGCAAACGAAAGCAATAAATCTAGCGGAATAACTGAGTTGGAAGATTTTATCCAAAGAAATTTTAAGCTCATTCGAAAATTTAAATCTTACCTTATCCTATATCGCAGCTCAGATTTTTCTTAACTTGCCTTAGGATAAAAGTATTTTGAGAAAACCTATATGATACTGTCAATTGTAATATCAGTTTTCAATGAAGAAAAGTCTATAGCTAAAGTTTTATCTGATTTAAAACAATGCCACATACCTATGGAACACGAGATAGTAGTTATAGATGATTGTTCGAATGATTCTACGAGAGATATTGTTTTGAATGAACTTGAGAACAATAAAAAGATACGCCTAATAAGCTCTGATAATAAGCATGGTCTTGGAAAAGCTTTGAAAAGGGGTTTCGAAGCTAGTAAGGGAGATATTATTGTTGTGTTGACAGGCGATCTGTCAGATGATACAAACGATATTCCAATAATGTTGAAAAAGATATGCGATGAGGAATATGACATTATATGCGCTTCTAGATATGCTAAAGGAGGCATTGGAAAACAAGCTAATCTAATCAAAGGGTTTTTCTCTAAATCCTTCAACAGGATAATATGTGTTCTTACTAAAATCCCAACATTGGACTCTACAAATTCATACAAGATGTTCAGAAAAAAGGTGTTAAAAGATATAGGGCTGCTAGAGTCTAATTATTATACGCTTGGATTGGAGCTTCTGCTAAAGGCACATAAAAAAAGATTCAAAATAACAGAAATGCCTACTATCTGGCGCGATAGAAAAGATGGCAAGTCGCATTTCATGTTTTTACGAGACAGCTTTCAATATTTTAGATGGTTTATGTTCGCCATTGTTAATAAATAGAGCTAACTTGAATATTATATTGAGTATATAATTTATGCCTAAAATCAAAAAGACCATCCCAAACTACTATTTAAAACAAAAATATTTCTTATTTACCGTAGCCGTTATTTTTTTGTTGCTTATTTCAATATACTTGCCGTGTCTATTCCCAGTTTTTCATAAGAATGTCACTAAGCCAAATATTTTGTTATTGACTGTTTGTTCCTTAAGACAAGACCATCTAGGATATTATGGCTATTCACGCAACACCAGCCCTGCTATAGATAAATTTGCCAGTGTCTCAGTTTGTTTTAAAAATTGTTATACCCATATTCCTTGGACAAAACCTTCTGTTATAGCCTTGATGACAGGGAAGTATCCCGGGAGAGTAGAAAACGGCATAAAAGAAACAACGCTCGTTTCTTTTCTTGATTCAATGGGATATATAACATATGGAATAGTTGGAACTAACGTGGTAAGAGATGTTGTAAAAATGAATTTAGGATTCGAAAGTTTTTTTGATAATTACAATTTAAAGATTAGTAAAGATATTCATACTGTGCAGGCTGATACAATCGTTGATAAAGCAATAGAATGGTTAGATGGGCAACTGTCCAAGAAAACGCCTATTTTTCTATGGTTATTTTTTAAAGACCCTCATTGGCCATATAAGCCCCCCGCTTTTTATAAAGAAAAATTCTTACATGACCATTTATATTCTGAGCAATCGCAACAGTTAGCTATAAATAAAGATTATTATAATTCTATAGGAGGGATAGGCCAGGCACGTTTAAAAGATAATGCGGGACAACCAATAACAAATCGCGCCTACTATATAGCGCAGTATGATGCAGAGATATATTTCTTAGACAGCCAAATTAATAAAATTTTTGAATATTTGCAAAAACACAGCAGCTTTGATGATTGGCTTATTATTTTATTGGCAGATCATGGTGAGAGCTTAGGAGAAGACAATTATTATTTTAATCATGGATATTTTCTATCAGAAGGCCTTATAAAAATACCACTTTTCATAAAGCTTCCTCTGCAAACAAAACAAAAGGTAAGATATGATATCGCTTCAAGTTGCGATATCTTTCCTACAATCGCAGCATTAGTTGGTGCGCCAAAGCGTGATTTATTAACAATGGGTCTGTTTGGAAAAAATATTTTTAGTAAAGAGATGTGGTTAACAAAACAGCATCAGAGAAAAATAATGATAGAGAATTCAGAAGCCCATGGAAGCAATATGAAATTATTAGGATGCGTAGAACTGCCTTATAAACTTATTCATATCGTGGCGGAGAAAACGGATAAATTCTATGATATATCTAAACAGGAAGCGCTAATTACCAATTATAATAAATCACAACTTATAGTGAAAGACAGGATTAAAAAATATATTACAGATTTTTGGATTTCTTTAGATAAAGCGTTTCAAACAAATAAAGAAGAATTAAGATCGCTAGGCTATCTTCAGTAAATGGAATGAGTACAAGGCGTAGGTCAGCCAGTACGAAATTGACAAATATCTGCTGATATTGTAATTTTATGTAGGAGACAGGTATGCCTGTCTCCTACATATGTGTAAAAATTTCTTGACATGTTTTGAATCTGTGGTATTATTTAAATAGATAAAGCACAAAGTATGTGCTAAGAAGTAAGCGATGAAGTGTTCAAGATGATTTGAACGCTTTTTGTGTTTTTAAGGATAATGACGTCCTTTTTGGTAGAAAGGCTCTACTGGAAAGGATTTTTTGCTTTTTAAGGGGGGAAAATGAAATTTGATGAGCTGTACAATAGAATATCTCCCAGGTTAAAAAGAATAGCCGGTTTTTATAATAAGAGAGGAGTTTCTTTTGATAGGGATGACCTTTGTCAAGAGATGGCTATCCATCTATGGAATAATTTCAAGAATGGGGTTCCTGAAGGCCTGAACGATACCTATATAATAAAGGGGTGCGAGTTCCATATATTAAATTATATGAGGAAAGAAAAGGAAAAGGTCTATAAGGTAAGTCTGGAAGCCCCTATTAATGAAAACGGCGATACTCTAAAAGAGAACATAACGGATGGACAGGAAAGTTTAGATAAAAAAGTAGACAAGAAGATGCTGGTAGATCATATAATGAATAACGGGTTTTCAAAAAGAGAAAAAGATGTGTTTGAGCTTTTGTTGGATGGTTATACCGTGAGGGAAGCAGGCGGGAAGCTCGGCATTTCTCACGTAATGGTAGTGAAATTAAAAAATAGATTAATAAACAAGGTTACCAGATTGGTTAATTAATTACTTATGTCATTATAAGATCAAAGAGTTTTCGATTCGCCCGCCAATGAAACAATGGCGGGCTTGCTCGAACAATATTCTTCGAGCGAAGTCGAGAAGAATATTGTTATAAAGCACGTTGCAGTGCAGACAATGGCGTTCGGTAAACGAACGCTTTTTCATTTTCAGGCTTTGTCTGAAAATGACCCTGAGCGAAGTCGAAGGGTTAGACATAGGCGTCCAATTTAATGCTGTGACAGCATTTAAAATTCGGGCGCTTTTTTAATGCCCGAGAAAGGATACTAAAATGCGAACTTTAAGAGTAATGTTATTTATGGTTTATAGTTTATTGTTTATTGGTTCTTTTTGTTATGCCACACCTTCAACTACTTATTGGACACCTGATACAATGGATATCCAGCCTTATAAAAAATGGCACATTACCTATGATAGTTACTTCACCGTAGGTAAAAAAGGCGCTCATAAGGGCGATCTTCCTACTGATATAGGGCTGACATACGGGGTTTTACCTTTTGAAAAACTCAAAATGGAAGTAGGGTTTGATGTGCTTGAGCCTCAAAACGATCCCCTATCTTTTAATGCTAAAATTGGTACGCCGGAAAACGCATTGTTTGAAAATTCGCCGGCATTAGAAGTTGGGATATTTAACGTTGGAACCAAAAAAAATGTGACTGATTATAACATTGTGGATTTTATCACTGGTAAAACATTGCCGTTTAATTTAGGCCGTTTACACCTGGGCGGGTATACAGGGAATAGCAATACCTTAAAATCAGCCGCTGGGAAAAAACAAGCCAATGGGTATATGCTTGCTTATGATTATGGGTTTTGGCCCGTAAAAGATGAAAAAGGCGAACTTAAATTTAATAGGTATGTTTTAGCTGGTGATTATGCCAGCGGTAAGAATGCAATTGGCGGAGGCGGAGTTGGCCTATACATTTATTTTACGCCGGATATTGACTTATTGACGGGCCCGGTTTGGTTCAATGACCACGCTTTAAATGGCGATATGAAATGGACCATGCAATTGGATATTAATTTTTAAATGCATAAGAAGAGCAGAATCATCATGGATTTAGCCAATACCTATACAGTGCAGGTAGATATTGATTTTTAAAAGAAAAAGGCACAGGGGGGATTAAAATGAGCAAGAAAATATTTAAGTTATTGTGCGGGGTATTTATAGGTTTAGCGCTTCCGGTTTTAGCTTTTGCTCAAGACCCGAGTGGTGCTGTGACATTAGTCCAGAATCCGCAGGCGCCTGTTGATTATGTCTGGATTTTAGTCTGTGGATTTCTGGTATTTTTTATGCAGGCAGGGTTTGCTATGGTAGAGACAGGTTTTTGCCGCGCGAAAAATGCTACCAATCTAATGGCAAAAAACACCATTGATTTCGTTATTGCTTCATTGTTTTTTATGGCTTTTGGTTTTGCCATAATGATGGGCCAGGATTTTAAAGGATTGTTTGGCACAACCGGCTGGTTTTTGTATGGTTCAGAGTATGATGTGGGAAGATATCTGATGTTTTTTTGGCAATTGGTTTTTGCGGGAACCGCTGCAACCATTGTTTCCGGAGCAGTTGCAGAAAGATTAAAGTTTCCCGCTTATTTAATTTACAGCGCTATTGTAAGTTTAATTATCTATCCTTTTTACGGCCATTGGGTCTGGGGCGGAGGATGGCTTGCTAAACTCCCATTTGGCGCAGGCCATGTTGATTTTGCCGGTTCAGGAGTTGTCCATACCATTGGTGGTTTTGTAGGTTTGGCAGGAGCTATTGTTTTAGGCCCGAGATTTGGCAAGTTTGGTAAAGATGGAAAACCAAAGGCTATCCCAGGACACAGCATTACATTAGCTGCGCTTGGTACCTTTATATTATGGTTTGGCTGGTTTGGATTTAATCCAGGTTCAACTTTTTCTGCGCATCAATTAAGGATTGCTGTTATTGCAGTAAATACGAATTTGGCGGCAGCTGCAAGCGCAGCAGTGGCCCTCCTTCTTGTATTTGCGAAGACAAAGAAATGGGATGTAGGCATGATGCTAAATGGCTGTTTAGCGGGATTAGTGGCGATAACTGCTCCTTGCGCCTGGGTTGAAGCATGGGCAGCAGTAGCTATCGGAGCTGTAGCAGGAACATTAGTTGTTTTAAGCGTTTATTTTTGGGAAGCCAGAGGAATAGATGATCCCGTAGGCGCAGTCAGTGTCCATGCGATAAATGGCGTGTGGGGGTTGATTAGTGTAGGTTTATTTGCTGATGGAACATATGGTTTAGCTACGACAGAAGAACCTCTTATAAAAGGGTTATTTTACGGAGGAGGCTCTGGGCAGCTAATTGCCCAACTTATTGGCGCGATAGTATGTGTTAGCTGGGCGTTTGGCCTTGGATTAATTCTGTTTAAATTAATGGATAAATGTTTTGGAATCAGGGTGTCTCCCGAAGAAGAATTAAAGGGTTTGGATATTCCTGAACACGGGACACCTGCCTATCCGAATTTTTATACTACCAACGGATAGATATCAAGGAGGTTTTTAAAATGAAAAAAATAGAAGCGGTAATCCGCGTAGAAAAATTAGAAGAAATTATAGATGCCCTGGAAAAATTCGGATACCCGGGAATGATGATTACCCGTATTGAAGGGCATGGCCGGCAAAAAGGTTTGGTTGAGCAATTCCGCGGCAGGGAATTTAAGGTCAATTTTTTACCAAAGATAAAGATAGAGGTTGTGGCTAAGGATTCCGAGGTAGATAAAATTGTAAATACCATTTCAATTATTGCAAAAACAGGAGCAATCGGAGATGGAAAAATTTTTGTTTACCCGGTTGAGAATGTTTTACGAATCCGCACCGGTGAAAAAGGGGAAGCGGCATTGTAGAATAGGAGAGTATAAATTTTAATGGTGGATAAAGAATTAATTAGAAAAATTATACAGATAAAAGAAGAAAGGAGGTATACCTTACACGATTTATCTAAACAGCTTGATATACAAGTTACTACTATAGAGCGTTGGTTGAAAACAAATCGGATTAATAAAATTTATGCAAGAATAGTTAAAGAAAAATTGCAAATAAATTGATGTTACACCTTGTAAGAATTGGTTCTTAATTTGATCTTACAGAAATAGGGAAATTTTTATTTAATTTTTACTCAATTGAGTAATCAAAAAAGGGAAGGGGGAAGTATGATTAATTCAGGCGATACTGCTTGGGTTTTAGCTAGTTCAGCATTGGTCTTGCTAATGACGCCGGGATTGGCATTTTTCTACGGCGGTATGGTAAGAAAGAAGAATGTATTGAGCATCTTAATGCAGTGTTTTGTAATTATTTGCATTGTAAGTTTGCAGTGGGTAATCTGCGGTTACAGCATTGCGTTTCATCCAGGTAAAGGTTTTTGGGGCGGATTTGGATGGTTTGGGCTGACTGGCGTAGGTTTTGAGCCTTATGGAGATTATG
>Ga0210019_1004109_pt1 | contig 12888 bp, 11 predicted proteins | sample CryGeyCG2114_020_2_FD_183969 | JGI IMG/M metagenome (GOLD analysis project Ga0210019, IMG submission 183969) | Groundwater microbial communities from aquifer - Crystal Geyser CG11_big_fil_rev_8/21/14_0.20 (SPAdes) (version 2) | ecosystem: Environmental > Aquatic > Deep subsurface > Groundwater ...
ACTATGACGAACGGGAGGCGTGGGAGCACTGGCACAGTTTCGCGCAGCGCAACCTCTACGGCATCGAGATTAACGACCAGATCGCCCGCGTCTGCAAGATGAACATGATTATTCACGATGATGGTCACACGAACGTTATCAGCACAGACGCCCTTTCCACCTTCGGAGAGATTGCCAACATCAAGCGAGACTTTCAGCCCAATCGCTTTGACCTTATCCTTACTAATCCCCCGTTCGGCGCAACGGTCAAGTCCACCGAGAAGGATTATTTAGATTCCTACACGCTCGGCAAAAGCCGCAAGAATCAGAAAACCGAAATTCTCTTCATTGAGCGGTGCATCCAGTTCGTCAAACCCAAGACTGGAAGAATTGGAATTGTACTGCCTGATGGGATTCTTACTAACTCTTCCTTGCAGTATGTCCGCGACCTCCTTATAGAGCGCTGTCAAATCCTGGCGGTGGTATCGTTACCGCAGTTTGCCTTTGCTCACTACGGCGCGGGAGTGAAATCATCGCTCGTCTTCCTCCGCAAAAAAGGTGACAAGGAGAAGCTGGGTAAATACCCGATCTTCATGGCGATTGCTGAACACATCGGCTACGACGCGACGGGCCGAAAAGACCCAGCAAATGACTTCGATGGAATCGTCAAGGAATACGAGTTATCCCAACAACACCCCAACGAGTACAAGGGCTGCTGATGCGGTGCTTTGTCGTGTCTTCTGACACCATCAGTGGGCGCTTAGACCCCCAGTATCTAATTGCGCTGGCCGAACGTCGCAGAGTCAGCAGCAAGTACCCACCTGTTCCTCTAGCCGACATGCTGGCGGGAAAGCCTCAGTACGGTGCAAACGAGCCAGCTGTTGATGGGAACCCAAAAACCGATACGCGGTACATCCGTATCACCGATATAGATGAGTTTGGGAACCTCATAAGCGACAAGTGGAAAACCGCGAGAAGTACCGATGAGAAATACTTGCTGAAGGCGGATGATCTCCTATTTGCTCGAAGTGGGGCAACAGCGGGCAAGACTTTTATCTATCGAAAGGAGCATCCGAAGGCCATTTTTGCAGGGTACTTGATACGTTTCCGCATAGACCAGACAAAAGCCGATCCTCGTTTTGTGTTCTACTACACTCAGTTACCTAACTACACCCTGTGGGTTAAGTCCACGCAACGACCCTCAGGGCAGCCAAACATCAATTCGGAGGAGTTCAAAGCTCTACGCATCCCTCTGCCTCCACTTCCCATTCAACAGCAAATCGTCAAGAGCATGGAAACCGCTTACGCTCGCAAGCAACAACAAGAGGAGGAGGCGAATAAGATTTTCGACTCGATAGACGCCTTTGTACTGCAACAGCTAGGACTTGCCTTACCAGAGGTCAAAGAAAGTAAGTGCTACTCTGTCCTTTCCGAAGAGGTCGAAGGCCGACGCTTAGACACCTACCATTATCAACCGAAGTTTGAACTAGTTGTCGAAGCTTTGGAGAAAACCAAGTTCAAAGTCTTTAGCTTGGGTGCGCTAATAGCCGATCTATCAGGCGGTGCAACCCCAGAAGTGGAGGGGAACTTTTACACCGACTCCTCTGGTGTACCCTTCCTACGGGTACAAAACATTACTAAGCAAGGACTTGAGTTGACCGACGTGAAGTTTATCAAACGTGAAGTTCACGAAGTGATGCTGAAGCGCTCTCAGCTTCAAAAAGATGACTTGGTATTCACGATTACGGGACGCATTGGAAGCGTAGCAGTAGTTCCCAATGGCTTTGAAGGCAACATCAACCAGCACTCGGTCAGGTTTCACTTAAAAGAGGAGGTAGAAGGTCTACGGATCAACCCACACTACATCGCCACCTTCCTTAATACCTCATTTGGTAACATTCTCTCCTTCAGAGAAACAACGGGCGGGACACGTCCTGCGTTAGATTACCGAGCCTTGCAATCTCTCAGGGTTCCGCTACCACCCTCTGAGATTCAGAGCCGCATCAGTGACGAGACCAAGCGCCGCATCATTGAATCTGCACGGCTAAAAGGTACGGCTGTCCAAGTACTCGACGAAACCAAGCAGCAAGTCGAAGCATTACTACTCGGTAGATGACACCATGAACCTTGCACTTCTTTACGTCCGTGTATCCAGCACCGAGCAAGAGAAAGAAGGGTATTCCCTTGATGCCCAAGAGAAGCTTGGGCATGAGTATGCCAAGCGTAAGGGGCTGACTATTGCCAAAAGCTGGAAGGTATCAGAGTCGGCCTGGAAGCAGGAGCGCTCGGCGTTCAATCAACTCGTGGACTACGCCAAGCGACATGACGAGATCGGCCATATCATCTTTGATGTGACCGACCGCATGACGCGCAACGACTTCGACAAACTCAAGATTTACACCCTCATTAGAGAACACAGCAAGACTGTCCACTTTTCCAGAACTAACAAGACCTTTAATCGAGACTCCGGCTCAGATGATGAGTTCATGTTCGACATTGAGGTTGCGGTAGCCAAAAAGATGTCCAACGACATCTCCCGCAAGTCACAGATGGGGATGCTAGAGAAGGCTGAGCAAGGCCTTTACCCTTCCGTCGCGCCGCTTGGGTATCGGAACAACCTCGTAACCCATCTGCTCGATGTAGACGAGGCGACGGCGCCGCACATTCAAAGGGCCTTTACGCTCATGGTAACGGGCCGCTACTCGCTTTCGACGCTTGGCGATCTCCTGTACCAAGAGGGCTTGAGGAACAAGGGCGGCAATCGCGTTGGCAAGAGCACCCTGGCCTATGTTCTGAGCCGGTCAATCTACTACGGGGCCTTCATCTGGAAAAGAAAGCTCTACCAGGGCAGCCACACGCCCCTTATCTCGAAGGAGCTGTTTGATCGCGTCCAAGACGTGCTGCATGGCCGCTACCATCCAGACAGGCGCGGCAGGAGCTTTCCCTTCAATAACCTGATTATCTGTGGCTTATGCGGCTGCAAGGTGCTTGGAGAGCTAAAGAAGCGAAAATACCACTACTACCACTGCACCTTTTCGAAGGGACGGCACAATGGGATTAGCTATGTTCGAGAAGATCGGCTGGCCGTGCTATTTGAAGAGCCAGTAAAGACCGTCACGCTGCCGGAAGACGTTGCAGAACTGGCGAAGGACGCACTCAAGGAAGCCGCCGGAGATGCCCTAAAATTGCACGATAACCGCCTAAAATCGCTCGAACTCCAGCAGGAGAAGGCCAACACACGCCTAAGCCGATTGTACGATGCAAAATTTGACGGAGAGCTTACGGAAGAGACCTTTCGGCTCAAGGAGAACGAATACAAGGCCCAGCTTATCGAGATCAAATCACAGATGGACAGCGCCAAGAGGGTAAACCCCAGATTCTATGACGATGGCTGCCAAGCCCTCGAACTCTCTAAGCGCTTGCACCGCATGTACGTTAAGGTGAACTATGAAGAAAAGGCCAATTTACTCCGCCTGATAGCCTCGAACTATGCCCTCCTTGACGTAAGTCTCTCTCCCACATGGAAAAGGCCCTTCGACTTATTCGTCAAAGGGCCTTCTCGTCCTAATTGGCTCCCCGGCCAGGACTCGAACCTGGGACATGCTCATTAACAGTGAGCCGCTCTACCAACTGAGCTACCGGGGAATAAACTTGGGTACGAGGACGCCTGGATCGACGACCAGCGTCGGATCGAGGGGCAGTTATTGTATCACAGCTCGCGCCGGCCCTCTAATGCTTTTGCGAGGGTAGCTTGGTCGGCGTAGTCGAGGTGGCTGCCCACCGGCAGGCCGGAGGCGATGCGCGTGAGCCGAAGTCCCCGGGGCCGCAGCAGCCTCGACAGATATGCGGCGGTCGTCTCGCCATCTTTGTCCGCGTCCGTCGCCAGGATGATTTCCTCGACGACGCCCTCGGAGAGGCGCTGCACCAGCTCATCGATTTTCAGCAGCTCAGGGCCGATCCCATCCAGCGGGGCCACCGCTCCCAGGAGCACATGGTAGAGGCCGCGGTAGGCCCCGGTCTTTTCAATCGCCAGAACATCTTTCGGCTCCTCGACGACGCACAACAGCGACGGGTCGCGCGTCGCATCCTGGCAGATCGGGCAGCGGGGGTCCTCGCTCAGGTTAAAGCAGACCTCACAGAACTTCAGCTGCTCTTTCACATCCACGATCGCCTGGGCGAGCTGCCGGGCCTCATCCCTCGGAACGCGCAGCAGGTAGAACGCCATCCGCTCGGCGGAGCGCGGGCCGACTCCAGGCAGCTTCTCCAGCGCCTCCAGCAGTTTCGCAAGCGGACGGGCGGCGAGCGTCGGCATAATCAGGTTGCGGAGGGCCGGTCCATAATCGTGGCATTAAAGAGGTTCACGATATCCTGCACCATAGGCGAAACGCCTGAGCGTTCCGCCGCCGCTCCGGCAGAGGCGGGCGCAGCAGATTCTTCGCTGCCGGCCGGGAGCGTCGTGTATTCCACGGTGAGCGACGCGCCGTAGAGCTCGCTGACCACCGTGGTGATCAGCCGTCGGTTCTCCGCCTCGCTCAACACCTCATGGTGGAGCGCAAACCCTGGCAGGCCAACGGTCAGGATCGCGCCCTCAAGGCGCAGGGGCCTGGCCTCCATGAGGTACGCGGCCAATGACATCTTTTTTGACCCAAGCTGCCCCAGGACCGACGCCCAGGTGGCCAGCAAAGAATCAGAAAGCGCGGTTTCCTCCGAACTGTGCGCTGGCGAAGGCGACGCAGCGTCAACGGCCGGAGCCGTGAGAGCTTGCACCGGCACAGCGGTGGCGGCCTTCGGCGTCGTTGAGGAACGCGCTGGCTGGGTGCTGCGCGGTAAGGCGGGCGGCGCATCTGCCACGCTGGGGGCCCACTGTTCCAGGCGCCGGCTGAGCGCGTCAAGCGACTGCCACTGCTCGCGGGTGGCGAGCTTGATGATGGCGAGTTCAAGGATCGTCTGCGCCACCGGGCTGCGCCGGATCAGGTCGTAGGCTCCGGCGAGCATTTGCAGGATGACGACCAGCTCTTCAGGCGTGCTGCGCGCCCCTTGCGTGTCCAGCCGCGCGATGCGCTCGGAGGGCTCATCGACCAATTGGGCCAGCAGCGTCTCGCGCGACGGGGTGTCTTTCGTGCTGGCCAGGATCAGCAGGTTGCGCACGTGCCGCAGCAGCCCCATCGCCAGCAGCGGGACGTCCTTGCCCTGTTCGATTTGCGCGGTGAGCACCGTCAGCGCCTTGGTCGCGTCCCGATCGAGAATCGCCTCCATCCACTGCACCAGCAGCTCGGACTCCACGGTGCCCAGCAGCGCGGTCACGTCGGGTTCCCGGATCGTTCCATCGACGAAGCTCGCCAGCTGTTCCAGGACCACCTCGGCGTCGCGCAAGCTGCCGTCCGCCGCGCGGGCGATGGCGTACAGCGCCGGCTCCTCGGCCTTGAGCTTCTCGGCTTTGGCGACGCGCGAGAGCACACCCACGACCGTGGACGCTTCCAGCCGGCGAAAATCGAACCGCTGGCAGCGGGAGAGAATGGTAGCCGGCACTTTATTGGCGGCGGTAGTGGCGAAGATGAATTTCACGTGCGCGGGAGGCTCTTCCAGCGTCTTGAGCAGCGCGTTGAACGCCTCCATCGTGAGCATGTGAACCTCATCGATGATGTAAATACGGAAGGCACCGAGCGTGGGAGCAAAAGCGACCGTTTCCCGCAGGCTGCGGATCTCATCGATGCCGCGGTTGGAGGCGCCGTCGATCTCGATGACATCGAGGCTGTTGCCCTGGGTGATCTGCGCGCAGCTCGGGCAGGTGTTGCAGGGGGTAGGCGTAGGACCCTTGGCGCAGTTGAGGCACTTGGCGAGAATACGCGCGGCGGATGTTTTGCCGATGCCGCGAAGCCCGGTGAAGAGGTAGGCCTGGCCCAAGCGTTTCTGCTCCAGCGCGCGGGTGAGCGTCGTCGTCACGTGCGGCTGGCCGACAAGGTCCGCGAACGTTTGCGGGCGGTACTTGCGGGCAAGTGGGAGGTAGGTCATCAGCTCTGTAGCTATCTTACATCTTTGAGGAAAGACTCGCTGCGATCTGTGCGTTTTTAGAAATTTGAAATGAGAAAACGGAGAGGGAGGGATTCGAACCCTCGGTACGGGATTTCGCCCGTACAGCGGTTTAGCAAACCGCCGCCGTCGACCACTTGGCTACCTCTCCAAAGCTTGTCAATTTCCTCGACGCTAAATCTCCGCGTGGCTGCCGGCGGCTTTGCGCAAGAGAAGGTGGCACTCCCCAGCAAGGATTTCCTTCGTCACCGTCAATCGGCGGTTGAGCCGCTCATTGCTCGTCAGGTCCACCGCCGAGCCGCACGCCCCGCGTTTGGGGTCGGCAGCGCCGAAGACCAAGCGCGCCGCCCCGCTGAGGAGAATCGCCCCCACGCACATCGCGCAGGGCTCCTGGGTGACGTAGATCGTCGCCTCGGGGAGCTGGTCGGACTGCAGCGCGTTGGCCGCCTGCGTGATGGCAATGATCGCCGCATGCGCCGTCGGATCGCGCAGGAGTTTCACTTGGTGGCGCGCTTTGGCGACCACCTGCCCCTGGTGGACGATGGCGGCCCCTACCGGCCGGTCGCGCGAGGTCAGCGCCTACTCGGCCTCTTTCAAGGCTTCGCGCATGTAATGATCGTCGGGTTTTTGCGTGGTCATGGCTTGGTCCTTAAATGGTGCGCCCAGGTGGGTTCGAACCACCAACCTTCGGCTCCGCAGGCCGACGCTCTATCCAATTGAGCTATGGGCGCGTGCATTCGAGATGCGGCGCATGAGAAGCAACGGAGAGGGTGGGATTCGAACCCACGAGCCACTTTTGATGGCTACACGCCTTCCAAGCGTGCTCTTTCGACCACTCAGACACCTCTCCATTGTAGTATGGGTCGCAGCACTCTTATAGAGACAAAATCAATGGCGGAGAGGGAGAGATTCGAACTCTCGAGGGTCTTACGACCCTACCGGTTTTCGAGACCAGCGCTTTCAACCACTCAGCCACCTCTCCGGTAGCTTGTGCCTGCCTCAGACGAAGAACAAAACGGAGGAGGCAGGATTCGAACCTGCGAGGACCTTGCGGCCCTAACGGTTTTCAAGACCGCCGCTTTCAACCACTCAGCCACTCCTCCTGCAGCGTTGTCAAAAGAACAACTGTTGCACTACGCTGGTGAGGATCGCCTGCGTGTGCGTCAACCCCTCGGACATGGCGCGGGCGAATGAAAACTCGGGGATCGCCCATGGCGCGCACGCGCCCGCAATCACCAGCGTCAGCACCACGATCAGCCCGATCGCCAGCAAATACGTTTCCAGATGCCAGCGCTCGCGCTGCGGCTGCAGGTCGTCCGCGGTCATGACCCATTGAAAGGCCATCGTCGCCCCGATCAGCACGCCGGCGGGACCGTCGATGAACCGCCGGTCGATCCACTGCGCCGCGAGCCAGGCGGCCGCGCAGGTGAGCATGGTGTAGAGCGGCACCACATAGGGGCTGAACGCCACGAGCGTCGATCCCTCAGCGGATCCGCCGCGCGGCCCACCGTCGCTCTTGCCTGTCTTGCCGGGTTTCACCTTTGGCGCGGGGGCGCTTCGCTCAGTGCTAGCCACTTGTCCCCCAAAGAGCCAGACCGCCAGCGTCGAAAACAGGCGGTGGCTGGCCTGGAACCATCCGACCGGCCGATAGAGCAGCACATGCACACCGACGTACGCCGCAAAACCTCCAACGACGAACTGACGGAACGTGCTACCGGACAGTGACGGGATGTCCAACTGCTCCAAAAACCCCAGCAGCAGTCCGGCGGTGAGCGGGATCACCAGCGCCACCATCACTACTTTGACGGCGCGCCCCACCCAGCCGCTGAGCTTAGAGGTAATCTTTTCCATCCACATAAGGACGCAGCGGCTCGGGGATCTTGATCCGCCCATCCGCCTGCTGATGGGTTTCCAGCAAGCAGATGAACGTGCGGGCTAGCGCGACCCCTGAGCCGTTGAGCGTGTGCACGTGCGCGACTTTCTTGGTTGCGGCGTCGCGGTAGCGGATGTTCGCCCGGCGCGCCTGGAACTCCTCGAAGTTGCTGCAGCTGGAGACTTCCAGGAATTGATTCAGTCCCGGCGCCCAAGCTTCCAGGTCATAGCACTTTGCCGCGGCAAAGCTTAAATCGCCGGTCGCAAGAGCCACGACCCGGTAGTGCAATCCCAGCCGCTGGAGAATCGTCTCCGCGTTGCCCAGGAGCTTTTCCAGCTCGTCGTACGAGGTCTCGGGCTTCACGAACTTGACCAGCTCCACCTTGTCGAACTGATGCACGCGCACCAGGCCCCGCGTGTCTTTGCCGTATGAGCCGGCCTCCCGTCTGAAGCAGGCGGTGTAGCCGGTGTAATACACCGGCAGCTGGGCCTCATCGAGGATCTCATCGCGCAGCAAGTTCGTCAGCGGCACCTCGGCCGTGGGCACGAGGAATAGATCGTCGTCCTTGAGCCGGTACATATCCTCTTCGAACTTCGGCAGCTGCCCGGTGCTGAACATCGATGCGCGGTTGACCAAAAAGGGTGGAAAGATTTCCGTGTAGCCGTGCTCTTTGGTCTGCACATCGAGCATCCAGTTGATCAGCGCCCGCTCAAGCCGCGCGCCAGCACCCGTAAAGAGCGGAAAATGCGATCCGGTGATCTTGGCGGCGCGCTCAAAATCCATCAGAGCGCGCTGCTCGGCCAGGTCCATGTGCGTCTTCGGGGTGAAACTGTAGGACGGTTTGTCCCCGACCGTGCGCACGACCTGGTTCGCCTTGGCATCGCCCACCGGTAGCGACGCGTGCGGGATGTTCGGGATAAGCGCCAGCTCCTGGTTCATGGCATCCTCTAACTGCTTGAGCCGCTGCTCCTGCCGCTTAATCTGTTCGGAGAGCTCCTTGAGATGCACGGTGGGCGCGGCCCCTCCGGCGCGCTGCTTGGCAAACTCGTCCGATGCCCGCTTCTGCTCATGCCGGCGCTGCTCGATGTCGGTCATGAGCGCACGCCGCTCCTTTTCCTTGGCCAGCAGCGCATCCAGGGGATACGAGCTGCCTCGGCGCTTGAGCGCCTCGCGGATCAATTCCGGATTGTCGCGTAGCAGTTTGAGATCCAGCATCCCTTAGCCTTTGATCACCCCAAGCGGACGCATCCTGGCGACTCGGCGCGCCAGCCCGGCGCCGTGCACGACCTCGACGACATCGTTCACATCTTTATACGCGGCAGGCTGCTCTTCCGCAACCCCCTTGCGGCCCCGGCCCATCACGACGATGCCCTGCTGCGCGAGCTCCTGTTCGATCGATCGGCCGGAGGCCTTGCGCACCGCTTCAGCCCTGGACATCACGCGCCCGGCCCCGTGACAGCAGCTCCCGAAGCTTTCTTCCATGGCGGTCTGCGTCCCGACGAGCACGTAGGAGTGGCGGCCCATGTCGCCTGGAATGATCACCGGTTGGCCGACCTCGCGATACGCGGGCGGGGTCTCCGGGTGCCCCGGCGGAAACGCCCGGGTTGCGCCCTTGCGGTGGACGCACACCAACCGCTCCTGCCCCTCCACCTGGTGCTTTTCAAACTTGGCGATGTTGTGCGCGACGTCGTAGACCAGGCGCATCCCCAGCTGCTGCCACGTCTGCTGGAACACGCGCTCGAAGACCATGCGCGCCAGATGCATCAGGCACTGCCGGTTCGACCAGGCATAATTGGCCGCGCAGCGCATGGCGCCAAGGTACGCCTGGCCTTCTTCCGAGGACAGCGGCGCGCACGCCAATTGCCGGTCCGGCACACGGATGCCGTACTTGCGCATGGCTGCTTCAGTCACGTCCAGATAATCGTCGCAGATTTGATACCCGAACCCGCGCGAGCCGGAGTGGATCATCACCGTCACCTGGCCCTGGAACAGCCCAAGCTGGTTCGCGATTCCTTCCTGGAACACCGTGTCGATGACCTGCACTTCGAGAAAATGGTTGCCGGATCCCAGCGTGCCGAGCTGATCATCGCCGCGCGCAAACGCCCTGTCCGACACGCGAGACGGGTCCGCACCCTCCAGGCAGCCGCCCGATTCGGTGTGCTCCAGGTCCTCGGGCGCGCCGTAGCCTTGTTGGATGACCCAGCGCGACCCTTGGCGCATCAGGCGGTCGGCGTCCTTGCGGCTGATGCGGATGTCCCCACTCATGCCCACCCCACAGGGGATATCGCGAAAGAGCTGCGCGATCAGCGCCTTGAGCACCGGCTGGACTTGGTCCTCGGTCAGCTCGGTGCGCACGAGCCGCACGCCGCAGTTGATATCGTAGCCGACGCCTCCGGGGGAAATGACCCCGTCCTTCGCATCGACCGCAGCCACCCCGCCGATCGGAAACCCGTAGCCCCAGTGGATGTCCGGCATCGCCATCGACGCCTTCACGATGCCCGGCAGATGCGCGACATTCGCCACCTGCTGCAGCGACTGATCCGCCGCAACGTCCTGCAGGAGCTTTTCGCTGGTAAAGATCAATCCCGGCACGCGCATCCCGCGATCGTACGTCTGGGGGATGCGCCAGCGGTAGTCGTCGAGCTTTTCCAGCGGGCCGGTCCACGCGCGTTGTGCGGTCTGCACCATCAGATATCCACGATGACCTCTCCGTGCCACCGGCCGCCGCGCTCTTCCACACGAAGGAGATGACGGGTGATCGCCTTCACCTCCCGGCCTTGCTGATGCCGCTGCGGGTCAAAGCGCTCGCCGCGCACCACCCCGCGCAGCGAAGTCGGCCCCACATCCGTCAACTCGTAGCGGGATGGCAAGAACCCTTCGGCCGAAAACCAGTACAGCAACTCTTTGAGCCACGCCAGCAGGAGCGAGGTGGCGTCCGGTGCTTCCAGGCGCACCGCCCGCTCCTCGATGGCCTCGATGTGGCTCTGCTCGACCAACAGCTCGGTGAGCCCCTGCGCCATGCGCACCAGCAACTCACCCAGCGTCGGCGCCTCAGCGCGGATGCCGATATCCGCCGTGTGGTCGAAGAATTCGTAAGGTTGGCGATCGTTCATGATCAGAAAAAATGGGCCGCCTGGGACTCGAACCCAGCACCCACAGCTTAAAAGGCTGTTGCTCTACCTGATGAGCTAGCGGCCCAAATTGTGAAAGAACAAGACGTCCATCCGTGCGTTCGGGTAATCAATCGAGTACCCGAAACGCCTTAGCGGCGTTTCGGAGATGAACTACGAGAAGATGGGCGGGACGAGTGGAATGCTGACAGATGGGATCGAATTCGCATGGCAGGGGTGCGCTCGACACTCAGACGCTGTGGAGCTCTTGCTCCTTGGTTTTGACCAAACCATCGATCTGCGCAATGTATTTGTCGGTCAACTTCTGCACTTGCTCTTGGCCCTTAAACGAGTCGTCCTCGCTGATTTGCTTGTCGGTCTTGAGCTTCTTGACGGTTTCGTTGGCGTCGCGCCGCAGCGTGCGGACCACCACGCGGCCCTCCTCGGCCATCCGGTGGATCACCTTGACCAGCTCATCGCGCCGCTCGCCGGTCAGCGGCGGGATGGGCAGCCGGACGATCTTGCCTTCGACCACCGGGTTTAACCCCAGTGATGCCCTCTGGATGGCTTTTTCGATGTCTGGGGCTGCCTTCGCATCCCACGGCTGGATCACGAGCATGCTCGGCTCGGGAGCGGTGATGGCCGCGAGTTGCTTCAGCGGAGTCGCTGCGCCGTAATAATCGACGGTCACGTGTTCGACCAGTGCCGGTGTTGCCCGGCCGCCGCGCACCGACCCCAACTCCCGGGTCACCGTGGCGAGAGACCGTTTCATTTTCTCTTCGATATCTTTAAAGAGGTTCTGCAGAGGTCCCATCGTGTGGTTTCGCTCCGTCTGATGCGGTCGTGGTTACGTCCGGTTGACGACGAGCGTGCCCACTTGCTCGCCGCACACCACCCGCTTGATGTTGCCGGCCCGGTGCAGGTTGAAGATGATGATCGGCACGTTGCCGCTCATGCACAAGCTGACGGCGGTGGCGTCCATCACCTTCAGCTCTTTTTTGAGAACGTCGAAGAAGCTGAGCGTCTCAAACCGTTTCGCCTGGCGGTCCTTCGCCGGGTCAGCAGTGTAGACGCCGTCGACGTTCGTCGCCTTAAGCACCACGTCGGCGCCGATTTCCATCGCCCGCAGCGCCGCGGTCGTGTCGGTGGTGAAAAACGGGCTGCCGGTGCCGCCCACGAAAATCACGACCCGCCCCTTCTCGAGGTGCCGGATCGCCCGGCGGCGGATGTAGGGCTCGGCGACTTTGGCGATTTCGATCGCGGTCTGCACGCGCGTCGCTACGCCCTGCCGCTCGAGCGCGTCCTGCAGCGCCAAACCGTTGATGGCGGTGGCGAGCATGCCCATGTAATCCGCCGTCGCCCGTTCCATCCCGGTGGCGGAGGCGGTCGCCATCCCGCGGAAAATGTTCCCGCCGCCGACGACCACGGTCACTTGCACGCCCAAGTCCCGGATGTCTTTGATCTGGCGGGCGATGTTGTTGAGGAAGTCCGGGTCGATCCCGAACCCCAGCTTGCCCTGCAGCGCCTCGCCGCTGAGCTTGAGCACGATGCGCTTATACTTGGCCGTACCGTCGCTGGGGCGCGAGGCTGGCGTGCCGGTTCGCTTTGTCTTGGCCATGATGGGCATCAGGCTCAGCCGCTCACCGGCCCACCGACGGCGAAGCGCGTGAAGCGCCGCACCACGACGTTCTCGCCGGTTTTGCCGATGAGTGCTTTCAGCAAATCGCCGATGGTCGTCTTCTGGTCCCGCACGAAGAACTGTTCGAGCAACGCCGACGCCTTGACGTCCTCCGCCGACAATCCGCTGTCCTTCGGCGCATCTTCCGGCCGCACGAACTGCGGGCTCATCGCCGCCACATGCATCGCAACGTCACGGCAGAACTGGACGAAATCCGG
>Ga0210019_1004112_pt1 | contig 12876 bp, 17 predicted proteins | sample CryGeyCG2114_020_2_FD_183969 | JGI IMG/M metagenome (GOLD analysis project Ga0210019, IMG submission 183969) | Groundwater microbial communities from aquifer - Crystal Geyser CG11_big_fil_rev_8/21/14_0.20 (SPAdes) (version 2) | ecosystem: Environmental > Aquatic > Deep subsurface > Groundwater ...
TGGAAGAATTTTTGAAACCCAGAATGAATGCCGCAAAGCGTGGCAAGATATCTTCCCGTTCCGTCCAGCAGGTTTTTAAAGATGTTCGGCGGAAGCGCAAGTAATGCCCCTTTCCCCGGCCGGAGTCCGGTCGCTTCGCCGTCAAGGTCATCAACCATTTCGGTGATGAAGTGATGAAAGTTTTTGTGGTGTAAGGAGAAGATTATGGGAAGATATATTGTCATCGACTTAACAAGATTTAAGGAAGGAAATGATGATGTCTGCACGGCAGTGATTGACATGGAGACCGGTGAGTGCTTGAGACCGATGCCGTATTTGAAGGGCGTAAGAGTTAGGGAACTAAACATGCATCCCGGTGCAGTTTTAGAGGGAGAAATTACTAAAAATATAGGTGCAGAAAATCCTCATATAGAAGATGCATCATACAGAGATTTGAAATATAAAGGCCCCGCATCGGGAGAAGAGTTTAAAGCTTTTTTAGAAAGAACACTGTCTGATTCTATTGAATCCGGATTCGGCGTCCCATTTGGCGAAGGCCAAAAGCACATTCCTGCGGGGCAACAAGCGGCTTGCTCAATTATTACGATCAGGATTTTACCACGGACACTAACCATACATGAAGATGCTTATAAACCTGGACGAATAAAGGTGTCATTTACTGATAATATGGGCCATTCGTACCGTTACTTGCCGATAACCGATCGTGGTTTTTATGACTATGCAAAAAAGCACCAAGATGATGGTCAACTTGACAAGGTCCAAAGTTTCATTTTATCCCAAGTGGAAGTATATCTAAGAATTGGGGTCAGCAGGCAATACCAAAGCGGCGATAGGAATGGTTATTGGCTACAAGTGAATGGAATTTACACATTTCCAAGTTTCTACAAAGAGATAAGGAAATATTAGCCATGCTTAACACCATTTTCACAGTTGGCCACTCAACCCATGAAATTGGGAAGCTCATCGAATTGCTAAAGATGCATGACATTACGGCTGTCTGCGATGTCAGATCATCACCCTACAGCCGATTTAACCCTCAATACAACCGAGAAAGTCTGAAAGACAACTTACTGGAAAATGGTATCAAATATGTTTTTCTTGGTAAGGAGCTTGGCGCACGAAGTGATGATCCGACTTGCTACCAAGATGGCAAGGTCCAGTATGATCGCCTGGCAAAAACAGAACTCTTTCAGTTGGGACTTGAGCGATTATTGAAGGGTACCAGAGATTATAATATTGCATTGGTTTGCGCTGAAAAAGACCCTCTGGAATGTCACCGAACCATACTCGTTGCCCGTGAACTTGAAAGAAAGGGGTGCTCAATTTCCCATATTCTTGAAACCGGAGAAATTGAGACACATGATGAAGCGATTGAGAGGCTCATTAAAAGACTAAATGCTGACCCAGACTACGACCTCTTCCTGACAAAAGAAGAAATTCGCAATCAAGCGTATTCAAAGCAGGCGGAAAAGATTTCCTATACCCCTCCAAAGGATGATGAGAGAACCTCCGCTAACATGAAATTTGCAAAATGAAGATTTTCACTATTGGTTTCACAAGAACATCAGCGCAGGTTTTTTTTGACCGGATAAGAAGGTCTGGAGCAAGAAAAATAATAGATGTTCGCCTGAATAACGTTTCTCAGTTGGCGGGCTTTGCTAAGCGCGATGATCTTAAATATTTTGCAGAGGAAATTTGTTCTGTAGGCTATGAACACCTACCAGTATTGGCCCCCACGAAAGAAATGTTGGATAAATACAAAAAAAATAAAGGCTTTTGGGATGAATATGAAAGGAGCTTCTATGAATTGATGGAGCACCGTAAGATTGAAGAGATTGATAAAGAGACAATAGATGGTGGCTGTTTGCTGTGCAGTGAGGCCACGCCGCACCACTGCCACCGCCGATTGGTCGCAGAGTATCTCAAGGATAAATGGGGAGATGTTGAAATTGAACATCTGTAATAAATCAAAGAGAAAAAACAACTCAGACAATGAAATTCTGCATCGCCGATAGTTTTCCGAAAGAGCTTGCAAAGCTTCCGGCGCAGGAGCAAAAAAATGAGCAAAGTTGAAGGGGCTCCTTGAGGATGACATTGCCATGAGTTTTTCAGCACCCTGTTAGAAACCCAAACCACCCCTCACGGGGAGAGGGATTCTTCCCTCCCGCCAGATGAAGATATTGCCATTTGCCACCGACAGCTCGCCGGAATTATTTTCTTGACTGAAATTGCTATAAAAGATAACATTCCTCTTTTAGAATCCCTCCTTCTGAACTGAGCTTCCGGAAATGTAAAGGGTTTGAATTTAAAGGTTTTTTCAAGCCATGATTTTTGATATTGCGGAAATTTATGAAGAGGGTCTGGATTTTGAAGTGCTTGAGTCCAAAAAGCACTTTAATTTAGACTCGCCCGACTGTGCCTTGATAAAGGATGTCAAAATTACGGGGAGGCTGGAAAAGACCGGGCGAGAAATTCTGTGCCAGGGTAGTTTGGAAACGGAACTCTCTGTTACCTGTAGCCGGTGTCTGGAAAATTTTAATTTCGCGATACAAGACAAGCTCAGGGTTCACTTCATCCCTCGTGTTGAAGAGGATAAGTCGGCCAATGAACTGGAACTGACTGAACTGGATGTGGAGCAGGAGTTTTATGATGAGGGTCGAGTTAACCTGTACAATCCAGTACGGGATTTAATATTATTGAACCTGCCACAAGTTATACTGTGTCGGGAAGATTGTGCGGGGTTGTGCCCCGAATGCGGGACAAACCTGAATGAGAAAAATTGCGATTGCAACAAAGAGGGATCTTGTGATCCACGATTAGCGGTATTACAACAATTAAAAGACAAGTTGAAATAGGGAGATATCATGGCAGTCCCAAAGAAGAAAACATCTAAATCCAGAAAAGGAATGCGTCGGGCTCACGATGCTCTTAGCGCTCCTGCTTATACAGAGTGTCCTCAGTGCCATGAGATGGCCCGTCCGCACCATATTTGTGCGCATTGCGGTTATTACAAAGGCAAAGAAGTGATGGAAGTCGAAGCCGTATAGATTTAAACGTCACTATTCAGTCAATTTTATTCCTCTCGATAATCCTCAACGCTCGTTGAATAAGGAGCCAATCCTGAAATGAAAATCGTGGTTGACGCCATGGGGGGCGATCATGCTCCGGAAGCCGCTGTAGAGGGCGCGGTCATGGCGGCGAGAGAATATGAAACGGAAATCATTCTCACCGGTTTGTCTGATCAGATCCATAAGGTTCTAGACCGTTTAGACCCCGATCATAATCTTCCTATCCAGGTTGTCCATGCCGATGAGGTGGTGGAAATGGATGATCTTCCCGGAAAGGTCCTGCGTTCCAAACGCAATTCCTCTATGAAGATTGGTTTGGACCTGGTTAAAGACGGGAAGGCAGAGGCTTTTCTGAGCGCCGGAAATACCGGCGCGGTTCTGGCCTATTCGACAGTTATTTTAAGGCCGTTGAATGGTGTTGACCGGCCGGCCATCGCTATCCAGTTACCGACTTTGAAGGGCAACGCTATTCTTTTGGATGCTGGAGCAAATGTAGACTGTAAAACCAACCAGTTATTCCAATTCGGTATTATGGGGCATGTTTTCGCGGAATATATTCTTGGAAAGGAAAACCCCAGGGTGGGTTTACTCAGTATAGGTGAAGAGGATGGGAAGGGCAATGAAATCGTCAAAGAGGCATTTCAAATGCTCAAGGCCAGCCATATTAACTTTATCGGGAATATTGAGGGTAAGGAAGTCTACCGCGGTAATGCGGATGTTATCGTTTGTGATGGTTTTACAGGCAATGTCGCGCTCAAAATAAGTGAGAGCCTGGCTGAAATGATTGGAGCCAATCTCAAGCGAATGTTTCAAGTCAATTGGCTCAGTAAGCTGGGCTATTTATTATTAAAACCGCAGTTGGACGAGTTCAAGAAAAAGGTGGATTATTCGGAAACCGGTGGGGCTCCCCTTTTAGGTGTGAATGGCGTTGTTATCATCGCGCATGGAAGCTCTTCGCCGAAAGCGATCAAAAATGCCATCAACCGTGCCAGGGAATTGAGTGAGAAGAATATCAACGTGCATATTCGTCAGGACATTGAATCTAACCTGGCGGATGTGGAAGCGTCCAGGGGAACTATATGGAAACAGATAAAAGACATGGCCTTTGGTTCTGACGTTGTAAAGCCCCATAAGGAAGAACCGGATCAACCCATTGATAAAAATACTGACGAAACCCGACCTTAACACTTCAATGACCTCTCACCATACTTTCAGGGCTGTAGTTGCCGGAACTGGCGCATATTTGCCGGAAAAAATCCTCACCAATAAGGACCTGGAAAAAACACTGGATACTTCCGATGACTGGATCACTGAGAGAACAGGAATCCGTGAGCGCCGGATTGCGGCCAAGGATGAGTCCGCTTCCGTGATGGGCGCAAAAGCCGCGAAGCAAGCTTTGGAAGCGGGTGGACTTGGTGCGGATGAAGTCGATTTGATCATTGTCTGCACTTCGAGTCCCGATGTACTATTTCCTTCCACAGCCTGTTTTGTGCAAAATGAACTGGAGGCTTTTGGAGCCGCGGCTTATGATATTTCTGCCGTATGTTCTGGATTTGTTTTCGGTCTTTCCATTGCCGAGCAATACTTGAAAAATGGTCGTTACGAAAATATTCTGGTCATTGGCAGTGAGGTTAATTCCAGAATCGTCGATTGGACGGACAGGTCCACCTGCATTCTTTTCGGTGATGGAGCAGGGGCGTTATTACTGAAACGGGTGGAGCAGGAGGAAACTTTGGGGATTTTATCCACCCATATCTATTCAGATGGGCGTTTGTCTGACTTGATCAGTGTTCCCGGTGGAATCGGCCGAACGGGGGTCAACAAACAGGATATAGACGACAAAAAATATTTCATTAAAATGTCCGGCAATGCAACTTTCAAGGTTGCTGTTAAAAGAATGGCGGATGTGATTCGCGAGGCTCTGGAGTTTAATGGCTTGAGTATGGAGGAGGTGGCGCTCTTGATTCCGCATCAAGCCAATCAGCGGATTATCAGTGCGGTAGCAGAAAGGCTGAATTACCCTTTGGAAAAAGTGTTCATGAATATACATAAATACGGGAATACCTCAGGAGCTTCCATCCCAATCGGGATTGATGAAGCTAAACGGAGTGGGCGCATTCAAACCGGAGACACTTCTTTGCTGGGAGTGGTGGGGGCGGGTTTGACTTGGGGATCGGCGGTGATTAAATGGTGAAAATTGCTTTTGTATTTCCCGGTCAGGGTTCCCAGTTTGTGGGGATGGGCAAGGACTTTTATGACCATGTGCCATCTACTCGCAAACTGCTGGAGGAGGCTAATGATGTTTTAGGGTTTGACCTTGCAAATATTTGTTTTAATGGCCCGGAAGAAACTTTGAAGTTGACGGAAAATACCCAGCCCGCGCTGTTGGCGCATAGTACAATGGCCTTGAATATATTAAGGGAAAATGGTATAGATTCGGTAGTTGCGGCGGGCCACAGTCTGGGTGAATTTTCGGCCCTGGTTTCTGCAGGAGCACTTCAATTTAAAGATGCGGTAAGGTTGGTTCGATTACGAGGCCAGTTCATGCAGGAAGCGGTTCCGGTTGGAGTAGGGACAATGGCCGCCATTATAGGGTTGCCCATTGATACCCTTCAGGAGTTGTGCGATGAGGTTTCTTCCGAGTCCTTTATAGTGCAACCTGCAAACTTGAACAGTCCTGTGCAAACAGTCATCGCAGGTCACAAAGAAGCCGTTTCAGAGGCTTCCGAGAGAGCTTTACAGGCTGGAGCAAAAAAAGCTGTGCCCTTACCGGTGAGTGCTCCGTTTCACAGTGCTCTTATGAAACCGGCGGAGATCAAGCTGAAAAAAGAATTGGAGCAAACCGAATTTTACGACCTGTCCTTTCCTGTCATCACCAACATTGAGGCCAAGCCCATCACCAAAGGAGACGAAGCCAGATCGGCCCTTATAAGACAGGTTTGTTCTCCTGTGCGTTGGTCGGAAACGATGCAAGTCTTGGTGGACCAGGGGATTGATACTGTCATTGAGTTGGGGTCTGGTAAAGTTCTATCCGGCCTGATTAAAAGATTTAGTAAGGACATCAATTGCTATCAGGTTGGAGACCGTGAAAGCTTGTCACAAACCCTGGGTGCTTTAAAGGGCAATTGACTTAATCGTTCGAACAGGATTTTTAATGGAACTGAAAGATAAAGTGGCTTTGGTAACTGGCGGAGCCCAGGGAATAGGTAAAACCATCGGCGAGGAACTCACCCGGGCAGGAGCCCATGTGGTACTGGGGGATGTGAACCTGGAAGGAGCACAAGCGACAGCCGAGGAGATCAACAACAATGGTGGGTCTGCTTCCGCGGTTAAAATTGATGTCTCAAACGCCGCCGAGGTACAACAGGTTTTTGATTTGATCCTGAAAGATAAAAAACCGGTAGATATCGTGGTCAACAACGCTGGTATCACCCGCGATGGTTTGATGGTGCGGATGAAAGAAAGTGATTGGGATCTGGTTCTGGATATCAACCTGAAAGGATGTTTTCTTTGTAGCCAGCAGGCGGCAAAGCATATGATGAAGCAAAAGAGTGGAGCGATTGTCAATATCTCGTCAATCGTTGGCGTGATGGGTAATTTTGGCCAAGCTAATTACTCGGCCTCCAAGGCCGGAGTGATCGGTTTGACAAAAACCCTGGCCCGGGAAGTTGCATCAAGAGGGATCAGAGTGAATGCGGTGGCACCCGGTTTTATCGACACTGAAATGACACGGGTTCTTGAGGAAACGGTGCGTCAAAAACTGATTGAACAGATTCCTCTTGCCAGACTGGGGTTGCCAGAAGATGTGGCGCGCTGTGTTGCTTTTTTAGTTTCCGATAAGTCCAGTTATATAACTGGACAGGTCATTAATTTAAACGGTGGTATGTTGATGTGATTCCAACAAGGAGTTTTAAAAACTATGTCAGTTGAAGAGAAAGTTAAAGAAATTATTGTTGACCAGTTGGGCGTTGATGAAAAACAGGTGACTGCAGAAGCGTCTTTTATTGATGATCTTGGTGCCGATTCTTTGGATACGGTTGAACTGGTGATGGCTCTTGAAGAGGAGTTTGATATCGAAATTCCCGATGACGAGGCGGAAAAAATAGCCACGGTTCAGGATGCAACGAATTATATCACCAGCCGAACTAACTGATTGTTCATCTTAATCCCCAGGATGTATGCATGAAAAGACGTGTTGTTGTTACTGGATTGGGGATCGTTTCACCTTTGGGGCTTGGGGTGAGTGAAAACGAAACGGCTTTGTTTGAAGGCCGTTCAGGAGTGGATTTAATCCAAACCTTCACTCCCGAAGAAAGTTTTCCTGTTAAAATCGCCGGAGAGGTAAGGGGATTTGATCCAGAAAGTTATATAGACCACAAAGATGTGAAGAAGATGGACCGGTTTATCCATTTTGCCGTGGCTTGCAGTAAAATGGCGCTAGATGATTCCGGGATTGAAATAAATGACGAGAATGCCGAGCGGGTCGGTGTTATAGTCGGGGTTGGGCTGGGTGGTTTGCCTACGATTGAACGGTATCACGATATTTATAAGGATAAGGGAGTGAAAAAAATCACTCCCTTTTTTATTCCCATGTTGATTGCCAATCTGGCATCGGGTCAGGTTTCAATCATGATGGGCGCAAAAGGCCCAAACTCCTGTGTGGTCACAGCCTGCGCTACTGGAACGCATTCCATTGGAGAAGCCACAAGACTGATTCAGTATGGTGATGCGGATGTGATGTTTGCAGGCGGTACCGAGTCGGTCATTACTCCGCTTTGTATTGGAGGCTTCAACGCCGCCAAGGCCTTATCCAACCGCAATGACGACCCCAAAGGTGCAAGTCGGCCCTTTGATAAAGATAGGGATGGATTCGTCATTGGTGAAGGGTGTGGGGTTCTTATGCTGGAGGAGTTGGAGAACGCAAAAAAACGCGGTGCCAGAATTTATGGTGAAGTTGTGGGCTATGGCCTCAATGGTGATGCCTACCACATTACCGCGACCTCTCCAAATGGCGAAGGGGCCGCGCGTTGCATGAAACTCGCCCTCAGCAACGCAGGTGTCAATAGTGAGGATGTAGATTATATCAATGCGCATGGAACCTCCACGATTGCTGATGCCACCGAAACACAAGCTATTAAAAGCGCGTTTGGTGATCATGCGTACAAACTGGCTGTCAGTTCAACTAAATCAATGACCGGTCATTTGCTGGGTGCCGCGGGAGGCGTGGAAGCAATTTTCACTCTTCTTGCCATGCGAAAAGGAGTGGTTCCGCCCACTATCAATTACACCACCCCCGATCCTGAATGCGATTTAGATTATGTGCCGAACGAAGCCCGCGAAAGAAATTTAAATGTATGTGTTTCTAATTCATTTGGCTTTGGTGGAACCAACGGGGTTCTAGTCTTTAAGAAATTTTTAAATTAATTTTCGCCATGATCGAAGTCCCTTCTGATCGCGTTCAACAAGTTGCTTCCCTCCAGGAAACCCTCGGTTACGAGTTCTCCGACCTGAGGCTTCTCAATAAAGCTTTGACTCATAAATCCTATGTGAACGAAAAAAATGAATCCCTGAAACATAACGAGAGGTTCGAATTTTTGGGTGATTCTGTTCTTGATATTCTGGTCAGCGATTATCTTGTGCGCAAATACAGTAATTATGCGGAAGGGACCTTGTCGAAAATCCGTGCGGCAGTGGTCAACGAAAGTTGTTTGGCCGACCTTGCCCGAAAAATAGAATTAGGCAAATATCTGCTTCTTGGGAAAGGAGAAGATTTATCAGGTGGAAGGGACAAGTCTTCCATCCTGGCGGATGCATTTGAAGCGGTTGCCGGGGCTTTGTTCAGGGATGGGGGGTTGGATTCTGTGTCGAAAGTGTTTTTGCCCCTTTTGCAAGAGGAAATATCTAATTTTGCACACTCCTGGTCTTTCAGGGATTTTAAAAGTGAATTACAGGAATACACACAGGAAAAATGGGTTTGCACGCCTTCCTACAAAGTGGTTAATGAATTGGGGCCAGATCATGCCAAGGAATTTGAAGTCGCGGTGATGGTTAAAAATATAGTTAAGGGCCAAGGGTTGGGCCGGAGTAAAAAGGAGGCGGAACAGGCGGCCGCCAAAATGGCCTTGGAAAGTTTTTCGGGCCTCTCTAAAGTTTGAGAAGGTTTTTGGTTTTATGATATTCCAATAACAATTAAAGTTTTAGCGGGATAACTTTTATTGGAAAAGCATCCTAAAGCAATCCGTCGATATTATCGAATATGCTGGAAGAATGGATTTTAAAGAAAAAAGAGGTTGAAGCCTCTAAAGATAAATTAATCGGGGTGGACCTTAGCAATGCTAAATTAATGGGGGCGAAGCTCGGCCAGGCAAATTTGACCCAAGCGGATTTGACCGCGGCTTATTTGATCAAGGCGGATCTCCACCAAGCGAGGCTGGTAGGGGCTGATTTAACGGGTGCGGTTTTAAGCGAGGCCGACCTTTCGCATGCAGACTTTGATGGCGCTGAACTTATGGACAGCTACTTGCATGGCGCAAACCTTGAAGGTGCTGTCAACTTGACTTGCGCCCAGATCGAGTTGGCTAATTTTGACAGACAAACCATTTTCCCTGATTATATTAATATTCACTGGACAGAAGAGGGGTATTGCGAGTGCCGCGAAAAATGAGACTTATGAGATAAAATTCTCACAGATCAGTTTCAATTAATAAAATTTTTCAGGAAACGGCGATGCGAGAACAGGAAGCGTTAAAATTAATAAAAGAAATTCCTTTTTTCAAACCCTTCACCGCAGGGGAAAAAAAGACATTAGCGAATCTGGACAGTCATATTATCGAATATAAAAAAGGTGATTACATAATTCACCAGGGAGATAAAGACTCCACCGTTTTTGTTTTGTTAAAAGGAGTCTTGGCGATCACCAAAAATGAGGTGCCGGATGCCGAACTCAATACATTAAAAGCTGGCGCACTGTTTGGAGAAGTTCCCTTGATTACAGGGAAAACCAGGTCCACCAATGTGATTGCTAAAACCAAGGTGACCGTCCTGAAAATAGATGGCTACTTGTTAAAAACCCTGGACCCGTCCATCCTGAATAAATTTAAGGATCATCTTTTAAGGATACTTATTAAAAGACTGGATGAAATGAATTCGGCCATGGTAACTTTCAAACTCGAATTTGAAAAAATGTATCGTCGCCTTTAAACTGGTATTGAACCTCTCATGGTCAATAATAGATTACCTTATGAAAGGGATCCTATTCCCCAGGATAAAGAACCTCCGCGCTTTGAGCCGGAGACCATTGCCTCCAAAATTGCTTTTGGATTCAGTGTGGCATTGGGCTGTTTTTTCCTGGTCCTTGTGTTAATTGGCATCTGGAGGTCATTTAACCAGTTTCTTGATTATTTGTCTGGCTTGTTTTAAATTCTTCCGCTTACTTAATTCCTGAATTGTGAAAAAGAAAAAGCACTTGATCATTCCAGTTTTTGTGTCGCATGAGGGTTGTCCTTACCGGTGCTCGTTTTGTAATCAGGCAAAAATAACGGGGACAGAAAAGAGGACGGACAGGAAGATGGTGAAAGAAATCCTTCGTACTCATTTAACCGATATAGACTGGAACAACCTCCCGGAAAAAAGGGAGCTGGCTTTTTTTGGTGGAAGTTTTACGGGAATTCCCCTGGACAGGCAGAAATATTTATTGTCCGCGGTTCAGCCATGGATTTTGTCAGGAGAAATCCAGTCCATCCGGGTTTCTACGCATGCCCTGTTCATCGACACTGCCAACCTTTCTCTGTTAGCTGGATATCATGTTCAAACGGTTGAGTTGGGGATCCAATCGACAGATGATGAGGTCTTAAAATTAGCAGGGCGTGAATGTCCATTTAGCGTGATTCAGTCTGCTGTCAGTAAGATCAGGGAGCGGGGATTTCGTTTGGGTTTGCAATTAATGCCCGGCCTTCCCGGAGACAGTGAACAGAAATTTCAAAAATCGGTTGAAGATGTGATAAGGCTTACACCGGATTTTGTCAGAATTTACCCCACTTTAGTTATAAAAAATACGAGACTTTTCAATATGTATCAGGAGGGAACTTATGCCCCCTGGAACATGGAAAGAATGCTGGAAGCCGTCAAGTTAGCTGTTGTTCAATTTGAAAAAGCCGGTATCCCGGTTATAAGGGTTGGTTTGCACCCTGATCAATCCTTACTGGAGAATTATGTAGATGGTCCTTTTCACCCTGCATTTCGCTATTTGGTGGATAGTCGTATAGCCAGGGACCAAATGATAACTATGATCCGGGGATTGAAACAGGTCCCTTTATCGGTTGTTTTCAAGGTACCATCCAGGAAAGTGTCTGTTTACTTGGGACATAAAAAGGAGAATCTTTCCGTCATTAAAAGTATTTTTGGCCTGGATTCGATTAAACTGCAACAGTCTGCTGATCATCTGGAACTTGTTGCCTGAGGAATTTCATAATTAGTTATTCACAAAGGAGAAAGACGTGGTTACGATCGGAATGAATTATAAAATGATACCTGGCAAAGAAAAAATTTTCGAAGATGCTTTTGATGCCGTAATAAAAGTGATGAATGAGATGGAGGGGCACTCGAAATCCTTTTTGTATAAGGACGTGAATGATGCCCAGTCTTATTTGATTGTTTCAGAATGGAACTCTGAAGAAGCGTTTAATGAATTTATGCAGTCAGATAAATTTAGAAATGTGGTTAATTGGGGTAAGGAAAATATCCTTGCGGGCCGCCCGTCACATACCGTCTATAAACATTAATATCTACTTTGGCGAATCCTGTTTTGGGGTGTGTTCGTAGTATCCATCTCGAACACACCTCTGGACTTTTTTGTAGAATAGTTCCGTATCATGAGGTAGTTCTCCAGGTATCCGCCAACGGACCTTGACTATTTTTCCCTCTGGGTGCTCGATGATGGAAGTGATCTCTCCGGTATTTCTGGAAAGCGGCTCATAAAGATTGTCGCCTGTTCTTAATTTCATAATTAGGGGTGGGTTAAAGTTTTCATTATTATAACGTTTTAAGTTCTGGTATTAAATTAATTTTTGGTGTGGCCATCTCTGAGTGGGAGGAAGTTTTATGGAGGAATATATTGTCATGGCGGCCATGTATAACACCATGACTTCAGGTAAGGTGGATAAGTACCTGGTCCGAAAAGGGGATAAAGTGGCACCGGGTACCCCCGTGGCTGAAATAATTTCTGAAGGGTATTTTACCTTGTTATCCGAGGTGGAAGGAATTGTGAAAGAATTTTATGTAATGGAAGGGGATTATGTTGAAGTGGATACTGCCTTAATCGAAGTGGAACTGGTAAATAAGGCGTAATCAGTTTTAGAGCATTGTGAAGAAATAGGTTGCTGTTGTAAGATAAATGGCCAAGCCAAGAATATCATTGATGACGGTTATCATTGGGCCGGTGCTTATGGCAGGATCAATATCCAGGTTAATAAGGAGAATCGGAGTTAGCGAACCCATCAACGATGCGACAGAAACAGCGAGAATAATTCCCAGTCCAACCACCAAACCCAGTACGGGGTTAGTATGTAAAAGGGGCTCTGAAACTAAATAAACAAGGCCTCCGCACATTAATCCAAATATCAAGCCATTTAATATTCCAACCGAGAGTTCACTTTTTACCACTGGACTAAGGTTCTCTTTTTGTATGTCTCCCGTTGCCAAACCTCTTACGATGACCGTAGCACCCTGAATTCCCACATTGCCCGCCAATCCAATCACAAAGGGAATGAAAAATATGACAGCGGCAAACTCGGCAAGGGTTGTCTGGTAC
>Ga0210019_1004113_pt1 | contig 12876 bp, 14 predicted proteins | sample CryGeyCG2114_020_2_FD_183969 | JGI IMG/M metagenome (GOLD analysis project Ga0210019, IMG submission 183969) | Groundwater microbial communities from aquifer - Crystal Geyser CG11_big_fil_rev_8/21/14_0.20 (SPAdes) (version 2) | ecosystem: Environmental > Aquatic > Deep subsurface > Groundwater ...
CCCCTCCAACGTCTGCGTGCTCTCCTGCCGCTTCTGCGATTTCGCCACCAAGCGCGGACGGCCCAACGCGTACGAGATGACGATCCATGAGATCGTCGAGCGGCTGCACCCGGATTTGCGGGAGGTGCACATCGTCGCCGGGCTGCACCCGGACTGGAAGTGGGAGTTTTATCTGGACATGTTCCGGGCGATCAAGCAGCGGGTCCCGCAAATCCAAATCAAGGCGTGGACGGCGGTCGAGATCGATTACTTCTCCAAGAAGTTCCGCCTCAGCGTCGAAGACGTCCTTGAGCAGTTGCGCGCGGTCGGGCTCTCGGCGCTGCCAGGCGGGGGCGCGGAGGTGTTCTCCGAGCGCGTGCGCAAAGCGCTCTTTCCGTTTAAGATCGGCGCGCCGCGATGGCTGGAGATCCACCGCATCGCCCACCGGCTGGGCATCCCCACCAACTCGACGCTGCTCTACGGCCACATGGAGACCTACGAGGAGCGGGTCGATCACATCCTCAGGCTCCGCGAGCTGCAGGATGAGACCGGCGGGTTCATGAGCTTCATCCCGCTGGCGTACCAGCCCGGGAAGACCCAGGTCGTCGCGCGCCAGACCCCGGCGACTGAAGACCTCAAGACCGTGGCGATTGCCCGGCTGCTGCTGGATAACTTTCCGCACATCAAGGCGTATTGGGTCACGATGGGCGAGGAAAGTGCGTCGGTGGCGCTGCACTTCGGCGCCGACGACATCGACGGCACCATCGGCGAGGAGCGCATCATGCACGCCGCAGATGCCGCCTCACCCGTCAGCCTCACCCGCGGACGGCTTGTTGAACTGATCCGAGAAACCGGCTGCGTGCCGGTGGAGCGAGATGCCCTCTATCATACCCTCCGCGTCTACGACGACGCTGCTTGCGAAAGTCCCGTATCTTAACAGCACGCCGTTTTTCCGCGGGCTGTCACTGAGCCCGCACATGGCGGTGACCGAGGCTGCCCCGCGCGAGGTGGGCGAACGCGCCGCCGCCGGTGAAGTGGCCGCCGGCTTGCTGCCGCTGGCCGATTTCCTCCGGCTGGAAGCCCAATTCGAGCGCGTGGGCCCCTTCGGCATTGCGGTGCGGGGCAGGGCGCGCAGCGTGCTGCTCTTTTCGCGCAAGCCCATCCGGCAGCTTGAGGGCGCGACGATCGCGGTGACGGACGATACGTCCACGAGCGCGGTGCTGCTGCGGCTCATTCTTGAGCGGCGCTACCAGATCGTGCCAGCCTCGTACGAGCGGCGGCTCCATTCTGAGCGGCGCCGGCAGCAAGCAAGCGCTTCCAAAGAGCGCCGCCAGGACACCGAAGCCGACGCGCTGCTGCTCATCGGCGATGAGGCGCTGCGCTATAAGCGCAGCAACGTGCACTACCCCTTCGAGACCGACGTGGCGTTTGAATGGTGGTTGTGGCAGCACGTGCCGTGCGTCTTCGCGGTGTGGGCCATCCGCAAGGACGTCGCCGTAGGCGAGAAAAAACTGCTTGAGACGTCGCTGAGCCGTGCGCTCGGCGTCAACCAGCGCCAGCTCGACGTGATCGCCCATGAAGCCTCGGCAACGTTCGAGCTGCCGGCGCAAGAGCTGCAGGACTACCTCGGCAAGTTCATCTACCGGCTCAGCCGCGACGAAGAAGAAGGCATCTCCCGGTTCCGGGAGCTCATGCATGCACACCACCTGCTCTGAAGCGATCGAAGAAAAAGTCCTCTCGGGCAAGCGGCTCAGCCGCAACGAGGGCCTGCAGCTGTGGCAGCGCGCCGATTTGCTCGAGCTGGCCCACCTGGCGAACCTCGTGCGTTTCCGCTTGCATCCTGACCCGGTCGTGACGTTCGTCATCGATACGAACCCCAACTACACGAACGTGTGCATCACCGACTGCGTGTTTTGCGCGTTCTACCGCAAGCCGGGCCAAAAGGACGCCTACACGCTGACGGTCGAGCAGGTGATGGAAATCATCCAGCGCTCCGTGAACCTTGGGGCGACGACCATCCTCCTGCAGGGCGGGCATAACCCGAGCATCCCGTTGGACTATTACCTCTCGCTCATCCGCGAAACCCGGCGCCGGTTCCCGAACGTCACCCCGCATTTCTTCACCGCCTCGGAGGTCACGCAGATGGCCAGCGTGTCCGGCCTGGCCATCCGCGACGTTCTCCAACAGCTCAAGGACGCCGGCCAGCGCACCTTGCCCGGGGGCGGGGCGGAGATTCTTTCGGACCGCATCCGCCGCCGCTTGGCGACGAAGAAGGGCCCGGCTGAAGCGTGGCTTGCAGTGCACCGCGAGGCGCATGAACTGGGCTTCAAATCGACGGCGACGATGATGTTCGGACACATCGAGGAAGACGAAGACGTTATGGAGCATCTCGACCATGTCCGCAACCTCCAGGATGAAACCGGCGGCTTCACCGCATTCATCCCCTGGACCTTCAAGCCGGGCAACACCCCGCTGCACAAACATATCCGCCAGCACGCCGGCCCGACCCGCTACTTGCGCATGATCGCCTTCTCGCGGCTGTACCTCGATAACGTGCCCCACATCCAGGCTTCCTGGTTCTCCGAAGGGAAGAAAACCGGGCAAATCGCGCTGCACTTCGGCGCCGATGACTTCGGCGGCACGCTCTTCGATGAGAACGTCCACGCGGCGACCGGCTTCATCAACAAGACCGCGGTGGATGAAATCATCGCGCTCATCCAGGAATCCGGGTTTGACGCCGCGCAGCGCACAACGCTGTACGAGATCCTCCGACGGTGTGAGCCTGCCCTTGCGACATGACGGAGATCTCTCTGTCCTCCGGCCTGGGGGAGGAAATGTCCCCCGGCATTCTGGTCACCTGCCTCATCCTCTCGCCTGATGGCCGCATCACGCTCGACCCTGGCGCGCTGCATGGCCGCAGCCGGCTTGAGCAGCCGGTCCAGTGGGCGGCGCGCCGCGAAGAGCTTGCCGACCCGCAGTGCTACCGGTTCATCTGGGTCGCGATGGAGTTGGACCATGCCCAGCAGCCGTTTCGCTACAAAGGTCTGGCGGTCTCCGACGTGTGGCTCGATGCTCAGGGGCGGGGCTTTAAAGCGATGGCGGATTCGGTCAACCGGATCAGCGACGCGCTGATGGGGCGCGCCGATGCAAAAACGCTCAGCGGCAAAGAGCGCAGGGCGCTGGAGCAGCACCTGAAAACGATTTCGGAAAACTTGTGGGACCGGGCGGCTGAGCCGGTGAAGAGGGCGCTCTTATGAACTGGGCGGACCTGATCCAGCGGTCGCTGGCGGGACAAGGGATCACCCGCGAAGAAGCCAAGGCAATCCTCGCGCTGCCCGATGAGCAGGTGCCGGCAGCACTCCAGGCGGCGTTTGAGGTGCGCAAAGTCCATTTCGGCAAGCGGGTCAAAATCTGCGTGCTGCAAAACGCGCGCAGCGGGCTGTGCCCGGAAGACTGCCACTACTGTTCTCAATCGTCCATCTCCAGCGCCAAGATCGACAAGTACCCGCTCATGACCAAAGAGCAGCTCGTGGAGGGGGCGCGGCGCGCGGCCGACGCCGGAGCCAAACGGTACTGCATGGTCACCAGCGGGCGCGGGCCGGTGGACGACGAGATCGAGTACTTCTGCGACGTCACTCGGGAAATCCGACGGCACCACTCGCTGGAAATCTGCGTGTGCCTAGGGCTGCTCTCCGAGGCTCAGGCCAGGAAGCTGAAAGATGCCGGAGTCGGCTGGGTCAATCACAACCTCAACACGAGCGAGCGCTTTTATCCCGAGATTTGCTCGACGCACACGTACCAGGACCGGGTCGACACGGTGAAGAACGTGCGCAAGGCCGGGATGATGACGTGCAGCGGCGGGATCATCGGCATGGGCGAAACCGATGACGACATCCTCGACATGGCCTTCGCCTGCCGCGAGCTGCGGATGGACTCGATCCCGATCAACTTCCTGCACCCGATTAAGGGCACCCCGATGGAAGGCTTCCAGCTGCTCACGCCCATGAAGTGCCTGAAGGTGCTGTGCGTGTTCCGCTTTCTGAACCCGGCCAGCGAGATCCGCGCGGCGGGCGGCCGGGAAGTGAACCTGCGTTCGGTGCAGGCGATGGTGCTCTATGCGGCCAATTCGATCTTCGTGGAAGGATACCTAACGACTTCGGGCCAGAAAGCGGAAGAGGCCCGCCGGATGATCGAGGACTTGGGCTTCGAAGTCGAAGCCGAGCCATGCGAGGCATCCGCAAGCGTCAAGGAGGGGCAATGACGCGACGGTGGATCGTGACCGCGCTGGGCCAGGACCGGCCTGGGATCGTCGCCGGGGTGACGAAAGTGTTGTACTGGCTGGGGTGCAATTTGGAAGACTCCGCCATGACGCGCCTGGAAGGCGAGTTCGCCATCATGCTGATCTTTTCCACGCCGTCCAAGCTCACGCCGGAGGCATTGCGCAAGGCGTTCGTTCCTCTTGAGCGTACGCTCCACCTCGCGATCCATTTGAAGGCGCTGAGCAAGAAAGAAAGTCACGCTCCGCGAAAGGCGGGCAAGAGCCACTTGATTTCCGTGTACGGCGCGGATCGGCCCGGCATCGTCTTCAAGGTGTCCGAGGCGCTGGCTAAGGCCGGCCTCAACATTACCGACGTGCACACGCATCGCAGCGCCGGGGGCGGGCCGTCGCTGTACATGATGCTACTTGAAGTTGAGGTGCCCGCCACCCGCACGCCCGCCTCACTGGAGACCCACCTCAAGCAGCTGGCCAAGCGCCTCAAGGTGCAAGTCAGCCTCCGGCAAAGCGACACCGATATTCTCTAGCCCCGGCGCAGTTGCCGATGCCTCTCGCCATCCGCCGATTCCCCGACTCGATCCTCAAAGAGCGCACGAAATCTGTCGATGAAATCGACACCCGCGTGCGAGCGCTCATCAATCGGATGATCGATCTCATGCGCCGTCAGCCGCACTGCGTCGGCTTAGCCGCGCCGCAAATCGGCAGCAGCGCGCGCATTGCGGTCATGGACGCCACCGGCCATCCGAAGGTGAAGGAAAGCCGCGGCCTCATCGTCCTGGTGAACCCGTTGGTCGAGCAGGCCGAGGGCCGGGTGGTGGGACGCGAAGGGTGCTTGTCCGTGCCGGACTTCACCGGTAACGTAGCCCGCGCCGCGCGCGTGCGCGTCACGGCGCTGGATCAGTTCAGGGTGCGCTTTACGGTGACGCTGGAAGGGTTCGAGGCGGTCGTCGCCCAGCACGAGATCGATCACCTCGACGGCATGCTGTTTCTCGATCGGGTGGTGAGCCCTACCGACGTCTTCCGAAGGAAGACCTATCTCTAGTTAGTTTTGACCGGTTCGATGACGTTCAGGCGGGGGATCGAGGGGATCAGGTCTGCGGCATGGGCGCGCTCGAAGAGCAGTTTGAGCGCTTCGCGGCAGGGCTTGGAGAGCGTGAGCGATTCCTCGTTGACATACATGCCGATGAATTGGCGCGAGCGGTTGAGGTCGGTGCCGCGCCCGTAGCGCATGGCGTAGGCGAGCGCGTCGTCCTGGTGCGCGAACGCGTACAGGATGCTATCGCGCAGCACCGTGGCGACTTGCTGCGCGACCTTGCGCTTGAGCGACTTTTTAATCACGTTCAGCCCTAAGGGCAGCGGCAAGTGCGCCTGCTGCTGCCACCAAAGCCCCAAGTCCAAGACCGGCAGCAGCCCGGCGTCCCGGTAGGTCAGCTGCCACTCGTGGATGACTAATCCCGCCTCGACCTCGCCTTTCAGGACCGCCTGAGGCACTTGCTCAAAGGGCATCTCCACCGCCTCGAACTCAGGGATCGCCAAGCGCAGCAGCAAGTAGGCGGTTGTCTGCTGTCCCGGCACGGCGATGCGACGACCTCGCAATTCTTCTGGGCTCTTGGGGGTTTGAGAAATGACGAGCGGCCCGTAGCCTTGCCCGACGCTGGAGCCGACCGACACGATCCAGTAATCTTTCGAGAGCACCGGATAGCTGGCGGCTGAAATCGCGGTCATTTCAAGGTCGGCACTCAGCGCGCGCGCGTTGAGCGTTTGGATATCCTCGATGACGTGCTCGAACTGGAAGCCGTTGACCGGCACCGCGCCCGCGGCGATGGCATAGAACATGAACGCATCGTCCATGTCCGGCGTGTGGCCGACTCGAATAAGCTTGGGGGTAGAGGTGGTCAGGCCCATTCCTCGTAGTGGAGTTTTTCTTTCGGCACGCCGAAGCTTTCCAGGTCCTTGCAGATGGCCTTGACGACCTCCAGCCACCCGCACAGGTAGATTTCCTTGTTCGCGAAGTCAGTGATGTGTTTTTGGAACGTCTGCTGGATGTGGCCGGTCTCGCCATGCCACTCTTTCGGGCGGCTGACCGTCGGGACGTAGTGGAAGTTGCGGCGCAGGCCGGCCAGCGACCTGAATTCCGATTCGTACAACAGCGCGTGCTCGTAGCGCGTGCCAAACAGCAGCCACACGTTGCCGGTAAAATTGACCTGGAAGAGGTGCTTGATCATCGAGCGCAGCGGGGCGACGCCGGTGCCGGTAGCCATGAAGACCGGCTCGTAGTCCAAGGGCTCTTTCAGCAGAAAATTCCCATGCGGGCCGGACAGGCTCACCGGGTCGCCTTCCTTCAGCTGCCAGAAGTACGTCGAGGCGATGCCCCCCTCCGCTTTCTGGATGCATAGCTCCAGGGTAAAGGGCTCGTGCGGCGCTGAGGCGATGGAGTAGGCGCGTTTCACGGTCTTGCCTTCGTGCGGCACGTTGATGATGATGAACTGGCCGGCTTTAAAGGGCAGTTGCGGTGGCTCCTGCAGCCGGAAGCGGAAGCTGCGGACGTTGTACGACAAGCTTTCAATGTGCTCTGTGGTGGCTCGATACGCTGTTGCGGGCATGCGTGGCTCGACGATGTCGAAGCGTGGGGTATTGTAACAGAAGGCGCAAACCCGCCGCAAGCTTGGTGGGCGGCTTGGGCTGCCCACCAACTTCATGACGAGCGTCTCGTTGACGCTTCGCTCACGCTCTGTTATCGTGATCGCGTCACGTCGATGGCCGCCTCCAGCCCGCTCCGCGCATTTCAACGCCGCCTGCTCGCTTGGTACGCCGTGCACCAGCGCAAGCTGCCCTGGCGCGAGACCCGCGACCCCTACAAGATCCTCGTCTCCGAGGTCATGCTCCAGCAGACCCAGGTGGATCGGGTCATGCCCAAGTACCACGAGTTCCTCAGGCGCTATCCGAATCTCGAAGCGCTGGCGAAGGCGCGCGCCGCCGAGCTGCGCCGCGTCTGGTATCCGCTGGGCTACAACGTCCGGCCGATGCGGCTGCGGCAAATCGCCCGCCGCGCGCTGCGCGACCACGCGGGACGCATCCCGGATTCCTACGACGGGCTGCTGGCGATGGACGGCATCGGCCGCTATACCGCGGGCGCGGTGCTGAGCTTCGCTTTCGAGCAGGACGCGCCGATCCTCGACACCAACGTGGCGCGGCTGCTGTCGCGCTATTTCAAAGTGCGTGGCGCACCCAAATCCGGCGGCACGCAGCGTCGGCTGTGGCGGCTCGCCAAAGACGTGATCCCGAAAGGGAAGGGTTACACGATCAATCAGGCGATGATGGACTTCGGGGCGATGGTCTGCACGGCGCGCGCCCCTCGCTGCGAGGGCTGCGCGCTGCGAAAGAGCTGCCGCAGCTTTCCCTGGCATAATGCCGTCTCTTGTGCGCGTCCACGCCGCCATCGCGCTCATTGAGCGCGATGGGCGCATCCTCGTTTGCCGCCGCCGTCTCCGCGGCGTGCTCGGAGGGTATTGGGAATTTCCCGGCGGCAAACGGCGGCCTGGAGAGACTTGGACGGCGTGCGTGCGGCGGGAGTTGCGGGAAGAGCTGGGTGTTGAGGCCGCAGCGCTGAGGGCCATCGGGACCTTGCGCCACCGCTATCCTCAGCGCCGGGTGACGTTGCAGGTTTTTCGCTGCCGGATTGGACGAGGAAAGCCTAAGCCATTGTATTCACTAAAGTTACGATGGGTGTCTCCCGCGGGTCTTCGCCGGTATCGCTTCCCGCCGGCCAATCAGCCGCTGATCGCTCAGCTGGCGTCTGGTTGTGGCATCCGCGGCATCGTGCTATAATTAACACGCTTGTAGACTGATAGGAGGAAAAAATGATTACGCTCACACCAGCAGCAGCGCAAGAAGCGAAACGGCTGATCGAGAAGGAGCAGAAGCCCAACCTCGGGCTTCGCGTCGGCGTCAAAGGCGGCGGCTGTTCGGGTATGACGTACGTGCTTTCCCTGGATGAGGCGACCCCCAAACAGTACGACACCGTTACTGAGCAGGAAGGCATCAAGCTGATCGTCGATGCCAAAAGCCAGCTCTATCTCGACGGGACGACGATCGACTTCAAGAGCGCCGTCATGGGCGGAGGCTTCGAGTTCCAAAACCCGATGGCCAAGAAGTCGTGCGGCTGCGGGACGTCTTTTTCGACCTAATCGTTCCCCAGGCTTGACGCCAAGGCTCTCCGGAAGGTTCCCGGAGAGCCTTTGGTTTTTGGCGGTTTTGGTTGACACCCTTGCCGCGGCCTGCCTATAGTGCCAGAAGAGCTTTTGTTGTTTTTGCCGCCCTTGCCATGAGGAGTCACGATGGCGCTTGAATACCTGACCCAATTCCCCCCATGGATTCAGCAGATCGCCTTCTCCCTCGTCGCCTTCCTGATGGTCTACCTCGTGGGCCAGCTCGCCAGCCGCATTCTCTGCCGCCGGCTCAGCATGTTGGCCGAGAAGACCTCCTGGCAGTGGGATGACCTGCTGATTCGTGCCTTGCGCAAGGGCATTCCGTTGTGGAGCGTCCTGCTGGCTGCGTACGTCTCGGTGGGGTTCTGGAGCCTGCCGGCCCACCTGATGGATGCGCTGGTGCGGGCGATCTACGTCCTGGCCTGCATCTCGGTTACCTTTATCGCCGCCGGTTTGGCAAGCGATCTGATCGTGCTGTACAGCAGCCAGTTTCAGCACGCGATGCCGGTGACCAGCCTCACGCGCCACATCGCCAAGATCACTATTGTCGTGCTGGGACTCCTGATGATCTTGCACGGCATGGGGATCTCGATCACGCCGCTGCTCACCGCGCTGGGTGTTGGCGGTTTGGCGGTTGCGCTGGCGCTGCAGGACACGTTGTCCAACGTGTTCTCCGGGTTCTACCTGACGATGGCCCGCTCGGTGCGCGTCGGGGACTACATCAAGCTGGAGTCCGGCGAGGAAGGGTACGTCGAGGATATCGGCTGGCGCGCCACCAAAATCCGGATGCTGCCGAACAACATGGTCGTCGTGCCCAACAATAAGCTGGGCAGCGCGCTGATCACGAATTACTATCTGCCTGACAAGGAGCTGGCGGTCCTGGTGAACATCGGGGTCGATTACGGCAGCAACTTGGAACAGGTCGAGCGCGTGACGTGCGAAGTGGGCAAAGAGGTGATGCGCTCCGTTACGGGAGGAATCCCCGAATTCGACCCGTTTATCCGCTACCATACCTTCGGCGAATACAGCATCGATTTCACCGTGATTCTGCGGGGCAAGGAGTTCGTCGACCAATACCTGATCAAGCATGAGTTCGTGAAGCGGCTGCACCTGCGGTATCAGCAGGAGGGGATCACGATCCCGTTTCCGGTCCGCACGATCCGCCAGGCGGCGGAGTAGGCCGGCTCATGGCCGACCGTCGTCGGCGGGAGAGGCTCCAGCATGTCCTGCGCGGGTGGAACGCCTTCGAGCGGCGCTTGCAGGGCCGACCGATTCAATGGGTGCTGACGGACTTCGACGGCACGCTCGCCCCGATCCGCCGGCATCCGGATCAGGCCGGCTTAAGCGGCGCTTCGCGCGCTGCGCTGCAGCGGCTGATGCGGGATGTGGGCGTGTCCGTGGCGATCGTCAGCGGCCGCTCCATCAGCCAGCTGCGAGCATTGGTCCGGCTTCCCGGCGCCGTGTATATCGGCAACCATGGGCTGGAGATGAGCGGCCCGTCGGTGCGTTTCGTGCATCCCGGGGCCCGGCGGGCGCGGCCGGTCCTGCGCCGCATCGCCGGGCAGCTGCGGCGCGCGCTCCGGGATGTGCCCGGCAGCCTCGTGGAGGATAAAGGGCTCTCCTTAAGCGTCCACTGGCGGCGCGTGAGACCGTCGGATGTTGAGCAGTTCTACCGGAAATTGAAAAACGTTCTAGCGCCGTGGGTCCGGCGGCGCGCTGTCAGGGTGGCGAGGGGCAAGCGGGTGGTGGAAATCCGCCCGCCGGTCGTGTGGCACAAGGGAAGCGCGGTCGAATGGCTGATGAAGCGCTCCGGTTCTTCAAAGAGTCTTGTGATCATGTTCGGCGATGACCGGACGGACGAGGACGCCTTCCGCGCGGTCAACCGGTGCTTCGGGATCTCGGTGTACGTGGGCCGCCGGCCGGGCGGGACCGCCGCGCGCTGGCGATTGGACGGGCCGCGCGAAGTCCGCGTGACACTACAGCGACTCTGGGGCCATGGCCATGGACACACAGGCTGACGTCGCAACGGCAGGCCTTGGCCCGCATCCCGTCAGGCCCTTCCGTTTTTATACGAGCCTCATCCTACAGGAATCCACCGGCCTTCGGGCGGCGACCTTGGCCGTACTGCTGAAGCTGCTGCGGACGGTCCCGGAAAGCTGCATTTACCATCACACGCATTTCTTCCTCCTGCAGCACAACTACCTGATTCCGGAGCCGACCAACGATTTCGCGTACTGGATCGCCGAAGTGCTCGGCGAGGAAGGGCTGGGCGAGCTGCTGGCCAGCATGGACATCCTGGAGCACCGGACGCTGGCTAGCCTGCGCGAGGCGCTCATCGAGACGATCGACCGCTATGTGCAGGAGCACCCGACCGCCCGATTGCGCTTCGTCGGAGAGGGCGAGGAGTTTTTCTTCATCAAGGCGGTGCACGTGATCGTGCCGACCCGGTTTCAGGCCTCCACGCTGGAGGAGTTCGCATACGCGCTGGAGCACGTCAGCCCGGCTTCGCTGTACTTCCACATGTTCGACGCGCGGCTTCGCGTCGGGGAGCGCGCGAACGACTTTGCGGTATGGCTGAGCCAGCAGCTGGGCTTGGCCGAGCTTGGCGAGAGCGTTGCGGGACTCGACCCCTACGGGCATACACTGGAGGCGCTGCGCGCCATCCTCCTGGGGTTGGTGCGCGAGGAGCTTCGTCGGACCGAGAGCGCCCATGCCTGACCTCGCCGCGTACGAGCCGATTGCGGGTCCCAGCGTCGTCAGCGACCTGCGGGAGCTGGCGAAGCGGCTGGCCGGACGCCGGGTGCTCATGGTGAACTCCACTCGCCTGGGGGGCGGGGTCGCGGAGATTTTGAACCGCATGGTTCCGCTCATGCGGGAGGTGGGCGTCGATGCGCGATGGGACGTGATCGAGGGGACGGACCCATTCTACCGCGTCACGAAGAAATTCCACAACGCGCTGCACGGCAAGGCCGAAGAAATCCCGCCGGAGATGTTCGAGACGTTCCTCGAGGTCGGGCGCAGCAATGCGCAGCGGATCGATCTCGACGTCGATATCGCGTTCATCCACGATCCGCAGCCGATCACGCTCGTGGAGCAGCGGCCAAAGCGGCCGGCTGTCAAGTGGATCTGGCGCTGCCATATCGACGTGTCGCGCCCGATCCGGACGGTGTGGCAGTTCCTCGAGCCGTTCGTGAAGCGATTTGACGCCGCCATCTACTCCTCGCCGGCGTTCGCCCAGCGCATGGACATGCGCCAGGTGCTGGTTGCGCCCTCGATCGATCCGCTCAGCGAAAAGAACCGGGAATTGACCCCGGAAGAGATCGACGCTGTGCTGGCCAGGCTTGGCGTTCCGAAGGACCAGCCTATCATCACGCAGGTCTCGCGGTTCGATTATCTCAAGGACCCGATCGGGGTCATTGAGGCGTTCAAGCGGGTGCGCAAGTCCGTCAAGTGCCGCCTGGTGTTGGCCGGCGGGACGGCCAGCGACGACCCGGAGGGGGAGGAAGTGCTCGCCAAGGTGCGGGAGCAAGCCAAGGGCCATCCGGAAATCCACTTGCTCATGCTGCCCGCCGACAGCCACTTGGAGATCAACGCGCTGCAGCGGGCCTCGGCGGTCGTCGTACAGAAGTCCATCCGGGAGGGGTTCGGCTTGACGGTCTCTGAAGCGCTCTGGAAAGCTCGCCCGGTTGTGGCGTCGGCGGTGGGCGGAATTCCGCTGCAGGTCAAGCACGGCTACAGCGGGCTGCTCGTCCACACCGTGGAAGGGGCGGCGCACGCGATCAAGCAGCTGTTGAACAACCCGGCGTACGCCAAGCGGCTGGGGGAAAACGGGCGCGAACATGTGCGGCAGAATTTCCTGCTGACGCGCCACCTGATGGACTACCTGCTGCTCTTTCTGGCGCTGGACTACCAAACGGAGACGATTCGGCTCAATGGCGTATGAGGTGGTGTTTTTTGATCTGGGCGGCGTGGTGGTGGACGTGGAATCCGACCGGCTGATGCACCAGCTCAGCCAGCTGATCGGCAAATCATTCGAAGACGTGCAAGCGGCGGTCTATCACAAGGAGCTGCTGCTGCCCTTCGAGCTCGGGCAAATCGCCGCCCGCGCGTACTATGAAGGCCTGAAAGGACAGCTCAAATTCTCCTGGACCTACGAGCAATTCGTGCGCGGCTGGACCGGGATTTTCTCGGAGAACCTCGAAGTCCGGCAGATCATGGAGCGGGTGAGGAAACGGCACAAGCTGCTGGCGCTGACGAACACCAATACGCTGCACCTTGAGTACATCAAGACCCAGGTGACCGCCGCCCCCTTGTTCCACGATTGGGTGGCTTCGTGCGAGGTGGGGTACCGCAAGCCGGATCCGCAGATCTATCTGGCCGCCCTGGAGCGTGCGGGGAACATCAGGCCGCAGC
>Ga0210019_1004116_pt1 | contig 12867 bp, 11 predicted proteins | sample CryGeyCG2114_020_2_FD_183969 | JGI IMG/M metagenome (GOLD analysis project Ga0210019, IMG submission 183969) | Groundwater microbial communities from aquifer - Crystal Geyser CG11_big_fil_rev_8/21/14_0.20 (SPAdes) (version 2) | ecosystem: Environmental > Aquatic > Deep subsurface > Groundwater ...
AGGCACTGAGAGAGGTAATGATAATTTTATCACTAAGTATATTCAGGATTTGTTTAATTTTGCGCATATTGATTTCAGCTTGAAATTTTTGCTTATTTTCATGGTTTGTTTATTCATCGTGAAAGCTATTATTATTCTTATTTTTAGCTATGTACGTATCAGAATTCATACTGATTATGAAGAAACTACTAGGAATAGTTTATTTAAGAGTGTTTTGAATGCAAAATGGCCTTATTTGCTTAAGCAAAAAATAGGACATATGGATACCCTGCTTATGACTGATATATCCCACAGTTCTATCTTGTTGCGCGAGATAAGCAACATGATTATGATTTTTACTGGGTTGATTATGTATATTTTGGTTGCAATAAACATCTCTTTTGTTATTACACTTATTACTCTCGCTTTAGGCGGTATTCTGTTTTTATTGTTTAAACCTTTACTGTATAAGACATGTATGTATGCGACATTGACTTCAAGTGAAAATAAAGAAGTTGCGCATTATGTGAATGAGAGTGTGCTTGGAATGAAAACAATCAAGTCAATGCACATTATTGATAAAATAGCACAAAAGGGAGCTGTATATTTTAATGAACTCAAGCAGTTTAAAAAAATAACCTATTTATTAAACACTGTATCAAGCGCGCTTTTGCAGCCAATTAGTTTGATATTTATTTCTATTGTTTTTGCGATTTCCTATAAAATACCAGAATTTAATTTTGCTGCTCTTATTGCGATTATTTATTTAATTCAGAGAATATTTCAATACATTCAAAGTTTACAATCTAACCTTCATACTATAAACGAGTCAGTACCATATCTTAAAAATGTTTTGGATTATCAACAAGAAGCAAGTGAACAATATGAACAAGAAAAGGGGAGTAATGATTTTAATTTCAAAGAATCTTTGGAATTTAAGAATGCATGTTTCAGATATAACGAAAAACAGCCAGTGCTCTCTAATGTTAATTTTGCCATCGCAAGAGGCGAGATGGTAGGGCTGGTGGGTGAATCAGGATCTGGAAAGACCACAATAGTTGACTTATTGCTTCGTTTATTTGATCTAGGTTCCGGGGAAATACTTTTGGATAACGGTAATATATCAGATATAAGCCTCAAACAATGGCGTAGAAATATAGGATATGTTTCACAAGATGTGTTTTTGATAAATGACACTATTGCCAACAATATAAATTTTTTTGATACAACAATTAGACAGAAAGATATTGAACAGGCCGCCAAGATGGCGAATATTTACGGTTTTATACAGAAATGCCCAGATGGATTTAATACAGTCGTTGGAGAGCGAGGCATTATGCTCTCAGGAGGACAACGACAGCGCATTGCTATTGCACGAGTTTTAGCACGCAAACCAAAACTGCTTATTCTTGATGAGGCCACAAGTTCATTGGATAATGAGTCAGAAGCCAGAATCCAGGAAGTCATAGAAAAACTGCATCGCAAAGTGACGGTTTTGGTGGTAGCGCATCGGCTCTCTACGGTTATGAATGCAGACAAGCTTATTATTCTTGAAAATGGAAAAATAACAGAACAGGGCAGTCCAAAAGATCTTTTGGACGATAAAAAAACATATTTCCATAAATTGGCAACAATGCATCAATAAAACAATATGAAGAAAGTTTTTTTAATTAATTTTTCATCACCAATCCTTGTCGCGTCTATAAAAAAGATGCAGAAAGATGATGTTATTACTGTGCAATATTGGTCAGCATATCGGGAAGGATTTGAAGAAATTCAAAAAGACAAGGCCAACTTGCCGAATGTTATAACGCACCATATGCATGACCTTATTAAAGGTGTCCCGCCAGAAGGCCTGGATGTGGATGATTTTGCGCCTATTGACCAAGACAGTATTGAACAATGCTATGAATATGGATGGCAGGCCTTAGCTATGATGGGGAGGAGTGATTTTAATAACACTACATTTGTGCAGAAACGAAATATATATTATAGATATTTAAAGTTTTGGAATGGGATGATTAAAAAATTTAATCCGGATTGTGTTTTGTTTTACGATATTCCACATGGAGGTGTTGATTTCGCGTTATATGGCTTGGCAAGAGCTTTGGGAGTAAAGACATTAATTTTGCATCCGCTTACTATAGAGAGTAGAGTGTTGATTATGCAGGATTATAAAGAGTCATCTTTAGAGCTTAAGCGGGAATATGATCGTTGTATTGATAATGCGCATACTATTGAGGATTTGCCTGTTGATTTGCAAGAGTATTATAATCGACAAATTAATTCTAATATGGACGCGACTCCGGCATACAGCAAGCGAGCTATGCAAAATCGGGCTCCATTGTCTTTATCTAGTCCAATTATACTAGCGCGCAATCTTTTCAGAAAAAATATTTTTAAAACTTTGTATTATTTCTTGCAGATGTTTTTTACCCGCCGTCAGGCAGGCACATTTCACGAGAATATACTTGGCATCAAAATGAAGTGGCGCATGATAAGCTGGCAGCGCCAAAATGAGCGTGTCAAAAAAGAATACATACAATTACAAGAGCGTCCTGATTTAAAAAAGAAGTTTATTTATTTTCCATTGCATTTTCAGCCGGAACAGAGCACTCTTCCCATGGGCGGTGCGTATGATGATCAGTTACTGGCAATTGAAATGCTTTCAAAATCATTGCCTAATAATTGGGTGGTGTATGTTAAAGAAATTTCTCTTCAGTGGCGGCCATCGAGCACAGAATCACATCTGTATCGATATCCTGGCTATTATCGCGCTATAGCGCGATTGTCAAACGTTTCTCTTGTGCCAGTTAGTATATCCAGTTTCGAACTTATCAATCATTCGCAGGCAGTGGCAACCATAACTGGAACTGCTGGATGGGAAGCAGTACTGCGTTCAAAGCCAGCGATTTTGTTTGGATATAATTGGTATCAGTACTGCGATGGTGTTATTCCAGTGAGAACATTTGAATCTTGTATACTTGCTTTTAAAAAGATTATTCAAGGATACGCGCCATCAACGCAAAAAGTAATTAATTTTTTGTACGCGCTTGGAAATGTAAGTGCAATGGCTCCATATTATAAGGCAAGATATTTTTCTTTTTCTGGAGTTTTGAAAAAAGAAGATGCTATTCATAATATAACAAAATTAATCACTACGAATTTAAATTAAAATATATGAATTTTTTACAGGATAAAACAATACTTATTACCGGAGGGACTGGTTCATTCGGAAAGGCATTTACGAAATTTTTACTCAATAACACAAAAGCAAAAAAAATTATTGTTTTTAGTCGTGATGAATTAAAACAGTCGCGCATGCGAGATGAATTACAAAACGACGAGCGTTTGCGGTTCTTTTTGGGGGATATCCGTGATTTATCTCGTTTGCAGCGCGCGTTCCATGGTGTTGATGTAGTAGTGCATGCGGCCGCGCTCAAACAAGTTCCTACTTTGGAATATAATCCGTTTGAGGCGGTTAAAACGAATATTATTGGTAGTCAGAATGTTGTTGATGCAGCCATTGATCAGCAAGTGGAAAAGGTTCTTCTTATATCAACAGATAAGGCAGCTGAACCATCTAACTTATATGGTTCAACTAAATTGTGTGCTGAAAAATTATTTGTAGCTGGGAATTCATATGCTGGTCGTGCCACTCTTTTCAGCTGTGTGCGATATGGTAATGTAATTGGCAGCCGCGGAAGCATTATAGAAAAGCTTTCAGAGCAGAAAGATCCCAAATCAGTTGATATTACTGATGAACATATGACTAGGTTTTGGATTTCTTTGGACAAAAGCATTTCCTTGGTTATGTTTGCACTTGAGAATATGGTTGGCGGAGAGATTTTTGTTCCAAAAATTCCTTCCATGAAGCTTGTTGATTTGTTTGACGCGCTCGCGCCCATTGCAGAGCGCCGCATAATTGGCATACGGCCTGGAGAAAAAATACATGAAGTGCTTGTTTCAAAATCAGAAGCGCGGCATGCTGTCGAGTTTGATAATTATTATGTGATTTTGACTGAATTTCCTTATTTTTCAGACACTGCATATGAAAAATACTATTCGCATGGAAACAAATTATCTGAGAATTTTGAATATACAAGCAATACCAATACTGAGTGGATTGAGAAAAACGAAATTATTTCCATAGCCCAAAATTCGTAATAATATTTATTATATGATTCCATACGCGCGCCAATGTATTTATAAATCCGATGTTAAAGCCGTTAAAGACGCCTTATCTTCAGATTGGCTCACGCAAGGTCCTCGGATTTTGGAATTTGAGAAGAAATTAGCTCATTATTGCGGAGCGCGATATGCGATAGCAGTATCAAATGGAACCGTGGCACTGCATGCGGCATATCTAGCAGCGGGATTGTCGCATAATGATGAAGTAATAACGAGCCCAAACACTTTTGTGGCGACTAGCAACATGATTCTGGCGTGCGACGCGATTCCAGTCTTCTGCGATATCAGAAATGATACATACAATATCAATGAAACAAAAATCAGTAATTATATCACCAAAAAAACGAAAGCAATTGTGCCAGTGCATTTTGCCGGACAGTCGTGTGAAATGGCGAGAATCAAGTCAATTGCCAAAAAGAATAAGCTTATAATTATTGAAGATGCGTGCCATGCGCTTGGTGCTGAATATCGCAATTCAAAAATTGGAAGCTGCAAATATTCTGATATGGCAATTTTTAGTTTTCATGCTATAAAATCAATCACTACAGCAGAAGGCGGGGCAATACTCACGAATAATAAGAAGTTATATGAAAAGCTTTTACTCATTCGCAGTCATGGAATGCACAAGGACGCGAGCGGAAAAAATGTTATGGATGTTTTTGGATATAATTATAGGATTACTGACATGCAGTCAGCGCTTGGTGTTTCGCAGTTAAAGAAGTTAGATGGATTCATTAAAAAAAGGAATCAGATTGTGAAATGGTATAATCAAGCATTGAGCGATGTACAAGAGATTATTTTGCCACAAATTTTGTCCGGCAATTATATCAGTTGGCATATTTACGTTATACGGACGCACAAGGCAGAGGAGCGTGATAAATTAGCTGAATATTTTCTAAATAAAGACATTGGCACTAATTTTCATTATCCTGCCGTGTATAAGCATCCATATTATCGCAAAATACTAAAAGGAAAGATATCCTGCCCAAACATGGAATTATATCATAAAACCTGCCTGACATTGCCATTACACGTTAGTTTGTCAAAAAAACAAGTGTTATATATTGCACAAAGTATTAAGAATTTTTATGAAAAAAAGAGCAATAATAATTAAAAATAGAAAAGCCCACATATTTATCATCTGCGAAATTGCGCAAGCGCATAGCGGTTCTTTTAGTGTGGCAAAAAAGTTGATTAAATCTGCCTCTATTGCTGGGGCTGATGCAATTAAATTTCAAATAGTATATCCAGACGAGCTTTTGGTTACAAATCATGATTCATATGGATTGTTTTCAAAAACCGCGTTTACTGATGCGCAGTGGCGTGAATTGTTTCACTTGTCTCGTAGCGTTGGGCTTAAGATTTTTGCTGATGTGTTTGGAAAAAAATCATTAGCGCTCTTGTCAAAAAATAATATAGATGGATTTAAAATTCACTCAACAGAGATAAAAAATTTATCTCTTATAAAGCAGATAGCCGCGCAAAAGAAATTGATTTTACTTTCAACTAGTGGAAGCACGCTAAAAGAAATTCAAAAAGCGCTTTCAATTTTGCGCCAAGGGAAAAATGAAGTAGTATTGCTACATGGATTTCAAGGATATCCGACTTCAGTGGAAGATACTAACTTGAGAAAGATAATAGCTTTGCAGAAGAAATTTCATATGCCCACAGGATTTGCGGATCATATTTCTGGAGGCAGTGCATATAAGAATGATATATGTTTAATGGCACTTGCAATAGGGTGTTCAGTTTTGGAAAAGCATATGACTTTAGATAGAAAGAAGAAAGGGTATGATTATTATTCTTCGCTTAATCCAGATGAATTTAATCAATTTGTGGAGCGCGTTCGTGCTATGGAATCAGCACTAGGATCAGTGTCTCTTTCTATGACCGCGCCTGAGAAAATATACAGGATAAGCTCAAAAAAACATGTAGTCGCGTCGCGCGATCTGTGTTCTGGTCATATTATTGCTGAAGATGATATTGTAATGAAGCGGACTAAAGAAAAATATCCTTTTCAAGAACCAGAAAGTATTATAGGAAAAAAATCACTTATTCCTATCATAAAAGACAGTGTTATTAAATCAAGAAATATTACGCGTTAAATTTTATACTATGAAATCTGATACTAAAGTTGTGGCAGCATTAGCGTGCCGCGTACAATCTACTCGCCTTTATGGAAAGCCGTTGCAGCTCTTGGATATAGAAAGAAATATTTCAATTATTGATTATCTTATTGCGCAGTTAAAATCACATCAGGCAATCAATGAAGTAGTGTTGGCTATTAGTGAAGGCACTGAAAACGAGATATTCAAAGAAGTTGCGCGCAAACATGGTTTGAAATATGTAATTGGCGACCAAATTGATGTGCTTGGTCGACTTATACAGGCAGGCGAGAAATCTGGTGCAGATATTATTTTCAGAACAACATCTGAGAACCCATTTATTTATTTGGATCCTTTGGAAGATGTTTTAATTCAGCACAAAGAGAATAATACTGACTACAGTTATATTGCAAAATTGCCGCGTGGCGCGTTCTTTGAGCTGATTAATCTGGAGTCGCTAAAGCGAGCGCATCAGAAAGGCCAAGATAGGCACCGGAGCGAGTTGTGTGTTCAATATATTAATGAGAATCCTAAAAAATTTAAGATTCAGAAAATATTTCCACAAGATAAATCCTTGCACCGCCCTGACATACGATTAACAGTTGACTATCCGGAGGATTTGATTGTAGCGCGAGAGGCATATAGCGCGCTCAAGAAAAAAGACGGATTTGTCACAGTTGATGAAGTTATTTCTTTTTTGGACACACATCCAGAATTAAACGAATTAAACAGATGGATTTTAACTGATAAAAAAAGAATATGGAGATGAATCAGCACAATAACAACGCAAAATCTAAAGATTACATATATATATTAGGGGGAGGCATGGTAAAAGATAAAGAAAAATGGCGCACCATGCGTCTAGATGAAGGAACTAAGTTAGGCGCGCTCGGAGATCGTTTGCGGGTTGAAGCAACATATGTTTTATACAAAAATAATCCAGAATTATTATTTCTTTCTTCAGGAAGCAAAGGTATGTACAAAGACATACAAAACGCACCAACAGGTGCAGAATTAATAAAAACAGAGCTTATAGAATTAGGAATCCCTAAAAATAAAATTTTTAAAGAAGATAAATCTGTAAATACTTGGCAGCAACTTCAGAAATTAAAAGAGGTTATAAATAAAGAAAATTTGTCTCATGCATATATTTTATCAAATCGTTATCACTTACCGCGCATTAAAACAATGATTGAAAAAGATAACAAGCTTAATATATTATTAGAACAAGGAAAAATAGAATTAATTTCAGCTGAAGAAATTTTAATTGAGAGTGATCCTGACAAGTGGAAAGAAAAAATTGATAAAGCATATGCACACGAGCAAATGAAAAAAAGAATATCAATGGAAGAAAAAGGCGTAAAAGATATTAATTCTGGCAAATATAAGCTAAAATAATTATGGAATGTATCAGCATTAAAACACCAAAAGGAATAAGAAAAATTGGCCCAGGCCAGCCTTGTTTTATTGTTGCTGAAATGTCGGGCAATCATAATGGATCGTTTATGTGCGCTAAAAAGATAATAGACGCAGCTGCTAAAGCAGGAGTGGATGCGATAAAACTTCAGACCTATACTGCTGACACCTTAACCATTGATTCTGATAAAAAATATTTCAAAATTACGTCTGGCCAGTGGAAAGGCAAGACTCTGCATCAGCTTTATAGTCAAGCATATACTCCTTGGGAATGGCAGCCAAAATTAAAAAAATACGCAGAAAAGAAAGGTCTTATATTTTTTTCTACTCCTTTTGATGAAACAGCAGTTTCCTTTTTAGAAAAAATGAATGTATCTTTATATAAAATCGCTGGGTATGAGATGGCTGATATTCCTTTGCTCAAGAAAATTGCTAGAACTAAAAAGCCGATAATATTATCAGCTGCCATGGCATCTAAAAAAGAAATCGCTTTGTCAGTCCGCACATTGCGAAAGCATGGCACTAAAGAACTGGCAGTGCTTCATTGTGTGAACGCGTACCCGGCAATACCATTAGATATGAATATCAAAACAATACCAGAAATTATCAAGCATTTTAAGGTGGTGTCTGGTTTATCTGACCATTCTTTAAGTAATATCGCGGCAATCGGCTCGGTTGCTTTGGGCGGTTCAATCATTGAAAAGCATATTACGTTGTCCCGCGTGGATGTTGGACCTGACGTTGCTTTTTCGCTTGAACCGGATGAATTTAAAAGTTTAGTTGAAAGTGTTAGAACTTTGGAGGCGTCATTGGGAGAAGCGGGCTATGGCATTGGAGTTAATGAATTGCCGAGTGCCATATTCAAACGTTCAGTATTCGCGGTTCAGGATATTCACAAAGGAGAAAGGTTTACTAAAAAAAATATCCGAGTGATGCGGCCGGGAAATGGGCTGGAGCCAAAATATTATGAGAATATTATAGGCAAAACAGCAGTTAAAAATATTCAACAAGGCACGCCGCTGAGCAGAAAATTAATCACAGAGCGCATATGAAAATCAATATTGTGATGGACAATAAAAATAATTGGTATTATCCCCGAGTTCAGTCGCTGATGCTGAAAATTAGGCAGATTGGGCACCAGTGTTCGCTCCGCAAGAACCAGCTAACCGTACCGGCAAAATCTGACGCAACCTTTTATCTGGGTCATGAGGGGTATATTAAAAGAAAACATCACGCTAAAAGCAGATACAATATTGTGGTGCATGCTTCAGACCTTCCAAAAGGAAAAGGCATGTCGCCGTCCACATGGCAGATTCTAGAACGGAAAAACAAAATTTCAGTGACTCTATTTGAGGTGGCAGATGGATTTGATACTGGAGATTATTATTTGAAAGACAGTTTTGTGCTTGATGGCATGGAGTTAATTGATGAATGGCAGGAGAAGCTTGGGGCATGCATTGATAAAATGATTCTGAAATTTTTGAAAAACATCAACCAGCTAAAGCCAACCAAACAGAAAGGCAGATCCACCGTATATCCGCGACGAAGCCTGGATGACAGCGAGTTTGATATCAACAAGTCAATAAAGTCCCAGTTCAATCTTTTGCGCGTGGTTGATAATGAGCGATATCCGGCATTTTTTAAGTATAAAAATAAAAAATATATTCTTAAAATTTATAAAGAAAAATAATTTAAGGAATATTGTATACGCATAATTACATGAAAAATAACATAGAAAATTTTAAAATTAGGTTGGCCGCTCTCAATGATTCCTATAGTATTTGGGAGATTAGAAATCATCCGTCTGTATGTAGATTTTCAAATAATAATCAAGAAATTCCGTTGGCTGAGCACATGCTATGGTTTGAAAAAAAATATTTCAGTGGTCAAGATAATTATTGTTTTGTCATGATCAGTGAGAAAAATAATCCTATTGGCTATTGTCGGTTTGATTTTGACGGGGTAAAAAATCGATATATTATTTCCATTGCCATAGATTCTGATTTTCAAGGAAAAGGGCTTGGAAATAATCTTCTTGCTGGAGCATTGCGGCTTTTTGAGAAAAATAAAGAAATTTTCGCTGAAATTCTGAAGGACAATGTTGCGTCAGTAAAACTATTTAAAAACAATAATTTTATAGTTAGAAATGAGGATAAAAAAAATTATTATTTAAAGTTTGAAAGAAAAAATATGCAAGACAATCAAAAGACAATTTTTATGATTGTTACTAGGGGGTTTATTATTAGAAATATTCTGCGCTCTGGAACGCTTGAATTTTTTAAAAAAGCTGGATACCGCGTTGTGATTTTTTTTGATACATGGAAAGTTCCCGATCATTTACATAAAGAGTTTACAGATGACAATGTTATTGTGCATGGCCTGCGTGCCGAAATCAGCGGACTACATCGCAGAGTTGCAAAAATAAGAGATTATCTTATATCAACAAAATCAACAAAAATTGTGATTGATTTGCGCAGAGGCAAAGAAGGATTTGAAAATTATCGCGAGGGTTTTTTGCCTAAAAAGTCCTCAATAGTTTTAATAATCCAGAAATTGCTTATTGTATTGCTGTGCCATATGCCACTATTAAAGCGCCTTTTGCGGCTTATGGAGTTATATGTGTTTACTGATAAAAATAAAACAGTACAAGAATATTTTGACCAATATAAACCAGATTTAGTTTTTGCAACCTCAATTGTGTCTAGTTTAGATATAGCTTTTATAAAAGAGGCGCGTCGCCAGGGAGTCGCATCTGTGGCTATGCCAAAAACTTGGGACAATATTCCTAATGGTTATTTTCGTTTTATTCCAGATTACTTTTTAGTACATAATGAGCTAGCACGCAAGCTTGCTGTTAAATATCAGAATATTAAATTGGAAAATATTTCTGTTGTTGGAATGGCACAATTTGACTGGTACTCTCGTACTGATATTTTTAGAACTAGACAAGAGCATTGGAACAGCAAAGGATTAGATCCAGATAAGCCAGTTTTATTTTTTGGTTCAGCTGGTATTTGGTCTGCAAATGACCACACAGTGGCAAAACTTATTTATGGCTGGATTGAGCGCAATGAACTGAATAAGGATTGCCAATTATTTATCCGTCCTCATTTTAGCAATGTTGGACATGATGTGTTTAAAAAATTGCGCAATAAAAAGAATATAGTTATTGATGAATATAATGTCTCAAATACTTTCAGCGATAATTGGGATCCAACAGTTGAGGAAACTATTGATTTTACGAATTCTATATTACATTGTGATATTATGATAAATTTTGGTTCTACATTATCACTAGATGCGTCTTGCGTTGATCGGCCTATAATCAACCCCACATTTGGATGTTTTTTTAGAGGTGGAGAAGATGTTACGTTCCAGTATCAGTATGGGTCTGACCACTATGGTTGGGTAATGGACGAAAATGCCACTGTTTTGGCTTTTAATCCAGAGCAGTTGAAAAAAAGTATTAATGATTATTTGAGTAATCCTGAAAAACAAAGAAAAGAGAGAAAAAATTTGATTGATAAATTATGCTATAAAGTTGATGGAAAATCTTCACAAAGAATTTTTACAGCGATTGATAATATTGTAAAGTCGGAAAAAGCATAGTTTATATAAAAGTATGACACAGAAAAATATTAGAATTATTCCACAGCTGCATATTAAGGGCAATAATGTGGTAAAACCAGTGCAAACAGATGCTTTGCGCGTGGTGGGAAATCCTCAAGAGTTGGCATATCGGTATTATCAAGAAGGGGCTGATGAAATATTGTATATGGATATTGTGGCTAGCTTGTATCAGCGTAATTTAGATTTTTCTTTGATTAAATCTGTAACCCAGGATATTTTTATTCCTGTTACTGTTGGGGGTGGAATTCGCACTTTGCAAGATATCCATAATGCACTGCATTCTGGAGCTGATAAGATATGTATTAATACTTATGCAATTCATGAGCCCTTGTTTATCGAAAAGGCAGTTAAGGAATTTGGATCACAATGCATTGTGCTGGCGATTGATGCGAAAAAGCAACAAAGTGGAAAATGGGAAGCGTATACTGACGGCGGAAGAGAGCCTTCTGGAAAAGATGTTATTACATGGATTAAGGAGGCACTAGACTTGGGCGCAGGAGAAATATATATAAGTTCAATTGATCGAGATGGTACCAGAAAAGGCTATGACTTAGATTTGATTAAAGCCATTACTAGTTTTGCCAGAGTTCCGGTTGTTGGTCATGGCGGGGCCGGAGACTTGGAGTCAATACTAGCTGCTGTATCCGAAGGCCAGCTTGATGCTGTATCATCGTCATCAATATTTCATTTTCAGGATTTTACCATTGTTCAGGTTAAGGAATATTTACATGAAAATAATATTAATGTAAGATTAGTATGAAAAAGAATCCTCCTATAGTTATAGTTGATTATGGCATTGGGAATATAGGCAGCGCGATACGCGCGTTTGCTCATTTTGGTGCTGATGTTTTGATTTCAGATAAATCAGATGACATACTTAGCGCTTGTGCGATTGTATTACCAGGAGTGGGATCTTTTAAATCTGGAATGAATGGTTTGGAAGAAAGAGGTTTAATTGATGTAGTTTCTAATTTTGCAAGCAAAGGAATGCCTGTCTTAGGAATATGTCTAGGCGCGCAAATCTTATTGAGCCAAGGAAAGGAGTTTGGCGTACACAATGGATTAGGAATCATTCCAGGCAATGTTGTTGATTTTCCTGATTTAGATGATAAAGAAAAAATTCCTCACATGGGGTGGAACGCATTACATCGACCTCTGGAAGATTCTTGGGATAATACAATTTTGTGCTCTACTAAAAAGGGAGATAAATTATATTTTGTTCATTCTTATATTTTGCAGCCAAGCAAGAAAGACAATATATTATCCCTTACAACTTATGGTGGCTATGAATTTTGTTCTTCTGTTAAGGCGGGTAATGTATATGGAGTTCAATTTCATCCAGAAAAAAGCGGCAAAGTCGGATTAAATATTATCCAAGAATTTATAAATTTATCCAAGGGAGAATTAATATGATTAAAACAATTGACCAACAATTGAAAGAAATTCCGCGTGAAGTAGTATTTTGTAAAAAATGTGTGGTTTCAAACCAAAGGCCACGCATCACATTTAATAAAGAGGGTGTGTGTAGTGCTTGTGTATATGCTGA
>Ga0210019_1004118_pt1 | contig 12865 bp, 13 predicted proteins | sample CryGeyCG2114_020_2_FD_183969 | JGI IMG/M metagenome (GOLD analysis project Ga0210019, IMG submission 183969) | Groundwater microbial communities from aquifer - Crystal Geyser CG11_big_fil_rev_8/21/14_0.20 (SPAdes) (version 2) | ecosystem: Environmental > Aquatic > Deep subsurface > Groundwater ...
GCGTTTGTGTGGATTTTAGAAAGTAATAGCGGCATAGCGGACGAACCTTTATAAACTTTGGTTTTTACTTGCTATAACTGCTTGGTGAGGACGCGCAGACTGGCAGCCGCCCCCACCCGGCTGCAGCATCCAGCTGCGCCGCACACGCATTGCATTAGCAAGAAGCCAGCCGGCCCAGGCTGGCGCCAAGTGACCCCGAGCCCCAGCGAGGGGGAACGGTGCACGCAAGATGTGGGAGCGCCGACAGGCGCGGTGGATTAAACAAAGATCATTCGAACATTATCAAAGAACCACCGATTTATTTTGTAAGAAATAGAAACGGTCCCTTTCTTTCATTCCTTCTGGGGTTATTAAGTTTGGATGGTCTGTTTTTTAAATTCAGATTAAATATGTTCAAGAAATATCCGGTATGCTTGCTCCTGCTGTTGATTATGATTCTATCCGGTTGCGCTACGTGGATTAGCGACGTAGAGAGGGCATCGTCGGTAAAGCTTGAGCAACCTGTATCCGGCTCCCTGCAGAATCCAATTATCGACAGCAATATCACATTATCCGAGGCGTTAAAGAAATATGCCCCGCCTGAATTAAAAGCAAAACAGGGCTTAGTGGAATTGCTTTACTATTCATTTGACGGTAAAATACATCAGGGTCAACTCCTCATAGATAAGAGGCTTATCAAAGATATTCGTGAGGTTTTTGGAATAGCTTTGGAAAGTAAGTTCCCGATTGCCTCTGTTATTCCTATCTCCTCCAGCCGGTTCCTTAAGGATGGAAAATGGAATGATGATAACCAGTCGATGCTCGCCAATAATACCTCTGCATTTAATTATAGAAAGGTAACCGGGGGTAAATCTCTCTCTAGGCATGCATATGGCTTTGCTATTGATATTAATCCGGTGCAAAATCCTTATATTAAAGGGGGTATTGTATTACCGCCTAATGCGGTATATGATATACGTAAACTGGGAACGCTTAGCTCTGATTCTTCCGTTGTAAAAAGCTTTATCCGTCTGGGCTGGACTTGGGGAGGGAATTGGAAATCCCTAAAAGATTACCAGCATTTTGAGAAAGTCATATCAAATTAGCGGATATTTTTTTAAGATTTTAGTGTATTTAACTATTTAGGATAAATATGAGCAGGGCCTCAAACTTATGGATAATTATAGGCTTAACGGTTATTTTAAGTTCTTGCGCAAGAGTACCGATTAAGCCGACGGTGCCTAGCGGCCCGCAGATCTATACGCAGCCAACCGGCCCCTTTTTAAGACAGGATGTTTTTCATGTCGTAGCCCCCGGAGAGACTCTCTGGCGCATAAGCAAGATGTATAATGTTAAAATAGAGGAGCTTGTCCGGGTAAATGGCCTAAAGAAACCCGAAGAATTAGAGATCGGCCAGCGCCTGATTGTTCCGCAGGCAGCGCCGATAAAGCCGGTAATTGCTCTGTACCCTTCGAATAAATGGAAATATATTATCATCCACCATAGCGCAACGGATGAAGGTAATTCACTTAATTTTAATAAATTGCACAAGCGCAAGGGCTGGGCGGGTATAGGGTATGATTTTGTTATTGATAACGGAACCGATGGCAAGAGAGATGGCCAGATTGAGGTAACGCCGCGCTGGATAAAACAGGAGAAAGGCGCCCATTGTCGGGCCTCAGATATGAATTCCAAAGGGATCGGCATTTGTCTGGTGGGTAATTTTAGTAAAAAAACAGTTTCTAAAACGCAGCTGGATGCTTTAGCCTATCTTGTTAATATCTTAAGAAAATATTATAAAATCCCTGAGGGCCGTATTATGGGGCATGGCCAGGTTCCCGGGGCCAAAACTGAGTGTCCCGGAAAATATTTTGCTTGGCCAGAATTTTATAATAAATTAAATTCGAGTATTTGATATAAAGTACGGAGAGTAATTATGGAGCAAAAAAATAAAACAGGTTATACCTGTCCGATGCATCCTGAAATCCAGCAGGATGTTCCCGGAGACTGTCCGAAGTGCGGCATGCCCCTTGAACAAAAAGCCGCTCTTGCCACAGAAGATGACAATAAAGAAGCGCGTATTTTGGCGCGGAAATTTTGGATCGGATTGATTTTAGCCGCTCCGGTTTTTTTACTGGCACTCGGTGAGATGATTCCCGCCCTTAGTTTAAAAGCAGTTATTTCTTCCGAAGTTTCACGCTGGCTGCAGTTTATTTTCGCAACGCCCGTTGTGTTATGGGTAGGAAACATCTTCTTTATCAAAGCCGGCAAATCAATTTTAAATAAAAGCCTGAATATGTTTACTTTAATTGCTATGGGCGTAGGCGCTGCCTATGGCTTTAGCGCGGTAGCTATTTTATTCCCAAATATTTTCCCCGAATCATTGAAACAGCATGGCCAGATCGGTTTGTATTTTGAAGCAGCTAGCGTGATTACAGTTTTAGTTTTGATGGGTCAGCTTCTTGAGGCTAAGGCGCGTAACCGGACAGGGCAGGCGATTAAATCCTTGCTTGGGCTTGCGGCTAAGGTTGCACATCGTATTCTAAGCGATAAAGAGGAAGATGTTGCTATTAATCAAATTAAAATAGGTGATTTGTTAAGGGTGCGTCCGGGAGAGAAGGTGCCTTTGGACGGGATTATTACCGAAGGAAAAAGCACAGTTGATGAATCGATGGTTTCAGGTGAACCGTTGCCAGCTGCTAAGAAGGAAGGAGACCGGGTTATCGGCGCTACAGTTAATCAGACAGGCACTTTTGTGATGAGAACTGAAAAAATAGGTTCGGAAACGCTTCTTGCTCAAATTGTTAAAATGGTGGCTGATGCCCAGCGCAGCCGCGCGCCGATTCAGAAACTTGCGGATCAGGTTTCCGGATATTTTGTGCCTGTGGTTTTAGGGTGTGCGGTAATTGCTTTCATTATCTGGTCTATCTTTGGCCCGGCGCCGACTTTGGCGTATGCTTTAATAAGCGCTATTTCGGTTTTGATCATTGCCTGCCCTTGCGCTTTGGGCCTGGCAACGCCGATGTCAATTATGGTTGGCGTTGGAAAAGGCGCACAGTCAGGAGTATTAATAAAGAATGCTGAGGCGATTGAAAAGTGTGAGAAGATTACACATATCCTTACGGATAAAACCGGAACTTTAACCGCCGGTAAACCGCAGGTAACTGCCATTTTTCTGGCAGGTGGTTGGGATGAAAAATCTTTGTTGAGTATTGCAGCTTCTATTGAGGCCAGTAGTGAACATCCGTTAGCTCGCTGCGTAGTTGATTATGCAAAAGAAAAAAACTATGTATTATCGTCAGTCGAGGGTTTTGGATCCGTAACCGGCGCAGGAGTCAATGGTAAAGTTAACGGCAAGACAGTTTTACTTGGAAAACAAAAATTTATTGAAGCTAGTGGAATAAGTTTGCCGGAAGAATTAAAAAAGAACTCTGAACAGCTTCAAGAGAAAGCCGAGACGGTTATCTGGGTCGTCGCTGACGGGCAGGCAGCGGGGATACTCGGAGTTTCAGATCCCATAAAAAAGACAACCCCTGATGCAATCAGTGCGCTGCATAAGATGGGCCTGAAAGTTGTTATGCTAACAGGAGATAATCAAAAAACCGCGCAAGCCATTGCCAAAAAATTGGGTATTACTGATGTGTACGCAGGCCTTGAGCCAAAAGATAAGCAGGAGATCGTCAAGAAGTTAAGGAGCGAAGGCGCAAAGGTGATGATGGCTGGAGACGGGATTAATGATGCTCCGGCATTGGCTGAAGCCGAAGTCGGTGTGGCGATGGGCACCGGAACGGATGTGGCAATTGAGAGCGCGGGGATTACCTTGGTTAAGGGTGATCTTTTTGGGATTGTTAAAGCACTACGGCTTAGCCGGGCAGTGATGCGTAATATCCGTCAGAATTTGTTTTTTGCTTTTATTTATAATGCCATCGGCGTTCCTATTGCTGCCGGTATACTTTATCCATTCTTAGGATTACTTTTGAGCCCGATGATTGCCGGTGCAGCGATGAGTTTCAGTTCGGTATCTGTAATCGGTAACTCTCTTAGATTACGCAACATAAAATTATAATGGAAAGATTTATTATTGATTTAAGCATATTGATGGTGGGGGCGGCGATTTTTTCTTTTCTGGTTGTTCTCTTGAAACAGCCGATTATCATCGGATATATTGTTTGCGGTATTATTCTGGGGCCGCTGGGCCTTGGATGGATTAAAAACGCGGAGTTTATTGAAACAATTTCTCATCTTGGCATCACACTGCTTCTTTTTATGGCTGGGCTGTGTTTACACCCTCAAAAGCTTATCAGTTCTTTTCGCGAGACTGCGGTTGTAACTTTAAGCAATTGCGCTGCTTCTTTTTCCATAGCTTTTATTTTGGCCCGGATATTTAATTTTAATATGCTGGATTCTTTGTGCATTGGTTTAGCTCTGATGTTTTCCAGTACAATTTTAGCGGTTAAATTGCTTCCCACAACTACGCTGCATCAGAAAAGAATGGGCGCTCTTTGCATAAGTGTATTAATTTTTGAAGATTTAATTGCTGTTTTAGTACTTGTCTTTATCCGCTGCCTGGGTTCTTCTCAAGGTGCGTTGTTTAGTTTTGGGATATTACTGGTAAAACTTGTGGCGTTTGTCACGTTATTGTTTCTTATCGAAGAGTTTATTTTAAGGAAGATCATGCTTAAGGTTGAGCTTTTACAGGAAGCATTGTTTGTCCTGGGCCTGGCATGGTGTTTTGGTATAGCGAGCATTTCTAATTATATGGGCCTTTTTTATGAGACTGGAGCATTTTTTGCCGGAGTGGTCATCGCCAGGCACCCGATTTCCTTTTTCATCTCAGAGAAATTAAAACCTCTGCGGGATTTCTTTTTAGTGTTGTTTTTCTTTGCTTTGGGTGCAAAACTTGAATTATGGGTGATGAGGGAGATATTCTGGCCGGTTGTGATTTTTTCACTGGTTTTTCTGCTATTTAAACCCTGGATGTTTAGAAAGTTTTTTCTTTTGATGGGGGAAGAGCCTCCGTTTGCAAAAGAGATCGGGATTCGTCTGGGGCAGCTTAGCGAGTTCTCTTTATTAGTTGCCATTTTGGCATTTAGCCTGGGGAATATAACGCATAAAGCTTCTCAGTTGATACAGCTTACGGCAATTATTACTTTTATCGTCTCTAGCTACGTTGTTGTATTAAAATATTCCACGCCGATCGGAGTCTCTGAAAAATTAAGGAAGGATTAAAGAGGCGAATTTGCCTTTACCGCAGATAAGGATCACTGGGGGTAAGGTTTTCTAGGCCCCTATAATTACCGGTATACAATATTTAACCTTCCTGTATTGGTTTTAAGCTCGTCTATGATAAGAGGATTTACTTTAAATTCAAAAGTGCTATAATAAGTTAAAGTTTAAAAAAGTGATGAGATAGCCCAGGGAGCCAAATATATGAACATAAGCCAGGAATGTAAGAAAAAAATAGAGAAGATTATGGCCGAATTCAAATGTCCTAAAGATTTCAAGTGCTATAAAGCAGGGCTTGAGAATATTTGTAAAGCAAAAGACAGAGGGCTGATAAAGTATATCGATTGTCTTGAAGCAGATCCTATGGATTGCATATTTGCCGTAGCATTCGGTACCGGATATTTTTGCCGCTGCCCCTTGCGTGTCTATATAGTTAAAGAGTTAAAAAAATAAACCGTTTTTTAAAGAATACTATGTGGAATAAAATCTCTGTAAAAATAATTATTATCGTCAGCGTTATTCTGTTGTTAAGCATGTTTTTGACAGGAGCGCATTTTATCAGATCTGAAAGGGTTATGCTCTTTGATGATGTGCATGCTAAGGCTGTAATGCTGAATAAAAATATTGAAAATTTTCTTTTTACTCTGGTAACTTTGGGGGTTCTGGATGTAGAGAATATCTTACAAGATGCGATGAAAGATTTAAATAAAGATGATGTTTATGAGGTCAGGATAGTTCATGCGCCGGGCTTAGCTGAATCATTTTTGGATAAACAATTTAAGGAAAAATACAGGTCCTTATTAGGGTCATTGCCTCAGAATGAAATAGAGCAGAAGGTGATTTCCGGCCAGACAATCGAGGAGAGAATTTTTCTTAACATTAATGGGAAAAGTCAACCTTTCATAAGATACGGCAGCCCGATCAGGGCTGATAAAAGCTGTCTTTTTTGTCATGATGTCAAGGTGGGCAAGCCGATGGGGGCTTTCTTTTCGCTGATCTCTCTGGAGAAGGCCTATCAGATAATTAAGAAACGGACAACCGAAAACATATTGTTATTTGGTTTAATATTTCTGTTTATTTTAGTTACACTTTATTTTTCACTGCGTAAAATAGTGCTTAGGCCGCTTATAAAAATATCTGATGCGGTTAAACATATTATAGAAAGACAAGACCTATTCAGACAGGTGCAAGTAACATCTGCTGATGAAATTGGACAGTTGGGTACTGTTTTTAATAAGATGGTCACAGACCTGAAGAAATCAAGAGATGAATTGCAGGAATGGGCTAAAACCTTGGAAAAGAAAGTTTATGACCGCACTAAAGATTTGGCCGAGGCAAAAAGTTATACTGAAGATATTATCGGTTCCATGATTGATACTTTGGTTGTAGCAGACTCAAGTGGAAAAATAAAGATGGTCAACTCGGCGTTAGTTCAACTTTTGGACTATAGCCCGGATGAACTTATTGGTAAGCCGATTACCTCGTTATTTGATGAAGCAACAGCCAAATTTTTTAATGAAACTGCGATAAAGGAGATAACAGAGAAGCTCGTAATTCGTAATCTTGAGGCAACTTATAAGTCTAAATCGGGCGATAAAATTGCGATTAGTTTCTCTGTTTCATTGATGAGTGAGATACATCAAGGATCGCGCGATATAATCATTGTTTCTAAAGATATCCGGGAAATTAAGCATTTATTGGAGATGGAGAAGCAGAAGACAGTGGAATTGAAAGAGGCTTACGGAAAGCTGCAGTCATTGCAGGATGCTTTAATTCAGGCTGAGAAATTTAATGCTATCGGCCGTCTGGCTAGCGGGGTGGCCCATGAGGTAAAAAACCCGTTGGGTATAATTAAACAGAGTGCCGAATACTTAAAAGGTAAACTGCTTCCTTCGGAGAAGAATGCTTCTGAAGCTCTGCGGATGATTCGGGATAATATCGATCGGGCCGATAACATCATCCGGGTGCTCCTTGATTTCTCAAGATCAAGTAAATTAGAGAAAAACCCCGAAGATCTTAATGCGCTATTAGAGAATTCTTTAATGTTGATCAAGCATATTCCTACGCTGGAAAAAATAAAAATCATCCGGGAGCTGGGGAAAGACCTGCCCAAGGTTCTGGTCGATAAGGGTAAAATAGAGCAGGTGTTTATAAATTTATTAATCAATGCGGTTCATGCGATGCCCGGTGGCGGGGATCTTTTTGTACGTACTTACCAGCTGCGGTTGGACAAATTTAATGATGTTATGGTTATCTCCGGAGAAAATAATTTTGAACCGGGGGAGAATGTTGTCGTGGCAGAGATAGAGGATACGGGCGTAGGGATCTCTCAGGTAAATTTAATGAAGATTTTTGAGCCGTTCTTTACCACTAAAGATCCCGGGAGCGGAACAGGCTTAGGCTTATCAATATCAAAGAATATTATGACGATGCACAAGGGGTCCTTGGAGATAAAGAGCCAGGAGAGCAAAGGGACCAAAGTGATCGTTACTTTCAAAATAACAGATGGGGGGCGATGATGGCTAAAAAGAAAATTTTAGTTGTTGATGATGAAGAGGATTACCTTACAATAACTAAATTAAATCTGGAAGAAACAGATAATTATGAGGTTATGACATTATCGAGCTCAAAGGAAGTTGTTTTGCGTGTGCATAGCTTTATGCCGGATGTTATATTGCTGGATATGCTGATGCCGGCTTTTGGCGGCGTGGAAGTTTGTGAGATGCTTAATAATGATTTCGTTGGGGCAGGGATACCGATTATTATTGTTTCGGCATTGGATAAAAATGAAGATAAGCTTAAGGCATACAGGGTGGGAGTGGTAGATTATATTTCAAAACCCGCAGGTAAAGATATGCTCATTGCAAAGATAGAAAAAGCGCTGAGCTTGAAGCATAAGTGAATAAGAGGTTAAAATGAATATATTCGTCGGTAATTTATCTTTTGAAGCTAAAGAAATTGATGTTCAGAGGGCTTTTGCGGCTTTTGGAATAGTTTCTTCTGTAGTTATTGTGATGGAGAAAAAAGGCAATAAATCGCGGGGATTCGGGTTTTTGGAAATGCCTGATGAGCAAGAGGCAGAATCTGCAATTGCGTCTTTAAATGGCAAGGAAATACTGGGTAGGCCGATCAATGTTATGGTTGCTTTAGCTAAGAAATCAAAGAAGGAGTCTTTTAGAGTTGAGAATAAGCAACGTTCGGGTCTTGAACGGACAGGGAAATATAGAGAGGGTAGGCGTACAATCAGTTATATGAAAAAACGCCTGAGTGCCGGTATTACTGCCCCTGCCGGAGAACGTAGATATAAATCTAATCCGATGCGCTGGCGTAAGAAACCAAGATCGGAAGCATATGTTGCTAAACCGGTGGGCGAGCTTAAGCCCTGGCAAAAGCCTCAAACTGAATCAAATCCCTGGAAAAAACCTGGGGCTAAATCAAGCTCATGGAAAAAACCTGAAGGCGCAGCTAAGCCTTGGCGTAAAAGTAGTGATAGCCGTACGCAATCTAATTTTAAAAAACGTAAAACCCCGTTTAGTCATAAGAAATGAAATTAAAGCTTAATCTTTTCCCGCCAGTTCCGGATATGGAAGAAAAAATATCTGAGATTCTGCAGAGAGCAGTAGATGGGCGTGCAAGTATAGTTGAAATTGCCTACGGCACTTCTGCTGAAAGCGTAAAAAAACGCATCCTTAATTTTTTAAATAAAAAAGAGATCCGGAGGCTTTATTCAAGGCTGGAAAAAACCGATAAAGGCTGGGGAAGGGTCTATTTACATTTCAGATGGAAATAAAAAGTTATGGAAGAAAATAAATTAATTAAAGAGTTTTATTCATTAGTACAAGTCGATGATTATGACGGCCATTATGCCAAAGATATCAAAGATGGCTCTTATTTCGGCATGCCTCTGAAAAGTATTGTTGAGGCCGAAAAGCGCCTGCGTTCAGAAAAAAACGCAGGCATTGCCTATTTTTCTATGGAATATGGCTTAGCCACTAGCTGTTACAACCAATTCTCCAGCCAGCTGGCGTCGGGTCCCAGCAACAAAGTCCCGGAGAATGCTGTTTTTTCTAATTTTCGCGTGGCAGATTATTTTTTTGCGTTGCATCAAAATAATGTTATCGACCTGCCTATCTATAGCGGAGGGCTGGGTGTTTTGGCCGGAGATACGGTTAAAACCATGGCTGATTATAAGCTTCCCGTGGCGGCAATCGGAATCCTTTGGAGCTCTGGATACTTTAGACAGAAATTTTGGTTTAAATACGGACAGGCGCCTGAGAAGATGCATTGGGATCCTTATACTTATCCGGGCCTCGTCCCTTTAAAGAATAAAATTAAAATCTCTCTTAAAAACGAAGATGTCTATATCAAGCTCTGGAAGTATTATGTTTATAGCCATGAGCATGATGCAGTTGTCCCGTTGATATTATTGGATTCTAATATCGATAATAATAGCCAGTTTGCAAAAGAGTTAACTGATCAGCTCTACCGCAGCGATAATGTATCTTTGAAGTTGTTACAGAGAGTGGTGCTTGGTTTCGGGGGGGTAAATGCCTTAGAGGAATTGGGCTATAATATCGACAAGTACCATCTTAATGAAGGCCATGCCGTATTTGCTTTTGTGGCTAAAGCGCGGGGCTTAAAGAATGATCAGATGGAGAAGCTTAAAAGTAATTTTGTTTACACTTGTCATACTCCCGTTGAAGCCGGCCATGATAAATTTTCTTTTGATGATCTGAATAAGGTGCTCAAAAAAGAAGACGTGGATATTATTGATAGATTCGGAAAGGAACGCTCAGGGCTAGCTAATCTTACTTTACTCTCTATGAACATATCTTCGTCGATTAACGCGGTTTCCCATAATCATCAGAAGGTAATGCATATTCAGTTTCCTCGGTATAAAGATCAGGTACAGTATGTTACTAACGGCGTGCATCCTTATACCTGGATGTCGCAGAGTTTCCAAGAGTTATTTGAAAAATTCCCGGCAACCTTTCCTGATTTTAGAAGCAATCCGATGATCTTGTCCCGGGCGCATGAGCTTAAAACTAACCTCGATTTTCGCGCGCAATTATGGCAGGCGCATCAGGAAAATAAAGCCAGCCTTTCTAAACTTTTGGAGAAATGGTCGCTGGATAAAAATTTGTTTACGATCTGTTGGGCAAGGAGGATGGCCGCGTATAAGAGGCCGAGTCTTATTTTACATGATATTAACAGATTGGTGCAGATTGCAGAAAAAATCGGGCCTCTACAGATTATCTTGGCAGGCAAGGCTCATCCCAATGATAATCTGGGTTTTACTTATATCAATGAAATGATGGATAAAGTCGATAAATTGAATGAGGATTATAATAAGTTAAAAATAATTGTTTTGGAGAACTATGATATTGCACTCGCCAAGATGCTTACTTCCAGCGTCGACGTCTGGTTAAATAATCCTCTGCCGCCTTTTGAGGCAAGCGGAACAAGCGGGATGAAAGCGATCTTAAATGCTGTCCTGCAGATGAGTACGGTCGACGGCTGGATGGCTGAAGTCACGGATAAAAAGATCGGCGCATTCTTCGGGTATAAAAATGCTGAAGGCAGCGTAGGAAATGAATTTGATTTGCATATGAACGAGGATTCCGCAGAGCTGTATTCGGCTATGGAGGAGATGATTGGTTTATATTATAAAACCAACCAGAGGGGTAAGCTGGATGTATCTTCCGGATGGATCGATATGATGATTGAATGTATTTGTACATCCTCACAGTTTAATACCTATCGCATGCTTGATCAGTATAAACAGCTGGTCTGGAAAATTGCTTAAAATCCGTATAGATTTATCCTTGGAATATGATAAAATAATTAAACTTTTGCGTTCGTAGTTTCTATCTGATTTAGGCGTATAAATACAGGAAACAGATTAATTTTTAGGTGAATTAAAGAAGGAGGATATATGGGGATCACAGTAATTACAGCTGGTATAGCGGTGGTTAGTTCTACTGTTGCGATGATTCTATTAAGGTTAGTGGCAATAAAAATAGGAGGACATTTAGGTAAGATGCTGAAGTTTCTGTTAGTGGGTATCTTCTTTGCGGTATTTGTTCATTCCATAGCCGAATTAGCCGATGTCTTTAATATTATCTCTGGGTATACCCTCATGATAACAATGGGTATACTCCTAACGTTAGGTTCTACATGTTTTATCTGTGCCAGTTATTTTGGTTTTAAAGCTATAAAATGAGGATATAAACATGAAAGATGAAAACGTTTATAAAGAGATAATAAACACCATTTTGAAAAGTAAAATAGAAATATTAGGCCAGCTTGCGATAAAAAAAGCACGTAGTGTTGACGGTATACAACTTAGCGAAGGTGGAGAAATAACCTCATTTTCTATTGATCCAAAACAGGTTCTTGATAATTTTTTATTAAAATTCGAAGAGATATCCGGAGTTGTCTCTAATTATACTGCCCAGGTGGTAATTGAAAAAATATTAGATAAATATCCTGATATTGAATTGCCCAATAGGCTAAAGAATTAATTCTATAATTATCTTAAGTTTGCGCCTGTAGCTCAACTGGATAGAGCACTTGCCTACGGAGCAAGTTGTTGCAGGTTCGATTCCTGCCAGGCGCATATTTCTATGGTCAACCCCCATGAATTTTTTATGTCTGAGGCCTTGAAAGAGGCTCAAATTGCTGCTGATCAAGACGAAGTTCCGGTCGGAGCAGTGATCGTTTATAAGGATAGAATCATTGCCCGCGGCTATAATCAGATTGAGCGCCTGAAAGACCCCACTGCTCATGCTGAAATGATCGCGATAACCAGCGCCACGAGCTATCTTGGGACAAAGTGGTTGAACGAGACTAGCCTCTATGTTACAATTGAGCCGTGCAGCATGTGCGCAGGGGCATTGGTCCTGGCGCGGATAAATAATTTATATTTTGGTGCACATGACCCTAAAACCGGAGCAAGCGGATCAGTAGTTAACATTACCAACCATAAAAAATTAAATCACCGCATTAATGTTACCGGCGGTATTTTACGTAAAGAGTGTAGCAGCATTTTAAAGGATTTTTTTAAGAAGAAACGCGCCAAGCGCAATTGAGATTCTGGAGAGGTGGCTGAGTGGTCGAAAGCAACTCACTGCTAATGAGTTGACCTGAGCAATCGGGTCCCTGGGTTCAAATCCCAGCCTCTCCGAAATTGATACCAATTCGAACCTTTGTGCTCATCATCTAAGAGCGCGAGGGTTCGAATTTTTGTATGGGCGACATAATAAGGCTTAAAATTCCTCTCATCTCCCTCAAAAATCTGATAAAAATCAGCTTCTTTAGTCAAGATCGGCTCTAAGCTTATAGGCGCGAGGAGTTCTTTAAGCGCTAAGGCAGAGGAGATGGTATTCTTAGTTAGCGTATCTCGCAAGCTATCCAACCGGTGATTAATCCACTCTTTAGGGGGTGCTTTAAAGCTGTTTTCCTTCTGGAACTCTAGAGAATCAACCTCTTGTTCCAATTCTTCATTCCGCTTTTCCGCGTCAGTCAATGTCTCTGAAACTGATTTTGAAATGTTCCCGACTTTGATAAAATTAAGATAGTTTTGTATTTCTTGTTGGATTTTGTCATATTGCGCTTTCTTTTTCTTAACCAATTCCGGCACTTCATTAAATCCTTCCGC
>Ga0210019_1004126_pt1 | contig 12835 bp, 14 predicted proteins | sample CryGeyCG2114_020_2_FD_183969 | JGI IMG/M metagenome (GOLD analysis project Ga0210019, IMG submission 183969) | Groundwater microbial communities from aquifer - Crystal Geyser CG11_big_fil_rev_8/21/14_0.20 (SPAdes) (version 2) | ecosystem: Environmental > Aquatic > Deep subsurface > Groundwater ...
CTGTGAGAATAGCAGAAAGTTAATCCTCCCGCATAGTTGCTGTCAGTAGTTTCCTATGGAGCTAATCTGTCCGCATATTGCTACTGAAGTAAGCAGATAGATTAGTAGCGCAATTCCCTACTGAAGAGAGATGATAGTCCAGTAGCGGAATTTATCGCACTTGTTGTAGCGGTGCGATTCACCTGTCCGCCAAATCTTCACTGGCGGGTCGAACCCACTACAGCCCCTGATTAAACCTGTTCCTGACAGGTTCAGGAATCAGGGGGACGTGGTTCAGTGAATATTTACAAAATTTCTCATATTTTGCTAATATAGATTATTATATTGTCATTTTATTGGATTTTTGGAGATATGTCATAATTATATCTCCAACTTACGACAAATTTTTCTTTTTCAAAGTAGGTTCGCACTGCGTTTAATAACTGTGACTCCTCTCATATAAGAGAAGTCGGGGTGCCCGGATTCGAACCGGGGACTTCCTGCTCCCAAAGCAGGCGCGCTAACCGGACTGCGCTACACCCCGAAAAAAACTAAATATCACAAATATAGTTTTTGAATAATCTGCTTTGGTCGCATTCCGGCCCGCCTCACATCTCGGCGGGCGTGCCAAACAGTGCTCTTTATCCATCGCACTGGCACCCCAAAGTAGGCGCGCTAACCAGACTGCGCTACACCCCGAAAGAGATTCCTCGTTTCACTCGGAACGACACTTCGTGTCAGATTGCTTCACCCTTCGGGTTCGCAATGACAACAAGGAGCGTGTCATTGCGAGCGACTGAAAGGAGCGTGGCAATCCCTTACTTCATTGTTAAAAGAGAGATTCTTCACTCCGTTCAGAATGACAGACGGATTGTTCACTTTATTGGTTACATTTAATAATTCTTTTCTCGGTAATGATTTTATCAACCGGGATATCGGTTAAGGTTTTTGGCACTGTTGCCGTAATTTGAAGTTCAAAAGCCAATCCTATTTTGAGAACTCTTTCCGGGATTTTCTCCAAGAAACGGTCGTAAAACCCTTTGCCAAAGCCGATTCTATTCCCCTGCGTATCAAAGGCAATTCCCGGAATAATGGTTAAATCGGCTTTATCCAAAGAAATCGGGCGACATTCCTTTGGTTCTAAAATCCCGAAAGTTGAGGGAGAAAGTTCTCCGAATTGCAGAATCTGCGAGAAAAAGAGGTTCTTCCCTTTAACGATGGGCAAACCTACCTTCTTTCCGGAGGAAAGAGTTTTTTTTATCGCTCTTTTAGTTTCTACCTCGCTTCCTTTTGCGGAATAAAAAAGGACTGTTTTCGCCGCTTTGAACTCAGGAAGAGCAAAGAGTTTTCCCCGGATGCGTTTACTTTTTTCCCCTCTTTCTTCCGGCAAAAGACCATCACGGAGTTTCAGAATTTCTCTTCTCAGTATCTGCTTTTTGCTCACTTTTTACAACTTTCTCCCATTTTTCCATTCTTTCTTTAATCACTTTTTCGTAGCCCGTCTCTGAGGGCTGATAATATTTTTTTCGTTCCGGGATATAATCCTGCCGGACCAGATGGTCTTTGTAATCATGCGGGTAAAGATAATTTTGCCCCCGGCCTAATTTCTCCGCTCCTTTATAACTGCCAACCTGCAAATCTTTGGGCACCTCTAAAGTTTTCTCTTTCTCTACATCGGTGATGGCTTTCTCTATTCCCAGATAACTGCTATTGCTTTTTGGAGAGGTTGCAATATAGACCGTTGCCTGCGCCAGAGGAATTTTTGCTTCCGGCATCCCGATAAATTCGGACACCTGAAGAGCGGAATTTGCCAGAATAAGGGCTTGAGGGTCGGCATTGCCCACGTCCTCGCTCGCGCAAATCACCAGGCGCCGGGCGATAAACCGCGGGTCTTCCCCGGCAACAATCATTTTGGCCAGCCAATAAAGGGCGCCATCCGGGTCTGAGCCGCGCATACTCTTGATAAAAGCAGAGATGGTGTTGTAATGTTCGTCCTCATCCTTATCGTAGAGCACTACTTTCTTCTGAATGGACTCTTCGGCTGCCTCAAGGGTGAAATGAATTGTCTGGGTTTTATCCGGTTTCGTGGTTAATACCCCTATCTCCAGGGCGTTGAGGGCCCGGCGAGCGTCACCCTGGCTGTGTTTGGCAAGATGGGTGAGGGCGCTTTCCTTTATCTTTACCTTAAAATTACCCAGACCCCTTTCCCGGTCAAGAAGGGCGTTTTTCATAATCAGGATAAGTTCCTTCTCCTCTAAGGGCTTGAACTCAAAAACCTGGGAACGGGAAAGCAGGGGGCTGTTGATGGCAAAATAAGGGTTATGCACCGTTGCCCCGATAAGAATAATCGTTCCGTCTTCAACATCGGCCATCAGAGCATCCTGCTGGCTTTTATTGAAATGGTGAAGTTCATCAATGAAAAGAATCGTCCTTCTTTGGCTGATCTTTCTTCGCTCCCTTGCTTCGGCAATAATTTTGCGAATATCGGCAACGCAGGAAGTTACCGCATTAAGCGATTTAAAAACGCCTTTAGTGGAGTTAGCGATGACATAAGCTAAAGTGGTTTTACCGGTGCCGGGAGGGCCATAAAGAATCAGGGAACTGATTTTGTCGGAGCGGATTGCTCTCTGCAGCAGGCTTTCTTCTTTAAGGATATGCTTTTGGCCGACAAATTCTTCCAAACTCCTCGGGCGCATCCTCACCGCTAAAGGAGATTGACCTTCTCCTTTTTTTTTCTCTTCTTCCTCTTCCTTTGCTTCAAAAAGTGTGTTGTTCATAATAAATGCTCCCATCCTGCCGTGAGATATAAGAATCTTTGAACCCTTTTTACAGGTGGGTGCCTTCTTGAATGCTTCAGGTTTCCCTTCCCTAAAGAAGGGCATATCTTCCGCACCCAAAGTTAGGCTCCCTAAAAAAGAGTGTTGGCTCAAGATTACCTATTCTTCACGCACAGGACAGGAGCAATTTTAATCTATCACATTTTTAGGGAGAAGTCAACTTTTTGCACCTTTTTTTGACAGAAAAAAGGGAATTGTCTATAATTGTTAGGTTATGGCGGCATAGCCAAGTGGGAAGGCAGCGGTCTGCAAAACCGTTATTCCTCGGTTCAAATCCGAGTGCCGCCTCTGCTACGCTTAGCTTTTCTCATTTCTTCTTTGGACACGGTTTACCCGTTTGCGCTCTGCTTCTTTAAGATACAACTTTCTGAATCTTATCTTTTGCGGAGTAATTTCAATCAATTCATCATCGGCAATAAATTTAAAGGCGAATTCGAGAGTTATCTCCCGCGGGGGCGTAAGATGAATCGCATCGTCGCTTCCCGCAGCGCGCATATTAGTTAGCTCTTTTCCTCTTAAAGCATTTACGACTAAGTCATTCCCTTTATTGTTTACGCCGATAATCATACCTTCGTACAATTTATCTTCGGGGTTCACGAAAATCTCTCCCCGCGGCTGTAAATTATATAGCGCATATGCCACTGCGTTACCTTCCGCATGCGCAATAAGAACACCCCTTTGGCGCGTAGGCATTTCTCCTTGATAGGTCTGATATTCAAGAAAATTTTGATACATAATACCGTTGCCGCGGGTCATCATCAAAAAATCGCTTCGAAACCCAATTAGCGCTCGTGAGGCCGCAACAAAATCCATATGAATGGTCCCGGGAGAGATTGTTTTTAAGTTTCTCATTTTTGCCTTCCGGGCTCCGAGCGCCTGCATAACCACACCTTGATATTCGCGGTCTATCTCAATTACCACTTCTTCGACCGGTTCAAGAATCTGTTCTCCCATTTTTTTCAAAATAACCTGCGGCCTGGAGACCTCCATTTCGTATCCTTCGCGGCGCATTGTTTCAATCAATATTGCAAGATGCAGCTCTCCCCGCCCCGAGACCTTGAACCGCTCGCCGTCATCAATCTCTTCAACCTTTATCCCGACATTAATCATCGCTTCGTGCGCAAGCCGTTCGCGTAGCTGAAAAGACGTTAAAAAGCGCCCGCCATCCCTGCCTGCAAGCGGGCTGGTGCTGTGAGAGAAGTTCATCGACATTGTCGGCTCGTCGATCTTGACCGTAGGCAATCCCTTTGGCTCATTGACACCGGCAAGCGTATCCCCGACTTTCATATCCTCGATGCCGGCAATTGAAATAATATCACCCGCGGTTGCCTCCCGGACTTCAACTCTCTTCAACCCGTAATACTTCATTATTTTGGTGCTCTTTCCTCTTGAAACAGTGCCGTCCCGTTTTACCAGAGCTACCGGGTCTCCGAACCGGATAGAACCGTGAAAAATACGCCCGGTTGCAATACGCCCGACGTATGAATCGTAATCAAGCATGGTTACTAACATCTGAAAAGGCATGTCCGGGTCGCTAACCGGCGGCAATACCCGGTGCAGGATAGTCTCTAAAAGCGGCTTCATAGATTTTCCGGGTTCATCAAGGTCAAGCGTCGCATAACCATATTTTCCGGAAGTATAGACAATGGGGAAATCAAGCTGTTCGTCGGAAGCATTCAGTTCGCAAAAAAGGTCAAAGGTCATATCCGCTACTTCATTTGCTCTGCTGTTTGGGCGGTCGATTTTGTTAATTACCAGAATTGGCTTTAAATGGAGCTCCAGAGATTTTTTCAGGACAAATTTCGTCTGCGGCATAGGCCCTTCAACGGCATCAACGAGAAGAAGCACCCCGTCAACCATTTTAAGAATACGCTCCACTTCACTGCCAAAATCAGCATGCCCGGGCGTATCTACGATATTACACTGCACTCCTTTATACTGGAAAGACGCATTTTTTGAGAGAATTGTAATCCCCCTTTCTTTTTCAAGGGGGTTTGAATCCATAATCACCGATTCGCCTTCCTTAAAAACATAGGCCCCCGTATATTTCAGAAGGGCGTCAACAAGGGTCGTTTTTCCGTGATCAACGTGCGCGATAATCGCCAGGTTCCGCACATCTTTTCTTCTTCTCTGATTAGGCATAATTTCTGACATAAGGTTATTCTATCACAGGTTCAGGGATTACTGCAACCTTAATTTAATTGCATAGGAATTTCCTTTTAAAACACTTACCACGAAAGCACGAAGACACGAAATAATAATAACCACGAATTTCTCGAATTTCACGAATTAAAACTTTTGACAGGATTAACATGATTAAAATCAGGATTATAAAAATAAAATCCTGACAAATCTCCGGTCAGAGAATCTTTATTATTGTTTTTTGAATTCGATTAATTCGCGTAATTCGTGGTTGCTATTTTAGTTTTTCTTGGTGCTCTTTGAGTCTTGGTGGCTTTGTGGTTAAGTTCTAAACTATTCATTCATAGAGCAAAAAATGAAAAACATATTCTCAACTAAAGAAAGGATAAAAATTCTACAGGAAATCATTTTTAAAACTGACAGAATCAGTGTTAATAATATTGCCAATCAACTTAGATTAAGCAAAGGCCTTATTTCCAAATATTTTAACATCTTGGTAAAAGAGAGAATTCTTAAAAAAGTGCATAGCAAATTTTCTGTAGTCAATTCTCCATTAGCAAAAGGAATAAGAATTTTACTTAATATAAAAAATATCGAAATTAAGATATTCAAAAAATATCCCTTTATTGAGTCGGTGGGTTTATATGGAAGTTGCGCTAAAGGAGAAAATGCCGAAGATTCGGATGTAGATTTGTGGGTAAAAGTTGGGAATACCGGAGAAGAAGAATTAGCATCTTTAACTTCAGAGTTAGACCAGAAGATAGAAAATGTAAAAGTTTTATTTTTAACTGACCAGAAGATAGAAAAAATAAAAAAAGAAGACGCAATGTTTTACCATTCACTTGTTTTTGGCTCAATAATTTTGTACGGTGATAAAGATGGCATTCAAATATAAAGAGTGTATAGAAAAAGGCCTATTGAGAAAAATCCCTCCTTCAAAAGATAAATCCTTGCGTTCTATTAAAAAAGCAGAAAGATGGTTGGAGGAAGCCGAAAAAACATTTAAAACAGACTCCCTCAATTCCTCAGTTCTTGCTTCTTATATGGTTATGTTTCACTCGGCACGGGCTATTCTTTTCTTTGAGGGATTGATAAAATAATGGAAGAGAAAAAGTATATACCACCAGAAGAGAAATTTAAATATAAGGGTTTAAGTGAATCCGATACAAGAGTGAAGATTATTGACCCCCAACTTCACACTTCCAACTGGGAAGAAGAAGATATCAAAAGGGAATTCTATTTTAAAAAAGGGAAAGTGACAGTTGAAGGAAATGAAGCGAAAAGAGGGGAGAAGAAATTTGCTGGCTATCTTTTACTTTACAAAAGAGCTTTCCCTATTGCCGTAATCGAAGCAAAACACCGCATTGTGAAATATTTGGACTCACTTCAATCCAAGGTAAATGCTTTAAAGGAACTCCAATCCCAAATCCAAAAAGAAATAGAAGAGCTTAAAAAATCCATTTTAGACAAGGCATTTAAGGGGGAGTTGTAAAGTGATTTTGTATTTTGATAACTGTGTTTGGCTCAGGAAATTTGATAATTTAAAGGATGAAAAAATAGTAAATCAGCAAAGAGACATCCAAGAAATTTTAAATTTGCGAAGAGAGGGGAGGGTACAGATTGCTTCTTCTGATGCAGTTGAGGCTGAACTTATGCCACTTTTAGATAAGAATATGGAAAGAGAAAAAGAGAGAATCATGGCATTTGTTGACAAAAATTCAGATGCGAGATTGCCTACAGCATATAATCGTCTAGATAGTCCTAAGTGGGCTCGTTTAGGAGTTATGAGGCTTGCGGGAAAAGAAATGACAGAAAAGGTTAAAGAACTTATAAATCGCAGTTTTAAACATGATGATGCAGTTCATATTGCCACTGCTATTGAGGGCAAAGCAGACTTTTTTATAACTGTTGACGAGGATATTCAAAGAAAATCTCCTGATTTAAATGAGATTAAAATTGTTTATCCGTCTGAGGTATTGAAATATATAATAAGAAAATAAAAGAGGAATTAGTAAAATGAGCAAATATGATAGCCTGAAAATCTTAAAGAAAACAAGAGCGAGAGTTGAGCACCAATGTCAGAATTGTGGATGTTTAATTGATACCAGTGACTTTTATTATTCACTAGAATTAAGTGGAAGGATTCACTTTCCAGATTTTCGGAGGAGAGCCTTCTGTAAAGGCTGTTATGAAAAACATGGAGAAGAATTACTAAAGGTCATAGATTAAATTGACAAATTACAGGTTTCCTGGTAAAATAATAGGAGAGATTAAAAAAATATAAATAAACAAAGTCGAGCAAGCTCGACCACTACAACAACCGAATAATCTGTAGTGGCAGAGTTTACTATGCTTATACTTTAGTATACTTGAGCAAAATTTATGAATAAAGAAAGCTTGATTAAAGCGATTGAAGAAAGCAGAAGGTCCCGTTTAATTATTTATATCACCGGTGACCGACAACCTTTTAGCACAAAGATTGCGGATGACGTAATCCCTCTTCTTAATCGCCATTTAGAAAATCTGGGTCGCCTTCAAAAAATTAGTTTATTTCTCTATACCAGAGGTGGCGATATGGTAGCTCCTTTGAGAATAGTAAAACTTATTAGAAGTTATGCTCAGGATTTTGAGGTAATTATTCCCTATAGAGCTCATTCTGCCGGAACCTTAATTGCCTTAGGGGCAAACAGAATTTTAATGGGGAAATTAGGGGAGTTAAGTCCGATTGACCCTTCAACAACGCATCCTTTTAACCCTATTGACCCTCAAAATCCTCAGCGGAAATTGGAAATCAGCGTAGAAGATATTAATTCCTATTTCCTCTTAGCTAAGGAGAAAGCCGGCGTGAAAGACGAACAAATGGTCGAAATCTATAAGCAGTTAGGAGAAAAAATTCATCCTTTATCTTTGGGAAATGCTTATCGAGCAATCCGAATGGCTAAGCAAATTGCCGAAAAGTTATTAAAAATTCATATAGAAAATGAAGAAAGGATTAAGAAAATTGTCAATGCAGTAACTAGTGATATTTGTATTCACGGTTATCCTATAACCAGGGATGAAGCAAAAGATTTAGGACTTGAAATTGAAGAACCTAACGCAGTTCTGGAAAAGGATATTTGGGCTCTATACGATACTTATGCAAAAGAGATGAAACTCGGTATTCCATTCCATCCATCAGAGATACTTGGTAATAAAGAAATGGGAGAAATAATCTGTTCTGGAGCATACATTGAAAGCAATGGCTTATCAGACCAATTCACATTTAAAGGAAAAGTGCAAAAAGCAATACGCAACAATAAGCCTGCAATTGATATGCATCTTGACTCCCAAAAATGGGAGAGAATAAAATAGGAGGTAAAAATTATGTCCACAGTTTCGTTGGCTAACCAGATTGAACAAGAATCGGTAACTTCTAAAGGATTGGATTTCTTTTTTGGAGAAGATTTTACTTCCCCCCCGGATTTTAATCCATTTATCATTGATGAAAAATTTGTGACATTATTCATACCTGTATTTACAAAACCAAAGAAAAAACTTAAAGGGTGGGGACTTTTTAAAGGATTAAAAATTGAAGAAGAAGAAATAGAAGAAGCCAAAAAATCTCTTTTCCCAGAGAGAGAATTTTAACCCCTCTTATGAATTTTAATTGTCTTTATGAAACAATATGTAACAGATACCCATCCTTTACTCTGGTATGTTTCAGCCGATGCACAAATAGGCTCTAAAGCAAAAGTAATCATAGAAAAAGCGGAAGCCGGCGAGATTAACATAATCGTGCCGGCTATTGTTTTAATTGAAGCAATAGATGTCCTTAATAAAAAGCGGATAATTTATAATATAGGGGATTTCTTTCAGTGGATAGATCAGATTCCTCACCACGAAATCAAAAATTTAGATTTAGACATAATAAATCTGTATAAGGATTATTTATCGCCTCTTCCAAGTGTAAAATTAAAAAGCCACGATAAAATCATAGTTGTCACCGCTCAGTTTTTTAACAACCTGCCAATTATTACTAAAGACCCTGACATTCAGAAGGTTTATCCCACTATTTGGTAAATTCTCATACGAAATGAACTGGCCAAAAAAATTCTTAAGGAAATATATTCTAATTTATTGTCCGGAATTTCAAAGTTTAGTCCGCCAGTGAAGATTGGGCGGGCGGCTACAATATCAACTGGTTGGTAGCTGTAAAGCGAAGTTTAGCAGAGCTAACGCTCTGCGGCTACAATATCAACTGGTTGGTAGCTGTAAAGCGAAGCTTTGCCTAACTTATATTGAGAAGTTACAACATGGAAACAAAGATTATTCGCAGTTATAGGCGGAGAAGAACAATTAGCGCCCGGTTTATTGATGGCATCATGCATATCTATGCGCCGGCGGCTATATCCGATGAGAAATTAACCAAGGTTATTAATAATTTCAAAAGGCGATTTGAAAAACAAAAACTTAAAAAGGAACTGAAAACTAAGGAAAATCTTAATGAGGTGGCGCAGAAATTAAATGGAAAATATTTTGGAGGAAAAATTAAAATCGGCTCTATAGAATATGCGACTAATCAAGATAGAATATTCGGGAGTTGCAGCTGCCGAAAAGGAAACATTCGCATTTCCTATCGTCTGGCTTCGATGCCCCAATGGGTGAGAGATTATGTCATTGTCCACGAGATGGCGCATCTAATCCGGCCTGACCATAGTGAATCTTTCTGGGAGCTTGTCTCCGGCTATAAACTCGCGGAAAGAGCCAGGGGATACCTGATGGCGAAAGGGCTTGAGCCGAACGAAGAAGAGGATATAGAAATATGAAAATTCAGGTTAAGGTTATCCCTAATTCCAAAAAGGTAAAGGTGGAGAAGAACGAAACAGGGTCTTTAAGGGTCAAGGTTGATGCTGCTGCCAGAGAAGGAAAGGCGAATAAAAGGCTGGTTGAAATCCTGGCGAAATATTTTTCTAAGCCTAAATCGTCCATCAGGATTCTTAAAGGGCTTGCATCCAGAAACAAGGTAATCGAGATAGACTGAAAATCTGTTTGTAGCGGTGCGATTTATCGCACCAAAAAGTGGCATAAATTGCGCTACTCTACTATGCACTATCTTTAGTAGCAATATGCGGAAAGATTAACTTCTATGCAATGCTGACAGCAAATGCCACCGCTACATTACTTTCATACACCGTTCACTGAATATTTACGTTATGGGAAAATAAGGGGGTATTGATTATGTTTGATGTATCTAAAAAAAGATACCGGTTGAGAATTATTATTCCGGCCTATCCGGTATTTAACATTTATTCCCGCGTGGCTAAGGGGACTACCGCTCTGGGACCGGTATGTATCGCCAGCGTAGTGAATGAAATGGAAGGATGGGACGTGGAGGTGATTGACGAGAATAATCTTCGCCGCTACGGACCCAGAAGCGATTCTATCGGAGCCGACCATAAATTTTTACAGCGGGTAAGACCCGCGGATGTTGTCGGATTCTATGGCGGATTAACCAGCACCATACCCCGACTCTACGAAATAGCCCGCTTTTATAAAAATAAGGGGATGATAACTATTGCCGGTGGACAACATTTCGTTGAAGATAACATTGCCGAAGCATTGTCTTCCGATATTGACTACGTGGTTATTGGCGAAGGTGAAGAAACCATTAAAGAGCTTCTCCGGGCTATAGAGGGCAAAGAAAATATCAGCGAAGTGAAAGGCATCGCTTATCGCAACAATGGTAAGGTTATCTGCACTCCGAAAAGGGAGCCCCCGACGGATTTTGACCGGTTTCCCTTACCGGATTTCTCCTTAGTGCGTTACGCCAGGATTAAACTTTATCCTGTTGAAAGAATACGCGGTTGCGGTATGGATTGTGAATTCTGCACGGTTAAAGGCAAACCCAGATATGCTACCCCCAAGCGACTTCTCGAATGCATCAGCTCTCTTCTGGAAACCAGGGATGCCCGACACTTTTTTATTGTTGATGACCTTTTTGGACAACAGCGGGATGAGACAATAAGGTTCTGCAATATGCTCAGGGACTATCAAAAGAACGTGGGCAGAAAGCTGGATCTAAGCGTTCAGATAAGACTGGATAAAGCGCAAGACCCCGAACTGCTTTCTGCGATGCGCCAAGCCGGCATTAATATGGTTGCCATCGGCTTTGAATCACCTATTGAAGAAGAATTAGAAGTTATGAGAAAGCATATAAAACCTGAAAATATGGTATCTCTTGCAAGGACGTTCCATAACTTTGGATTCTTGGTGCACGGGATGTTTATCTTCGGTTACCCTTTAAAAGAAAGTGTGAATTTTAAAATATCGGCCAGGGAACGCATCAAGCGTTTTAAGAACTTCATCAAAAAAGCTAAAATTGATACAATACAGGTTTTGCTGCCGGTTCCTCTGCCGGGGACAGAATTAAGGCACCGGCTCCAAAAACAAAAAAGGATTTACCCGACCCGGGACGTAGGCTGGGAATACTACGATGGCAACTTTCCTCTGTTTGAGCCCGATGAACCTATGACTGCCGAAAAGATGCAAACTTGTATAAGAAAAATTATGGGTAAGTTTTATCAGTTTAAGTATCTCTTTATCTTAGGTTTAAACATCTTTTCTTTCCCCGCTTTAATTTTCTTTTTGTATAATATCAAAAAAGGATGGAGGAGATGGTATCGAACCTGGCGTAACAACCTGCTTCGCTATGGAGGCTGGGTCGTTACCAGGGGATGGACTGCCGAGTTTAAAAAAGGCACGTTCACCCGAAGATTACAAACCGCCCGAAGCTATTTAAAAGAGAAAAAGGAGGAGACAAGATGAATTTAGTGAATTTTTGGAGCGATTTTTGGAAGTAAATATGAATTACAAATTATCACCGTCAGATTTAACCTATTTGTTTGAAGGGTGTAAATATTGTTTTAGTTTAAAAGTAAAATATAAAATCCCTCAACCATCAATGCCTATGCCCGGTATCTTTAGCGCTATCGCAGGCAGGCAAAAGGTATTTTATGAGATGAAAAGGACAGAAGATTTCTGCAAAGATTTACCGCCGGGGACTGTAGAGTATGGCGAAAAACGGGTGCAATCAATGCCTATTAAGTTTAGCAATTCATCCAATACTTGTTATATTAGCGGACGTCTTGATTTAGTGGTCAAATTCAATGATGGCAGTTTTGGAGTGATAGATTGTAAAACCGCCAGTCCCTCGGAAACTAAAACAAAAATGTATGGCCGGCAATTAGAATCTTATGCATATGCCTTGGAAAATGCTACAGAAGGATATCCTTCTTTATCTCCAATCACCAAATTAGGTCTTCTTTATTTTGAGCCGATTGCGCTGGAGCAGGTAAATGAAACTCAACAGGCATTTAAAGGCAATCTGATATGGCATGAAGTTAGAAAGGATAGTAATGCATTCTTAGAATTTCTATCTGATGTTGTCGGGATATTGGATTCCGATGAAATTTATCCGCAAACATGTGAGCATTGTGAATATTGCAAGGTGGGGAATAAGTGTTTAGCCGGAAAACCAAAAGCATTTGAAAATGGATGTACTTGTTGTGCCTGGTGCGTTTATCGTGTAAAAATGAGAGAAATTGATAAAGATAATTCTGTGCCCTTGATTAATCCGAAAGTTGAAGATTCTCCACTATGTCCAATCTGTAACGCACATATGATTAAGAGAACCGGTAAATTCGGAGAATTTTGGTCTTGCCAAAGATTTCCTGATTGCCGGGGGACGCGAAATATAACTACATAGACAAAAGAACTTAACCACAAAGCCACCAAGACTCAAAGAGCACCAAGAAAAACTAAAATAGCAACCACGAATTACGCGAATTAATCGAATTCAAAAAACAATAATAAAGATTCTCTGACCGGAGATTTGTCAG
>Ga0210019_1004127_pt1 | contig 12822 bp, 13 predicted proteins | sample CryGeyCG2114_020_2_FD_183969 | JGI IMG/M metagenome (GOLD analysis project Ga0210019, IMG submission 183969) | Groundwater microbial communities from aquifer - Crystal Geyser CG11_big_fil_rev_8/21/14_0.20 (SPAdes) (version 2) | ecosystem: Environmental > Aquatic > Deep subsurface > Groundwater ...
TTTGAAAATCATATCTAATATTTTAATGTGTCAAAAATCAAAATGATGAAGTTTTGGTGAACATTAGTAAAATTAACATTGAAAAATTGTAAAAAGGTATTATTTCACGGAGTTTATAATCAGACCCTATAAGTAGGAGAATATATATAATAGTTTAGTAACTTTCAAACAGATGTGGATTAATACACTCAATCCTGTACTCCTTAGTTTAGGTCCATTAGAAATTAGATGGTATGGTATATCTTACGTTCTCGGATTCTTTTTGACGATCTGGTGGATGCAATACATGCGGAAGAAAAGAGAATTGAATTTATCAAAAGATGAGGTGTGGGATTTTGGATTCTGGATTTTAGTGGGTATAATAATTGGATCACGATTATTTGAAGTATTTTGGGAACCAGGATATTATTTTTCAAACCCCTTACGTTTCTTTTATATTTGGCAAGGGGGTATGAGTTTCCATGGCGGTTTCGTTGGAACTCTCGTTGCAGTTTATTTATATTCCAAAAAGAAAAAACTCAATATTGCAAAAGTCTTTGATATCCTTGCGGTACCCACAATTTTAGGATTAGGATTGGGAAGAATAGCAAATTTCATTAATGGCGAATTATGGGGGCGTCCTTTTAATGGCAGTTGGTGTGTTGTCTTCCCACAAAAAGATAATCTTTGCAGACACCCCAGTGTACTTTATGAAGCGGGAAAAAGATTCCTTATATTTGGATGGTTATTATTTCTTGCACTCAAAAATAAATTTAAACCTGGATTCATTGCGTTAAATTTTGTATTATGGGAAGGATTAGGACGATTCATTGTAGATTTTTATAGGGATGAAAATGTGTTTTATTTTGGAAATTTGTTTACAATGGGTCAAATCTTAAGCTCTTTCATGGTAATTATTGCAACATTCCTGTTATTCAAGAACTACAGCAAAGAATGGAAAAAGATTTTTTAAAAAGTATTATTTATTCAAATGAAAATTTTGATCAATAATCTCCTTTCTAAATGAAGATTCAGAAATAATTGTAATTAATTTAGGATTATATATCCACTAAGAATTTTTCTCCTTTTTGTAGCCATCCCATTCATTATAACCTCCTTATTTTCTTGCTGAAGTTACACATCCTTCTACTACAAATTGTTCCCCTCCAAAAACATTAACATAACCTCGTTTTAGAAATTAGAAGCTACCATACACAATTGTGCTTGTCATAGCAATCACAGCGAGATTACCCACAATTATTTCTAAAAGCGATGTAGAGTTTTTTGGATTCATTTTTCTATTTTAATAAAGATTCAATTTATTAGTCTTTACTCTTATTAATTAAATACTCAATTTCTGTACCCCATTCACCCATTTTTTTCCGTTCTTTTAGTTTATAATTTATAATATAATCACAATCAAATACTGATTTTTGAATAATTATTGTTTCAAATTGATCATCTTTCTTTAATTCTGAAATCTCTTTTTTTGAAAAAAATGGGTGATAATCTAAACAAGTCGAATATTTATTTATAAATATTCTAGGATAAGGTAATTTCTCATAACCTGAATCCAAATCTCCAACATAACGTTCTTCAACAGTAGTTACTTTTGCATCATTAATTGTTTCACGATAAGCGATATTATAACCACTTTTGCCCAATCCAAATGCACAAATAGCTGCAAAGGCTCCCCACATTAATTTTTCGTTTGATATCATTTTATTTCCAGTTCAATTTCAATCATTTTTGTATCATAAATAATTGTAGGACCCATATAAACTGATTCATTTTTGAACCTCATTCTTTAATTCTTTTGCAACTTTTTCTGTACGAAATAATAATGTATTTTGTTTTCCATCATGAGATTGATATAACAACCCATAGGGAAAAGTACTTTCTCCTTTCCGATTAATGAATTGTACCTTTTGCAAATCTTGAGGAGAAAAACGCCATCTTTCAAGATATACTTCCTCTAAACAATATTTTCTTCCGCAATCTGCCTGCTCTGTTTTTTTACAATATGAATCATCACAGATAACAGCATTTCCTTCAAATCTTACACGACGACATTCCTGATTTAAAATAATTTCATATTTTTGAGGACTTATTTCATTTTTATTTGCACCATAAACACTACTTCCATAAAGTAATCCGGCCACTAAAATTATTGATTCAATTGTTTTTTTCATTTTTTTTTACCCCATAAGATTTTTTAAGTGTTTGAGAACTGGAATACACTTCAATTATATCCCTCACTTTTCCTTCAGAAACTCTTAATAATACCGATTTATCATGTTCAAATTCAGAGATTAACCGATGATAAAAATCATTAAATTGGTCATCCATCTTTCGATCAATTTCTAAACTTATTTGATCATCTTTTGAATTAAATTCTAATGTTCTTTTGGTATGAGTTATATTTTTCCAACCAAACCCTGAACCAGGAACATAATCATCAATTTCTAAGTCATTATAATTATTAAAATCCGTCTCTTTTATTGAAATTGAAGAAAGATAGACTAAACAATCTTGGTTCAAATGCGTAATTTCTTCGAATGTTTTAAGGGGATAGATAGGTTGTCCTAATTTTTTTGCAATTGGTGTAGGCTCAGAGATAAATACCACATTTAACCAATAAAATTCAACATCATTTTTGGAAGATTTATTTTTGGGTTCACCAATAAATTGTTTATAATCTTTAAGTAATGTTAAATGGTCACTTAATGAGTTACAACTAAGTACCACCCCACTTCCCATCATTAATAGACCATAATAACCTAAAGTTTGCCACACCCAACTTTTTTGATTATAACCATTATAACCTAAACAAATACTTCCAATCATTCCTGCACTTGCGAAGATTGCTATCTTCAAATCGTTTTTAATCTCTTGTTTCAATACCCCCATCTGATTGATAGGCTGATCTAGAGATAAGTTTACTAACTCTTTTTCTGCATCCGTTCCGTCTTCCAAAATCTGTTCTAATGTTACCATTTTCTTGGGGAATGATTTCTTCAATATAATCGTCTAGTCAGGATAACTTTTTTCTTCACAAACACATTGACTTGAATTATACTTGTTAGTGTCACAATATTGATCACTATTACATCCTAATTTTTGACAACAAGTAGGTGTATAACATTCACTAACGCAATAATCATCCGAAGAACCAGTTGGTTTGGTATATTTACATTTGTCAGAACTGCTACAGGCATCGAAAAAATAAGGTGTGCCATCCCTACTAAAACCCTCTTGTTTATAACAAGAATCTTTAGACCTATCTGAAATTGAACAAGATTCAGTATCACCTTCAGAGTTACATCCTAACAGTGCAACTAATGATGCACCAACCATTATTCTTGAAATATATTCTTTCATTTTTTTCCTTCATTTCTAAGTTTTATTTTTTTACCATTTCCTGTAAGAAACAACCCATCACTTTCCATTGTTGTAATGTAAATTTAGAACGACAATTCGAATAATATGACATTAGATTATGGATATCAGGATGGCAAATTTCTTGACTTGAATTCAACTTACAAGTAGTCATATTGTAACTAATTGGATAATAATCTGGTGGCGTATCGCAAATAAAATCGCCGGTCTTATGGCAATCTGTTGAAGAAGGGGGGGGTACATTAATAGAATCAGAACAGATATCAGACCCACATAAATTTTCTTCAAAAGTATGATATAATCCTAACTGGTGCCCTATTTCATGTATCACGGTAACTTCCGGTTCTTGACTATCTCCAGTTAACACAATACCATCAAATATACCATGAGATCTTGCTACGCCAGCATATTTTCCTTGACCTGTTTTAGAGTCGTAATTCAAAGAATGAACATAAATTATTGGATAATAACCAGGATATTTATTTAGTTGAATTAATTTGTCAAGATCATCAATTGAAGAATTCCATAATTTTGAATCATAAATATATTCTGTTTTGTATCGTTTAAAAGAAATCCCTATTTTGAAGAAAGTATTGTTGAGGGTTGAGAAATCATTTATTATTCTCTGCTCTGACACTGCTGCCACATTATCTGAAAAAACAATTACATAAGGTACAACCCCTAACGTTGAAGGGGTATAAGGAATATCCCCTGTATAACCATAACATGAATTTGGGGGACAAGATCCCGGCATCCTTGAGGCTTTACCATAATTAGCTTTTGAGGATTCCATTTCTTTAGAGGTTGGATCAGTTTGTTGAAAGGGAGCATTATTTGTATTATTACTTGAATTATAATTATTATTCTGGCGTGTAGAATTGTTCTCTGAAGATGTATCATTATCAACATTACTTTCCTCAATAGGATTATTTATAGAAGATGGAGAACTTTCGCATCCACTTTGAATTAATCCTGCCAAACCCATTAATGTTCCCATTACTAAAACTTTTTTGCGTAATCCACTTGTTTGTAATATTTTTTCTAACATTTTTTGCCTCCGTGTGTTGATCAAATTCTTCATTGATTCTAAGGTAACTGGTACGTGAAGAAATATAAGAAATAAATTATTAAAAAGTTTAAGAAAACATATTTAAAAGGGGTTTAGACTATATTATTATGTAAAATGTGCTGGTTGTTAAAATGTATAAAGAGTCCTAAAAAGTAGTAATTTTGAGGTAATGTTTAAATAATCTAGCCAAATATTAGCATTATGTCATGGCGTGAACAATTTGAGAATCTTGAAGGACTTCAAGATATTGTTAATAGAGCAGTTTCAAAATTTAGAAATGGATCTCAAGCACAGACAGATTCCATTAAAAAAAAAAGAATTAATAAACTTCTTAAAAAAGCTTCAGATAAACATACTAACCTAGTTGACCTTGCAAACCAAGAACAACATCTTTATGCAACAATTAATCAAGCAGAACATTTTGTGACAGTTTCTAAAACACCACATTTTTTTGATTTAGAAGAATTGTTGACGAATCATAAAGATAAATTCAATGGTACACAAGAAATAATAGATTATGGTTGTGGCAATGCGGTCAAAAGTTCTTATGTTTATCACTTATTAAAACAATTATGTCCCTCTAAAGAAAATAGGACACTTCACCTTTTTGATTATAATGATGCAATTCTTACAATAGCCAATGAAGTTGCAAAAAACCTGAGGATTACAGATGTTGAAATTGAACCTACAAAAAATATAGAAGAAGATCCTCTTAAAAGAAGAGATAAAAATATAAGATTACATTTCTTTTTAGGACAAACGATTGGAAATTTCAGAGATGCTCGTCTTGTCATAGAAAATTTAAATAAAAGTATGCGTAAAGGCGAATATCTTGTTGTGGAATGGTTAAATCGTGAACACACTGATTATGAAAAAGGTAATACTGGTGAGAGAAATTTAGAATTTTTATATCGTTATTTTGAAGAATTTGGGATTCCACGAAAATATTTATCAACCAATAATGGACATTTTATGCGTAATGAAAGAAATAAAATGGGTATTTGGAACATTGGTTATTTAATTTTAAATGAAGAATTTGTTCATCCAGATAGTGGTGTAACCTTACAGCCAGGAACAAATTTAGTTGGTCTTAAAAGTCATCGTTTTCAAAGAGATGAATTACCAAAATTATTTGAAGAATATGGATTTGAAGCTGTTATTTTTGAGAGAGAAATTATTTCTTTAGGTAGTCCTTTAGGACATCCGGGAAGAACATACAAAAGAAAATATGAACCAAAAGGAGAGAAACAATATTCTATTTTAAAAAAGACACATGAAAGTTCATTTCGAAAAAAGATTAACTTACTTTTGGGAGGACTAGCTGTGAGCTATGGACTTTTATGTGGTGGATATTATGCCTTTGAAAAAAGCCAGATAAATTATTGTGACACCTATTCTTATACACCTGAAGCAATTGTATGTAAAATTGATGAAAATAAAATATCTCTACCTTTAAAAGAAATAACTTTAGTAAAACCCACATTTTCTTCAATTGATAGAGATAGATTTGTAATAAAATATCAGAATCAAAACTATTCCTTTGAAATGGATTCATTCATCAGGAAAATATCTGATGATCTCTTCCCTATAAAATAAAGTATTCTCAAAACTTTTAATTTCAGGAAATTCATCTCTTAATTTATTTATAAAATCGTGAACTTCATGATCTGTCTTAACATGCATTTCAAATTCTAAATCGGATCTCCCAACTGCTTCTGTGATATAAACAACAAATAACTCTTGACGTAAAAATTCTTTTAATGTTTCTTTACGTGATAAAGTTATATTTTGAAAAAAAAGGTAAATTTTATGATGATTATATCCCAATTTCTGCAAATCTAGCACAGATCTAAAACCTAAAATTAATTTTTCTTTTTTAAGTCTCTTGATACGATTTAGAACAGCCATTGGAGTTAATTTTACAATTAAAGCTAACTCAGTATATTTTACACGTGCATTTGTAATAAGATTATTAAGAATCTCCCTATCAATGGCATCTATCATAACTTTTTGATCGTTACCCCAAATTAATTCTTCATTGTCTCTTAACCCATACAAATATTTTCTTCTAAAATGATAGATCCGATGAGCAACTGAAAATTCTTTGGATTTGATAGTTGTCGGGAATGACGTTGCAATTTGAGAATAATATTTTTCTGCTTCTCGCATTGATTTAGCATAAAGAACTAAACCAACTGTAGAATTACCTGCAATGATAACCCACCCTATAGAAGGAGTTCCTTTTGCAAGACTAATAATTTTTTCTTCAATGTCTGAGTTTAAGTTTTCAACAATAAGCCGAAAACGACAAAACATATAACCCAAAGTAGAAATATCAATCATAGGAACATATCCTTTAATAATCCCTTTAAGTTCTAATTGTTTAATTCTATAGCTTGTAACTTCTGGAGAAAGTCCTATTCTTTTAGCTATTTGAGTTATTGGTAATCTTGCATTAAAATCTAGTTCATGTAGAATTTTCATATCTTTAATTGATAATTTCATTGATATTTAATGCCTCCATGCAAGGATTTATCATTAATTATAGTAAATCGCTGGTTTTAATTTAGTTTAAGAAAATGCCTTTATTTATATACTTTTATTTGAATTTTTAAGAAATGAACAATTTTAACATTAAATGAGATTAATTATAATACCAATTTCCTTTTTCTTTCTGTTCCCGATCTTTCACAGAATTTGGTTTGTTGATTCTAGGCCTATGAGATGTCACATCCCTTCGTAAAGTGATACCCAACTCTTGCAAGAATAAATTCATACCTTCTTCCAAAGAAAATGGACCACGCAATAAACCTTCTTTTGCAGGCACTCCGGTAAACACGGCAAGTCTGTGAGACAAATTATCAAGGAACATTAAATCGTGATCTACAATTAAAATGGTAATCTCTCTTTCATTTGCAACATTCTTAATTAATTTAGAAACAATAAGACGTTGTTCAATATCAAGATATGCTGAAGGTTCGTCTAATAAAAATAATTGTGCATCTTCTGCTAAACATTTTGCAATGGAAACACGTTGCAACTCTCCTCCAGACAAATCACATAATTTTTGTGTAAATAATTTTTCTAAATCTAAATAATTAATTAACTGAACACTATATTTTGCAATAGCTTCATGAAGATATTCTACCACTAAAATTTGAGATTCTGTATCCAAATATTGTGGTTTATATGCCACACTCACTTCTGCATCTAATTCGCCCGCATCTAATTTATGTACGCCTGCAAGCATTTTGATGAATGTTGTTTTTCCAATTCCATTCTCTCCTAATATACCTACAACTTCTCCTTTATGAAGAGTTCCTTCCTCTGTTTTAAAATTAAAATTTCCCAAAGTTTTACTGAGATTTTTCCATGATATTAAGGGAATAGGAATTGCAGTAGAAATGTCTTTAAAAGTTTCAAATCTAATTGCACGTGATCTAAACCTTACATTCTCCTCTTTCAAGAATCCTTCTAAAAATGAATTAATACCTTCTCTTGTTGTCTTGACACCAGATACAATTCCAAAAGCACCTTCATGTCCATACATGATGTTTAACAAATCAGTCATGTAATCTAAAATAATTAAATCGTGCTCAATTACAAGAGTAGACGTCTGTTCATTAGCTAAAGAAGCAATAAATTTGGAAATATTGATACGTTGTTTAATATCTAAATAAGAGGTTGGTTCATCAAACAAAAATAAATTAGCATCTTTGAGGACAGCAGCAGCAATTGCAACTCTTTGAAGTTCTCCCCCTGAAATTTTTGAAACATCGTTATCTAAAAAGTCAGTTAATTGTAATTTTTCTGCAATGAGATTCATCCGATCTTTGACATCAACTTTTTTTAATAAATCCCGTACAGTACCAGAAAATTGTTTTGGAATCAAATCAACTTGTTGTGGTTTGTAAGAAAGATTAATTTCATTTTTGCCAAGTTTTTCCATAAATTTTTGTGTTTCAGTTCCTTTGAAATAATTGATCACATCTTTAAAATCAGTTTCTTTTTTCCAATCTCCTAAGTTTGGTATCAAAAGATTTGCCATTACTTTCATTGCTGTAGATTTTCCAATTCCGTTTTTCCCTAGAATTCCCGTTACTTTTCCAAATAAAGGTGTAGGCAATGAATAAAGTTCAAACATGTTTTCCCCATATCTGTGTACGGGAGATTTTGTTAATGTAGCAGGAAGATTAATGATTGTAATTGCACCATAAGGACATCGTGTTGGACAAATTCCACAGCCCGTACACAAAACTTCGTCTATCCTCGCTTTCTTATCAGGTTCCCCTTGTGTGATACAATCTCCCCCCATCCTATTAACAGGACAAAGTTTCATACAGAGATAATTCCCACATTCCTGAGGATGACATTTGTTCTTGTCAATGATTGCAATTCTTTTTTTCATATTTTATATAAATAAAGAAATCGTTTTATATTACTTTTGGTTACGAAGTGGAAGAAGAGAATGTTCTTTCCCACATTTATCATAAATAAAAACAGTAAAGGGATTTAATGCAAGATCTTCTTGTTCTTCTAAAGAAAAATTTGATACCGCATTAATAAAGGTATTCAAAAATTCCATGCCATATCTATGATTTGAAACAGAAAAAATTTCATCTAACCCTTCAAAATAATTGCCTTCTTTTTCTCGACAATAACGGTCAAAAGCTTTTTTAGTAAGAGGCAAAACCATTTTTTGAAAAAATTGATCTTCTTTCTCTGATTCCTGTTCTGTAGTCAAAAAACCATGTTTCCGATAAAAATCTATTGAAGCTTTCCAAGCATATGTAATAAGACATCTATCTAACAAAGTTCTTTCTAAAACTTGATATAACAAATGAGAACCTAAACCACTACCTCTGTACTCTGGAAGAACTAACATCATATCAATATAAACGCAACGACAATAATCTGGTGTTGGTTCATCACAATACCATATTGCCCCTGCAACATCATTATCGACTTTTCCAATTAAGACTTCATTCATTAAAGAAGAATCATTATTTTGTTTTCTACGTCCAAAAATTTCTCGGTAATACAGAGTTTCTAACTTTGAAACAATAGGGTTATCAACATCAATATCTTCAACAAGAAGTGTAGAAAGAGATCTCTTTTTTTCTGCTAAACCAAAATGATGTAAGGTATCTTCATATTCATCTTGGGTTAATAACCCCTTTCGTACATCACATTGAAGTTGTTTTAAATATGCTTTTATGTGAGGATCTGAAGATTTCACCATATTAATCTCAAAAATAGACCTCTTTTTAAATGTTTTGTTACTTTGTGAAGACAACATTAAAACAGATAAATTTATATCTTTTGAGTACTTACAGGTAGTTGTGGGACACACCCATTACCCCTTATTAATTTATCATCCAATTTTTCATAGTGACCACCTTCCAGAAGATTCTTTAGATCAAGGAGAAAGACTAGAACACCTTATTGAAGAAGTTCCGTTTATTTATGATGCTATTCAAGAATTAGGGCATAATGATTCATTTTTAATAAAAGCAGAAAATGGAAGAATATACCTTCCTTTAGTCCACGATAGAGATTATATTAAATCTGTCAAAAATATGTGCCAGGAATTACAGGAACATGAACACACTGAAAATGAAGGTGTATTTCTCAGTAAAAATAGTTATGAGATGGCATGTTACGCTGTTGGTGCAACAATCCAAGCAGCAGACATGGCAAAGCATGGGAGAAAATCGCTTGCTTTAGTCCGTCCACCAGGCCATCATGCACATCCTAACAAAATGGGAGGATTTTGTATCTTTAATAATATTGCAATCGCAAGTGAACATTTATCACAACAAGGAGAAAGGGTTATGATTGTAGATGTAGATCTCCATTTAGGAGACGGGACACTTGCGTATGTTGAAGGTAAAAGTAATGTATTTTATTTTTCTATAAGTCAAAAAGGATTATGGCCTTATCATGAACCCCAAGACGATATGAATACAGAATTAATTTTTCTTAAAGAGGGTATCGCCGATTATGAATATTGCAAAACATTAGAAGAAAGACTTCTCCCTGCAATAGAACGATTTCGACCAGATATCATTGCAGTTAGTGCGGGATTTGACACTTGCGGAATGGATCTTTTAGATTATGGTGAAAAATTAAAAGGAGGATTTGCGCTTTCAGAAAAATCATATTCTCATCTTTGGAGCCTCCTAGACAAAACATTAATCCCTTATTTTGCTGTTCTTGAAGGAGGATATCACCCACTAAGTATTTTGAGTGGTGTGCTTAGTTTTTTAAAACGTGAAGCGTAATACTTTAGTAAAATGAAGCAGAGATAGCACCGACTCAGCTGGTGGGATTGCACTGCGGGCACCCCGTAAGCACGAGCAACGAGTTGCTGGGGGTTCCTTTCGGAACCGGACGTCACCCACCCGCAAAGAAATGTTAGAGTCGATAAACGTTCATAAATTGGTGCTTTCTCTGCTTCAGAACACTAAAGTATTACCGTGAAGCATAAGATTTTAAAAGGAATGCTCATTTTTGGAACTTATGCCAAAATGTTCAATATGTGGAGATAAAATCCAAGAATTGTTTCTAGAAAAAATTAAAGGAACAATCGTACGAAAACCAGGAATAAATAAGCAATATGAAATCTGTTTCCAATGCCAGAAGAAGTTTCCAGGTAAGGAAGACTTGTTAGCACAAATCAGATAATGCCTTTGTAAATCAGATAATGCCTCTGTAGCATAGCGGCTAATGCGTTTGCTTCGTAAGCAAAAGATCGGGAGTTCAAATCTCCCCAGGGGCTTTTTTATTTCACAAAATCACCATAAACCACATTCGAGGAATCAAAAACCCAACCACAGCAAGCTGTGGGGTATGTTTAGATTAATATTGGGTTTTTGGTGTTTGCTCTTAATTAGTCGCTGCAAGCAGCGGGGTATGAACCCATTCGCAAACAATCAAAGACTTTTCGCATCAATTCTGTATTAATAATCACGGAATGTGTCCGTAACCCAATATTGAATGCACTGACATCATTCTCAAAAATGTGGTTATCAACGAGGATTTTAGTCTCAGACTTATGTCCGAATGGTGGCACTGCACCAATGATACATCCCGTTTCCATTTCCACTTCTTCAGGAGTAGCCATCCGAATTTTACTTTTAGACCAATCAAGAATCCCTGCCACTTTTTTGAGATTAACCTTTTGATCAGCAGGAATATCTACAACAACCCATTCATTATTATAAGTAAACACAAGAGCCTTAATCCCTTGTTTCAAACTAAACCCTCGTGTTCTGGATGCATCTTCTGATGTTAAAACAGGTTCATGCTCCAAATAATTTGGATTAATATTTAATTTTGAAAATATCTGTTTAATACGATTAACTTCTTCAATTGCCATCATCCTCCTAAAAACACAACTATTTAAAAAATCATCCACAAATTATATAAACGAGAAACACAGATCCCTTAATATGGATGAAAAAAAAGGTGATATCTGCATAGAACCTGTTTCTGATGAAGAATATAACCCAAAATTAGACACAGATACAAAATCAAACACAAAATATCTTATTATTATCATTGCCATTGTAATTGGTATTTTTGCAATTTCATTAGGCGGTTTAAAATTCTTTGATGGAAGCCCCACGGCAGGTCTTGTTGTAGATATAGATCAACAACATCAGAACAACAAAGAAGGTCTTCTAGATCCAAAAGAAGGTTATATGTACAATGGATTCAGTTATGTAAAAATTGACGGCCTTTGGTGGACAGAACGAAAATCCCAAGATAGAATTATTAAAATTCCATTACATTTCGCACCAAAAGATGTGGAATATATTCCCGTTACAGGAACCTTGGATCCTGAATTTAATATGGGAGATCAAGTTTATGTTGCAATTGATCCAAAAACAGAAGATAAATTTTACACATTAGGAATCTCAGAATTAAGTTTTAACATGGCAAAAGGTGTTAATAGAGATCCAGTTGGTGCATGTATTGAAGAAAATGAAGCATGTACAAATTATGAGATTATTAGTTGTGAAAATACCCAAGGTAAACCTGTTGTTGAACTCGCGTTAGGAAAAACCGATAAAGTAGAACTTAAAGGAACATGTATGAAAATTACAGGAAACGATCTTGGATTTGTAAAAGCTGTTGACCGTGCATTGTTAAAATGGTATAGCATGATGAGTTAATCTTATTAACAATAACTTCTTTCTTAAAGATATGATTATAAGCTTCTTTGAAGAATATCCCACAAAAGAAAACCTACAAAAATTAGACTTAGTAGATTGGCCAACAAAATTATATATCGGAGCCAAATCCCTAAAAGAATTCAATAAAATCAAATCCTCAATAAAAAACAAATATGTCAAAGAGATTGTATGGTG
>Ga0210019_1004129_pt1 | contig 12812 bp, 14 predicted proteins | sample CryGeyCG2114_020_2_FD_183969 | JGI IMG/M metagenome (GOLD analysis project Ga0210019, IMG submission 183969) | Groundwater microbial communities from aquifer - Crystal Geyser CG11_big_fil_rev_8/21/14_0.20 (SPAdes) (version 2) | ecosystem: Environmental > Aquatic > Deep subsurface > Groundwater ...
CCCGTCGGGAGGGGGACCACCCCGCCGCTGATCCGCTCCGCCTGAAGGAACATCTTTCCGTCGGAGCCGGCGACCGCGATCTCCCCGGCGTTGATGCCGTGCCAGAGACTCAGGGAGAGCTTGCCGATCGTGACCGGCTGACCCAGGGTCTTGGTCGCCTCCCGCTCGACCCGCCGGCGGATCTGATCGATCAGGGGGGTATGGTTAAGCCCCTCCAGCCCGGCCAGCAGAAGTCCCGCTCCGATCAGGAGGGTCAATAGAACGCGGATCCCAAGCTTGCGCATACCCCTATTATAGCTTCTTTGACCTTCCGGTTTGGGGAGGGGGAGCTTAAAATGGTTGGCAGGCGGACCCCGGAATCGGGCATGCTTGGGGTACGGGGCGTAGCTCAGCTTGGTTTAGAGCGCTGCGTTTGGGACGCAGAAGTCGGCAGTTCGAATCTGCCCGCCCCGATTTGCGCCCATAGCTTAACTGGATAAAGCGGAGGATTTCTAATCCTCTGAGTGCAGGTTCGAGTCCTGCTGGGCGCGCCACTTCCTTGACGCAAGGTGTATCATATGGTATATATAGTAAATGGAGTTCTTTAAGGAGCCCCTGGAGTTCGAGTGGGATGCGGGCAATCGGGAAAAGAACTTTCTGAAGCACCGCGTGTCCACAACGGAGTGCGAGGAAGTCTTTTTCGATCCGCACAAGCGGATGATTCGGGAGGTTCTGTTTCCGGCCGGGGGACGCCGGGAGAGGCGGCATGTCCTGATCGGCCGGACCAGTGAAAAAAGAGTTTTGTATGTTGTTTTTACGATGCGAACCGGCCGGATCCGAGTCATTTCCGCTCGGGATTTGAGCCGGCGTGAGCGGGGGTTGTCGGCATGAAGAAGAAGCTGAAGGTCCCGAAATTCAAGAACGAGGCTGAGGAATGGGAATTTTGGTCCAAGCTTGATTTGGCCGATTACTTTGAGGCCAAGGATCTCGTCCCGGTTTCCTTTCCGAATCTCAAGCCGACTTCAAGGGCTATCTCGATTCGCCTGTCCGAGGCGATGCTCGTGCGCTTGAAAGAGCAGGCCAATGAGATGCAGGTGCCGTATCAGGCGTTGATCAAACAGTACATCGCCCAAGGGCTGTCGAAAGCCGCGTGAAAAAGCTTCAGATCATTCTGATCCTGCTGATCGCCGCTTTGGCGGCCGGCTGGTGGTTTGCCTCCAACTGGCTCAAGGCCGAGCTGCCCGGGATGCTTTCCCAGGCGCTGGCGGCCGAGGTGACGCTGAAGGAGACGAACCTGCGTTTCCCGCTGGGACTGGAGCTCAAGGGGATCCGGATCGCCCCCAAAACGGGGGAGCCGGTCACCGCCGACGCCCTGACCGTCCAGGCCAACCCCCTCTCTCTTCTTTCCGGGCAGCCCCAAGTGACCCTGGAGCTGGACCGCCCCAGCTGGCGCCTGCACCGGACCGCCGCCGGGTTTGAGTGGCCCTTCCCGACCGGGACGCCGGCCGGAGGGAAGGGAGGAGCAGGGGTTCCTTCGAAGGAGGGCAAGGCCCCCCCGATCCTTTTCACCCTTCTGTCGGTCAAGAACGGCTCCCTGGCCCTGGTGGACGAAGCGGTCCAGCCCACGGTCACCTGGTCCCTTCAACCGATTGAGGTGACGGTCCGGATGGACCCGGCTTCCCAGAGCGCCCACTGGCAGGTTCAGAGCGTTGTTTCAGAAGGGGGCAAGGAGATCGGCGCCATCACCTCGGAAGGGGAAGGAAAGCTGGACGGCTCCGCCAAGGGCTCCTTTAAGATCCGCCACAGCGCCCTGCAGCAGCTGGCCCCCTACATCCGGCCGACCATCGGGACGGTGCCCGTCTCCGGCCGCCTGACGCTGGAGAGCCGCTTCGACCTGAAACAGGGGAACCTGCAGTCCGACAACGCCATCGCGGCCGAAGGGTTGGTCTTCCCGGAAGGAGATGAGACCCTCTTCGGCACTACCGGCAACCGGATGGTCAAACTGCTCCGGGACAGGGACGGCGTGATCCGGCTGAACATCCCGGTCTCCGGCCGGGTGGAGACCCCCGAGGATTGGGGCCGGCTGACCAGCGCGGCCGTCCAGGAAGCCCTGCGCCGGGCCCTGACCAAGACGATCCAGAATGTCCTGACCGACAAGGCGGAGCAGACGGTCGGGGAGCTGCTGAATAAGGCGCTGGAATCGATCAACCGCTAGCGGTAGCATGTTTGTGTACGGTTCAGCCGCCTGCTTCTCGCGTGTTCTTTTCAGAAATTACCACTGCCTTGAGCACCTGAAAATCAACTCAATGGTGGCTATGGTGTAACGGCAGCACGAGAGATTGTGGATCTCTCGGAACGGGTTCGATTCCCGTTAGCCACCCCAACCTTTTCTCTCTTAAGGCCGCAACAGAGAGGCCAAAAGCCCCGATTCAGACGATGAATCGGGGCTTCTTCATGTCTTGGAAAACTCAAGAGATACGCGATTGTTTTCCGTCGAGAAGTTCCGAAATCCGCGTTTCCGCCATCGTCCGATAAAGCCACCCAAACTCGCGCCCATTTTCCTCTGAAATAAGCCAAAACATCTCGGAAGTGGCTCCTATTTAAGCGTTCCTATTTAATGGAAATTCTCGGACTTCAGGCTTTGGTCGGGGAGAGAGGTATAGTGGCCCAACGAAACTGGACCAAAAACTAACCCCGGCTAAGATATAATTTGGCCGGGCAACCCCGGAGGTCCAGATCATGGGCATGCGCAAGCAATTTACGAACGAATTCAAAGCCAAGGTGGCCCTGGCAGCCTTAAAAGGCGACAAGACCATGGCGGAGCTGGCCAGCGAGTTTGCGGTCCACCCCACCCAGGTATCCTCCTGGCGCAATGAACTGAAAGACAGAGCGGCTGAGGTTTTTAACGGTCCGGGAGGCAAGAGCGTCCGGGAATACAAAGACCAGATCGAGGATCTTTACAAGGACATCGGCCGCACCCAGGTCGAGAACAACTGGCTCAAAAAAAATTAAATGTCTGAGTCTTGAGGAGAAGCGGGCATTGATCGAGCGTGAGGCGTGCGAGACTTTGAGCGTCAGGCGCCAGTGTGAGCTCCTGGAGCTTAATCGGTCGAGCTTTTACTATGGGCCGGTTCCGGTGAGCGCAGAGGACCAAGCCGTCATGGACAAGATCGACGAGATCTACACCCAGTGGCCGTTCTATGGCGCACGGCGCATGTCCCTGGAGCTCAAAGGTCTTGGCCTTCCGGTCGGGCGAAAGCGCACGGGTTCTCTCATGCGTTTGATGGGTCTTGAGGCGGTGTTCCCCCAGAGGAACCTGTCCAAGCCCCATCCGGATCACCCGGTGTATCCGTACCTCCTGCGCGAAGTCGAGGTGACCCGCTCCAATCAGGTCTGGAGCATGGACATCACGTACATGAAGCTCAAGAAGGGATTCGTCTATCTGGCCGCCGTGATCGACTGGAAGAGCCGATATGTGCTCTCCTGGAAGATCTCCAACACGCTCACACCCGACTTCTGCGTCGAGGCGCTGAAGGAGGCGCTGGAATACGGCACACCCGAGATCTTCAACACAGACCAGGGAAGCCAATTCACCAGTGACGAGTTCCTCCGGACGCTGAAGAACCGCGGCATCCAGATCAGCATGGACGGCAGAGGGCGAGCTCTCGACAACATCTTCGTCGAGCGGCTCTGGAGGAGTGTCAAGTACGAGAACATCTACCTGAAAGGCTACGAGACGATCCCGGAGGCCGAAGCGGGGCTCCGGGAATATTTTGAATTCTACAATACCGAACGGCGCCACCAATCACTGGGCTACAAAACCCCGTGGCGGGTCTATTCCGGATTGGAGGTGGGCCAAAACCAAAACCTGGCGGCCTAAAAACTTCACCTTAAACCAACAGCAAAAATGGTCTAGACAAACGGAGCCACTATAGATAGCCAGGTCGAAGACTTGGTTTAGCTCGTTCCTTTTTTCTTTTAATTCGACCATGTGGAGAGGTACCGCAAATTTATCCTCGCGCCTAACGGCGGCGGCTATACCGGCATTTTCAAATATTTCCTTGGCTTTCTCGATGTTGTCGCGCCCAACCCTCATGTAGAAACGGCAGTATCCTTCTTTGTGGCGAGGGGTGTACCAACTGAAATTTCTTCGTGAGGTTCCGACAGCGATATGGTTTTTGTTGTAGGTAATTCGGACATTTGGATCGTGAGCTTTTGATAGGGCAACCAGGCCGTCGAATACCTCCATAGACTTTGGGTTTGATCGGCCTTCCCAATATCCCCGATCTTTCACTTCTCCGTCCAAAAGTTCTTCCTCAGCCGGTTCTTCGTAAATGTCTAAGACCGGGATGAAATCCAGAAATATCTTGTCCTCAAACGTGGTTGCGTGAAGCTTGATGGCGATGATTGGAATTGACCGGCTCATTAGCCCGATGACGTTAAAAAACCGTTTGGTGATCTCTTCCGCGATGATGACGGCTTTGTGGTCTCTGGATGGGAAGCGACGGCTTTCAATGTCCCAATACTCTATAGTTCTGATGATGTGGCTTTCGTCCGTAGCACCAAGCATAAGTTCAACTTCATACATGGTGTTTGTCTCTGGATCGTTCAGAAGGAAGTCGAGCTTGCCGCCAGAGGACTGTTTTCTTTCGCGCTCTACGACAACCACGTCGCCCAGGCCAAACAGGGCGGGGTTTTCCTCAAGGCGTTCCTGTAGCCACTTTTCATTGAAGTCGGGATGGTTTTTTAGCCGGATGGTTTCATGCTTTACGTAGTTGAGCTTCTGCATATTCATATTCCTTTCGGGGATTATTTTTCGAGGCGGGTCTGCGGCAGAATAAATGTTGCTCGATCTTTTTTACTGCCATAGAATGCAATGTATGCAAACCCCACTTCCCAAGTCTAATCCTTCTCGAATCGTAAAGCAATTGGAGTTGTACCGCCTGGAAAATCGAATCCCGAAAGAAGTTTTAGCCGAGGCATTGGGCGTCAGCTTTTCGACGGTCAGCCGGTGGCTCGGCGGCAAGACTAAGCCCCAGAAGGTTCAGCAGTATCACATTGAGAAATTTTTGAAAGAGAAGATCAAAGCAAAGAGAAAGTCGTGAGCGTACACGGCGGTTTATCCAAGGAGCAGTTGATCGAAAAGATCAAATCGCTCCAGAAGCGCAAGAAATTTGGCTTGGTTTGGGAAGATAAGCCGGAGGATGTCGCCGAGCTTTGTAAAACAAAATTGCCGGTCTTAGTTCAGGCGGGTGAAAAAGAAATTTCAGATGGCGATCCTGGGGCCACAAATGTCCTGATAGAAGGCGATAACTACCATGCGCTCTCGGTTCTTAATTACACCCATAAAAACAAGGTCGATGTTATCTACATCGATCCTCCATACAACACGGGGGCGCGAGACTGGAAGTATAACAACGACTTTGTAGACATCAACGATGCTTATAGGCACAGCAAGTGGCTCAGCATGATGTCGAAGCGGCTACAGCTTGCCAAAAACTTGCTCAAGTCTGATGGGGTTCTGGTTTGCGCAATAGATGACAACGAGTTTCATCATCTCGGCACTTTATTAGAGGAAATATTCTTCGACCACGAAATTCATTGCGTAACCATCGTGCATAACCCCAGAGGCATACAGGGAAACAATTTCTCTTATACCCATGAGTATGCGTATTTTGTTTTTCGGAGAGGATTAAAGATTGTTGGGCATAGAAAACTAAAGGACGAGGAGATTTATTGGAGCAATCTAAGAAATTGGGGCAGTGAATCGTTGCGTAGTGATGCTAGAAATTGCTTTTATCCGGTTATTGTTAAGAAAGACAAGGTGGTCAGTTTTGGCAACGTTCCTTCCAATGATTTTCATCCTAGGAAACAAACGGAGACGAAAAATGGGCTGTATTATATCTGGCCTATTGATGTAAGGGGTGTCGAGAGAAAATGGCGATATGCCAGACAGAGCGTCAAATCTATTCAGGATATTTTAAGGGTCAAGAGGTCCAATGGGCGAGTCGAGATAGAGATTGGAAAAGATTACGGGACGGTCAGGACGGTGTGGAAAGATACGAGATATGACGCAAACGAATACGGAACAAAATTAGTCCATGCATTAGTGCCGGACTGCGAGTTCAATTTCCCCAAGTCTGTTTTTAACACTTACGACTGTATTGCTCCGATCCTGCGGGAAAAGAAAGATGCCCTAGTGCTTGACTATTTCGCTGGGTCAGGTACTACGGGCCATGCGGTATTAATTCTCAACAAAGAAGATAAGGGTCGAAGGAGTTTTATTCTCTGTACTAACAACGAAAACAAGATTGCCGATGAGGTTTGTTATCCTCGAATCAAGAAGGTCATTAAGGGGCATAGAGACTACCCGGACATTACGGGCGTCCCCGCTTGTTTGAGGTATTTCCGAACAGATTTTGTAGACGCCGACCCGACCGACCGGAACAAGAAGAAACTAACCGTTCAAGCGACGGAGATGCTTTGTTTGAAAGAGGGTACTTTCAGGAGAGTTATCAATAAGAAGGCGTTCAAAATATTCAAGAACACGAACCACTACACCGGAATCATTTTTGACCACACTGCGATCCCCGACTTCAAGAAGGCCATCGAAAAGCTCAAAGGGAAATTCAGTGTTTATGTATTCTCCCTTGGGGACGATACTTTCGACGAAGAATTCGAGGACGTAAGGCAAAGAGTAAAACTTTCACCTATCCCCGAAGTGATCCTCCGGGTTTACCGGAGAATCTTCAAATGATGCGCCTCAAGGAGTATCAGGAAGACGCGATTAAAGAATTGCTGACAAAGGCCAAAAAGCTCATCGCCTATCCTGATGGAAAGCGCATGATTTTTAAGGCCCCTACGGGGTCAGGCAAGACAATCATGGTAGCCGAGTTTTTGAAGCGATTATGTGAAGACAAGGAAGTCCGCACCGCCCTTTCGTTTATCTGGACTGCCCCAAGACAGCTACAGATTCAAAGCAGAAACAAGTTGGAACAGTATTACGAAACAAGCCGTGCGCTCAAATGTTCCTTTTTTGAAGATTTGGATGACAAGAGGATCGACGAAAACGAAATCCTCTTTTTCAACTGGGAGAGTATTAACAGGAGCGACAACATTTACATCCGAGAAAACGAGCAGGACAACAATCTGTCGAACATCATCAGGCGAACAGGGGAGGAAGGTCGGACAATCGTTCTCGTCATTGATGAGAGCCATCACCACGCTACAAGCGAAATATCGCAAAACCTGATCCGCGATATTGCCCCCAAATTCACCATCGAAGTATCCGCTACCCCTGTGATGGAAAGCCCGGACGAGATCGTTTCCGTTCAGCTTGAAGATGTAAAGGCGGAAGGAATGATTAAGAAGGCGGTCATGCTGAATCCGGGGTTTGAGAATATTCTCAGAGACAGGAGAATTCAAAGTCAGTTAAGAAAACAATCCGAGGAGTTGGTTATTGAAACTGCCCTTGAGAAACGGGATGCCATTAGAGAAGCCTACAGAAAAGAGAAAACGGGCATCAATCCGCTGATTCTTATCCAACTGCCGGACAGAAGAACCTCACTTGAAGATGCGATCAAGGACAAGGTTATCGCAGTCCTCAAGAACAAGCACAGGATCACTGCTGAAAACGGAAAGTTAGCAATCCATCTGGCGAAGCATAAAGAAAATCTTGATGACATTGCACGCTACGACAATGAAGCAGAAGTTCTGATATTCAAACAAGCCCTTGCCTTGGGTTGGGACTGTCCCCGCGCCCACATCTTGGTTCTTTTTCGGGATTGGCGGAGCGTAGAGTTTTCGATCCAGACCATAGGACGCATCATGCGTATGCCAGAGCAGGATCATTACGAGGCGGAAATCTTGAATTACGGATATGTGTTCACCAACATCGAGACCATCGAAATCCAGGAAGATTTAGCCAGGGATTACATCACGGTTCATACCTCGAAGCGGGGACAAGAGTATTCGTCTTTGTCGTTGCTTTCGTGCCATTCTAAACGCTACCGAGAGAGGACCCGCCTATCCGCCCTTTTTATCAGAATTTTCCTAGAAGAATCCGACGCCTATGGTCTTGCCGATAAAGTCAAAAAGAAGGTAAGAGGGTTAAGCGTCAAATTTATTTCCGACTACAAAGCTGAGAACATTGATGCTTTGGCGGGGGAAATAATCCCCGGCAGAGAAGTCCTTAGAATGGGCGGTTTCGATATGCAAAAGTATTTCGATTTCTTTGTGAGAAAAAATCTCTCACCGTTTTATCCAGAAGACAGGTCAGTTGGAAGAATGAAAGAGGCCATATACGGCTTCTTCGTTCAAAGGCTCAAGATGGACTACGAGGACGTGCAGGAAGGTATTATTCAGATAGTTTTGAGAGACAAAAATAGAGAACATTTTGTGAACGTGATCGACCAAGCTAAAAAGAAATATATTGACGACATATCGAAGCGCGAGAAAGAGCTTGAGTTTGACGGGGGGTGGGAAGTGCCAGCGGAGATCGGTTTCAATGCCCGTTATGCTATTGAAGAGCGGAAGAGATCTATCATGCGGCCCTTTTTTAATAACGAGCATTCGGGTATCGAAGCCGCCTTTATGACCTTCTTGGATGGGCAAGAGAAGGTAGCTTGGTGGTTCAAGAATGAGGCCAAGAATCCAGCTTATTTTGCTGTTCCCTATGAGGAGAACGGCGACAAAAGTCCCTTTTACGTTGATTTCATTGTCCGGCTGAAAGACGGATCGGTCGGGCTTTTCGACACCAAAGCTGGTTTGACCCAAAGAGTAGCTGGGCCGAAAGTAGACGGGCTTCGGGCTTATATCAGGGAACAGGATAAAAAGGGCAAGAAGTTATTTGGCGGAATCGTTACTAACACCGATGGCAGGAATTACGCCGGGCGGTGGGTTTACTTCGATAAAGAAGGTAAGGAATTGTCCGGCAGGCTGGATAATTGGGAAACTCTCATTTTTTAGGCGATTCGAGGGGTCAGGCGGCTAAAAGACAGGTTCTAACATCATCCAGCCAGCCACCCCAACCTTTTCTCTCCTAAGGCCTCGACAGAGAGGCCGAAAGCCCCGATTCAGACGATGAATTGGGGCTTCTTCCATGTCTGGTCTTTAACTCCAGCGTCTCCAGCCCGCGTTAGCCGCTCTCAGCCTTGAATAGTAGACATATGTATCCTATAATAAGAGATGGATACGTAGGAGGCGCAATGAAACGAGAAAAGCAGGGCAATCTTCCCGCGGTTCGATCACTCCATTCGGAGGTAGCGGCGGGTAATCTCCTGGGAGACGTCCGCTCTCTGATCGAGGGCGCTCGAAAGCGGGTCGCGCAAGCCGTGAATGCCGGCCTCGTGATGCTCTACTGGAACATCGGTAACCGCGTTCGCGAAGAGATCGGGGAGCAGGGAGCGACCTACGGGGAGAAAGTTGTGGATTCTCTGTCGAGCCATCTGACCCTGCAGTATGGGCAGGGATTCTCGCGGGTGAACCTGTTCGGCATGATTCGCTTTGCTGAGGTGTTCCCGGATCCCAAGATTGTACAGACACTGTCTGAACAATTGGGGTGGAGCCACATGGTGGAGATCATCCGCCTTCCTGACGAGCTGCAGCGCGATTTCTATGCCGAGATGTGCCGGCTGGAGCGATGGAGCGTTCGGACCTTGCGGGCCAAGATTCAGGGAATGCTCTACGAGCGGACGGGGATTTCCAAGAAACCGGCCGAACTCGCCAAGCAGGAACTCAAAAAGCTCCGGGAGGAAGACCGCCTGACACCGGACTTGGTGTTCCGTGATCCTTATCTTCTGGATTTCCTCGGCCTGAAAGACGCGTACAGCGAGCGGGATCTGGAAACCGCCATCCTCCGGGAGCTGGAGCGGTTCTTGGTGGAGTTGGGGAGCGACTTCGCGTTTCTTGCCCGCCAGAAGCGTATTACGGTGGATCAGGAGGATTACTATCTCGACCTTTTGTTCTATCATCGCCGGTTGCACCGGCTGGTGGCCATTGACTTGAAGCTGGGTCGGTTTGAGGCGGCAGACAAGGGGCAGATGGAGCTCTACTTGCGGTGGCTTGAGCGGCATGAAAAGCAGTCCGGCGAAAATCCGCCCATCGGTCTTATCCTGTGCGCCGGGAAGTCCGCCGAGCACGTGGAGCTGCTGCGGCTGGAAAAGAGCGGCATCCGGGTAGCCCAATATCTGACCGAGTTGCCGCCCCGGAAGGTCTTGGAGCACAAGCTGCACGAGGCGATTCGGATCGCGCGGGAGCACTTGGCTGTCCGGCAACTGCCTGCAGGAAAAAATGTCCGGCCAAAGCCGGGGGACAATCAGTAACCCACCCGAGTGTTTTTGGTTGCGAGTTTTTTCCCTCCCAAAAAGTGGACAAATTGGACAAGTCGTTGCTTCAAGCTGCCTCTCTGTTGGTTCGGCAGGGAGGCCTGCTTGCCATAGGCAGGGGTATAATGGCGGCTGAATCAGAGAGGTTCCTTTGACCGCATGGGGCCGGGGACCCCGGCTTTTATCTAACATATTGGAAATGACTTATGCCTGATAGCACTCCAAGCGAGTCAAGCCGTTTGTCGAGGCGGCTTGATACGGCGGATGCGGTCATTATCGGTATGGGGGCGATGATAGGTACCGGCGTTTTTGTGGCGGCCGGCCCTGCCAGCGCCAGCGCGGGTTCCGGTATCCTGCTCGGCTTGGTCATCGCCGCCTTCGTCGCTTTCTTCAATGCCGCTTCCTCCGCTGAGTTGGCCGCCGTATACCCCGAATCCGGTGGAGCGTATGTTTACGGCCGGAAACAGTTGAGCCCTTTCTGGGGATGGCTCGCGGGATGGGGGTTTGTGGTCGGTAAAATAGCCAGCTGTGCCGCCGCGGCATTGACCTTCGGTTTCTATTTTTATCCCGGCCATGCCAAGGCCCTCGCGTTGGGCGCGGTTGTTCTTTTGACTGCGGTGAACTACCGGGGAATTCATCAGACAGCCGGAGCGACGCGGTGGATTCTTGCGGTGGTTCTCGCGGCGCTTGGGGCCATTGTTTTTTCCTCTCTATTCGGGGGCCGGGCAGACATACGGAATCTTGCCCCTCTGGCTGGGACAGGCGGTCTCAGGGGTCTTTTGAGGGCCGCCGCGATCCTGTTCTTTGCTTTCGCGGGATACGCCCGCATCGCGACGCTGGGGGAAGAGGTCAAGGAGCCCAAACGTGCGATTCCACGAGCGATTGTCATTGCCTTGTTGATCGTCCTGCTGATTTATTTTTCCGTGATGGCAAGCGCGCTGCTGGCGGTCGGCGGCGAGGCGCTGGCCGGGTCAAACGCCCCTCTTGCGCTCGCGGTTCAAGCGGGCCGTTTCGCGCGGCTGTCGCCGGTCGTGAGGATCGGAGCAACATTCGCGACACTGGGAGTTCTCCTTTCCCTGATGGTCGGCGTCAGCCGTACCGTATTCTCAATGGCGTCAAACCGAGATCTTCCTTTCTGGTTCTCGGCCGTCCACCCGATCTACAAAGTGCCGCATCGCGCCGAAATCAGCGTTGGGCTGATCATCATGGTGATTGTTCTGTTGGGCGACGTGCGGTCTGCGATCGGATTCAGTTCTTTTGCCATCCTGATCTATTACGCGGTCACGAACGCCTCCGCGTGGGTTCTTTCTTCCGAAGATCGTCTTTGGCCGCGCTGGCTTTCACTCGCCGGCCTTGTGTCATGCGTGGTTCTGGCGGTCAGTCTTCCAAAGCAGACCTTATTGTGGGGCGGTGCGATGATGGGTCTTGGATCGGCAATCGGTTTGTCAAAAAGGTCAGGGTCAGGCGGCTAAAAGACAGGTTCTAATGTTGTCCGGCCAGCCACCCTGAATTAATACTTACACATCATATGTTAAATAGTGTATAATGAGTTTGACATGATAACGAGCTTTGGGGATGAGGCAACAGAGGATATTTTCAACGGAGAAAACACAAAAACCGCGAGACGCATCCCCATGGAAATCTGGAAAACGGCGTTTAGGAAGTTGGATATGGTTAACGCGGCTCACGAATTGCGAGACCTAATGATTCCGCCGGCTAACCGCCTGGAAATGCTGCATGGAAATTTGGCAGGGAAACACAGTATTCGGATCAATGACCAATTCCGAATCGTCTTTCGTTGGAAAGATGGAAACGCTCATGAAGTTCAGATCAAGGATTATCATTGAGTGGAGGTGAAACAATGATTCCAAAGCACCGTAAACCCACGCATCCCGGAGAGATTTTACTCTCCGACTTTTTGGAGCCGATGGGTTTGAGCCAGGTGAAATTGGCGCATCGGATGAAGGTTTCTGTGCAGAGGGTGAATACCCTGATTAACGGCAAGCGGGATATCACGGCAGAGACCGCAATCCTGTTGAGCCGTGTCCTCAAGACGACCCCTGAGTTCTGGATGAATCTCCAGGACGCGTGCAATCTCTATGAGGCCAGGGAACGCCTCGCCCGCGCCGCTTAGGGGTCAGGCGGCTAAAAGTATAGTGGCTCCGTCGCTTTATTGATTGCGGCGGGCCTGTGTGAGGTCGGAGCGGTTATTGAGTCTGGCAGGCGATCCGGGGCGGCAACTGGGGCGCCTCCTTGTTCCTGTTGGGCGTTGCCGTCATCATGTACTGGCCGCGCGGGTGAGGGGCCCCAGAGAGGTTCCCTTGACTGCGTCTGGTCAGGAGCCCCAATTCCTCGAGTTGGCCGGTTCCGGTTTCTTCAAGAATACTTGACAATTTTTTACTCCCCCCTGCGTCTAACCGAGGTATATGGAGGTGGTCCGCCTACAGAGGACCGAGGGGTGCGGTTAAAAATAACTTATCTCATTATAACACTTATAGTTAGCATCAG
>Ga0210019_1004130_pt1 | contig 12808 bp, 21 predicted proteins | sample CryGeyCG2114_020_2_FD_183969 | JGI IMG/M metagenome (GOLD analysis project Ga0210019, IMG submission 183969) | Groundwater microbial communities from aquifer - Crystal Geyser CG11_big_fil_rev_8/21/14_0.20 (SPAdes) (version 2) | ecosystem: Environmental > Aquatic > Deep subsurface > Groundwater ...
GTTTTAGATGAATTTAAAGTAGGGTCCCCCAAAACCAGGCTAGCGGTAGGAGTATTTTCTAACCTGAAATTGTTCTCGGCTAAAGATAAAAAACCCAAGAAAATTTTATTTTTAACTCATAAATTAGACGCGCAATTAAAGAAAGCTTTAAAGAATATTAGTTTCTTAACCGTTGATTTGGCTTCTGATTGCCACGCTTATGAGGTAATGAACAATCAAAAATTGCTAATTACTAAAGCCGGCTTGGCTGATCTTACTGAGAGGTTAAAATCATGAGCCAGATTCCGCTGATCATTAAGGCTATGTTGCAGACGGAGAAATCCACCACCTATTTACCTACAGGTAAGTACCTTTTTTTGGTAAATAATGCGGCTAATAAAATTCAGATTAAGCGGGCAGTTGAGCAGGCTTATAAGGTGAAAGTAAAAAATGTTAACACTTTTGTTTCCCGGGGCAAGCTTAAACGAGTCAGGCATCAATTAGGCCGGACGCAAGATACCAAAAAGGCCGTCGTTACTTTAGCCGCCGGTCAGAAAATAGAGGTAGCCTAAGATGGGGATTATTAAATTTAAGCCCACTACACCTAGCCGCAGACATATGAGCGGGCCGGATTTTAAGGAGATTACCAAAAACAAGCCTGAGCGTTCGTTGTTACTTCCGCTTAAAAAAACCGGCGGGAGGAATGCTTTCGGCCGGATTACTACCAGGCATATCGGCGGCGGGCATAAACGTATGCTGAGGATTATTGATTTTAAACGTAATATCTATGATCAACCGGCTAATGTTATTGCTATTGAATATGATCCCAATCGTTCCGCCAGGATTGCTTTAGTGGAGTACCCGGATAAACTGAAGCGTTATATTATTGCTCCTTTGGGCCTTAATGTCGGAGATATGATCATTTCCAGCAACCAGAAAGAAATCGAAATTAAGCAGGGTAATTGCCTTGCGTTGCGTAATATTCCCTCCGGAACACTTATTCATAATATCGAATTATCCGTTGGTAAAGGTGGCCAGATTGTCCGGGGCGCTGGAACTAGCGCTCAAATTATGGCCAAAGAAGGTGATTTAGCGCACATCCGGCTGCCTTCCGGAGAGGTCAGGTTAATAAGTTTGGATTGCCATGCCACCATCGGTCAGATCGGTAATGTCGATCATGACGCAATTGTTCTGGGTAAGGCCGGAAAAAGCCGCTGGCTGGGGATTAAGCCTTCGGTTCGCGGCGTAGTCATGAACCCGTTTGACCATCCCCATGGCGGCGGCGAAGGTAAGAGCGGCCAGGGTAATCCGCATCCGGTTACTCCCTGGGGAAAACCTACCAAAGGTTACCGTACCAGAAATCGTAAAAAGTATTCTAATAAATTTATTGTTAAAAGAAGGAAACCATAATTATGCCGCGCTCACTGAAAAAAGGTCCCTACGTAGAGGAAAGTTTATTAAAGAAGATTCAAAAACAAACCAAATCTGGCTTACGCCAGGCAATTAAAACCTGGAGCAGGCGCTCAACGATTATTCCGGATTTTGTGGGTTTGACTTTTGCCGTGCATGACGGTAAAAAACATATCCCGGTTTTTATTACTGAAAATATGGTGGGGCATAAATTAGGGGAGTTTGCCCCTTCCCGGATCTTTAGGAAGCACGGCGGTATTAAGGCTAAGAAGGCGTTGGAGAAAACATAAAATGATCGCTTCTGCGCAAGGAAAATTTTTAAGGATTTCACCGAGTAAGGTCCGCCTGGTTTTGGATCTTATCCGCGGCAAGGACGCTATACTGGCGCAAAGCATCTTGCTCCATTTAAATAAAAGGTCGAAAGAGTATTTGATAAAAATATTGAAATCCGCGATTGCCAATGCTAAGGTTAAAGGTTTTGCCGCAGATAAGTTATATGTATCTAAGGCGATTTGTAACCCCGGGCCGATGTGGAAAAGATTTAAAGCCGCCGCTTTCGGCCGTGCTTCATCGATTGTTAAGCGCACCGTGCATATTAAGATAGAGTTAGATTTAAAATGAAGCACCCGGAGCTAAATTGCACCTGGCGCTAATTGGTATTGCGTTGGTGTCCGCTAGGTAGTTGCACCCCGCGCTTATTGGAATTGCGCGGGTGTCCCCCAGGTGGGGGAGAATCGCCCAACGCTTAAAGGAGTTGCGTTGGCGTGGCCTCGTGGCCATGCGGCGGTGTTATCTAGGTAAATTTACACCCGACGCCGATAGGAATTGCGTCGGTGTTGTCTACGTAGACAAGGAGTATAATTTATGGGTCATAAGGTAAGTCCGTTATTATTAAGGATCGGTTTTATCAGGCAGTGGCATTCCCGTTGGTTTGCTAAGTCTAAAGATTTTCCGCTGTTTATTCAGCAGGATTTTAAAATCAGGAAATTTATTAAAAATAAATTTAAACAAGCCGCAATTTCCAAAATTGTCATTGAGAGGCTGGCTGAAAGAATTAAGATTCGCATATTTTCGGCCCGCCCCGGGATCATTATCGGCCGGCATGGTTCGGATATTGAACGGTTGCGTTCAGATTTAAACGGTTTAGTCAAGAATGAGCTATCTATCGATATTCAAGAGATCAATAATCCAGCCTGGGATGCCCAGTTAGTTGCCGAGAATATCGCTTTGCAGCAGGAAAAAAGAATTGCTTTCCGGCGGGCGGTAAAAAGAGCCATGGAGCAGTCCATTCAATCCGGAGTAAAAGGTATCCGGGTTAGCTGTTCCGGCCGTCTTAATGGCGCAGAAATGGGGCGTAAAGAAACCTATAAAATGGGCAAAGTTCCTTTGCAGACTTTACGTGCGGATATTGATTATGGTTTTGCCGAAGCCCTGACCACTTACGGTTTGATCGGAGTCAAGGTCTGGATTTATAAAGGCGATATCTTAGGTAAACAGTTTATTCAGGAAGAAGTTAAGGCAGTCCAGCAGCAATCCGGGTCTAAATAAAATTTCAGGCCTGTTGGCCGGTCTCATTAAAACACCCCGCGCTACAAAGCGCGCACGCCGCAGGGGCGGCGTACTTGCGTTTCAAATAAAGCAAGGTACCTGCGCAATACAAATTAGCGCAGGGTGCAAGCGGAACTTGGCGCTAAATGGTATTGCGTTGATGTTATCTAGGTAAATTTACACCCCGCGCCTAGTGGAGTTGCGCGGGTGTCCCCCAGGTGGGGGAGAATCGCCCAACGCTTAAAGGAGTTGCGTTGGCGTGGCCTCGTGGTCATGCGTTGGTGTTGTGTTGAAGGAGTTACACCCAGCGCTGATTGGAATTGCGCCGGTGTTGTGTTTGATCAAGGAATACACCCAGCGCTGATTGGAATTGCGCCGGTGTTGTGTTTGATCAAGGAATACACCCAGCGCTGATTGGAATTGCGCTGGTGTTGTGTTGAAGGAGTTACACCCAGCGCTGATTGGAATTGCGCCGGTGTTGTGTTTGATCAAGGAATACACCCAGCGCTGATTGGAATTGCGCTGGTGTTGTGTACGTACACAAGGAGTTAAATAATGGCTTTAATGCCTAAAAGAGTTAAATACCGTAAATTGCAGAAGGGGCAGCTCCGGGGCATAGCGACCAGCGGCTCGACCGTTGCTTTCGGCGAATTCGGCTTAAAATCTTTGGATAACGGCTGGATTAAAAATACGCAAATTGAAGCTGTACGCGTTATTCTGGCGCGTCAGTTGCATAAAGGCGGCAAACTTTGGATTAGGATTTTCCCGGATAAATCAATCACTAAGAAGCCGGCTGAAGTCCGTATGGGTAAAGGCAAGGGTGATCTTGACCATTGGGTTGGCGTAGTTAAGCGGGGCAGGGTACTTTTTGAATTAGGCGGGATTCCTCAGGAATATGCCAAGGCTTGTTTTCGTCTGGCTGCCTATAAAATACCGCTGCGCACTAAATTTGTAACCAGGATACATAAATAATATGATCCCGTACCTTCCCCATATTCATCGGGAAAGGCGTAGGATTTAAACACTTAATCAAAGGAAGGTGCGGGATGAAACCGCAAGAGTTGAGAAATTTATCGAAGGAAGAGCTGCTAGAGAAAGAAAAAGGCTTATATGCTGAATTAGCCAAGCTAAATATTCAGCGCTATACAGGTAACGTAGAGAAGCCGCATAAGTTTGCTCTGGTCAGGAAAGATATCGCCCGGGTCAGGACAATCTTAAACGAAAAGAAAGATAAATAAGATGGCTAATCAAAAAGAATTCGTGGGGATAGTGGTTAGCGATAAAATGCAGAAAACTGTAGTGGTCAGGACCATGCATTTAACTCGCCATGCTAAATATTCTAAAACGGTTAAGCTTTATAATAAATTTAAGGCGCATGATGAGAAGGGTATGGCTAAATTGGGTGATACGGTAAGCATCATCGAAACGCGTCCTTTGTCCAAAGATAAGTGTTTTATCGTTAAAAAGGTGCTTAAGAAAGCCCCGGGACTGCAAGTAGCTTTGCCGGAGGAGATTGTCTAAAATGCTTCAATTACGCAGTATTTTTGATGTAGCAGATAATACCGGAGCACGCCGCGCTTCATTAATTTGTGTTTTAAAGAAAATGGGAAGTTTTAACGCGGATATCGGTGATATTATTAAGGTAAATATTAAAGAATCTATTCCGGGGGCAACGGTGAAAAAGGGGGAAATGGCCCGGGCAGTGATTGTGCGTACAAGGCACGACATTAGAAGGGCGGATGGATCAATTTTACGTTTTGACCGTAACGCCATAGTAATTATTGATGAAAAAGATAACCCCAGGGGTACGCGCGTATTCGGGCCGGTTGCCCGCGAATTAAGGGATAAAAATTTTAACAAAATAATTTCTTTAGCGCCTGAGGTAATTTAATGCAAAAAATTAAGAAGAACGATGTTGTTCAAATAGCTAAAGGTAAGGATAAGGGGAAGCAGGGCAAGGTCATCAGTATTATTGAAGACGGGTCTCGGGCAATAGTGGAAGGGCTGAACCTATCTAAAAAACATAAACGGCAAAGCCGTCAGGATCAAAAAGGCGGAATAATTTCAATTGAAATGCCGATTTCGATTTCTAATTTGATGGTTTTCTGTAAACATTGTTCCAAGCCTACCCGGGTCGGTTCAATGGTTTTAAAGGACGGGACAAAAACAAGAATGTGTAAGGCTTGCCAAGAGGCATTATAAGATGATCCCCAGACTATTAGAAAGATACCGCAATGAGATTGTGCCGAAATTAATGGCGGATTTTAAGCTGACCAATAAAATGGCTGTTCCGTCAATCGATAAGATTGTGGTGAATATGGGCATCGGGGAGGGGACTCAGGATGTCAAGGTGCTGGAGAAATCAGTGGAAGAGTTAGGAAATATCACAGGCCAGAAGCCGCTTATCCGCCGGGCCAAAAAAGCCATCGCTAATTTTAAGGTCAGGCAGGGTCAGGCGGTAGGAGCCAAAGTTACTTTAAGAAGAGCGATGATGTATGAGTTTATGGACCGCTTGTTGAATATTGCTTTACCGCGTATCCGCGATTTCCGGGGGGTCAGCCGGGATTCTTTCGATAAGGGCAATAATTATACTTTAGGTTTAAGCGAGCAGATTATTTTCCCGGAAATTGAATATGATAAGATTACCCGTACCCAGGGTATGGATATTACTTTTGTAATTAAGAATGCAAAAAATGCCGATCAGGCACGCGCTTTGTTGAAATATTTCGGCATGCCTTTTAAAGAAAAAGAAAAGGAAGAAAAATAAAAAATGGCAAAGAATTCGCAAATCGCAAGATGGAAAAGGCCGGCAAAGTTTTCTACTCGTAAATATAACCGTTGTTCAATTTGCGGAAGAAGCGGCGGATATTTAAGAAGGTTTCAGTTGTGCCGTATTTGTTTCAGGGAACTGGTTTGGCAGGGGTTGATCCCTGGCGTTAAGAAGGCTAGTTGGTAGGTAATAGACCGCGCTGCACCCCGCGCTTATTGGAATTGCTCGGGTGTTAATATAGGTAGACAGACACCCAACGCTAAAAGGTATTGCGTTGGTGTTGTCTAGGTAGATAAGACACCCCGCGCTTAGCGGTATTGCGCGGGTGTTATCTTGGTAGATAAGGAGACTAAATGTCCAGGACAGATTTAATTGCAGATGTTTTTACGATTATTCGTAATGCCATAATCATTAAGCAGGATGCCGTTGACCTTCCGGCTTCCGGTAATATAAAATCAATTATGGATATTTTGAAAAAGAATGAGTATATCGATAATTTTAAGCTGATTGAAGATAAAAAGCAGGGGGTGGTCAGGGTTTATTTAAAATATATCGCCGGAAAATCGGCAATTCGCAATATCAAACGGATTTCTAAACCGGGATTACGGGTTTATGTTAAAGGGAAAAAGGTCCCGACGGTTTTACGCGGCAGGGGGCTGGCGATTGTTTCTACTTCTAAAGGAGTAATTACCGATAAAGAAGCCCGGGAGTTAGGTGTAGGCGGCGAAGTGATCGGTTATGTCTGGTAAGTTGCACCCCGCGCTTATAAGGAATTGCGCGGGTGTGCCCTCGTGGCTAACACCCGGCCCGGAAGGAAGTGGCCGGTGTACCCTGGCGGGTAAAGGATAAATAAATGTCTAGGATCGGAAAGAAACTAATAGTAATACCTAAAGACGTGAAAATCGAAGTTCAGGACGGAGCGGTTTGTGTCGAAGGACCAAAAGGCAAACTTAGCCGTAAACTGGTTGACCGGATCAGTGTAGAGATCAAGGACGGCACTCTTTTAGTAAAAAGGGTCGCTGATACCAAAATAGATAAATCCTTGCATGGATTATTCCGGGCATTGATCGTGAATATGATTGTGGGAGTTACCCAAGGTTACCTTAAAGAGCTGGAGATCCAGGGGGTTGGTTTTAAAGCGGCAGTAACCGGGGATAAATTGAATTTGTCTTTAGGATTTTCGCATCCGGTAAATTATTTGATTCCGGCAGGGATTAAAGTTGAAACGCCTAAGCCGACTCAGCTTGTGATTAAAGGGATTGATAAAGAGCTGATCGGAGAGGTGGCTACCGAAATTCGGGCATTTTACCCTCCGGAGCCTTACAAAGGTAAAGGGATTCGTTTTGTAGGAGAGCATGTTAAGAAGAAGATAGGTAAGGCGCAGGCAACCGGTAAATAAAATGGGCCCCGCACCTTCTTGGTATTCATGTCTTAAGAAGCGCGGGGTTTGAATAGTAAATAAGGAAGAAGGTGGCGGGTGAGAAAGAAAGAAGAGTTAAGACAAAAAAGGCATAAAAGAATAAAGCTGCGGATGCTGGGGACTAAAGAAAAGCCGCGTTTAGTGGTCCACCGTTCTTTAAAGAACATTTCGGCTCAAGTTTTGGATGATACCGTGGGTAAAGTTTTATTTTCTCTTTCAACTAAAGATAAAGCCATCAAGCAAAAGTTCAGCAGTGCCGGAAACCTTAAATCAGCGGTTCTTTTTGGTGAGTTATTTGCCCAGACCGCCGAAGAAAAAGGGGTAAGTAAAGTAATTTTTGACCGAGCAGGGTATCTTTATCACGGCAGGATTAAATCTTTTGCCGAGGCATTAAGAAAAGGCGGAATGGAGTTCTAAAATATGCGTGAACTAAGCATTGGACAGCAGTCAGATCTGATCGAAAAAGTTATCAGTATCAACCGCGTGACTAAAGTAACTAAAGGCGGAAAGAAATTGCATTTTAGCGCACTGGTCGTGGTCGGTGATACTAAGGGCAGGGTGGGCTTTGCTTTGGATAAAGCAAATGAGGTAGCTGAAGCTATCCGTAAATCATTAACTAAAGCCAAGAAAAGCTTATTTAGGGTTCCTTTGGAGGGTTCGACTATTCCTCACGCAGTAATCGGTAAATTCGGGGCGGCTTCGGTAATGCTTAAGCCCGCTTCGGAAGGAACGGGTGTTATTGCGACCGGGCCGGTACGCGCCATCTGTGAAGCTGCCGGGATCAAGGATATCCTCACTAAGTGTTTAAAATCGAATAATCCGATTAACGTTATTAAAGCAACGATGCAGGGGTTAAAAGAACTTAAGCCCTAAAATTAAAATGAACCCCGCACCTTCTTATATATTAAGAAGAGCGGGGTTGGAATATTGAATTAAGGAAGAAGGTGCGGGGTGAAAGAAAAGAAGTCTGTTATCAAAAAAACGGTTAAAAAACCAGTAGTTAAAAAGGCTGCCAAACTCAAAGGTCCTAAAGAGGCCAAGGAAAAAGTGTCAGCTAACCTGGTTTCTCTATCTAATCTTAAGCGTCCTTTCGGCTCGCATAAAAAACGGAAATATCTTGGCCGCGGCTCCAGTTCCGGGCATGGTAAGACTTCTACCCGGGGAAGTAAGGGGCAGACCTCCCGGGCCGGCCGGCATTTTTATCTGGGTTTTGAAGGAGGACAGTCCCCCTTAATCCGTAAAATGCCCAAGCGCGGGTTTGTAAGTAATTTTAAGAAAGTTTATCAGATCGTTAATCTTGATGATCTGAATTCAATTAAAGAAACTACGATTACACCCCTTCTTTTAAAAGCAAATGGTTTGATCCGTGATGAGTCTGCCTTAATTAAAATATTGGGAAACGGCTCCATTAAAAATCCGGTGACTGTCCAGGCGCATGCTTTTTCAAAACGTGCATCTGTGGAAATCGTTAATGCCGGTGGAAAAGCAGAAATCATAAATGTTTAATGCACTGGCTAATGCTTTTAAAATCCCAGATTTAAAAAGACGATTAATTATAACCGGGGCACTGATTGCAGTTTACCGGGTGGGTTGCTATATACCTACTCCGGGCATTGACGGAGTGGCCCTGGCCGATTTCTTTAATCGGATTGCTAAAACTCAAGGCGGTACGCTCTTTGGTATAATCAACATGTTTTCCGGCGGCGCGATGGAACGTTTAACCATTTTTGCCCTGGGGATCATGCCTTACATCTCAAGCTCGATTATCATGCAGCTACTTACCGCAGTGATCCCGGCTTTTGAGAAGATGGCCAAAGAGGGTAAGAGCGGATATGAGAAGATCAACCAGTTTACCCGTTACGGGACAGTTCTTCTTTCGGTGGTCCAATCCTACTTTATCGCTCTTTGGCTTGAGAATCCGGCACGTTTTGAGGGCCTGCAGATTGTTATGCATCCGGGGTGGGGCTTTCGGATCTTAACGGTTTTGACGCTGACTACCGGCACGATCTTTATTATGTGGCTGGGTGAACAGATTCAGGAGAGAGGTATAGGTAACGGCATTTCTTTGGTGATTACCGCCGGTATTATTTCACGGATTCCCACAGCCTTAAACCAGCTTTTTGTTTTAATCTCGCCTTTTGCGGCTAGCCGCAGGCAGATCCAGCCGATTACTTTGTTAGTTATGGCTGTTTTGCTGGTGGGGGTAGTTTTTTCGGTAATCCTGATTACGCAAGGCGTAAGAAAGATACCCGTGCAATATGCCAGGAGAATTGTGGGGCGTAAAATTTACGGCGGTCAGAGTACTTATATACCGCTTAAAGTAGATACCTCCGGAGTTATCGCGATTATCTTTGCCCAGTCGATTATTTTGTTTCCGGCGACCCTGGCTTCTTTTATTCCCAATCCGGGTTTTCAGCGTTTTGCCCAAAGTTTAATTCGGGGGCAGGTTCTTTATTCAGTAGTTTATGCTTTTTTGATAATTTTCTTCTGTTATTTTTATACCGCCATTGTTTTTAACCCGAATGATCTGGCTGAAAATATGAAGAAGTATGGGGGGTTCATTCCCGGTATCCGGCCCGGTACACCTACTGCGGAATTTCTGGATTTTGTAATGACCAGAATAACCTTGGCCGGGGCAAGTTTTATTGCGATTATCGCTATCTTACCGGATTTTATTATGGCCTGGTTAAAGATTCCCTATTTGGTAGCTTCTTTTTTCGGCGGAACAGGAGTTTTGATTATTGTGGGGGTTATGTTGGATACTTTAAAGCAGATTGAGTCGCATTTATTGACGCACCATTACGAAGGCTTTATTAAAAGCGGGCAGATCAGGGAGAGAAGATAATGTATTTGGTGCTTTTAGGTCCGCCGGGCGCAGGTAAAGGTACTCAGGCAAAAAGATTAGCCGAGCAGTTAGAATTGCCGCATATTTCAACCGGAGATATCTTGAGGCAGAATGTAAAAGAAGATACGGATTTAGGCCGGCAGGCCAAGGGTATTATGGAAAAAGGATTACTGGTCTCGGATGATCTAATGGCCAAGATGCTCGATGAACGTTTTAACAATCCGGATATAAAAAATGGTTTTATTTTAGATGGTTATCCCAGGACTTTGCTCCAGGCCTACTCTTTAGATGAAATCTTAAAATCTAAAGGCCTCGCCGTTGATTTAGTGGTCTATTTGAATACCAGCGATCAGGTAATTATCAAACGGCTTACGGGAAGATTAGTCTGTTCTAAATGCGGAGCCAATTTCCATGTTACAAATATGCCTCCGAAAATCAAGGGGGTATGTGATGGCTGCCAAGGGTCTTTGTATCAGCGTTCTGACGATAATGAAGTAACGGTGCGCAAGCGCCTGGAAGTTTATAAACAGCAAGTTGCTTCTTTGATAGAGTATTATAAAAAAGCTCAGAAACTGCAGAGCTTGAATGCGGATTTAGGAGCCGAAATAGTCTTAAATCAGATTATTGAGTTAAGCGCTAAGGTGAGATGATCCCCCTGAAGTCGCCGAAAGACTTAGTCATGCTTAAGCACTCAGGCAAGATACTAGCTTCTGTTATGCAGCGTTTACAAGTTGCTCTTTGTGCGGGGATGACCACTTTGGATATCGATCGGCTGAGTGAGAAATTAATCCGCCAAGAAAAGGCTCAGGCAGCTTTTAAGGGATACCGGGGGTTCCCCGGTACAGCTTGTGTTTCCGTAAACGAAGAGATTGTTCATGGAATTCCCGGTCCAAGGATAATTTCGGAAGGTGATATTGTCAGCATAGATTTAGGCGTAAATTACCAGGGTTTTTTCTCGGATATGGCAGTGACTTTACCGGTTGGTAAAGTAAGTGACGATAAATTAAGGTTGGTTAACGCAGCTAAGCATTCTTTAGAGCTAGGGATTAAACAGGCGCAAGTTGGAAATTATTTAACCGATATTTCTCATAGCATTCAGAGCTTTGTAGAGTCAGAAGGGTTTTCAGTGGTCAGGCAGTTCGTGGGACATGGTATCGGAACTGCTTTGCATGAGGAACCGGAAGTCCCTAATTTTGGTTCTGCGGGTTTCGGGCCGCTTTTAAAAAACGGCATGGTTTTAGCTATTGAACCAATGATTAACCTGGGTGGATGGGAATGTGTAGTGGTTAAGAATGGTTGGACGGCGGTGACCAAGGATGGAGCGCCTTCAGCGCATTTTGAGCATACCGTGGCCGTTACGAATAAAGGCCCGCTGATTTTAACTAAGCTTTAATTAGCACGGGAACTGAGATTTATGGCCAAAGAAGAATTAATCGAAACAGAAGGAAAAATTATCGAAGCGCTGCCTAATGCCATGTTTAAGGTGGAGCTGGAAAACGGGCATGTGGTGTTAGCGCATGTTTCTGGGAAGATGCGGATGAATTTCATCAGGATTATTCCGGGTGATAAAGTTAAATTAGAACTTTCTCCTTATGATTTAAGCCGCGGGAGAATTACTTTTCGGGTAAGATAAGCAGCTGGAAGACGCGGGATGAACCCCGCGCCTTTCCCGATATTCCCGGATTAAAAGCGTAGGTTTGATAAATTAAATAAGAAATGTACCTGGCGCTTAGTGGAATTGCGCAGTATACGCCAAGTGGCGTAAAGGAGCACCGTGAAAGTTAAAGCTTCGATCCGTAAGATTTGCGATAAATGTAAGATTATCAAAAGACGAGGAGTGGTGCGGGTAATTTGCGTGACCACTAAACATAAACAGAGGCAAGGTTAATAATCTACGCCCGGCGTTTAGCGGCTACACCCAGCCGTTTAGCGCGGAATCGCCCAACGCTTAAAGGTATTGCGTTGGCGTGGCCTCGTGGCCATGCGCGGGTGTTGTAATAGTGATTGATTACACCCGCCGCTAAGCGGATTTGCGGCGGTGTTGTTTACGTAAACAAGGAGTCTATATGCCAAGGATCATCGGTGTTGATATACCTAAAGAGAAAAGAATTGAAATCGCCCTTACTTATTTATATGGTATTGGCCGGTTTCAGTCTAACGCTTTACTTAAAGAAGCTCAGATCAATCCGGATAAGCGGGCTAAGGATTTAAGCGATGAAGAAGTGCAGCGGTTGACCCAGATACTGCAAAAAGGTGTTTGGCGTATTGAGGGTGATTTACGGCGGGATATCTCTCAGAATATCAAACGCCTGATGGATATTGGTTCCTGGAGAGGGATGCGGCATAAAAAAGGACTTCCAGTAAGGGGGCAGCGTACACGGACCAATGCGCGCACCAGAAAAGGAAAGAAGAGAGTAAGTCAGGCCCCGGTGATTAAAAAAGCTGATGCCCCAAAGGCTCCTAAGCCGGCGGGTAAATAAGACATACGCCCGCGCTACCGAGCGCGCACCTGCGCAATACCAATTAGCGCAGGGTGCAAGCTTAAAGGTATTGCGTTGGTGTTGTGTTTGAATCAAGGACTACACCCGCCGCTAAGCGGAATTGCGGCGGTGTTGTTTACGTAAACAAGGAGATAAATCAATGGCGACAAAAGAAAAAGCAAAAAAGAAAAAGATAGCCCGTGGAGTAACCAGTGGTATTGCGCATATTCAGGCCAGTTTTAATAATACGATCATTACGATCGCCGATAAGCAGGGTAATGTCATTGCTTGGAGCGCTCCCGGTTCGGTCGGTTACAGCGGTTCTAAAAAATCTACGCCTTTTGCCGCTCAGGTGG
>Ga0210019_1004133_pt1 | contig 12798 bp, 9 predicted proteins | sample CryGeyCG2114_020_2_FD_183969 | JGI IMG/M metagenome (GOLD analysis project Ga0210019, IMG submission 183969) | Groundwater microbial communities from aquifer - Crystal Geyser CG11_big_fil_rev_8/21/14_0.20 (SPAdes) (version 2) | ecosystem: Environmental > Aquatic > Deep subsurface > Groundwater ...
AGACCTAGTCAGTACCATTCATCAGCGCCCGCCGGCGATACATGCTAATATCATCGGAGGCACGGAAGAGACCACCACCGGTGTAATTCGTCTGCGGGCTTTGGCGCAGGAAGGGAAATTGCGTTATCCGATCATCGCCGTTAATGATGCGCAAACCAAGCATCTTTTCGATAACCGTTACGGTACCGGCCAGTCTACCCTTGACGGAGTTATCCGGGCGACGAATAAATTAATTGCCGGCTCTAATTTTGTAGTTTGCGGTTATGGCTGGTGCGGTAAGGGCACAGCCATGCGTGCAAAAGGTATGGGCGCTAAAGTCATCGTGATCGAAGTTGATCCTTTGCGGGCCTTAGAAGCAACGATGGATGGTTTTGAGGTGATGCCGATTAAAGAAGCAGCTAAAATCGGGGATATTTTTGTTACCGTTACCGGCGATATTAATGTCATTCGTAAAGAGCACTTTGGCGTAATGAAGGACGGGGCAATTATTGCTAACTCCGGGCATTTTAATGTGGAGATCGATATTCCGGGCTTAGAAGCAATTGCCAAATCCAAGCGCTCAACCCGTGATTTTGTGGATGAGTATACTTTAAGAAATAATCGCAAAGTTTATCTTTTAGGCCATGGCCGTTTGATTAATTTGGCAGCCGCCGAGGGGCATCCGGCTTCGGTGATGGATATGTCTTTTGCCAATCAGGCTTTTTCAGCCGAATTTATGGCCAAGAATTACGCTAGATTGAAAAAGCAGGTTTATACGGTTCCGGAAGATATTGATAAAAATATCTCCAGGCTTAAACTTAAATCCATGGGGATCAAGATCGATACGTTAACGGCAGAACAGAAGAAGTATTTAGCTAGCTGGGAGATGGGTACTTGATGAAGAAAATTGCGGTATTAACTACCGGTGGTGATGCCCCGGGGATGAATCCGGCTGTCCGTTCGGTGGTGCGTTACGGGATTAGCCAAAGACTGGAAGTAATGGGGGTTTTCAGGGGTTGGTGGGGCCTGATTAATGAAGAGCTCAAATCTTTAAACCACCGTTCTGTATCGGGGATCATCGGGCAGGGCGGGACGATTTTAAAGACCGCCCGTTGTGCTGAATTTCGGACCGAGGAAGGGCAGAATCGGGCTTTTGAGACGATCAAGAAAAATAATATCGAAGGTTTAATCGTGATTGGCGGTAACGGTTCTTTTGCCGCCGCCCATGAATTTTACAAAAAATTTAATGTTCCTTCTGTGGGTGTGGCAGCTTCCATTGATAATGATGTTAACGGTATTGATTATACGATCGGTACCGACACCGCGATTAATACTGCTTTAGATGCAATTGATAAAATCCGCGATACGGCAACCAGTATGGAGCGGATTTTTGTGGTTGAGGTCATGGGTAGAGAATCCGGCTTCATTGCTTTGACGGTGGCCTTGGCCGGAGGCTGTGAAGATGTAATTATCCCGGAAAGAAAATTAGATCTTAATGCGGTTTGTCATGATATTGTACACGGTAATCTAGTGGGAAAAATGAGCTGGATTATTGTTTTGGCTGAAGGTGCCGGCAAAGCCGATGACCTGGCCAGGCAAATCACGGATATGACGGGCCTGGAGACCCGCACAGTGGTTTTAGGCCACGTGCAAAGAGGCGGGCGGCCGACTGCGGTTAGCCGGGACCTGGCTTTAAATCTCGGTAAAGCAGCAGTGGATTGTTTAGTTTCCGGCAAGGCAGATATTGCTTTAGGTTCGACCGCAGGTAAGATAGTCGAAGTTAATTTTGAGACCGCGATCATGAAGAAAGATATTAAAATCGATAATTTTTATAATTTAATTAAAACGTTGACATAATAACAGTACCCCGCGCTACCTAGCGCGCATCTGCGTAATACAAATCAGCGCAGGGCGTAAGCTAGTTAAATTGCGCGGGTATACGCTCGTGGGGTACACCCGGCGCTTAACGGAATTGCGCCGGTGTTTTCCCCGTGGAAAAGGAGAACAGTAAAAATGGGAAGGAAACCGTTGGAAATCGATAAAATTGTGACAAATTTGGTGATGGCTGATGATGTGCTCCTAAAAAAGAAATTAGCCAAGAAAATTCTTGATCTGGCTTACCAGAAGGGGATTTATCCTTCCAGCATCCAGGATTACTATATGGCCCGGGGCAGAGAAGAGTTTAGCGGTTCAACCGTGCCGGCCATTAATCTGCGCAGTTTAACTTATGATTTGGCCAGGGCAATATTCAGGGTGGGCAAAAAGAATAATTCTAAAACCTTTATTTTTGAGATTGCTAAATCCGAAATGGGCTATACCGCTCAAGCTCCGGTTGAGTATTCCGCGGTAATTCTGGCTGCGGCAATCAAAGAAAATTATACCGGCCCGGTATTTATTCAGGGTGATCATTTTCAAGCTAACCTGAAAAAATACCAGGAAAATCCGGATAAGGAGTTAGCCGCCTTACAGGCAATAATTACCGAAGCCATCGGAGCCGGTTTCTATAACATTGATATCGATTCTTCCACCCTGGTAGATTTAAGCAAGCCCAAAGTAAGCGATCAGCAGTATTCGAACTATGAGGTATGTGCCAAGCTTACGCAGTTTATCCGCCGGACTGAGCCTAAAGGTATCACGGTTTCGGTAGGCGGAGAGATCGGTGAAGTCGGGCATCAAAATTCTACGCCTGAGGATTTACGTGCGTTTATGTCCGGTTTTAAACAGCGCCTGCGCAAAGGTTTGATGGGCATCAGCAAGATTTCCATTCAGACCGGGACTTCTCACGGCGGCGTGGTTTTACCCGACGGCTCGATCGCTCAGGTAAAACTGGATTTTGAGACTTTAAAAAACCTTTCCCTGCTGGCGCGTAAAGAATTCGGTTTGGGCGGGGCAGTTCAGCATGGCGCCTCAACTTTACCGGAAGAGGCATTCCATAAGTTTGCGGAATGCGAAGCTTGCGAAGTGCACCTGGCGACGCAGTTCCAAAATATGATTTTTGATTCCCAGCATTTCCCCGCAGATTTAAAGAACAGGATCTATGAGTGGTTAAAAGTTAACGCGGCCAATGAGGTCAAGCCCGCAGAAACCCAGGAGCAGTTTTTTTATAAAACCAGAAAAAAAGCATTAGGGCCGTTTAAAAAAGAGATCATGGGCCTGCCGCAAGCGACGCGCGATGCGCTGGCCGGTGAGATTGAAGGTAAATTTGATTTTCTTTTTAAGCAGTTAAACGCGGTAAATAATGCGGCTTTAGTTGATAAATATGTTACCTTAAAAAGAGTGATTGTGCGTAAACGCCAGGATGCATCCGCTGTCGTGCATGACGGAGAAGGGGCCGATTAGATCGGTAATTTTAGAAGCTCGCCGGAAGGAATACAGGAGGGTGTTAAATGAGATCGGATCAGATTAAGAAAGGCTCAGAGAGAGTGCCGCACCGTGCGCTTTTACACGCTACGGGGCTATCGCGTAATGATCTTAAACGGCCGTTTATCGGAGTAGCCACATCTTTTACCGATCTTATTCCCGGCCATGTCGGGATGCGCGACCTGGAAAGGTTTATTGAACGGGGGGTTTGTTATGGAGGAGGGGTGCCGTTTTTATTCGGCGTGCCGGGGATTTGTGACGGGATAGCGATGGGCCATTTAGGGATGTGCTATCCTTTGGCTTTGCGGGAGCTGGTGGCCGACTTAATCGAAACGGTTTGTAATGCGCATCAATTAGACGGAATTATCTGCTTGACTAATTGCGATAAAATTACTCCGGGTATGTTAATGGGTGTAGCGCGTTTAAATATTCCGGCCATTATTGTTACTGCCGGGCCGATGCTCTCCGGGCGTTTTAATAAACGAAAATTAGCTTTTGTCCATGATACTTATGAAGGTATGGCCCGGGCAAAAAAAGGGGATATTTCTCAGGAAGAGCTCTCTTGTTTGGAGTTGGAGGCCTGTCCGGGACAAGGCTCATGCCAGGGATTATATACTGCCAATACTATGGCTTGCCTTACTGAGACGATGGGGATGTCCATTCCGGGTTGCGGGACAGCTCTGGCCGGTTCGGCTAAAAAACGCCGGATTGCCCAGGCCAGCGGCGAAAGGATTGTTGAACTGGTGAGAAAAAATATTAAACCGCGCGATATTATTACCAAGCAATCTTTAGAGAACGCGATTGTGGTGGATATGGCTTTAGGCGGTTCAAGTAATACCGTTCTGCATTTAATGAGTATTGCTCATGAGGCGGGTATAAAATTAGATTTAAAGACTTTCGACCGGATCAGTAAAGGGACCCCGCATATCACCAATATCGAGCCGGCCGGCCAACATTTTATGGAAGACGTTGAATATGCCGGGGGGGTTCCGGCGGTATTAAAAAGATTAAAACCTAAATTAAATAATACCCCAAACGTTAGCGGCCAGAAAACGTTCCAGATTGCCGATAGCGCTTTTATCTTTGATCCTGAGGTAATCCGTCCGTTAAATCAGGCTTATCATAAGCAGGGTGGGATTGCGGTTTTATACGGTAACCTTGCCCCCGCCGGAGCAGTGGTTAAACAATCCGGTGTCCACGCTAAAATGATGAAGTTTTCCGGATCTGCCCGGGTATTTAACCGTGAAGAGCAGGCGATGCAGGCGATTATGGGTAATCAAATCAAAAAGGGTGATTGTATTGTGATCCGTTATGAAGGCCCCTCAGGCGGTCCGGGGATGCGCGAGATGTTAGCACCCACCGCAGCCATTGTCGGATTGGGCCTTGAGGATTCCGTGGCTTTAATTACCGATGGCCGTTTTTCGGGAGGTACTAAAGGCCCCTGTATCGGGCATATTTCACCGGAGGCTTCCGCAGGCGGCCCGATTGCAATAATCAAAGATGGTGATACAATTATTATTGATATTCCAAACCGTAAACTGGAAGTTAAATTAAGCAAAGCGGAAATCGAAAAAAGATTTAAAAACTGGAAGAATGTTGAACCAAAAATTAAAACCGGGTACTTATCCCGTTATTCCAGGTTAGTGAGTTCAGCGGATAAAGGAGCGATATTGAAATGAACCTGTCCCGCCTCCTAAGATGTATCAGGATTATCTTCGATGATTCTGATACACTCGGCGGGATTAATTCGGGCAGATAACTTATGTCGGCTACGCCTCCATAAGTTATGCCCTCATTAATAAGATGATTGGCGCCAGGATATTATTAGAGTCTTTAAAAAAAGAAGGTATCGAGGTAATCTTTGGTTACCCCGGCGGCCAGGTTCTGCCTATTTTTGATCAGCTTTATGATTTTGATATTAAGCTTATTTTGACGCGCCATGAACAGGGAGCAGCGCATGCTGCCGATGGGTTTTCCCGCGCAACCGGCAAAGTGGGAGTTTGTTTGGCGACCAGCGGCCCGGGGGCGACTAATTTGGTTACGGGAATCGCTACTGCCTATATGGATTCCATTCCCATGGTGGCGATCACCGGACAGGTGGGTACGCATTTAATCGGTAATGATGCTTTTCAGGAAGCTGATGTTACCGGAATTACCCGTCCGGTAACTAAGCATAACTTTTTGGTCAAAGATGTAAAAGATTTAGCGCGCACGATTGCCGAAGCTTTTTATATTGCCTCCAGCGGACGTCCCGGACCGGTGCTGGTAGATATTCCTTTGGATGTGCAGCGGGCAGATACGGAGTTTATCTGGCCGGAGAAGATAAGCATCCGCAGTTATCAGCCGACTTATTCCGGGCATCCCGGACAGATTAAGAAAGCGGCAAAATTAATTTCAGCCAGCAAGAAACCGATTATTTATGCCGGCGGCGGAGTGATTACCTCGGGTGCGCATTTGGAATTAGAAGAATTAGCGCAGAAACTTCAAGTGCCGGTGACCACAACTTTTATGGGGCTGGGTGGTTTTTGCGGCACGCATAAATTATTTCTGGGTATGCTGGGCATGCACGGCACCGCCTATGCCAATCATGCGGTAATGGAAGCAGATTTAATTATTGCGGTAGGAGCGCGTTTTGATGACCGGGTAACCGGAAGGCTGGATGATTTTGCACCCGGGGCAAAAGTTATTCATATTGATATCGATCCTTCATCAATCAGTAAGAATGTCCGGGTGGATGTTCCGATCGTCGGAGATGCCAAAAATATCCTTCAGGATCTGATTGCTGAAATTAAGAAGCTTCCGGATACTGCGCAGTGGCTTGAGACGGTAGAGAACTGGAAGAAAAAGCATCCTTTAACCTATAAAGATGACACCGCAATGCTTAAGCCCCAGTATATCCTGGAGCAGCTTTGGGATTTAACTCGCGGCGCTGCCATAATTTGTACCGAAGTAGGCCAGAGCCAGATGTGGGCCTGCCAGTGGTATCAATATCTGACTCCGCGGACATTTATCTCCAGCGGCGGGTTAGGCACGATGGGGTTTGGCTTTCCGGCGGCCATGGGAGCTAAAATTGGCTGCCCGAAAAAGGAAGTTTTTAATATTGCCGGAGACGGTTCAATTCAGATGAATATTCAGGAATTGGGGACTTGTGTAGCCAATAAAATTAACGTGAAGGTATTAATATTTAACAATGGTTTCTTAGGTATGGTCAGGCAGTGGCAGGAGTTATTTTATAAGAAACGTTATTCTTATACGTCGATTACCAGCCCCGATTATGTTTTATTGGCCCAGAGTTACGGGGCAGTTGGTATGCTGGTAACCAAGAGATCCGAAGTGCGCCCGGCTTTGCAAAAAGCGATCGAAACCCAGAATACGGTTTTTATCGATTTCCGTATCGAACCGGAAGAAAATGTTTATCCGATGGTTCCGGCGGGACAGGCGATCAATAAGATGATTGAGGGGTTGGCATAATGCGGCATACAATATCGGTATTAGTGGAGAATAAATTCGGAGTTTTAGCCAGGGTGGCCGGCTTATTTAGCGCGCGGGGTTACAATATTGCCTCTTTGGCAGTTTCTGAAACCCTTGATCCGCAAATATCCTATATGACCATTGTGGTAGAAGCCAAAGACGCAAAAGTGTTAGAGCAAATTACCAAACAGCTAAATAAATTGATCGACGTGATTACGGTTACGGATTTTACCAAAAAAGAGTATCTTGACCGCGAACTGGTTTTGGCAAAAATAAATTATGCCCCAAAGGATAAGGCGCGCCTGGAGGCTATTTTTAATAAATTTGTAGGCAAGATTATCCACCATAAAGCGGATACCGCGATTATTGAGGCGGTGGGTGACCAGGATCAGATCAGCGAATTATTGCAAGAGTTGAATAAGTTCGGGATAAAAGAGCTAATCAGGACGGGGAAACTGGCAATCAGCAATTGATACCCGGCGCCTAGCGGTATTGCGCCGGTATTGCCCTTCTGGGCAAGAAAGGATTCACAGATGGCAAAGATTTATTATGATAAGGACGCGGATTTGAATTTATTAAAAGATAAAACGGTGGCGATCATCGGCTACGGTATTCAGGGGCGTGGCCAATCATTATGCCTGCGTGATTCAGGGGTCAGGGTAGTGGTTTCTGAGATGGAGGGTACCCCTAATTTTGCGCTGGCCAAACAGGATGGGTTCACTCCGGTGAGTGCGGCCGAGGCGGCAAAATCTGCGGATATTATTCAAATTCTCACCCAGGATCATGTGCAGGCCAAGGTTTACCAAGAGTCAATCAAACCGAATTTAAAAAAGAGCAAAGCCCTTTGTTTTTCGCACGGTTTTAATATCCGTTTTAAACAAATTAAGCCTCCGAAAAATGTCGATGTGTTTATGGTCGCTCCTAAGGGCCCGGGCGCATTAGTGAGAAAGATGTATGAAGAAGGTAAGGGCGTACCTTCCTTAATTGCGATCTATCAGGATGCCAGCGGCCAGGCTAAAGATTTAGCTTTAGCTTACGCCAAGGGGTTAAAGGCAACTACCGCCGGAGTAATCGAAACGACTTTTGATGAGGAAACCGAAACCGATCTTTTCGGCGAACAGGCGGTACTTTGCGGCGGGGTGAGTGAATTGATTAAAGCAGGTTTTGATACTTTAATCGGCGCCGGTTATCAGCCGGAGATTGCTTATTTTGAGGTTTTGCATGAGTTAAAATTAATTACCGATTTAATTCAGGAGCGCGGAATCTCCGGGATGCGCCGGGGAGTTTCAAATACCGCTTGTTATGGAGATTTAACCCGCGGCCCCAGGATTATCACGCAAAAAACCCGCAAGGAAATGCAAAAGATCCTTAAAGAAATAAAATCCGGAAAATTTGCCAGAGAATGGATCAAGGAAAATGAAACCGGACGCAAGAATTTCGATAGTTTAATCAAAGCCGGGGATGATCATCTAATTGAGAAGGTGGGCAAACAATTAAGAGAGATGATGCCTTGGATTAAATGAGTACTTGACTTATGGAACGAAAGTGAACATAAGTCAATGTGCGAATTTATCCCGAGCGTATTTCGCGAGGGAGAAGAAATAGTAGTGAGTAAGTAGTAGTTAGGGGTTAGGGGGATGGTGGGAGGAAGTTTCTTGAAGCCAACGAGACTCAGAATTATACTCACAATTTTACTTTTTTTAATTATAGAGTTATTTTTATTTAAGTGTTCTCCTGTAGAATTTGAGATTTTTGGCGCAGGCTGCACCGGCCGTCACACAATCTTTCCTTGCGGATTTATCTCTCAGTTTATATTTAAGATAGCTGGTTCTGCTTGGACAAGGAACAAGGCATACGACTGGATATTGTGTTTACTCCTTGCTTATATATTCTCTTGCATTCTCATTGTAGTTTATAAAAGTTTTCATCGGTTTATGTGTTGTGTGTCTAGGAGTAAGACATGGGAAAAATTATAATTTTTGATACAACTTTAAGGGACGGGGAACAGGCCCCGGGGGCTTCTTTAAATCCGCAGCAGAAACTGGAGGTTGCTTTCCAGCTGGAAAAGCTGGGAGTGGATGTGATTGAAGCCGGTTTTCCGGTTGCCTCACCCGGAGATTTTGCGGCGGTTAATGCAATATCCAAAAAGATTAAAAAGAGCGCTATTTGCGGGTTAGCCCGCTGCCTGAAGCGCGATATTGTGCTTGCGGCCAAGGCGGTTAGACCGGCAAAACATCCGCGGGTCCATATTTTCCTGGCTACTTCTAAAATTCATCTGCAATATAAATTCAGGAAAGCCGAAGATGAAATTTTAAAGATTGCCCGCGATGCCACCCGTCTGGCGCGTAAGTATTGCGCGGATATCGAATTTTCTCCTGAAGATGCCACACGCTCCGAAAGAGATTTCGTTTACCGGGTGATTGAGACGGCAATTAACGAAGGTGCCAGAACAATTAATATCCCGGATACCGTTGGTTACAGCTATCCCCAGGAGATTTATTCTTTGATTACGGATATTCGCAACAATGTTCCCAATATTGAAAAAACGGTGATTGCCATTCATTGCCATGATGATTTAGGTCTTTCTACTGCCAACTCACTTTCCGCCATACTGGCCGGAGCCCGGCAAGTTCATTGCACGGTTAATGGGATAGGGGAGCGGGCCGGGAATGCCTCCTTAGAAGAAATTGTGATGGCCTTAAAAACACGTAAAGATGTATTCGGTGATTATTTTACTCAAATCAATACTAAAGAAATTTACCGGACATCGCGCCTGGTCAGTAATCTTACGGATTTTCTGGTACCTCCCAATAAGGCGATTGTGGGCAGCAATGCTTTCCGCCATGAATCCGGGATACATCAGGATGCCATACTTAAGAAACGCGCTACCTATGAAATCATGGATCCGCATGAAGTGGGGATTTCCAGCAGCCAGCTGGTTCTGGGTAAACATTCCGGAAGGCATGCTTTCGGCGACAGGATTAAAAAGATGGGTTTTAAGCTTGATGAAAAACAACTCAACCAGGCTTTTATGCGTTTTAAGGATGTGGCGGATAAGAAGAAAGATATTTACGATGATGATTTAAGAATTATCGTGCAGGATGAAATCCGCCTGATCCGCCCGCTCTGGAAATTAGAGAGTTTTGAAGTTACCTCCGGGACCAAGATTAAACCGCAGGCTTCCGTGGTTTTGGATAAAAAAGGCAAGCTTTTAACCGGTTCATCCGGCGGGGATGGTCCGGTGGATGCCTGTTTTAAGGCCCTGGATAAAATTACTCATTTTAAGGCTAAGCTGGAAGATTTTCGCCTGGAAGCAGTTACCTCCGGTAAGGATGCTTTAGGCCAGGTAAGCCTTAAGTTAAAGGTTTCAGGGTTAATCGTAAGCGGCCGGGGTTCTAGTACGGATATTGTTGAAGCCGCGGTCAGAGCCTATATTGATGCCGCGAATAAATTAAAAAAATAAATGACCTTAAAGCCCAAACTTTACGGTTTAGTAGGTTTTCCTATCAAACACAGTCTCTCCCCCTGTATGTACAATGCCGCCTTCACCGCGCTAAAAATAAAAGCTAAATATAAATTATTCGAGCTTGCCCCTGCTCAACTGGAAAATTTCTTGAGGAATTTAAAGAAGAAAAATATCTGCGGTTTTAATGTTACCTATCCGTATAAAGAAGAGATTATTCGTTTCTTAAACAGCAAATCTTCGGCAGTTAAAGAAATCGGCGCGGCTAATACGGTGGTTGTGGATAAGTCCGGCAAGCTAAAAGGTTTTAATACGGATTACCTGGGGTTTAAGGCGCATCTCAAAGAGTTAAAACTCAAGCCTAAGCAAGTCGCCTTAATCGGGGCAGGAGGGGCGGCTAAGGCGGTTTGTTTTGCTTTAGCTAAGCTGAAAGTCAGCCGGCTTTACATTTATGATATTGATAAATTTAAAAGCTTAAGCCTCTTTAAGAAATTGAATTCCGCTTTTCCCGAAACTAAATTTAACGTAGCCACCCGCCTTGAAGATTTGACAATCGTGGATAAAGATCTCTTAATCAATGCTTCTCCGGTCGGGATGCGCACCAGCGACCCCTGCTTAGTTGCTCCGGGCGATTTACACCCGGGGTTGTTTGTCTACGATCTTATTTACAGCCCGCAGCAGACCAAGTTAATTTCTTTGGCTAAAGAATGTAATTTAAATTTTTCTAATGGTTTGGGCATGCTTTTATACCAGGGAGTTTTTGCTTTCGAGCATTTTAGCGGCAAAACTGCTCCGGTTGATATTATGAAAGAAGCGCTTTTGAAAGGAGTGATGCGAACATGATTGCCAAAATAATTGTTTTTATCTTTGGTTCGATTGTGGGTAGTTTTTTAAACGTCTGTATCCATCGCATGCCTAAAGGGGAATCCGTAGTTTGGCCGCGCTCGCATTGCCCTAAATGTCAGAAGCGCATACCGGGTTATGACAATATCCCTTTTATAAGTTATATACTGCTTAAAGGCAGGTGTCGTTTTTGCCAAGAAAAAATTTCTTTACGCTATCCGCTGGTTGAGTTATTGACTGCGCTGCTTACGGTTGCGCTTTTTAACCGTTTTGGCCTAACTTATGAATTCTTTTTATATCTAGTTATGCTTTGGGGTTTGATTATCGCTACGTTTGTGGATATCCCGCACCGGATCATTCCCGATGAGGTGTCAATCGGAGGTATGATCATCGGTTTTATCATGGTTTCGGTGACCGGTTTTACGTTTGGCCCTTTAAAATTTACTTTTTCTCCGCTGGCCAAATCCGCATTAGGGATAATTGCCGGCGGAGGGATTATTTACCTAACCGGGGTGCTTTTTGACCTGGTTTATTTTAAGCTGCTTAGGCGCCCGGCGATTAACGGAGAAACCGAATCGATGGGCGGAGGGGATGTGAAACTCCTGGCCATGATCGGTGCGTTCATGGGGTGGCAGATGGCCCTGTTAACCTTTTTTCTGGCGCCGTTTATGGGCATCGTGATCGGAATTGTAAACTTAGCCGCTAAGAAGGATCACACCATACCCTATGGACCATTTCTTTCCATCGCGGCTTTAGTCACTTTATTTTGGGGGGATAAAATAATCTCTTTGATTTTGCCTTAAGGTAATTTAATATGCCAGAATTAAACCTCGCCACTTATCTTTCGCAAACCATCTCAAGCGCCAATTGGAAAAATATCGGTTTTAAAAATCGCGCCGGTGTACTAATTCCGCTGTTTACCGTTTATTCAAAAGACAGTTATGGCATCGGTGATTTAGGCGATTTAAAGCTGGTTGTGGATTGGGCGAAATTAACCGCCAACTCGATCATCCAGCTTTTACCGATGAATGAGCAGGGCGGGCTTTTTTGCCCTTACGATGCTTTAAGTTCTTTTGCCCTTGAACCGGCCTATATCTGCTTAAAAAATTTTCCCGCTATTTCCGGCAAAAGATTTAACTCTTCCTCAACCGATATTAATTATGTTGATTATGTCTTAAAAGCGGAAAAATTGAAGTTGCTTTGGGATGTTTATCTGGCCGCTGATTTAAGCGAAGCGCATGATTTTGAAGAATTTCAGCGGCAGAATGCTTATTGGCTGCTTGATTTTGCCTTGTTCAAAATCTTAAAGGAATATCATAAACAAAGCCCCTGGTATGAGTGGGAGGATAAATTTAAGCATCGGGATCAGGCGGCGCTTAAGCGCTTCTGGCAGGATAATATTGAAAAAATAACTTTTCAGATGTGGCTGCAATGGATCCTTTTTCAACAGTTTAAAGAAGCCGCAAAATATGCTGCCGATAATAACATTTTCATGAAAGGAGATTTACCGGTTTTGGTTTCCCGGGACAGCGCGGATGTCTGGAGCCATTTAGAATTTTTTAAACTGGATTTTGCCGCCGGAGCCCCTCCGGATATGTACGCCTCTTTGGGGCAGCGCTGGGGAATGCCTACTTATAATTGGGAGGCGATCGCCCGGGATAATTACCGTTACATAAAAGAAA
>Ga0210019_1004136_pt1 | contig 12792 bp, 13 predicted proteins | sample CryGeyCG2114_020_2_FD_183969 | JGI IMG/M metagenome (GOLD analysis project Ga0210019, IMG submission 183969) | Groundwater microbial communities from aquifer - Crystal Geyser CG11_big_fil_rev_8/21/14_0.20 (SPAdes) (version 2) | ecosystem: Environmental > Aquatic > Deep subsurface > Groundwater ...
TGGCTAAAATCGTTTAGAGCTATTAGAATACGGAGAAACCGACGTCTATCTATGTTCAAAGCTTTTATATTTCTCGCACTTATTATTGTCCTACTGCGAAATATTGAGTTTTGAAATGAGCTTCTTGTCTATATCCGAGACATACCTATTTAATCTATATCTTTTTTTCTAGCGTTTCGGAATACTGTTCAAACCCACATGATGTATAAAATGCAAGAGCTCGCTCGTTTTTGGAAAATGCATTTACCGAAACATACTCCACATTTTTTTCTTTAGCCCACTTCATAAAATGCTCAACAAGACCTTTGCCAATACCTTGTGAACGAAAATCACCAAGGACAAACATGCTATCTAACTCAGCGATAGTAACTGGTCGCCATGAGGATAACGGACGAACAAACGCTGATAAATAACCAACGATCTCGTCTTCAACTTCAGCCAAAAACACATCAGACACCTTTCCGTTAATGATATGCGTAAAATATTCTTCTCCCTCTTTTGAAGGCCACGTAACATCAATACCGAGACCTAACGTGCCACCGTCTTCATAAAAAAGTAACGTATTAAGCTTAATAATGTCATACACATCTTGTGTGGTTGCCGTTCGAATGGTCATACCTTTACCCCCGAGAGCCACTCACTACTTGCATCACGGTACCCATCAAGCGCTTCAATAAAATCTTGTTTCACGGATGCAATTACTTGTGAAATCTTTGACTCGGCATCTTCAATACTTTTTTTCACATATACTAACAACCCGGGATCGTGAGGTTTTTGTTCGACAAAAAGCAAGAATTCATGCCGTTCAGACGGCGGAATATTGCTAAGGATATAGTGAATTACCTCAATATGAATTGTTTCATGAGCCGTTGCAAGTAGACCAAGCCGCTGCTCATCGTTGATATCCTCCTTCATAAGCAGATTTTCAAGATCGTTAGTATCAACAAGATGGCTATAAAAAAATGTATTCATTATTTTGTTTGTGGTACAACCGGACCCAACGGAATTTTGTCAAGCGGATCGTCTACAAAAAAGAGTATCACGTCACCATTTCGCATACCAGTACTCAAATTAAGAGCTTTCATTGCTTCAGGGCTTCCCCCAAAACTCTTTCCAGTCCAAACGGCAGGCCCTGCATCTGCAACAACTCCAACCACACTGTCGCCTGTTTTAACATTTACTGCAATCATCTTTCGATATTTAAACCAGTCTTTGAGATAATAAATACTTTGATCCCACCCTGGAGCAAGATATGTCTGAACCGCCCAGTAATATTTCTCCCTAAGTTCAGCTTTTTCCGAAAGTTGGTTCTTCGATGGTGCAAAATAACTCCATGCACCTGTTTTTGGCGCCAGACCTGCAATTTGTTCCCAATCGTGTTGAGAGATAGTATCACCCGGATACCTAAGTAAATGCTGTTCATATCCCATCTTGCCGTATTGTAGATTTAATCGATTGCCCTCATATTCTGCGACGGCGTTGATTCCATAAGTCTGTTTAATCAACCGAGAAATAGTTTCGGATTCTTCACGCGTAAGTACTCGATAGGTTGAAGGTACAATCTTAGTAAGTTCAGCACTCAAAAGTTTTGGAGAAAGTCGCGGGGGTGGTTCAGGAAGAGGTACATTCTGAGCTTCTACGGGTTTTACTGATGATAGTTCGGGAAACGTAACAGGCGCAAAAAGCAATGCACTTGAAACAGCACCCGCCGAAAGCATTCTTAGCGTTGACGTCCCAATCTGTTTTACTGGAACCTGCGCCTTAAGCAAGTATGTTATTGCATCATGATGCGTGTCCTTGATTTTTGTAATCGCCTGATCGCGTCTTTTTGCAAAAGCCTTCTTTACATTTTTATGGGCAGAACGTTTTGTCATATTACCGCATCACTTATTTTAAACCTGTTATGAACTGTTCAATTCGTTTAAGCGTAATCGTCTTACCAAGTACCGCAATGGTTTCAAAAAGTGGTGGCGTTGCATCTTGTCCCGTTACCACAAGTCGTATGCTCATAAACGCGTTTTTTGGCTTTAAACCAAGCGTTTCCTGGAGCTTTCGTAACTGCTCCTCAAGCGATTGTCCATCCCATTCCTTTACGTTTTCTGAAAGAACTCGTATGACATCCAACAGATATTTCTCTAATAAATTTTTCTCAATATACTTTGTTACTTTGGAGACTACTTCTGGTTGAACATCAAACTCCTCAAAAAAGAACCTATTATCAACCGCAAACTCTTTTAAGGTTCGCATCCGTTCTTGAGCAAGCACAACAACGTGCTCAAAATAACTTCTGTCTTGATACCACGTTTGATCAACAAAACCTCCATCCACAATACGAGAAGATAGCTCCGCAACGGTCAAATCGCGCAGATATACCCCGTTTAGCCACTTGAGCTTTTCTAAATCAAAAATTGGTGCGGTGGGATTAATAGCATCCAATGTAAATTGAGATAAAAATTCCTGCTCGTCAAACACATCCTTACCATCAGGATGAGACCATCCCATGAGCCCAAAAAAATTTTTAAGTGCTTCGGGGATTATACCTTCGTCTTTATACCACTGAAGACTCACATGCCCTTGGCGTTTACTCAACTTACTTTTGTCAGGATTTCGAAGCAGCGGCAGATGCGCATACCGTGGTGGAATCTGGCCAAGTGCTTCAAAAATCATGATTTGCTTAGGAGTGTTTGATAAATGGTCCTCACCTCGAATAACATGCGTAATCTTGTGATCAATCTCATCCACGACCGTTGCAAAATGGTACGTTGGCGTTTGGTCACTTCGCATAATTACAAGATCTTTAAGCTCACTCTGGTTAAACACTACTTCCCCATGAACCATATCAACAAAACGGATTTCGCTCCTGTCGCCAACAGGAACATACACGGCCCCTTCCGATTCATACGCCTTCCCATCAGCAATGAGCTTTTTTGAGACCTCACGATACCGGTCAAATCGTTCAGACTGTCGATACGGTGCGTATGGACCACCAATATCGGCACCTTCTTGCCACGTTAACCCTAACCAATGGAACAACTCATATATCTTTTCCTCTGCACCTTCAACTTCTCTACTTTTATCTGTATCATCAAGCCGTACAATAAATGTTCCATGATGTTTAGCCGCAAATGCATAATTAAAGTAAGCAGAGTCTGCGGTACCGACATGAACCATTCCTGTTGGACTTGGAGCAACGCGAACACGGACCTGGATGTTATCATCAAAACTCATTATCTTATTGTATCAGAGAATCCCGCTAAAACTTTGTACATTTAGGAAGGTTTTTACAACCATCCATAAACTAAAACCGACATTTTGTTTTTTACTTGCTATACTTTAGCTAAGGTTATGACACTTACACAAACCGCTGCAACATTTCGCCAAGTAGTAAAAATAGGATCACTCCTACTGGTTGTGCTCATCCTATTTCGAACAGGATACGTCGTGTATGGAATGTTTTATCCCACATCACAACCGAGCACACCAAGTCCAACGGCAACTCTACTATTTGGAAACCTCCCACAACTTGAGGTTAAACCCCGAACTATCTCACTACCTGCAAACTTTAGTGTTCAACTTGATTTGTACCGTGCAAGTCTTCCTGCTTCGCCAGGCATTGCCAACGTATATCCCATACTTAAAGCTCCCTATGGGTTTTTGAGCGAAGACCGCGCTAAAGAACTTGCACGTACGTTTGGGTTATCAAATGAACCCATAAAGCTTTCTACAACCGAAAATGTCTGGTCACGCCCCAACACAACGCTTAAGGTAAATATTCAGTCGTTAAATTTTCATTACGAATATAATTATGGAGCGGACACAAGAGTATTTGCAAATAGTTCTTTTAGTGGAAAGCCTCAAGTCGAAGATATTACAACGTCGATGCTTACCAAACACACCATGCTCAGTGGATTCGGAGATGACCTCTCACAAGGCATTAAGTCTATTTCATTCCTTTCGTACAAGTCAGGGCAGCTTGCGCCAGTTTCTAAACTCGAAGAAGCAACCGCTGCTCGTGTGGATATTATGCGAGAGCCCGTTTCATATACTGTTGACAACCTTAATGTAACGATTCCCTTTGTTTCTCCAAGTTACGTAGGTAGCCTAACCTACGTAATTGTCGTCAATACAAAACTTGAAAAAAACAATACCTTCCCCCAGGCAATCGAAATTTCAAATACTCACTGGAAGTTTCAACAAGACCTTGCCTCTACCTACCCCATCATAACAAGCCAAAGTGCGTGGGAGGAGTTTCAAGTTTCACCCCAAAGTTACGTAGTGTATGTTGGCAATTCAAAACTCGGACCTGAAGACTTTGTGGGAGGCACACCCGAGATTCAAACATTTATTACCCGCGATTCCTATCTTGCATACCTTGATCCCGAAGATGAATCTGATTTTATTCAACCTGTGTGGGTGTTTACTGGAGAAGCAACGTTAACGTCTGGGGGAATGCTCGATTGGGCTGCATACGTCCCTGCAATAGACCCAGCACACCTGAAACCGTAAATAACACAGAAAAAACCCCACCACCCCCTCGTTTTCTACCCAAGATACATGTCTGTTCCCAGGTACCTATTATATTCAGTAAATGCATCGCCATCTTTTGAATCAAGCCGCAAACTCTTTGCAATATCAAAATCCATCGATGCCTTATCAGAAAATGCGATAGCAAGAGCTTCTCTAGTTTTAGGTATTACCGGACTTCCATATTCCAATTTACTTTGATGACTTAAAACAATATGGCCAAGTTTGTTAACTAAATTTTCGGGCATTTCTTTTGATATTCTATGGTGAATCTTCATCCAACCTAACACTACATGTCCTAACAAGCGGCCTTCAACAGTCCATCCAATAACACCCAAAGGGTCTTGCGTATATTCGTATATCTTTCCAATATCATGCAGCAATCCACCAGTAACTAATAAATCTCGATGCATATCTGGATTAAGTTGATACAAACCGTCTGCGATATTTACAACTTCTAACGAGTGTTGCAACAATCCATGACGATAAGCATGATGAATACGTTCACCGGCAGGGTACGTAGTATATAAACGGAAAAAATCTTCGTCATTTAAAAACGATTCGAGTAAATTGCGCAAATGAAAATCCCTTACCGCATCAACCCACTTTGCGAGATTAATCTCTAACTGCGCACCGTCAACATCATCGCGCGCTAACTGATAATCACTTTCGTTAATATTCGAAACGGGTGTCATTTGAGAAACGGTTAGTTCTGCAATATCACGATACTCACCCACCTCAAAAGACACTTTCACCACGTCTCCAACATTACCTCCGAGAACTTGAGAGAGTGAATCAGACCAAACCTTAGCCTTAATATCACCCGTTTTATCTCGAAGAGTCAGAATAAGATACGGCTTGTCAGCTTTCGTTAACTTTTCTTCCTTTTCCACAATTAAAAAGGTAGACTCACCAGTCAACCCAATTGAACGTTTTATGTCAGTTACGTAAAATTCTTTTTCCATTAGTGTCATCCCCAAAAGAGCAGATTGACCATACCATATTATCTCCTACTATATACAGTATAAAATACCCGGTGGCAAATGAACATATGCACAGTATATAATGTGAAAAATGAAGGTGTATAAATTTTGTATCGGACTGTATCTAGCTTCGCTTTTTCTACCATTAACAATACTTGGGGCACCCGACAGTGTTGACATTTTCGGAGCATACGTTTCACGTAGCAGTACCAGCGCAACCATCTCATGGAACACTACTCCTCACACAAAAGCATACCTTTCGTATGCTGGCTCTGACGGAGTATGGACACAAACACCATGGTCAATAGACTTTTTGGTCAAACATGAGATTACTCTCCTTCAACTTGCATCAAACTCCACCTATCTATATCGAATACAAGCCGAAGCAGAAACCGGAACTTACAATACCTACTCAGGATCGTTTACTACGCTTGATCTATTAAACAAAACTTCCGAACAAAACCAACCGGCTTCGACAGGAAGCTTTGAGGCACTTCTATCACCTTCTCCCACACCAATGCTAACCTCCCCCAACATCATGTTGCAACCTCAGCAAGGAATTCAATATGTTCCCTACTTTATTCCCATGCAATTCGCAATAACTCCCGCACCTTCGTCGGAAAATGTTCTGGGGAATGTAGTAACTCCAACTCCACTTGTGACATACTCATCAGACACAACAAGTAATACCTCAACCACAACACTGATATTTATATTAGGGCTTCTTGCTGGGATTATTCTGGTAACGCTTGCAACGCACTCGTTTACCATTCAACGAAAAACAAAAACAGCACCTAGTGATAAACAACCAAAAGAAACCAAGGAACCAACAAAAAAACGCATGGAGTACAACTTTAAAGTTAAGACTTAACCCTCGGGTACACACCTTTTGAGAACGTTATAAAAATTGTCGTGCGATATTTTTTGTACTAAGATCGGGTCTAATCTTGTGAGAAGATACATTTGAAAATCTTTTAATACCGTCATATTTTGCGCATCGTTTACAAATGGGTATTCGGGTAGTGGAAAGATATCTGAACATAATCCAACGTATTCAACACCCCATTTTGATGCAATGTAATCAACATGCTTGTACCAGTCGTCAAATGTTGCATTTCCACCAACATCTTCTTTGATTGGAAATACACATACGATTCCTCCATGGTCAACGATTATCTGGATTTGATCATCCGTAAGATTATGCTTGCTATCGGTAATAGTACGCACATTTGCATGTGTGTTTACAATTACTCCCTCAAACAACCTGTCTAGATCACGAAATGATCGATCACCCAAATGGGCAGTATCAACCATAAGCTTTTTTGTTCCCATTATTCTTAACATATCCCTCCCTTTTGCCGAGACTCCTTCGTCCGACAAAGCCGAATTACCCGAAACATATTCATTCTTATCCTCCCAACTTAAACCAAACGACCGTACACCAAGTTTATAAAAATGGTAAAAATCGTCAATCGGAATTTTAAATTCGTCAAATATCGAAGCAACGTCAAGGTGAGGGTCAATGAGCTTCATGTTTTTTAGTAATCCAAATTAATATTTTTGCAAACTCAGCAAACACTAATACGAGCGATGATACTGCAACACACAGTAAGATGTCATTCATCGATAGTGATGTTGTTCTAAATACCTCTCGTAAAAGCGGAATTCCGATCACACTAAATTGCAAAAGAACAGAAACAACTAGTGCAGCTACAAACCAAACATTGTCAAGTAAAGAGACTTTCCATAACGGTCGGTTCCCTGCTTTTACCGAAATTGCATTTGCAAGTTGTGAAAATGCCGCAGTCATTAACGCCATTGTACGAGCATATTCTAACCCCTTTTCAGGAAGCGTCACATAAAAAACGATACCTGCAAGTAGTGCCATTTCAATCCCCTGTGTAATAATCCAAAGCACATCGTTTCTACTCAGTATAAATGCGCCCCTTTTACGTGGCACTCGTTTAAGGATATCTTTTCCCTTTGGTTCAAAAACTAGTGCCGTATCAGGAAATCCGTCAGTAACAACATTCAACCACAAGATTTGCGTTGGATACAAAGGGAACGGCAATCCTAACACCAATGCCCCAACCATAAGAAAAAGTTCACTAACGTTAGTCGACATAAGATATATTACGACTTTTTTCACATTATCAAAAATTGACCGTCCCTCCGCGATCGCTGCAATAATTGTTGCAAAATTATTGTCGAGCAAAACTACATCAGAAGCACCACGTGCAACATCCGTTCCACCCTTTCCCATGGAAACACCAATGTCAGCCTGAGATAAAGCAGGCGCATCATTTACCCCATCTCCCGTCATTGCAACAATTTCTCCTTGTTCTTGAAATATTTTAACTATCCTCAGTTTGTGGGCAGGCGTCACACGCGCAAAAACATTACAGGTTTTTAACTTGTCACGCAACTGACTGTCTGTAAAAAAATCAATTTCTTTTCCTTCAACAACATCTTTTGGATTATTAATCCCTACTTGTCGTGCAATTTCAGATGCAGTTTCACGATGATCACCAGTTAACATCACGACCCGAATCCCTCCTTGATACGCTTTTGTAACCGACTCTTTTGCCTCGGGTCGCAAAGTATCCGCATATCCTAACAAACCAACAAAAACGAATTTTTGTGGCAAAGATTCGTATGCTAAATCCCCAAAATTTTCATCGCATAGTGCATACGCAATTGCTAGTGGCTTTAGTCCTGTTTCTGCCATATTCCTTGAAATCAGACGAATCTCGTTTTGAGTATTAGATTGCATAATAATGATCGACTCATCGAGCTGCTCATGACTGCAAAATGAAAGAACAGCCTCGGGACTTCCTTTCAAATATATAACCCTTTGGTCGACATGCATGGTTTTATGAAGTGTCATAACAGCCTCGAACTGCTTTTCCGAAGAAAACGGTAATGCGTCAACTATTGTTCTCTGATTTAGGACTTCACCAATATCTATTTTCTTGGACTTTAACCACATCACGTTAGCACCATCAATGGGATCTAAACCAGCTGGTGACGCGCCATTCGCACCATTTGCAAACACGAGCACTTGAGAAAAACGTTCCCATAGCGGCACCTTAACGTTGGGCTCTATAGCTCCAGTCAAGTTTGCAACACCATCCGATGAAACTTTCGTAACGATCGAGGTTAGCGACAATTCATTCTTCGTTAACGTTCCCGTTTTATCAATAGCAACAACCGTAACAGACCCTAGAGATTCTACCGCTGGAAGAGTTTTTACAACAGCCTGTGCAGAGGCCATTCGAAACATTCCAACCGCAAGCGAAATCGTAACTGCGATAGCAAGCCCTTCTGGAATAACGGAAACAGAAAGCGTAAGTGCTAACAAAAACATATCGTAAACCGGTATGTGTGACATAACACCAAAAATAAAAAATCCGACAGAAAACGTGAAAACAATAGCTACCAGAAATTTGCTCAGAGTATTGAATTGCACGGTAAGCGGCGTTTGTTGTTTTTCAACCGTTGAAACATCGTGTGCTATCTTTCCAATTTCAGACATTTTACCAGTTGCAACAACAATTGCACGTCCAGCGCCATTTACTACTGAAGTACCACTAAACACCATATTATGCTGATCCTGAATTACACTGGGCACAGCAATATCCAACGTATTTTTTTCTGCGGGAAAAGACTCGCCCGTTAATGCGGATTCATTAAGCTTGATTTCATAGGAGACAATCAAACGTGCGTCAGCAACCACAACCTGCCCTGCTTCAAGGACCAAAACATCACCTGGGACGACTTCGGAAGAGAGAACAAACTCGTTTTTACCATTTCGCACAACGTGTGCTTGGTGTTTTTGAAGCTTTTTAAGCTCGTCAACGGCATTCTTTGCTTTATTTTCTTGAATATATCCAAGGAGTGTATTGATAATGACGGTAAATAGAATAACGACGCCATCAATATACTCACCAATAATACCGGTAACAACCACTGCACCCATAAGTAACACAATGAGAGGACTTTTGAACTGACGTAACATAATCTCCCACGACGCCTCGGTTTTCCCATCTGCCAGAACATTTTTTCCATACTCGTTCTGACTATTAACAACCTCAGTTGACGATAAGCCCTTTTTAACATCAACCGCAAAATGTTTAACAATACTTTGTACTGACTGGTTGTAATACTGCACTATCATTTATTATATTGACAATCAAAGTTATCTGAAAGGCTCAATCTTACGAACCCAATGAGTTTGATTTCTCTGAGTTTTTTTTAGCTTCTTGCTACAATGATGCTACCGTGGATAACGCACAAAAAATAAAAGAAAACATCGATATTGTTGCTCATATTGGAAAAACAATCGAACTTAAAAAAACCGGGAAAAACTTTAGAGGAGTTTGTCCATTCCATCGAGAAAAAACCCCAAGTTTTTTTGTATCACCCGATAGACAGACCTGGCATTGCTTTGGATGCAGCAAGGGCGGGGATATTATTACCTATACAATGGAAAAAGAAGGGCTCGATTTTTTGGGAACACTAGAGATCCTCTCTCAAACCTACAACATTCCACTTGAGGCGCGTACCTCAACCGAGGCAGGTCCTGACGAGCGAATCTACCAAACATTAAAAGACGCGTCGAGTTATTTTCGTACTCAACTATTGTTACCTGAAAATACCCATGCGTTTGAATATATTTCAAAGACACGTGGGGTGTCTGATGAACTAATTACGAGATTTTCAATTGGTTACGCACCAAACTCTTGGGATCAAACCGGCCGATTTCTACAAAACGAAGGCCACTCAGAATCACTTCTAACCGAAGCAGGGCTCGCCATTAAAAAAGAGGGGGGAACTGGCTGGTACGACCGATTTAGAGACCGAATCGTCTTTCCGATTGAAGATCGTATGGGTCGTGTTGTAGGCTTCATTGCACGCTCGCTAAACAAGGAGGAAACGGCAAAATACCTTAATTCTCCCGAAACAAGTGTCTTTAAGAAAAGTAAACTTTTGTACGGATTATCTCAAGCAAAAGATAAGATACTTCTTCAAGACTACGCGATTGTAGTAGAAGGAACTCTGGATGTCATAAGTTTCCACCTGCATGGTATTGAAAACGTGGTTGCCCCTCTCGGAACAGCACTTACTCAAGATCACATAAGTATGTTACGACGTCTTTCAAAACGCGTAATATTTCTCTTTGACTCAGACAAAGCAGGCATTGATGCGACCTTTAGATCAATACCCCTTGCCCTACAAGCTGGTATGGAAGTAAAAGTGGCACAGCTTTCTGAAGGAAAAGATCCAGACGAGGCATTTCGAGCAGATGCAACAAAAACAAAACAGGATATTTCACAAGCACAGGATGCAATCTCATTTGCCATAACGTACGCACAAAGCTCATTCGATTCACACAGTCCTCATTTTCAAAAACAAGCCGCCGATATCGTACTACCGCTCATTCGCTCTATTGAAAACTCCATCGACCAAGAAGCAGCCTTGCGTAAACTTTCAAACGTGCTACACATTAGCCTTGAAACGCTCAACAAAGAGCTGTATAAAACATCTGGCATCACCCCCATAAACCTTATAAGTGAACATACTACTAAGACCACCAACCAAAACAGCATAAGCAAAAGTAAGCAACTTTGGGAAACACTAGTGGCATCACTTCTACAACTTCCCGATAGTTTGCAAGAAGACGCAACATTTATCGAAATTATTAAACCCCTAAAAGTAAGCTCTACAACCCATCCGCTTCTTTCTATCGCGCAAAAACTGCTCTCCGAGTTGAAACAGCGTGGTAAAATCGAGGTGAGTTCGTTCATACGTGATTTGACAGAAATTGAGAGAACTACCGCTGACTTGTTGCTCCTTAAGGACCTTGGTACAATTGTTGACAACAACGAAACCTACAAAGATGCAGTAATGCATATCGTATTAAGCATCAGAAGGTATCAAACTAGATCGCGTATAGCACAAATAAGCGCGATTGCTGCTCCATCGGAAGAAGAGATGATTGAACTTAAAACGATTACACAAGCCCTAAAAAACCTGCAATAACACACGCAATGGCAAACAAAACGCTTACAACCTCACAAACGGCAAAGCTTAATACCCTCATAAAAAAGGGTAAAAAACAAGGATATCTCATTCTCAACGAAATTTTGGGGGTATTCCCTGAAGCTGAAAAAAATGTCGAAGAACTCGATAAACTTTATGCGAAACTTCTCGACAAAGGTATCGAGGTGCTCGAAACAAAAGCCGAAGAGCCTAAAGAACAAAAAAAGACGCTCCAAGAACAACTTGATGAACTTGCAAAGAAGGTAAGGAAAAATTCATCAGACCCCGTCAGAATGTACCTCACCGAGATTGGTAAAGTAGATCTATTGACCAAAGATCAAGAGGTGTCTCTTGCAAAACGCGTTGAGCAAGGTGATGCTGAAGCAGTCGAAATACTTATTCGATCGAATCTTCGATTAGTCGTTTCAATCGCCAAAAAATACCTTGGGAGAGGGCTTTCAATGTTGGACCTTATTCAAGAAGGCAACATGGGGCTCATGAAAGCAGTAAAAAAATACGATTGGCGTCGTGGATTTAAGTTCTCAACGTATGCAACCTGGTGGATTAGACAAGCGATTACTCGAGCAATCGCGGACCAAGCACGAACCATTCGCATCCCGGTCCACATGGTTGAAACCATCAACAAATTTCATAGGATTTCACGGAGAATGGCGCAAGAACTGGGTAGAGAGCCAGAACCCGAAGAGGTTGCTAAAGAGATGGGACTTGAACCCGAAAAAGGACGCGAAATTATTAAAATTGCTCAAGAACCAACCAGTTTACAAAAAAAGGTTGGTGACGACGACGATTCTTCTCTTGGTGATTTTATTCAAGACGAAATGGTGCTCTCTCCTGACGAAGTTGCAAGTGCAGAACTTCTTAAAGAACAAGTTCGTGACGTACTTGATTCGTTAACACCACGCGAACGCAAAGTATTAGAACTTCGATTTGGGCTTGAAGATGGACGAAGTAGAACGCTCGAAGAGGTTGGAAAAGATTTTGGTGTAACACGTGAGCGAATCCGTCAGATTGAAGCAAAAGCTCTACGTAAACTAAAACACCCTACCCGTGCGCGAAAACTTAAAGATTACCTTGAGTAATCAATTACCTTGAGTAATCAATTACCTTGAGTAATCAATTACCTCGAATAGTCGATAATCCTGAATAATCGTTTTACCGTTACTGATAACTACGCTAGGCTTTTTCTAACCGTGTAGCTGAAATTGGAATAGCAACTACGAAT
>Ga0210019_1004137_pt1 | contig 12790 bp, 12 predicted proteins | sample CryGeyCG2114_020_2_FD_183969 | JGI IMG/M metagenome (GOLD analysis project Ga0210019, IMG submission 183969) | Groundwater microbial communities from aquifer - Crystal Geyser CG11_big_fil_rev_8/21/14_0.20 (SPAdes) (version 2) | ecosystem: Environmental > Aquatic > Deep subsurface > Groundwater ...
GCAAGATTCCTCGCCGCCCACTGGGCGTGGGGGCCAGTCTGCCGGAACGTTCCCATTGCGCTCAAGCGGGTTGGATAGCCTTGGAACGCATGGCCCGCGCCCCTACGGCGAGTAGCCTCGGAATGACACGTTGGCGCTTTTTTAAATGTCATCCTGAGCCTTCGGCGAAGGATCTGGCTGGAACGATCAAGGGGTATGATCCATACTGAATCGGAGCAAGATTCCTCGCCGCCCACTGGGCGTGGGGGCCAGTCTGCCGGAACGTTCCCATTGCGCTCAAGCGGGTTGGATAGCCTTGGAACGCATGGCCCGCGCCCCTACGGCGAGTAGCCTCGGAATGACGTCGAAGAGATCTTGCCGGGACTTTAATGCTTCAGGTCTTTTTGGCATCAAAATTTTAACGGTAAAATCACCGCTGGGAGGGGCAAGCGCAATGGTGCGCATCAACAAGGTTTACACCCGGAAGGGGGACGCAGGGGAAACGGGATTGGGAGGCGGGAACCGCATCCTGAAATGCAATCCCAGGGTCGAAGCTTACGGTGAGATCGACGAATTGAACAGCCTGATCGGCCTGGTCCGGTGTTTTAATTTGCAGAAACCCGGGTCGGTCCGGCGCGACAAGCTGGAAGCCATCCTTCAGCAGGTTCAGCAGAAGCTGTTCGATTTGGGATCGATCCTGGCGACCCTGCCGAAGGCCCGCTCGGCGTCCACCCGGCTCCTCGCTCAGGCCGACGTGGATTGGCTGGAAGAGGTGATCGATGCGATGAACGAGGAATTGGAGCCGCTGAACAGTTTCGTCCTGCCCGGGGGGAGCCCGGTGAATGCTTTCATGCATCAGGCCCGCACCGTTTGCCGCCGTGCGGAACGGCGTATCGTGTCCCTCGGTCTGCAGGAAAAAGAAGATCCCCTGGTCCTGGCTTACGTCAACCGTCTCTCGGACGCTCTGTTCGTTTTCGGCCGGTGGACGGCCGCCCACATGGGGGAGGCGGAATTTCTCTGGCAACCGGGGAGTTCATCCACTCCCGATTGGCGCTGGAAATGATCCACGCCCCAGGCCCGTTTATTTAGCCCGGTTTCCTTTCCAGGTGATGGCGACCTCTCCCCGGCGGATTTTGAGTTGGCATCCCAACCGCATGCCTTCTTCCAGGTCCTCGGGGAGCAGGTAGTCTTTTTCTTCTTCCGTAAACCGGGAGCAGTTTTCCCTTCCTTTGACAACCGTTAATTCGCAAATACCGCAGGTGCCCTCGGTGCAACCGAAGGTGAGCGAGACATCGACCTCCTCGCAACACTCGATGAGGGGGGTTCCGTCTTCAAACTCGTGCGTCACATTGTCGGGGATAAAGGTGACTTTGGCCATGAAATCGTGCGTCTCCGTGAGGCTAGAGGTCATTTTGCTTTAATTGTTCGATCAATTGACGCTGTTTGGCGTTCAATTCCCGGGGAAACTTGACGACGACCAAAACGAACTGGTCTCCGTTTCCCTTGCCGGTGGCGATCCCCATTCCCTTAAGCCGCAACTTGGTGTGGGACTGGGTTCCGGGGGGGACCTTGACCATTTTTTCTCCATCCAGTGTGGGAACCTTAAGGACGGCCCCGAGGAGGGCATCGGTCAGGTTGATTTCCCGTTCCAGTATAATATTTTTCCCTTCCCGCCGGAAATAGGGGTGAGGAAGAATCTGGATTTTTAACAACAGGTCACCCGGCGGCCCGCCTCCCGTGCTGGCATAACCTTTTCCCGCCAGGCGGATTTTTTTCCCGTCCTCGATGCCGGGGGGAATTTTAAAGCTGATGTCGTCCCGGCTTCCCTGCCGCTGAATCGACACCATCTTCTGGGTGCCGCGTGCGGCCTCCTCGAAGGCGACGGTGAACGTCTCTTCCAGGTCCGGCCCTTTTCGGCGCGCGCCGCCTCCCGGACCAAATCCCGATGTCCGAAAGAAGTCCTCGATATTACGAAACGGATCCGCGGTGCGTCCGGCGGACCCGGATCCCGAGCCGAAACCGAAACTGCTGAATATTTCCCCGAAGTCGAAATCCTGAAAAACATCTTCCCGGGAGAACCGCTGGCGAAATCCTTCGGCCCCCCAGGTATCGTATTGCTTGCGTTTTTCCGCGTGGCTGAGAACGGCGTAAGCCTCGCTGATTTCCTTGAATTTTTCCTCTGCCTGCGGATTGTTTTTGTTTCGGTCGGGATGAAATTCCATGGCCTTTTTGCGGTAGGCCTTTTTAATTTCATCCCCGGTGGCATTCCGGTTTACTCCCAGGATGCTGTAATAATCTTTCATTTTTTCTCTAATAGGTTGAATTTAAAGGGTTTTTGATCTAAACTTGAATTCGGTAAAATAGGCGGATCTCCAGTCGATAATTATATATGAAAAAAATTAAATATTGTTTCATTCTTTGTTTGATCTGGAGTTTGGGGTCCGGTTGCGCCACGGGCCCTTCAAATTTAAAGCCGGCTCCTCCGAGTGAGGCGAAGGTGCATACCTGGTTCCCTCCCGATGAACCCGAATTTGAAGCGCGTCGAAACCGGCAGAAATATCTGGATGGAATCGAAGCGGAGATGGACCGGTTGTTTCTCAAACACGAACAGAATATCCAGCGGGAACTGGGGCTCGAAACCGAAGTTGCGTCTTATGTTCCCAAACTGGAAGAGATGGATAAAGGTCTGCAGGGGAAGGTTGACGAGGCGATCAAGCGGCGGGAAGGGGTGGCTAAAGGATTGGGGGAGGCCAAAGCCTCTCTGGGCAAAATCGAGGGGCAAGTCAACAAGATGAAGGAAGTGAAGCCGGTCATCATCTTCAGTCCGGAAACCTATCTCTCGGCGGTGGATCTGTTCCGAAATGGGAAGTATAAGGAAAGCGTGGAAACGTTCCAGAAAACGCTGGGGCAAAATCCGCCACGGGCCTTGATGGACAATATTCATTTCGGCATGGGCTCCGCGCTTTACAAGATGAAGGATTATCCCCAGGCGCTCCAGCACATGAATCTCCTGGTGAAGGAATATCCACGCGGAGACAAGTGGTACATGGGCTACATCATGCTCGGGTTGATTCACAACGTGAACGGAGAGACCAGTCAGGCCCTTTACGCGTTGAAGCAGGCGCTGGGGAACAACCCGCCCACGGATATTTACCGTATGATAAATGATATGATCAAAGCCATTCAGGGAGCGGAAGTGCCCGATGCCGCAGGTTAACCGCAGGGCTCCCGAACCGATCATCGAAGAGTGGATCCAGGGGACGCCTTCGAGCCTGGAGCAGGAGAGGGGCAAGGTGGTGCTCATCGAAGTGTTTCAGGTCAACTGTCCCGGATGTTTTTTGAGCGGCCTTCCTGAGGCGATCGGGATCTATGAGAAATTCAAGCAGACCCCCGTGGTGGTATGGGGCCTTGCGACCGCGTTTGAGGATTTTGACAAGAATTCACGGGCAAACCTGGAAAAACTGTTAACCGACGGCGAGGTGATCGGCGAGACCCTCGCCCGGCTGGGGCAACTCAACCTCCTGCAATTGAACCGGTTGAGTTACCGGATACCGTTTCCCGTAGCGTGGGACAAGTTGGAGCCGAATTTTGCCGGGTCCGGTGCCGAGGAGGTGCAAAAGATCATTTACCGGGATTTCCCGACGTTCGGGGGGGTTGACCCGTTCCATCAGAGGGCGATATGGAGCCAGGTGGAGGAATACCTCAGGCAGAAAACTCAGGTGGCGCGTACCTTTGAGTTGTACGGGCTCCAAGGGACTCCATCGGCGATTCTCATCGATAAAAAAGGAAATCTTCGATGGAAGTTGTTCGGGTCCGGGTTGGGGCTTGAAAATTACGTCGAGGCATTGCTCAAGGAAAAAGAATAGGTGTATAAATGGGAGAGTCCCTTTGCGATTCTTTAAGCATTTCGACATGTTTTAAAGGCGGATTTCATGATTCTGGAAACAAATGCCAACCGCAATCAAATTGAAACGTTCAAACACAATCTGGTGCGCGCGGTCCTGATTGGCAAGGATTTGGAAGAAGTGGATTTGAGCGAGGGGACACTCCGCGAAGCCAATTTCAGCCGTGCGTTTCTCAACCGGGCGAATTTCCGCAAGGCGGATCTCACGGGCGCCGATTTTCATGCCGCCAGCCTTACGAACTCCCAATTTGTACGCGCCTACCTCATCAACGTCAATTTTATCGGGGCCAATCTGCGGAATTCGGACCTTCGTGGCGCCGACTTGATGGGAGCCAAACTGACCGCCGCCAACCTGAAAGGGGCAAACCTGAAATTCGCCGAAAACCTGACTCATATTCAGGTTCAGGAAGCCATTCTCGATCGCTCGACCCTGATCCCGGAATACCTCGAGGTGAGCTGGATCGACGACGACCGGTTTGTCTGCCGGCAACTGGTTCGATCCACCTATTATTAGCAGGTTGCTGAAAAACTCTTTGAGGGGTCATTCTGAGCCGCATTTCGGCGAAGAATCTTGTTCCAACCCCTTGCCCAGCTTGGTTTATCAAGTCGAGCCAGATTCTTCGCTGGCGCTCAGGATGACATTTGGGGAGTTTTTCAGCAACCTGTTAGTTTTCTCGATTCCTTATGCTCTCATTTAATCAGATCGTCGAAACCATTGACCGTCTGGAAGAAGCCAATATTTTACTGGCGGCCCTGGAGTTCCGCATTTTCACTCACCTGGGGAAGGAACGTCTTTCGCCCCGGACCGTAGCCCGGCGCGCGGGAACGCATGAAGAGGGGACGGACCTGTTGCTTCATGCCCTGGCGGCGATGGGGGCATTGAAAAAACGGGGTGACCGTTTTGAAAATACCGCGGAGACGTACCGGCATTTTTGCGCAACAAGCCCGGATTATAAAAAAGGAACGGTGAGGCTTCGCCGGGAAAACCGGGATGAATGGTCTTCTCTCATTCAGATTATCCGCTCGGGACGTGATTTGGATTCGTTTGCAGGGGGGGACGATCCGGAGTTTCGCCGGCTATTCACTTACGCCATGCATGAACGAAGCCTTCGGTTTTCCGGCCCCGTGGCCGATTGTGTCGCGGCCAAACCGGTGGGAAGACTTCTGGACCTGGGTGGGGGACCCGGTTCCTACACCGCCGCCATTTTAAAAAAAGACAGGAAGGCGACCGCCACGATTTTTGACCGGCCTGCGGCGATTGAATCCGCACGGAAAATCCTGTCGCCGCTCTCCCAGTTCTCCCGCATCCGCTTTCGAAAAGGCGACATTTTCGATCTCGATGAATCGGAGGCCTATGATACGGTCCTCTTCTCCAATATCCTGCACATCTATAATCCAAAGGAGAACCGGCAACTTCTCCGTAAAATCTGGCGCGCTCTGGCGAAAGGGGGGCGGCTGGTACTCGTGGATCTCTTTCTCAAGGGAAACCGGACCGAACCTTACGATGCCGCCCTGTTTTCCCTCACCATGCTCCTCTTCACACGAACCGGCAAGACCTACACCTTCAGCGAAACGGAAAAATTGCTGAAAGCCGCGGGTTATGGCCGATTGATCCGCCGTGCAATTGGGAAGGGATCTTCTCTGATTGAAGCGAGGAAAGCGGATTAGACTTTGTGCGAAACCACCCGGTCGCGAAAATCCTGAAACGTGTTCTCCAGAGTGACGACCGCCGATAGCAGTTCTCCGAAAAAGCGGCGGTCCCGTTCGAACTTGATTCTATACAATTCCTTTTCGGGAGCCGTCCCGGTGATCCGGGCGATTTTTCGAGTGGCCTGGTACCAATGTAAAAAATCCGAGAACGCGAAATCCTGCAACAATTGAACCGTCTCCCGATCTTCCATCAGACTGCGATAAATGGCATCGAGTTCATCGACAAAACGGAATTGTGCCGTTTCATTATCCTCATCCCCCGGATCGAGCCATCGCCCCGCCTGTTCCAGCCTGCTTCGTAGCTCTTCGAATTTATTCAATTGACCGGTCAAGGCCGGGAACAGGGCATCGCCGACGTTAGGCGGAGTGACTCGTTGTCTAATCTCCCGGTTTTTATTTTTCACCGGGCTATCACAATAAAGATGGATCGCCTCCCGCAAGGTCAGCGTCGGCACGCCGGGTATCGGGCTACCCCCTTCGGTGGCATTGAAAATCCGGGTTTTCTTGCGCACCGCGTCGGAGAAGACAGCGTTATAGGTGTCCATGCTGGCGGTGGTGAAGGAGGGAAGGCCAAAGATGTCCATCGTCGGGGTCAGGGTTTCAGCGAACCGCCGGTATTTCTGGTGGTCCAGGTCTTGAAGGGTCAACCCGCGATCCATGCGGTCCTGGTGTTCCTGGTTGTAATGCGTGTCGGTGCAATGCAGGCGGTAATGATTGAAGGCGAGGTCTTGCCCGACGAGGATGACGGGATCGCATCCAAGAAACCGGGCGAAGAAGAAAGCCGTATGGGCGACCGAAAACTGGAGGCCGGGAGTTCCCTTGGGTCCGTTATACCGCGAGATCCATTGCGAAAGGTAAACGTTGGAATCCACCGCAAGCGTTCTTTGATCGAACTTGGCGACGACCGCCTCGGGAACGCAGGGGTCGAAGACCAGCCAGAGGTCTTCGGGGTATTGAACACGGTTGAACAGTTTGGGGGTGATTTCGTCCGGGTCGATGGCCACCGCAAAATCGGGAATGACCCCCGAGTTCAACACGGGGCGGAGCGCCGTTCCCACCGTGATCAACACCGCCCGGTCCCGCGCGTGTTTGAGCAGGCCGATATTTTTATCCAGAGAAGGCCCCGCGGCCACAATAATGCCGGGAACTCCCTTGAAGGCATTTCCCATACAGGAAACTCCCGCGCTTTGGAGAATGTGGTCCCAGTTGTCCGCAATATTCCGGTGAAATATTCTTGAGCGGGCCGAACGGGTCCTGAAATCGATCTTCGTTTGCCGGAACACCTGGTGAATCTTCTGTTCCAGGTCCACGTAATAGGAACGATCAGTTTCAACCACGGATTTCAAGGTGAGAGTCAAAAAACTTTCAAGGGAAAAGTCGGTGCGGTCATCTTCCAGGATGGATTCGATCTCCGATTTCGACGGTTCCAGAATCAGGCGGAACCCGGGGTGGAGAAAGACGGGGGCGAGGTCCAGGTTTTTAAGCGCGCCGTGGAGAATCGAGGGATCCTTTTCGAAAACCAGGATGCGGGACCCCGGTCCCGCCCGCTTCACCAGTTCCACGAGGTGGTACCCCAGACCGAATCCGTAAACGATGAAATTTTCAAACCGGCCGATATCGTGCGATTCGATAAATTTTACAGCCTCCCGGACCGGATCGAAGGAGCTGTGATAATACCGCTCCGATCCGTCCATGGCCTGCAAAAGAAGTGTGGGGGAACCGGCGCGGGAGGGAACAATTTTCAAGGTATCGCCGGGATGGCTGTTCTGGATTCGCCGTGCCAGTTCGGGATGGTTCCGGGTAAGCAGGTCCAGATTCTTTTCGAACAATTGCCGTTCCATCAAAATCCCGTCGGATTCAAAGTTGATTTTCCCCACCCGTGGCCGAAAGAGATGGGATTATCTGGATGCGGAAAAATAGAAGATCTCCCAAGTTGCCCGCACCCCCTGCGGGGTGGAAAAAGCCTCATCATATTCCCGCATCAATTTGCGTAAACCGCCCGATTTAACCATTCTTATCGGTGCGGCGCCGATTTGCTGAAGACTTTTCATCAGCATCAGGGTGCTGGTGCTGAAGGTCTCTCGAATCTCCTGAAACGAGTTTTCATTTTTAAGCCCGATATCCTGCAAAATGGTTTTCCAGCGCTTGACGCTGAGCAGATTGGCCGGGCTCTCCAGGCTTGTGCCCCGGCGAAATTCCTGAAGTGTTCCCGGGCCAAAGGTGCTGAACACCAGTTTCCCTCCGGGCGGAAGAGATTGAACCAAATGCGCGAGCGATTCCTGCGGATTCCGAAACCATTGGAAAACGGCGTTCGCGGCCACGAGATCCACCGGCGGGAACTTCATTTTACATGCATTCCCCACGACAATGCGCGTCAGCTCGGGTAGAACCAGCCGGGATTTCAACTGTTCGATCATGGTCGGGGAGATGTCATTGAGGTAAAGGTTCCGCACCGGACGGGCAAGCAGGTGACGCGTGAAGACACCGGTTCCGCATCCGATTTCCAGCACCCGCGGGGGGAGGGGATCTGGCAGGAGCGTCGCCAATCGTTCCGCCATGGATTTCTGCAACTGGGCATGACGGTCATAGGATTTCGCATGTTTTGAAAAACTATCGATAATATTTTTTTCGATGTCCCGCTCGGAGGTCATAACGGAATGTCAAATCGGAAAGATGAGTGACGGCGGATTCCGTGAATCGGAAAGCCGGAATAGACTGATTATATTCGATCGGAGGCCCGTCTTCGGGGAAAGAATCGCTCGGTTACTTTGACCGGGATGTGTATGGTGAATGTGGATCCTTTCCCTTCCGTGCTTTCGATGGTAATGTCTCCGCCCATCATGCGGCAGAACCGCCGACTGATGGCCAGACCCAGCCCCGTGCCTCCAACTTTTCGAGTTGAAGAAGGATCGGCCTGGGTGAACTCGGTGAACAGGATGTTCAGCTTGTCGGCGGGTATCCCGATTCCGGTATCGGAGATGACGAACCGGATCCAATCGGTTTCTTCACGCTTTTCACGGATCACTTCGAGCCGGACTTTTCCGTTTTCGGTGAACTTGCAAGCATTGCTGAGTAAATTGATCAGCATCTGGCGTACCCGGGTGGGATCGGCGCTCATCACCCCGACCGAGGGCGGACAAATCACATCAAGGGAATTTTTGTTTTTTTGCGCCAGAGGCATGGTGTTGTGGACGGCTTCCTCCACCAGGTCCGAGACTTTGAAGGTGGACAGGAAGATTTCCATTTTCCCCGCTTCGATTTTGGACAGATCAAGAATTTCATTGATGATGCCCAAAAGGTGCTTGCCCGAAGCGGTAATCTTTTCGAGGTCCATCCCAAACTCGGAGAGCCCCTGTTCCTCGGCGTCCTCCAGAAGCATTTCGCTGTACCCGATAATGGCGTTCATGGGCGTGCGCAGTTCATGACTCATATTGGCCAGAAAAGTGCTCTTGGTGCGGCTTGCCTCCAGGGCCTGGTCACGGGCCTTGACCAGTTCGGCGTTCGATTTTTGCAGTTCGTTGATCAACCCCGTGTTGGTGATTGCCACCGCAGCCTGTGACGCCAGCGATTCGATCAGGTTTTCATCGTTGGGAGTGAAGGGGATGATGCGGGATTTTTCCTTTGGATCCCGGGCATTGAGGATCTGAAGGACCCCGATGACCTGGTCCAGGTGGTTTTTCATCGGCACGACCAGCATGGAAGTCGTCCGGTAACCGGTTTTTTCGTCGAATTTTTTAGGTCCGGTAAAGTCGAACGGTTTGAAATCGTAAACATCGGGAATGTTGATCGTCACGCCCTTCATTGCAACATAGGCCGAGACGTTGGACTCCTTGAGTTCCACGGGAGGAAATGTGATGTCCACCCCGCTGGTTCCGCCCATGTAAATATTCAGAGACTCATTTTGCACAATTTTAAACGAAAGGGAGTTTTCATCCTTGATGTACAGAGTGCACCCGTCGGCGCAGGTCATCGTTCTCGCCTCGGTCACGATTTTTTCCAGCAGGGCGGGGAGATTGCGTTCAACCGACAACGCCTGACCCACCTCGGCGAGGCGCTTGACCTGTTGTATTAACAACTCCACGGTCTGGGCTCTATCCGACCCGGGACCCACGGTTCGCGCGGAGACCCTGCGGTCCTTGCGGGGAGTTTTGGTCCATCCCGCACGGACTAGGCCGGGATCGACGATCCACCCCTCCAATTGAATCAACGGGTGATGTGCATTGGGGATACCGTGCAGAGGATTGCGGGCGGCAAAAGCCCATGCGGCTTGAATGGCGCAGAGGATGGCGTCCAGAGTGTCGCCCGAGGGATCTTCCAGTGCGGTCTCGGCCAGATCGTGGGGAAGTTGGACCTGGAATCCGAATTCATCCGCCATTCCCCGGAGCTGAATGCCATTGAGAATCGCCTGGCGCGCGGTTTTCAGCGCACCGGACAGGGAAGAGGGCCGGGATTCCTTATAGGCTCCGGCGAAGCGACGTCCGATCAGAGAGGGATACGATTCCACGATCACCCGTTTGTCATCGCCGTTAAGAAAGGGCAACACGGTGATTCCGGCGGATAAAAGGCGGGGGGTGGCTTCGAAGAACATTTTTCCGACAGGAGTTCCATGCAAGGTCAGGGGACTTTTGGCATGAGCCAGCGAATCCGTCAACCGATAGGGGTGTTTTTCCCCGGCGCCGTGTTTATTGCGGTAGGATTCAATGCGGCCTTCAAAGGTGGATTTCCCCCAGGAGGCAATCTGCCCCACATAGTCGGCCCACCCCGTTACCATTTCGATCTCCTTCAGGAACTGTATGGGAAGGCCGAGGGGACAATCGATCCCGGCAAACCAGGGGCGGGGGCGATTCAGTAAGGCTTCGAAGTCATCCATGCGGGTCAGATGCTCAACCCCCTCGATAACGAGTCCTTGGCCTCCCTTGTAAACCCCCACCGCGCAGGTGATGGGTTTTCGGGCGGTCGGCGCGCTGGAAAAGTCGATCCCGAAAATTTTCATAACCTGTAGCCGGGGGGAACGAGAGACGCCAGCCGCTCAAGGAGAAGCGAGGGAGAATGCCCGGCGCTATCGACAACCTCCAAATGAGGAATTAGGTTTTTAAGCCGTTTTGCGTCCAAAAAAATATCCTTTTCTCCGGTGATCGCCTTGAACGTGCAACAGGCCTCTTCAGAAACCGATTCCGTAGCCAGAAACTCCAAACCGCGGATCAGGGTTTCGGCGTCCGGGATATCCTCGATCAGGGCCCGGGAGAAAGGAAAATCGCAACTGGAATAAAAATCCAGGAGCGCAGAATTCTTATTCCGTGAATTCCGTTTCAGAATTTTGATGAAATATTTTAATTGAGTTTCCCCGGTTTTACCACCCATATCCCTTTCTTTCAAAAAGGCCAGAATGGGCGCCAATAGGGCTTTTACGCTGTCCGGAGGAAGAAGGTCCCGGTACTTCATCAGCCACAGGCTTCCCATGGAATATCCGATATACAGATCGGCGCGGTGCGTATTCAGTTCCCGGACCGCTTCATCCCGGACAAAGGGATTGCGGGGATAAAAACATTTCACCTGCGCCGACGGAAAATATTCCCGGACCTGTTCGCGAAACCACTCCGCGGGCAACGCCCAACCGGATACGGCGAAAATGTTCATATTTTTCTGAATTCGTTCAAGAGGGTCAGAACTTCTTCCAACTCCCGCTCGGTAACCCGGGAGTGAAGCGACAGGCGGAGACGGGCCGTACCCTGCGGTACGGTGGGCGGGCGAACGGCTCCCACCAGGATCCGCTGGTCCCAGAACCGGTCGCGGACCCGTACCGCTTCCGCCGATTCTCCCAGTATAATCGGAATGATGGGAGAATCCAGTCCCGGAACCGAAAATCCGCAGTCGTGGAGCCGCTCCCGAAACCAGATGGACCGCTCCCGAAGGGCGCTTCGTTCCTCCGCCGCGTTTTGCAGGATCCGCATGGCTTCCAGGGCGCATTCCGCCTGGGCGGGAGGCAGGAAGGTTGAGAAGATATATTCCCCAGCCATGTTGGTCAGATAATCCACGATGGTCTGCGAATGGGTCAAAACGTAAGCCCCCATGCTGGCCAGGGCCTTGCCCAGCGTACCCACCAGAATGTCCACCTGGTCGAGAATCCCTGCCTCCTGTGCCAATCCCGCACCGGTGGGGCCATAGACCCCGGTTCCGTGGGCTTCATCGAGAATCAGCACGAACCCGTAGTGGGTCCTCAGTTCCGCCAGCCTGCCGAGGTTGGGGAAATCACCATCCATGCTGAACACGCTCTCGGTCACCACGAACACCGTATCGTATTCCTTGTGATGGTTATCGAGAAGCTCTTCCAGACGATCCAGGTCCAAGTGAGGGTACCGCATGAAGCGGAACGAGCCCCGGCCCAGGGCTTGGGCCATCGAGTGGTGAACGAGACGGTCGGCCAGGACCAAGTCGTTTTTTTGGGGCAGGTGCGTCAATAAAGCCTGATTGGCCATGAAACCGGTATTGAACAGCATTCCCGCCGGTTTCTGCTTCCATTCCATCAACCCGCGCAACAAACGCTCGTGAGATTCATGAAATCCGGAGAGCAGGGGAGAGGCGCCGCTACCGGTCCCCTGTTGACGGGTTGCGCGCAGGACCGCCTCCTGAACGGCGGGATGGTAACGCAGTTGGAAGTAATCGTTGGAGGAAAGATCCAGCCGACATTCCCGGTACAGCCGGGTCTGGCGAAACCGGTTATCCTCCCTGAGCCGATTCAGCTCTTTATCTAGACGCCGCTGGAATGATTCGTTCAAGGATCACGGAAGTAAGATTCAAAAATAAATTCCGGCCTATTTTACTACCGGATCAAGGGAAACGACATCCACAATTTCCGGAGCCCCGGCCCACCGGCAGGGTCCCACCGGCGCGAATTCCTGGAACATTCGGGAACCCACCCGAAAAAAGTTTTGCAGGTTTCCGCAGGAGGACGGTAATAATAGGTGGCAGGAAGTTTGACCCACGGGTCCGATTCGATCGATCCCGCATCCGCTTCACATGAAAGAGATATGAAACCGGTAGACGATCAGGGAAAAGTTTGGGGGAAAGGATTCTTCCGTCCGGTTTTCGCCGTACGGGTGGGGGATAAAATTTTCATTCCCGGCGCCGAAGAAGATGAAGAAGTGACCTGCTGGCGGGAGGAGAGATTCCTTGTGGCCGATTGCCTGAACCGGAACC
>Ga0210019_1004139_pt1 | contig 12789 bp, 21 predicted proteins | sample CryGeyCG2114_020_2_FD_183969 | JGI IMG/M metagenome (GOLD analysis project Ga0210019, IMG submission 183969) | Groundwater microbial communities from aquifer - Crystal Geyser CG11_big_fil_rev_8/21/14_0.20 (SPAdes) (version 2) | ecosystem: Environmental > Aquatic > Deep subsurface > Groundwater ...
GTCTCAGCGACGATCGCTCCCGCGCGGCGCATCAACTTAATATCTTCGGCGCTTTTTATATCCACGGAAACCGATTGAAACATCCCCTTACTTTCCCCGCCCCGCGGCCGCGACCTTGTCGATCTCGCCGCACAGCGCGCTCGTTACGTCGTCGACAGAGCGATTCCCGTCAACTTCTTGAAATTCATGCTGCGACCGGTAATACGCCACCAGCGGCTGCGTCAAATCTTCGTAAATCATAAGCCGTTTATTTACCGTCGCCTCGCTGTCGTCTTCGCGCTGGATCAGCGTCTCCCCGCACTTATCGCACTTACCTTCCGCCTGAGGCTTGCGGGTGTGCAGGTTATACACGTCGCCGCACCCCGAGCAGGTCCGCCGGCTGGTCAGGCGGGCGATCACTTCGCTCTTGGGCATCGCCAAATACAGAACCATGTCGATGTTCTGGCTATTCGACGTCAAATACTTATCCAGCTCCTGCGCTTGGCCCAGCGTGCGCGGAAACCCGTCCAAAAGCCATTTTCCCGATCCCGCATCCAACCGCGCCGCCACCATTTCAACCACTAATTCGTCGGGAACCAGCATCCCTTTCTTAACGTAATTTTCGGCCTTTTGCCCGAGCGTCGTTTTTTTGCCGATCTCCGAGCGGAAAATATCACCGGTAGCGATGTGCTCCATACCGTATTTCTCAACGAGCACTTTCGACTGCGTTCCTTTTCCGGCGCCGGGGCTTCCTAGTAAAACAATATGCATGTCAGCTTCCTACGTTAAACCACCGCTGCTTCATGCGTCCCTTCTTAAGGAAACCTTCGTAATGCCGCATGATCAGGTGAGATTCCAACTGACCCATGGTGTCTAGGGCTACGCCCACCACGATCAGCAACGCCGTACCGCCGAAATAAAAGGGAATATTGTACTGCCGCTGAACGATGTCCGGCAAAACGGCGATCGCCGCTACAAAAAGAGCTCCGCCCAGCGTGATGCGCTCAAGCACCCATTCGATGTACGCGGCCGTCGGCGCTCCGGGACGAATGCCGGGAACGAAGCCTCCGGATTTTTTCATATTATCGGCTAAATCCACCGGGTTAATGCTGACCGAATTGTAGAAGTAACAGAAAAATACGATCATACACGCATAAGCGATCTGGTAAATCCATCCGCCGCTGTTCATAAATTCCATTACTTTCTGGGCCGTCCCGGAATTGGGCATAAACTGCGCGAAAGTCATCGGCACGGCCATCAAACTGATCGCGAAGATAACGGCGATAACACCGCTTTGATCCACCTTAAGGGGCAGAAAGCTCGAGGCGCCCCCGTACATTTTTCGACCCACAACGCGTTTCGCGTACTGAACCGGAATTTTACGCTGAGCCGTTTCCACCCAAACAACCGACAATATTACGCCGATCAGCGCCGCGACGATAAAGAGCGCCCGAATCAGGCCGATTTCTTCCGCTTGAACCAGGGCTATTAGGGAGACCACTCCGCCGGGAAGCGCGTTGACGATGCCCGCGAAGATGATAAGCGAAATTCCGTTTCCTATGCCGTTTTCCGTCATCTGCTCGCCGAGCCACATAATAAACACAGTGCCGGTCGTCAGGGTTAATACGGTCGTAAGATAGAACACAAACGACGGATCCGATACCACGGGAAGTCCGCTCGGAGACGGCATCTTCGTAATCATAATGGTCAAACCGAAGGACTGAAAAGACGCCAAGAAAAGAGTCAGATAACGCGTGATCTGGTTAAGCTTACGTCGGCCGAGTTCCCCTTCCTTATGAAGCCGGTCTAAGTAAGGAATGACATGAGCCCCCTGCAGCAGGCTCATAATAATGGACGCGTTGATGTACGGCATTACACCCATTGAAAAAATGGCGAACTGCCCTAAAGCGCCGCCCGAGAATATATTCAGAATTCCTAATAAGGACCCGGACTGCGCCTGAAAAATAGCGCGCAGAGCGTCTCCGTTAATCCCGGGGATCGGGATGGCCGCCCCGAGTCGGTATACGGCCAAGCAAACGAGCGTATAAATTATGCGCTTACGCAGGTCCGGGACCTCGAAAAGATCCGAGATTCTCTGAATCACTTGGCAGCCGCCTCCTTCTTCACGGTAAGAACCTCGACCGTCCCGCCCGCTTTTTTAATCTTTTCCTGCGCGGACTTAGAAAACGCATGCACCTTGATTTTCAGCGGCTTCTTCAGTTCGCCGTCGCCGAGAATTTTAACGGGGAGGCGCCCTTTCACCAAGCCGTGAACGCGCAGGGCGTCCAAATCGACTTCGGTTTGATTGTTAAAGACTTTCGCGAGACGGTCCAAACACACGACCTGATATTCGGTCTGAAACGCCGTGTTGCGAAAACCCCGCTTTGGGAGCTTGCGGACCAAAGGCGTGCGGCCTCCCTCGAAACCCGAAATAGCCACGCCCGAGCGCGACTTCTGACCCTTCGTTCCCTTGCCGCAGGTCTTACCCCGGCCGGCCGAAATTCCAGAGCCCAGCCGCATTCTTTTGCGGCGAGAGCCCGCCTTCGGCTTCAATTCGCTTAGTTTTACGCTTTTAGCCGCCATTATCGTCCCCTCAACTTTGAAACTTGTTCCTTCGAGCGCAGGGTCTTCAAGGCCTCAATCGTTGCATACACCATGCTGAAGTGATTGTTGCTCCCCAAGCTCTTCGTTAAAATATTTTTTACACCGGCCGCCTCCAGCACGTTGCGCACGCCGCCTCCGGCGATAACGCCCGTTCCGGTCGTCGCGGGCTTCATCCATACTTTTCCCGCGCCGTAGGTGCCCTGCGTTTCGTGGGGAATAGAACCTTCCACAAGCGGAAACTGAACCATGTTCAACCGAGCCTTGGAGGCCGCCTTCTTGATCGCATACTGGATGTCTTTGGACTTTCCCAGCCCGCAGCCGACCTTGCCTTTCAAATCGCCGACGACGACAAGGCAACCGAAAGAAAACCGCTTACCGCCCTTAACCGTTTTAGAAACGCGGTTGATGGAAACGACGGTCTCTTTAAGACCTAGCGCTTCGGACTCCGTTTGCCGGCGCGGCGGTTTTCCGCCTCCGCCCGCGCCGCGGCGCTGTCCGCCGGGTCCGCCTTGCGATCTGCCGCCGCCGGCGGGAGCTCCTGCTTTCGATGAGGGGGCTTCTTGGTTGTTGGTGTTTTCAGCCATAACTGCGATCTCCTAAAACTTCAATCCGGCCGAGCGAGCGGATTCGGCCAAGGCCTTAACGCGGCCGTGATATAGGTACGCGCCGCGGTCGAAAACCACTTTTTCAATCCCGGCTTTTTTCGCCTTTTCGGCGATTTCTTTCCCCACCGCTTTTGCGGCGTCGACGCTTTTAGCGCACTTCGTCGATCCTTTCTTAAAGGAGGTCGCAGAAACGAGCGTCTTTCCGCTCGAGTCGTCTACCACCTGCGCATAAACGTATTTCAGCGATCGGTGCACCGACAAACGCGGCAGCCCGTGCGCCGCCGCAAGCACGTTGCGGCGCGTTCTTTGCTTGCGAAACTCGTATCTGATCTTTTTATCTTTCATCGTAATCCTCTACTACTTGCCGGCTCCCGCCGCGGTCTTGCCCGCCTTGCGGTGGACCCGCTCGCCTGCGTAGCGAATCCCTTTGCCTTTATAAGGCTCGGGTTTGCGCAGCGACCGAATCTGGGCGGCCGTCTCGCCGACAGCGTCCTTATCGATGCCCGAAATCGTGATCTTCGTGGCTTTCTTATCGATGATCGCCTTGACTCCTGCGGGCAAAGCGTACTCGACCGGATGGGAATATCCCAAATTTAAAACGAGCTTCTGTCCCTGCAGAGCCGCCTTAAACCCCAGTCCGTGAATTTCCAGGTCTTTTGTAAATCCGCTGACCACCCCGTTGACGAGGTTGGCGATACGCGCACGGGCCATCCCGAAGGACGCCCGGTCGTTTCCGGAGAGCAGGACGTTGATTTTCTTATCTTTCTGCTCAACGGTTACCGCGGGAGGAATAATCCACGTCAACTCACCCTGCGGCCCTTTTACCCGAAGCGTCGTGCCGTCGATTTTGACGTCGACTTTTTCGGGAATCGTTATCGGTTGTTTTCCAATGCGGCTCATACTTTTCCTCTCAAATGAAGACTACCAGACCTGACAAAGGACCTCGCCGCCCACTTTTTTCTCACGCGCCTGATGATCCGTCAAAAGGCCCTTCGAGGTGGACAGAATCGTGATCGCAAAACCCGCCCGAGAACGCGGAATCGCGTCATAGGCGCAATACTTTCTAAGACCCGGGCGCGAAACGCGCCGAAGCCCACGGATGACCGATTCCTTTTCGGGAGAATACTTCAAAAACACCCGAAGAGTGCCCTTTTTCCGGTCGTTGGAATACAGCATTTTAAAATTCGCGATAAACCCTTCTTCTTTCAAAATGCGGGCGATCTCTTGCTTCAGCGTCGAAATCGGAACGTCTACGCGGTCCTTTTGCTTCGCATTCGCATTGCGAATTCTGGTCAAAAAATCAGCTACGTTATCCATTACCCTCTCCTACCAAGACGACTTTTTCACGCCGGGGATTTGCCCCTGATGAGCCATCTTGCGAAAGCAAAGACGGCAGAGACCGAAATCGCGCATAAACGAACGCGGACGTCCGCAAAGCTGACAGCGGTTGCGGTAGCGCACGGCGAATTTCAACGGTTTCTTAAGTTTTGCGACCCATGCTGTTGTTGCCATAAAAGTACCTTATCCCTGCGCTTGCGCAGCCGGCTTTTTAAAAGGCATCCCGAACCGCCCCAAAAGATCGCGACCGTCGTCGTCGTTGCTCGCGGTGGTCACAAACGTAATGTTCATGCCCAGCGCCTTGGGAGACCGCTCCAAATCCACTTCCGCAAAGATGTGGTGTTCGTGAAGACCCAGATTGTAATTTCCGTTTCCGTCGAATCCCTTCACTGGGAGTCCGCGAAAGTCGCGCAGACGCGGAACGGCCGTCATGACCAAGCGATCGAAGAACTCATACATTCGGTCGCCCCGAAGGGTCACCCGCACGCCGATCGGCATTCCTTCCCGCAGCTTAAAGTTCGAAATAGACTTTTTTGCACGACGCGTCTCCGCGCGCTGACCGGTAATTGCGGACAAATCCTCGCGCGCGTTGTCGAGCGCCTGAATGTTGTCCTTCGCCTCGGACACACCCATGTTCACCACGATTTTTTTCAGCCGCGGAACCTCCGATACGTTGGATTTACGTCCCTCTTTAATGATGGCCGGGACGATCTCCTTTAAGTAAAAAGTCTTCAAACGCGGAAACTCTTTGAGTTTTTCGATGGTTCCGGTTTGTAAACGGCTTACCGACGACTTGCCGCCTTTGGCCATGTTGGCCTTTTTATGCTTCTCACCGCGGTCTTTTTCGACCGCCGGTTTTTCTTTATCTTTCTTATCTGCCATGGTCTACTACCCTAACTCTCGTTATTAGAGGATAACCTCTGCGCATTTCCGGCACACCCGCACGCGCTCCCCGTTGTTGAGGGTATCGCGTTTGGGGCGATTCGCCTGCTCGCACTTGGGACACACGAGCATGACGTTGGATATGTGAATAGGCGCTTCCTTTTTCTGAAGGCCACCGGGCTCCGTCTGCGAGGGCTTGACGTGTTTCGTCACGATGTTGCGTTTCGCTACCCACACGCGGTTCTTTCCCGTGTCGACCTTCACAACCTCGCCCTTTTTACCTTTGTCCTTACCGGTAAGAACGAGGACCGTATCTTTTTTCTGAATCTTCGCTTTCATAACTTCCTCAAACGACCTCGGGCGCGAGGGACACGATCTTCAAATAATCCTTGTCGCGCAGTTCGCGGGCCACCGGTCCGAAGACGCGGGTTCCCTTAGGCTCACCTTTGTCGTCGATCAGGCAAGCCGCGTTGTCGTCAAACTTCACCAACGAACCGTCCTTGCGACGGTGGGGATGCGCCTGGCGGATGATCACCGCCTTAACGACCGATCCCTTTTTAACGGCTCCGTTGGGCAGGGCGTCGCGCACGGAACAGACGATGACGTCGCCCAATCCCGCGTAGCGCCGCTTGCTGCCGCCTAGCACCTTGAAACAATTCAGTTTCCGGGCGCCCGAATTATCGGCAACGTTTAAAATGCTTTGCAGCTGTATCATGATTTCGCCTCGGGTTTAAGCGCCTCGATTCTTGCGGCCGCCTTTACCACCCGAACCAAACGCCAGCGCTTGAGCTTGGACATCGGCCGGGTGCTCATGATTTCGACTTTATCGCCCAGGTGAGACGCGTTTTCCTCATCATGGACGTAAAATTTAGACCTTCTGCGAACGATTTTCTCGTAGCGCGGATGGCGGACCAGACGCTGCACGTTGACAACGCGGGTTTTATCGGCTTTATCTGAAACCACTATCCCGACAAAGCCGCGCCGCCGGTTGCGCTCAGTTTTCTTGGCGGAATCCGTCGTCATTTCCCTTCTCCTTGAAGCTCTTTGGAGCGGATCCACGTATTGATCCGCGCGATGTCGCGCCGAATAGCCCGCAATTCCAGCGGATTACTTAACGGCGTGACGCGGTGCTTAAACCGCAGTTTAAATTCTTTCTCGAGAAGCTGAGCCTTTTCGGCCTTGAGCTCGTCGATGGAAAGGTTCTTCTTCTCGTCTTTATCCTTCGTCTTCATGACTAGTCCCGTGAAACGAATTTCGTGCGGATCGGCAGCTTATGCGCCGCCCGCGTAAAAGCTTCCTTCGCTAATTCGCGCGAAAGGCCTTCGATCTCAAAAAGGATGCGCCCCGGCTTAACGACGGCGACCCAATGATCGGGCGCGCCCTTACCCTTGCCTTGGCGGGTTTCCGCCGGGTGAGCCGTGATGGCTTTATCCGGAAAAATCCGGGTCCAAACCTTGCCGCCCTTTTTAACGTAGCGAGTGACAGCGACGCGGCTCGCTTCGATCTGACGCGCGGTGATCCATTTCGGCTGCATGGCTTTGAGGCCGTACTCTCCGAACGCCACCGACGTTCCCCGCTTGGCGTTGCCCTTAATCCGGGGCTTTGTCTGCGGTTTTCTGAATTTTACGCGCTTTGGCATTAACATCGGACTATTCCTTCCCTTCTTCGGCGTCGGGAGCCTCATTTTCTTGATCGTTACCGGAAACCATCTCCGCTTCGCCCGTGAGCTGAGCTAACGCCGCCGCCGGAAGCTCCGGCATCCCTGCGTTCTCCGTGCTGCTCTCGGCTGTTTCGGCCGCGGCGGCTTCGGAGGCCTCCGCTTCGGCGCCGATCGGCACGCCCGTCTCGATCGCCTGCTTTTCGGCCTGCTCTCGGAGCTCCTTGGTGCTCTTCGCAAAGAACTGTTTCTTATAAATCCAAACCTTGATCCCGATCTGGCCCATCGACGTATACGCCTCGGTTAGACCGTAGTCGATGTCCGCGGAAAAGGTGTGAAGCGGAACGCTGCCCTGCAGATTCCATTCTCGACGGGCGATTTCGGCGCCGTTAAGACGCCCCTTTACCTGAACCTTCACGCCCAGCGCTCCGGCCTGCATCGTGCGCTCGATACCCCGGCGAATCGCCCGGCGGTGATTGATCCGGCGCTCGAGCTGCATCGCGATCGCCTCGCCGACTAGGCGGGCGTCGAGTTCGGGCTGCTTAATCTCCAAAACGTTGATAAAAGTTTTGCGGGAGGTCAGCTTTTCGATCTTTGTGCGCACCGCTTCGATATCGGCGCCGCGTTTCCCGATAACCACGCCCGGACGCGCCGTATGAATGTTCACGCGAAGATACGATCCTGCGCGCTCGATACCGACCCAGCTGACGGCCGCTAATCGGAAGCGCTCTTTAATCAGAGTACGGATTTTAAAATCTTCGCCGATCAACGCCGGCATATCGCGCATCGAAAACCACTTCGATTCCCAATCCTGGATATAGCCTAACCGGACCGATTTCGGATGGATTTTATGTCCCATACTATTTCTCCTGACCCGTCTTATCCGCCACGATCATGGTCAAATGGCAGACCTTGCGCTTAATCGTCATCGCCCGGCCCATCGGAGCGGGCAATACCCGCTTCATGTGCCCCATCGGTCCGAGCCCGACCCACGCGGATTTAATAAACATCCGGGAGGGTTCGATCTTTTTTCCGGCTTTGACCTGAAGGTTCGAAGCGGCGGACTTCAGCGTCTTCGACACCAGGGTCGTCGCCCGGCGGGCGGTAAGCGGCAGCTTGGCCTGAGCCTGCGCGACCGACTTACCTCTGATACTATCGAGCACCTGAGCCACTTTGCGGGCCCCGTACCTTTGAAATCTTGCGTGTGCGATGGCTTCCATTGTGTTACCCGTTACACTCACTTAAGCTGGTCCGTAACTTTGGTCGTTGCGCCGTGTCCGCGGAAGTGCCGCGTGAACGCGAATTCCCCGAGCTTGTGTCCGACCATTTGCTCGCTGATATAGATCGGCAGAAACTTCCTTCCGTTATGCACGCCGAAGGTGTGTCCGACGAACTCCGGAATAATCGTGCAGGAACGGCACCAAACCTTAATCATTTTTTTCTCGCCCTTTTCGTTTTGCTTCTGAACCTTCTCCAAAAGATTCTGATCTACGAAAGGACCTTTTTTAGTTGATCGACTCATAAACTCTCCTTAACCCTGGCTCTTATTAGCCTTGCGCCGGTCGCGAACGACCATCCAACCCCAAACCTTCTTCGGGTTGCGGGTCTTCAAACCCTTCGCCAACTGGTTCCAGGGCGAACGGGGATGATTGCCGCCCTTCGACTTGCCGCGTCCGCCGCCCATCGGGTGGTCGCACGAGTTCATCGCCGTTCCGCGCACATGCGGACGGCGGCCGAGACGACGGCTGCGGCCCGCGTTGCCTAAAACGATCGACTCGTTGTCGACGTTAGACACTTGCCCGAGCGTCGCCAAGCAGCGGTCCGGAACAATTCGGATTTCGCCGGAAGGCAGCTTAATCTGCGCATACCCGGCGTCCTTGCCCATCAACTGGGCCTGGCCGCCGGCGGAGCGCACCATCTGACCGCCCCTGCCGACGACGATCTCGATATTGTGGACGAACGACCCGTCGGGAATATTAATCAAAGGAAGGGCGTTTCCGACCTTAATCTCCGCGCCCGGGCCGGACATAATCGTCTCGCCGACCTTCAAGCCCGCGGGCTGAAGGATATAGCGCTTATCGCCGTCCGCGTAGAAAACCAGCGCGATGCGCGCCGACCGGTTCGGATCGTATTCGATCGTCTTAACGGTTCCGGGCACGCCGAACTTATTGCGCTTGAAATCGATATAACGATACGCGCGCTTGTGACCGCCGCCGATGTGGCGGACGGTGATGCGGCCGGTATTGTTGCGGCCGCCGTTTTTGCGCAGACCTTTGGTCAAGCGCTTCTCCGGGCGACTAGTCGTCAAGTCCGAAAAATCGGACGTCGTCATCTGTCGTCGCGAAGGGGTATACGGTTTATATGACTTTACAGGCATGTCTGAACTCCTCGAATTATCGTCTTAGGTCTAGCCGATCTATTCCGGCTTAGGCCGCCTGCTCCACTAAATTGATCGAATTGCCTTTTTTTAGGGTCACGATCGCCTTCTTCCAGTCCGAGCGGTAACCGCCGCCGCGACCGTAGCGCCGAAACTTCCCGGGCATGCGGACCGTGCGAACCTGCTCAACGGTAACCTTAAAAATCTCTTCGACCGCCTCTTTAATCTCCCCTTTCGCGGAGGTCGTGGGCACTTCGAAAACGTACTGGTTTAACTTCTCCTTCAGCATCGTGCTGCGCTCGGTCATGACCGGCCGCACAATATGTCGAAATATATTCTTATCCATCGTCGTCATGTCTATGTCCTCAATTCCACTTCGGGGCCAGCTTTTCCACCGCGCCCTTGGTTAAAATGATGTTGCGGCATACCAGAACTTCGTACGCGTTCAGGTGCGACGCCAGAGCGATTTTCAGCCCCGGTATGTTTTTCGCGGCCCGGCTGAGCGTCTGATCGTACTGATCGACCACCAGCAAGGACTTCTTATTGGCCTTAAGAGCCTTCAAAATGTCCGCGACCTGTTTCGTCTTGGCGCCGTCTAAAGCGAACTTATCAACGATTAAAAGCCCTCCGTCTAACGCGCGCGAACTCAGCGCCTGCGCGAGAGCCTTCTTCGCTTTCGCTTTAGGAAGCTCCTGGCGGTAAGAATGCTGTCTCGGACCGAACGCCACGCCGCCCTTTCTCCAAATAGGAGAACGCGTAGAGCCCGCGCGGGCCCGCCCCGTTCCTTTCTGCTTCCAGGGCTTTTTTCCACCGCCGGAAACGTCCGCGCGTGTTTTCGTGTGCGCCGTTCCCAACCGCTGATTCGCGAGATAAATCGTCGTCACCTCGTGAAGAAGCCCTTTGTCCGGACGAACGCCGAACGCCTTCTCGGGCAGGTCGATTTTGCCGACCTCTTTCCCTTTCATGTCCAAAAGTTTCGTTTCCATAATAATCAGGTCCCTTGCCCTTATTTAATAATGTTGCCCATCTTGTCCTTCTTAGGACCTTTCGCTTTCTGTTTCGCGGGCTTCTTTTTCATCGCCTTCGTCGTTTCCTTAACGACGATAACCGAACCGCGCGGCCCCGGAACGGAACCGTTGAGATAAACCAAATTATTCTCGGGCTCAACGGAAACCACCTCGAGCTTATGAACCGTGACCGTCACGTGGCCCATATGCCCGGCCATCCGCTGACCCGGCACAACGCGGCCTAAAGAACGGCGCGAGGCGATCGAGCCGGGAGAACGTTCCTTATCCGAAGCGCCGTGAGACGCAGGCAGCCCACCGAAATTGTGCCGCTTCATCACGCCGGCGAACCCCTTGCCTTTGGAGACGCCCTGGACGTCGACGTAATCTCCGACGGCGAAACGCCCCTCGAGACCGACGGTCTGGCCGGCCTCAAAATCTTTCGCGTCCGTCAAACGAAATTCACGCTGGACCTTCGCCGGCACCGTTCCCGCAGCCTTATACTGGCCGAGCTGGGCCTTATTGAGTCCCTTCTCTTTCTTATCGCCGTAAGCGAGCAGCACGGCGTTATAGCCGTCTTTGCTCTCTTTGGTCTTAACCCGCATAATGCGGCAGGGACCCGCCTTGACCACGGTCACGGCCTTACATTCGCCGTCCGCGTCGAACTGCTGGGTCATGCCCACTTTTTCGCCGATGAGAACGCGAAACGACGCCGGCGCGGTCTTCACTTCGGAGGCCGCCTCGGGCGCTGCGTCCGCTTTTTTCTCTTCGGTTTCTTTCTTAATTTCGTCTGCCATAACGCTACCTACGCTAAATTTTAAAGCTTGATTTCTACGTCTACGCCGGCGGGCAGGTCGAGCTTCATCAACTCGTCTACCGTCCGCGACGTCGGACTCTTCAATTCGATAAGACGTTTGTGAATGCGCATCTCGAACTGCTCACGGGATTTTTTGTCCACGTGAGGCGAGCGAAGAATCGTGTACTTTTTAATCTTCGTCGGCATGAGAATCGGGCCGGAAATAACCGCGCCGGTCCGACGAGCCGTTTCGACGATTTTCGTCACGCTCGAATCCAGAATTCGATGGTCGCAAGCCCGAAGACGAATTCGGATGCGCTGCGAAGCGGGGATTGCCGTTTCAGCCATATATTACTCCGTAATCTCGCCGACCACGCCGGCGCCCACGGTATGTCCGCCCTCGCGAATCGCGAAGCGCATACCCTTTTCCATGGCGATCGGGCAGATCAACTCCACTTCGAACTCCGTGTTGTCCCCAGGCATCACCATCTCCGTTCCCGCCGGCAAAGTCACCGAGCCCGTAACGTCCGTCGTCCGGAAGTAGAACTGAGGCCGATAGCCCTTAAAAAACGGCGTGTGACGCCCGCCCTCTTCTTTGTTTAAAACGTAGACCTGACCCTTGAACTTCTTATGAGGCGTGATCGTCCCCGGCTTCGCCAGCACCTGACCCCGCTCGATCTTGTCTTTGTCGATTCCGCGAAGAAGCGCGCCGACGTTATCGCCAGCCTGGGACTGGTCCAGAAGCTTGCGAAACATCTCCAGACCCGTCACAACCGTCTTCTGCGTGTCCTTGATGCCGATGATTTCGATTTCATCGCCGACCTTGATCACGCCGCGCTCCACGCTGCCCGTCGCCACCGTCCCGCGTCCCGTGATGGAAAACACGTCTTCCACCGCCATCAAAAACGGCTTCTCTAAGTCGCGCTCAGGAGTCGGAATAAACTCATCGACCGCCTTCATCAGTTCTTCGATCGCCTTCTCATGCTCCGGGTCGCCCTCTAAAGCCTTCAGCGCAGAACCCTTAATCACCGGCACCTTATCGCCCGGGAACTCGTACTTGGTCAGAAGCTCGCGTACTTCCATCTCGACGAGCTCTAAAAGATCCTTATCCGCCTGATCTACCTTGTTTAAGAAGACCACGATGTGCGGAACGTTTACCTGGCGCGCCAAGAGAACGTGCTCGCGCGTCTGAGGCATGGGTCCGTCCGCCGCGGAAACCACTAAAATCGCGCCGTCCATCTGCGCAGATCCCGTGATCATGTTCTTAATGTAGTCCGCGTGCCCCGGGCAGTCGACGTGCGCGTAGTGGCGCGACTCCGTCTCGTACTCCTGGTGGGACGTGTTGATCGTTACGCCGCGGGCCTTTTCTTCCGGAGCGTTGTCGATTTCATCGTAGCGCCTCGCCTTAGCCAAGCCCTTCTTCGCCAAAACGGACGTGATCGCAGCGGTCAATGTGGTCTTGCCATGGTCGACGTGACCGATCGTTCCGACGTTGACGTGAGGCTTAGTTCTCTCGAATTTTTCCTTAGCCATATAGCGAATTTCTC
>Ga0210019_1004142_pt1 | contig 12788 bp, 12 predicted proteins | sample CryGeyCG2114_020_2_FD_183969 | JGI IMG/M metagenome (GOLD analysis project Ga0210019, IMG submission 183969) | Groundwater microbial communities from aquifer - Crystal Geyser CG11_big_fil_rev_8/21/14_0.20 (SPAdes) (version 2) | ecosystem: Environmental > Aquatic > Deep subsurface > Groundwater ...
TTGCGCCTCTTGTGCAACGCCAAACACGCTTGCCATATCAATACGATTTGTCGTGATTTCAATATCAAAAACATAATCCTCTCCTACTTTTTCAACAGTCTCAATAGAAGGTCCACAAAGAGAAAGATATTTTTGAAGCTCATATGGATCAGCATCCGTATCTAGATACTCCAAAAGCCAGTCGTATGTTATTTTTATATTCATGTCAAAATTGTTCCAAAACTCGTATATCTCCGTCATACAATGACCTCATATTATTGAGACCAACGCCAGGTTTCATCATCATCACGCGCTCTACGCCAAATCCAAATGCCCATCCTGTGTACTTTTCTGGATCAATACCGCCAGCTTTCAAAACATTTGGATGTACCATACCAGTCCCTCCAAGTTCAAGCCAGCCTTGTTTGCATAGACGGCACTTAGACGTTTGACTTTTGACGTTGGTTATTCCTTTTGACATTTGTGTTTTGACATTTGACATTTCTATATATCCTGTCCCATTGCAAATATCACAGGTGATATCTACCTCAAACGATGGTTCGGTAAACTGGAAATGAAATGGTCTCAAACGAATTTCACGATCTTCCCCAAAAAATTCCTTTGCAAAATAATCAATGGTTCCCTTGAGATGGGTGATATTTATTTTCTTATCTATACAAAGTCCTTCAAACTGATGAAACATAGGCACATGTGATGCATCCCAGTTTGGCCGATATGTCTTTGCGATATTTATCATTCTAATTGGAGGCTCTCCGAGTCGCATCATTTCACGAGGTTGACCAGAAGATGTGTGTGGAGTCATGACCATCTTGCCAAATTTTTCGTGTGCTGGATTGTCAATAAAAAATGTTTCAAAGTCATCTCGAGCTGGGTGGTCAGATGGCATATTGAGTGCATCAAACGAAAACCATTCCCATTCGATCTCAGGATATGACATGCGAATAAAACCAATTTTCTCAAATATTTTGCTGATTTCTTCGATTGCGTAGCTTACGAGATGGAGACTTCCTGCTTCGTAGTTTTTTCCTGGAATAGTGACGTCAATGTCTTCGTCGGTAGTGTTTTGGGATAAAATCTTCTTTTTTGCCTCTTCCAAAAGAGATATGATTTGATTTTTGAGTGTATTTACTTCTTGCCCCAAGATCTTTCTCTTTTCAGGATCAAGACCCTTCATATCTTTTAGACGCGCGTTCAAGACCCCATTTTTTCCTACATATTTTGACTCAAGTGCGAGTAGTTGCTCAAACGAAGAAGTATGTGAAAGCTCAGCTTGAAATGTTTGTAGTTCTTTATTCTCAGTCATTATGAAAGAGTATATTATTTTTTTATCTCTTGTGCCAGCGTGTCGAATACCTTTGGAAAGTCCAAGGCCAAATGAGCGAGCACTTTTCGGTCAATCTCAAATTTTCTTTCTCTGAGTTTGTGAACAAAAATACTATACTTCATGCCATTTTCTTTGAGGGCTGCACTGATGCGCGTGATCCAAAGACTTCTCATATCTCGTTTTCGATGTTTTCTTCCTGCAAACGCATATTCACCCGCATGAAGTACTGCTTCTTGTGCCTTTTTAAACTGTGTGCTTCGGGACATCCAATATCCTTTTGCAAGTTTCAAAACTTTCTTATGTTTATTTCTTCCTGCCGGTCCTCCTTTTACGCGTACCATATTAAGCCTTTCCGAGTAATTTTTTAATCTTCGTCTTCATTCTACCTTCGACTGGTTTATCATTCTTGAGTGCTCGAAGTTTACGCTTTGATTTATTTGCTTTGAGATGTCGAATTTTTTGAGATCGATGCACGACTTTTCCAGTACCTGTGATCTTAAATCTCTTTGATGCGCCTTTGTGTGTTTTCTGTTTTGTTTTTATCATGTTACTGTGTAATCATTTGGATCCTTCTCCCGACAAGTCGGGATCAGGATGACATTAATGTCATTTTTTTCTTGAAACAACTGCCCGCACAACTCTTCCTTCTACTCGTGGTTCTTTTGATACGTTTACTTCATCAAGTTTCGATATGAAATCGTTTAAAAAAACGATTGCCATAGGTTTCTTGATAATTTCTCTTCCCCGTAGGGTCAAATTCAGTCGTACCTGATGTCCATCTTTGAGGAACTCCTTTGTTTTTTTGATAAATCGCTCTTTGTCATGATCGCTTACGAAAAGTGAAAGTTTAATATCCTTCACATCGCTTTTCTTTGCACCTTTTTTTGCTTCTTTGAGTTTCTTTTCTTCCTGATAAAGAAACTTTTTGAAATCAGTTATTTTTGCAACTGGTGGTTTTGCATTTTGTGCTATCAGCACAAGATCAAGACCTTGTGCTCGCGCCTTTTCCAGTGCTTCGTCTTTGGACATTACTCCAAGGAGTTCACCTTTTGTATCAATGACGCGCAACTCCGTTGCCTGAATTCTAAAATTCAAATGGTAGTATTTTCCTGTACCTTTTGAACTGTTGTTAAAAAATCGTCTATTCGGTTGCTTATTATACAAATTGAACAAAAACTAAACTTATCAATGTGCCGCGCAAACAAATTACTTCATTGCCGAAGTAAGTCTGTCTTAAACAGGGCGATGTAATTATAATAGCTACTGTTACTATTTGCAAGATTGAATAAAAATCGTAACAGTTCACAGTCTTTGACAAAACTATATCATAGTATGTCATTGCGCCTGCCCGCCTCTGGAGGGAGGAGTGACAGCGACGAAGCAATCTCTAAATAATTAGATTGCCGCGCTCCATTTCATTCCGCTCGGGAATGACATCTGTGTCAAGACTTGTGAACTGTTACTAAAAATCCGACTTTCCATCAACACAAACGTAAGAGCTCACGCGCTCTTTGATACTGTTTGTCATCCTCGCCCCCGATCGGAGTCGAGGGCAGGCTCCCGCGGGGATCCAGGATATAATAAATGCATGGAAAAGTATTATTATGTGTATATTCTTGCTAGTCAGAAAAATGGAACATTATATATTGGTATGACATCGAATCTTGTTCGAAGAACTTGGCAACATAAAGAAAAAGTTGTGAGTGGATTTACTGCAGATTATTATGTATCACTCCTCGTTTATTTTGAAGAGTATGCAGAAGTAGAAGATGCAATTAGAAGAGAAAAACAATTAAAAAAATCGAATCGTGCTTGGAAACTAGAGTTGATAGAAAAAAATAATCCAAAGTGGGACGACCTATACGAAGTGATAAAGTAACTGGATCCCCGATCAGGTCGGGGATGACAGCAACTGATATTTGATATATTTTGGTATAGTTTTGTCAAAGACCCTGAACTCTGACACACAAACTCTCCTCAATGCATTTCACAATACCATCGTACGTATTTGACATAGACATATATTTGTACTTCAGATGTGGCGACAGTATCACTGGCATATCGTCTGATCGAATTCCACATCTTACATATATCTCTTCAGCAAACTTTGCGGGTGATGCTGTTGCGATGATGATATCCACTACATCTTTTGATTTCGTCTTCTGGCTCGCGCACCATGCTACTGCTGTGTGCGGATCAAGGAGATAATTGTGCTTTGTATATACCTTCTGGATAGTCTTGACAGTTTCCTCATCATTGGTAGACGACGCACTCACCGCAGTCTTCAATGCTTGACGATCATTATTGTACAGATGGAGAATTCGTTCGAAGTTGCTGGGGTTACCAATATCCATTGCAGATGACATTGTCTGTATCGATTTTTTTGGTTGATACTCCCCTGTTTCCAAATACTGTATCACTGGGTCATTTGCGTTGCAGGCAATGTGAAAACTGTCAATAGGGATTCCGATCCGCTTTGCATACAGCCCTGCAGTGATATTCCCCATATTTCCCGATGGGACTACAAAACGTATACGTTCATTGTTCAAAAGAGACCAAATATATGCGTAGTACACCATCTGAGGGAGTAATCGTCCTATATTTATCGAGTTTGCAGATGTCAAATTTAGACGACTGAGCCTCTCATCACGAAAAAACTTCTTCACATATGTTTGACATTCATCAAATGTACCATCTACTTCAATAGGGTAAATATTTTCTGCGACATGGGTGAGTTGTTCTCTTTGGACTTTGCTTACGCCATTTTTTGGATACAAAATGACAACTCGAATATTCTTTTTATCTGCAAATCCAGATGCGACCGCTCCTCCAGTATCTCCAGATGTTGCAGTCACAATAGTGATATGTTTGTCTGAATCTTTCAATAAATACGCCATGAGGTTCCCCAAAAATTGCGCTGCCACATCTTTGAATGCAAAAGTTGGTCCATGAAACAGCTCGAGGATATACGTATCTTCAATTTTTTTCAGAGGCATGGGGAAATAAAGGGAACGACATAGTAGTTCACGAAGCCTGTCCCTGTGAACATCATCCTCAAGAAATGGGAGTAAAACCGAAACTCCAATATCAAAAAGTGTTGTACCCTTCAAATTTTGCGCGTCAATGCGAGGAAATGAACGTGGCACAATGAGAGAGGAATCTTTTCCAAGGCTCTGAAAAAGCGCATCTCTGAAAGAAATTGATACTGATGGATTTGATGTAGTTTTGTATTTCATGCAAAAGAAACCTGATGGATAAAGTCGCGTGCTTGCATCGTCTGAGACTTGTGTTCTTCGTACCGAAAAATCACATCTGCCAGAGCTTCATATCGTTTTGATCGGTATGCAAGAAGATTCGGATAACTCTGTTTCAGAGCATAAAACGGATCTTCATTATTTTGAATTGAAAAAAGATCTCCCCAGATCACCGGTTTTGGGTTTCGAATAAACGTAGATATCATAATTTTTTGGTACTTTTCAGACACTTCCAAATAAACGACTTCACCGAGTTTTTTCAATCGAGCCAATATGGAATTTGAGAGATAAATCACACTTCCTGTAGTATCTATTACGAAATTTGCGTCAGGATCGGATTGACGACGTTCGATAGTATCGAGTATTTCTTTCATGGCAGATTCTTCTGCCTGGAGATACTTTTGACTTGTTTCTTTGTAGCGTGCGTCATAGGGATATCCCATCCACTTTGCGACATCAGAAAGGCCAGAGTATCCTTTTGAGCCCAGCTCAGAATACAGAATTTTTTCAACCAAATCGTCACATGAAAAGCGCGCATATCCCTCCTTTTCAATACGTTTGGCCCAATGTGTTTTTCCCGCACTCGACATGCCGATAAGTGAAATGATCATAGAATAGTTTAGAAGTTCGTAAATCGTATATTAGGCTACATCTTTTGCGTGTATTTTATGAAGAGTACTTGTAATGAATTCTTCAATTTTCATATCGCTTGTTCCTCCATCACGAGTTCTTACATTTATCGTCTTATTTTCTATTTCCTGATCTCCCACGATTATCATGTAAAATACTTTTTCCTGTTGAGCATTTCTGATCTTTTTTTGCATCGATTCAGCTCGTTCATCCACTTCGACTCGGATTGCCTCTTTGGATAGCTTTGCCGATAATTCCTGTACATATGCATTGTGACGCTCTGCGATAGGGATAATCTTCACCTGCACCGGAGTCAGCCACAATGGAAATGCTCCAGCATAGTGCTCGATCAAGAATGCAATAAAACGTTCATGTACAGAAAGTGGGGCGCGATGGATCACAAAGACTTCATTATTCTCTTTCCCCTTTTCATCTGTGTAGACAAGATCAAATCTCTTTTTTGCGGCAAAATCAAGCTGAATTGTTGACATCGATTCTTCTCGCCCGATTACCGATTTAAACTGTACATCGACTTTCGGACCATAAAATGCAGCCTCATCGTCCACCTCAATAAACTCTACCTTCATCTCTTGGAGGACTTCGCGAATCATTTGTTGAGAATAATCCCAGTTCTCAGGCTCATCAATATACTTCTCCTTATTCTTTGGATCCCATTTGGAAAGTCTAAACCAGTAGTCCTTGAGTCCAAAAATTTCGAAATATTCCTGAGTCAAACGAATGACAGCTTTAAACTCTTCTTTAATCTGATCTTTTCGGAGATAAATATGTGCATCGTTCATGGCCATGCCTCGTACTCTCAAAAGTCCAGCAAGAGTGCCAGACAATTCATTTCGATAGCATGTCCCGTATTCAGCAAGTCTCAGCGGAAGTTCTCGATAACTATGTTTCGTATGCTTGTAAATCATGTGATGATGAGGACAGTTCATAGCCTTCAGAAAGTAGACGGCATCATCCATTTTCATGCCTGGATACATTGAATCCTTGTAATAAGGAAGATGTCCAGAGCGCAAATACAAATCCTCTTTTGCAATATGTGGTGTCGCAACTCGTACATAACCATAACCTTTCTCTTTTTCTTTGACTAGTTTTTCGATCTCATCTCGGACAATGGTACCATTGGGAAGCCACATCACGAGTCCTTTTCCAACAGCTTCATCGATAAAAAACAGTTTGAGTTCTTGACCCAATTTCCGATGATCTCTTTTTTTTGCTTCCTCTTGTTGGTGTAAAAAAAGATCTAGTTCTTCCTTCGATTCAAATGCAGTGCCGTATATTCGTGTAAGCATTTTGTTCTTTTCATCTCCGCGCCAGTATGCACCAGCGACCGAAAGAAGCTTAAATGCTTTTATTTCACCAGTGGAAGCAACATGTGGGCCAGCACACAGATCAACCATAGATCCAGGTTCATCTGGTTTTCCTGTCCAGTAAATCGTTATTTTTTCTCCTCGAGATGATGCTTCTTCGGTCCATTCAAGTTTGTATGGGTTATCTTTAAACAATTTCTTCGCTTCTTCGATAGAAATTTCATCTTTGATAATAGGAAGATTTCTACTTATGATCTTTCTCATATGCTTCTCAATTTTTGGGAATTCTTTTTCGGTGATGATGACTGGTTCTTGTCCTTCTGGCGTACTGTCAAAGTCAAAATAAAATCCATCCTCAGTTGCGGGACCCATCGCAAGATGTATTTGCGGATACAGTTCCTTGACTGCTTGGTGAAGGACATGCTCTGCGGAATGCCTGAGATTGTGTAAATAATCTTTATTTTTCATAAGGGTATTATAACTAAATTGTAAACTAATGATTGATTGAAATGTCCACATAAGCGGTGCACGCGCCTTGTGGACAAACTTATCTAGCCTAATCTCCTATATAGATGGGATAGCCTGGTTTAGGATCGCCATGTATATGTGGATAGACAGGGTTGTATGGATCAAACAGATCAACTTGAACCTCTATGACTTCAGACTCTACTGCCTCAGCTTTCCAGTTAGCGTTAGCCGGATTCTGTAAAAACTCACACATATACCTCACCTCCTCTCATTTGAAACTAATAAAAAACCCCGCTTTCGCGAGGTTTAGATAGTTGCAAATTTTTTACCACTACATAAACACCGCGAAAACACGTGCGGTTGTAGTAGTCAATAGATTTTTTATTTTGCTATTCATATAGAAAACATCCCTCCTTATTTCAGAGTAGTAGTTTTGAAATTTACAATACGCTGAATCCTCATATTTGTTACAGTATAAACCATAACTTTTCAAAATCAAGTAACAACTGGAAAAACCTGCTCTTCAAGTTTTTCTATTCTTTTTTCATAATCCTTGATTGATATATCATCGTCTTTCAGTTTGTCTAAAACTTGATCTATCTTTTCAGCAAGGTTTTCATTCACTTTGTTAATCTTTTCGTTTGTCTCGCTAATCCTATTACCAAGGTTTTCATTCACAGAATCTATTCGCTTACCAAGGTTTTCATTCACTTTTGCAATGACTTCACTGAGATTGGTGTTAATTTCATCAATTCTGAAATTTGTCACTTCAAACAAAGCAAGTATTTCTTTGACAAGAATGTCATTGTTATCGGTAATTGCCTCTCCTACAGAATCGACAATGAATTTCTTGTCATCTTTTGTCAACATGATCATATTCTAAAACTATTATGAATAAATTACAAGAGAGTAAGGGTTCGTGTTGTTGCGCACACTGTAGTCGCTTTAAATAAGTCCAATAGCCCTTCTTATTTGATCAAGAATAGGTTTTGTTATCGCATTTGCTTTCTGAGCTCCTTGAATTCGGATTTCATGAATTCGCTCTTTGTCTTTTAGAAGTTCAATCTTTTTAGTACGAAAGTCCGCGAAGTATTCGAGGAAAAAGTTCAAGAACGTAGATTTTATCTCTACATCTCCTATCTTTCCTTTTCGATATTTTTCTTTCATCTCCTCTAGTTTGCTTGCTTCATAACTCAAAAGATCAAAGTATGTGAAAGCGAGATTCTTGTCTGGATTTCCCGGATCGGTCGGATGAACACGAGCAGGGTCGGTTTTTATGGACATGATTTGTTTCTTGATTTCTTGTTCGGTTCCAAAAATGGGGATATCATTTCCGAGTGATTTGCTCATTTTTCGGTCTCCGTAGATACCCGGGACACGTGCTACATTTTTTTGAACAGAAAGTTCTGGGATTTTGAGAATATCTCCATATCTATTATTGAAAGTTCGTGCGATTTCACAAGCAATTTCTACATGTTGTGATTGATCTTCTCCAACAGGGATAATGTCTGGCTTGAAAAGTAATATATCTGCCGCCATGAGGACAGGATAAGAAAAAAGCCCCATTCCAATCTGATCCGGATTGGTATCGTCTTGTAATTTGTCTTTGTATCCATGCATACGTTTAAGCTCGGATACGGTCACCATATTATTGAGGATTGTCTGAAGAAAAGGAATTCCGGGAATATCGCTTTCTACAAAAAAGGTAGTTTTTTCAGGATCGACACCAAATGCAAGATATTCTATAAAAATATTCATGGTATTTTTGTAGATTTCTTCAGGATTAAAGACATTGTTTAGAGCGTGTAGATTAGCTACAAAATACATGCATTCTCCGTGAGCCTGAAGATCTACCTGAGGTTTTACCGCACCAAGAAAATTTCCCAAGTGAAGTCCTTTTGAAGAGCTTGGAGTGATACCAGAAAATATTCGTTTCATATCCGTCCAGTATAACAAATATAGGAACAATATTTACCTCGGATGTCACTTTTTTATTTTGGAAGAAATGGGAATGCACTGAAAACTATAGATATTTTTTCAAAACTTCATTTTTTTGATTACCACTCTCTTGTAGTTCCTTATTGAGTTTTATAGTTTGGTTTTCAATTTTTATAATTTGAGATACAATCCTTTTCTGCTCTTCAAAAGAAGGTAGTTTATAAGTTTGACTATAAACATTATTTCTATTAAGTCCAGGTACTCCAGTACCTAATACTAATTTTTCTAAATCAATATCGCACAACATATAGTACAGAAACCTATAATCAGTCTCCTCATCAATTTTTTTAACATAGAAAGTTGTATCAATCGGGTTATTATCTTCCTCAACCCAAGTTACTTTTCCAGCAGACCCCTTGCGGCCAACAATTATTGCTGGACCATTTACGGTAAAGCTATTATGGAAACCGATGGTACCATTAGAACCCATTACAGGATACTCTCCGTTTACTCTGTCTTTTTCAGTTAATGGTGAGCCATATTCTAATGTCAAAATATCACCAATTTTTATATCTAAGGATTTTGATGAAGAAGAAAGACAAGCTTTTATTTCACTCTCTAATATCACAACCTGATTAAATATTTCTTTTTCTCTTTGTTCAAGTGCTTCTATCTCACTAACAATTTTTTCTTGAATGTCTTTTGGGGGTAGCGGAATTTCGATTTTCTTATATCCTGTCATGTCAATATTTAAGAGTCTCACACCATTCTGTAATGGTATAGTTCCACCCTTATTATAAAAATTATTTAAGATAATCCAAATGTAAAAGGGGTTTACCATATCTACATCATTCACTCTCAATCTAGTACAAAAGTTAGAATAAGAATATATTTCATCATCTTTTTTATCAAAAATTACTACTCTACCAATTGCTTGAGTATCGCTGCCTCCTGATTTTTCAAGTATGATATCTCCAAATTGGAGTTTTCTATCAGGTAGTTGATTAGCATCTACTTCAATTTCTGCAACATCGTCATATGATAATTTTCCATTGTTTAGCTTAAAATTGGTATTTCTTAAAACCTTTACAGTTCGTAATTCATTTTTTTCTCCCTTCCATAAACCACTCTGAAAAGTTACTAAACTCTCAAGAATTTTATTCTCAAATTTAGATTCAAATTTCACGCTCTTTGAGGCATTAAGATTTATGCTTTTTTCAAAATTAACACGATCAAAAGTCATCGTTTCAATAAGGCTTATCTCAAAAACATTTTTTTCAAGAGATTTGTGTATTTTTTGATCCATACTCCCTAGAAATGCTTTATATATATAGGAATTTGCTTTCGTTTCGTCCTCTTGATTTTCTGGATCATACATTTTTGTACATTCATCAATAGATTTCCCTCTTAGGATTGGATGGATACCTTCATAACCTCTGCGATTGCTAAACTCATATCCAAGAAACTTTTTCTCTTCTTTCTTCTGTCCTGATTTTGTTAGAATCACTTTTTGAGTATAGGCAAGAATAAAATACAGAAGTTTTTCCTTCTCCTTTTCAATAATTACTTTTTGTAAGTCAATCTGATCCTTTACTTTTAACTTCTTTTCATATTCTCTATATATTTCATGATTTTTAATATTTTTACTGATTGTATTTTTACAAAGTCCAATATAATCTTCAAATTTTATCCCACCCCACACATATTTCACATACTTAGAAAAAACATTTTCAATGCCATTTACAGTCACATCATTGGTATTTTGGAAAAACTTCTCTACCGAAGATTTTATATTTTCCCATTCATAATTATTTCTTTTTCTCAAAAACAAAATTACAGTATTTGTTCCTGTCGCCATAAAAGTCCCTGAGCCAAGTTCGGTAATACCAATAATTTCAAAATACTTGAAAAGAATTTCTCTTGTCTTTGTATATATTCCTGTATTACTCAAAATACTAGACGGGAAAATAATTCCAGCTAAGCCTCCATCTTTGAGAAGTTGCTTTGTCCTTTCAATAAAAAGACATTCAATCTCAGAGCTTTGGTCAGTCAAGCGATCAAAAAGGTCAAAAGATTTCTTTGCATTTTCTTCGTCCAAATTTCCTCTAAATGCAGAAACCGAATAAGGAGGATTTGATATGACTAAATCAAATTGTTTATTATCCTGCGGAAAATCATGATCAGTTTCTTTTAATTTTCCACGATACTCGGAAGTTTTATCGAAAGTGCCAAGTCCATCGCCATGAATTACTTTTGCGAGACCGTCTCCATGCAAATAACAACCGACTTTTGCGGTTTTCACGAGACGATAATCTTTTTCTATTCCATATACATAATCAAATGCCCAGTCGAACTGATTTGTCTTCCACCCACTAATTTTCTTTGCCGATTGTGGATTAAGTTTATTTTCATCAATTGAAGCTAATATTTTTTGTATGCTTTCCATTGACTCAATGAGAAAGTGTCCACTTCCAGCTGCATAATCAATTGTAAATGGGATAAGATCATTTGGATTTCCTTTTGAGATTTTTTCTTGAATAATTTCTCTAATGGGTAAACTATTGATAATATATTTCGCTACTGGAACAGGAGTAAAAAATTGTCCTGATTCTTGCTTCAAGCCAGTAGTAAGAAGGAGCTCAAAAAAGTCACCTAGATATTGATGTTTCTTGTTATAACGAATTTGATACTCTTGTAAGAGTTCTACCACCTGTTTCACTACTTTGGCGTTTTCGTCAAAAGAGTGGTCGTCGAAAACTTCCTTGAAAGCAAATTCGTTATTCTTTTTAAGTCGTATTTCTGTAAGTATCTTTAAAAATTCTGATTTATATTTTTCATCTACTGCTCCAAATTTCTTTTTAAACTCTTCGTCTCCCATATCAACCACGTCTTTTTCTAAAAGTTCATGCATTCCCCTTTTATAAAGATCCGTAAGTCTTTTTTGAAAAGAAATATTATCATCATCGCCTTCCAAATATTGAAAGTGGAGCTGTTCGTTTTTTGCTCTGTCTTCATCAACTATTTTACACAAGAAAAGCGTAAAAATTTTATTAAAAGCATTTGGCTTATCAGAAACTACATTTTGACGAAGAATCTCTAAGAAACGATTAAAGATGAAACTACTATCTTCTTGTTTGATAATCTTCAAATCATTTATAGTAAGTGCCTTATTTTGAAACTCGTAAGCATTTACCCAATCATCAAAAATTCCATTTGATTTTGAAAGTTTGTTCCAGCGGTCATACAGGTCTTTTACATTTCCTGCTTCTCGATAATGTTTCTCCATCTTTACTATTTCACTTTCAAAATTTATCTCCCCTTTATTAAATGCGGAAGCATAAAGCATGAGGTATTGAGTATCTCGATCTTGTTGAAAGTATGTAAAAAGCTGACCCCCATCTTTTTGCATTTTCTTAAGTGCTTTTTGGTATTCATTACCCCATGTTTTACACTCAACCATTAGGTATGCTTTCGTGTCTTTTTTTACAAGAATATCAAGTCTGCCACTTGTTCCATGTCCAGTGGGATAAATTTTTTCTAAAGTTATATCCTCTGGTTTGTATCCTTTTTCAAGAAGTCGATTTACACACTCCAAAACTACCCAACTCTCTTCCTGTGAAAAGTTTTGAGCTGTATGACTATCTGATTTTATTTTAGTTCCAAAATCAAATTTAGTCTTATGATAATCAACTTCAATTATATAATCGCCAAGTGAATGAAATTTTTTGTAAAAAATTTCACTTTCATTTTCTTTCGGAAAAAAACCTAATTTTTTGAGTAATTCTTTATTATTAGGCATATAATTAGTTGCTAATTTTCAGTATATCAGATTCCAATCGAACAAGCAGG
>Ga0210019_1004143_pt1 | contig 12787 bp, 15 predicted proteins | sample CryGeyCG2114_020_2_FD_183969 | JGI IMG/M metagenome (GOLD analysis project Ga0210019, IMG submission 183969) | Groundwater microbial communities from aquifer - Crystal Geyser CG11_big_fil_rev_8/21/14_0.20 (SPAdes) (version 2) | ecosystem: Environmental > Aquatic > Deep subsurface > Groundwater ...
AAGGAAGGCGCACAAATTGACGTTTTTCAGCCCCGCTATATTTTACTTTATCCATATCTTACTATGCCCTAATAATATATAACAAGTTGAATACTTATTATATATGATATTTAATACAACCGTCAAGCCAAAATATGTAATATTATTAAGATTTTTTACGCGCGAAAAGCCGGAAAACTATTGTTTGAGGCCGCATTCTTTATACAGCGAGGAAATTTCTGCCGCGCCCAGCGCGCGCCATTTTCCGGGTTTAAGCGCGCCAAGCTTTAAGCATCCTTCACTCACCCGCCTCAGCCTGATAACCTTATAACCCAAACTCAAAAACATCAAACGTATCTGGCGCTTTCTGCCCTCATGAATACTAACCGTCAAATCGCTATGAGAAACAGACTTAAATAATTCTTTTATGCGGCAGGGAGATGTCTTTTTGTTTTCTATAAATACGCCTTTTTCCAATTTTAACCTGTCTTTATCTTTGAGTTTTTTGGTAATCGTTGCTAAATACTCTTTATGAACGTTAAATTTAGGATGCATCAGGCGGTAGGCAAGGTCTCCGTCGTTGGTAAGCAATAATAACCCTTCCGTATCTTTATCCAGCCTGCCTACCGGATAAAGATGGCGGTATTCTTTCGGTAACAAATCCATTACCGTAACTTCCGCGTAGCGGTCACTGCGCGTCGTGGTTACGCCCACGGGTTTGTTCAGCATCAGATAGCTTTTAGCCTTTAAAGTAATTTTTTTATTATCGAGAAAAATCCTGTCTTTTTCGGCATCTACCGGATAAGACGGTTCGGGCGTAATTTTTCCGTTTACAAAAACCCTGCCGCTTTTGATTATTTCCAAAGCATTTCGGCGGGAGCAGCAGCCGCTATGTGACAAAAAAACCTGTAAGCGCATTTTTATCTTTTATCAACTATTAATGATTTTCAGCATCTTTTTATGCAATAAACCATTGGATGCGACAATGGGCGATTTACCCAGAGGAAATTTTTCGCCATGCCTTGCGGTTACCTTTCCGCCTGCCTCGCTTACAATAAGCGCCCCCGCGGCAAAATCCCAGGGGCTGAGCTCAAATTCCCAATAACCGCCCGCCCTGCCCGATGCCACATAACATGAATCAAGCGCCGCGGAACCGAGGCGGCGCAGGCCGATGATTCTTTTTAAGAAAAATTGTTTTATTTTTTCAAGGTTTTCAAACATTTCCCTGCCGCGGTCATAATAGAACCCGGTTATCAAAAGCGCCTCCTGAAGATTGCTTATTTTTTTTACGCTTATTTTTCTTCCGTTTAAATATGCGCCCTTGCCTTTTTGAGCGTAGAATAATTCATCGCGCGTCACGTCATAAACCGCGCCCGCGATAAGCTGATCTTTCTTTGCCAGGGCAACCGAGGCGGAGAATATGGGCAGGCCGGAGGCAAAATTATTCGTACCGTCCAAAGGATCTATTATCCAGGTATATTCCGATTCTCTGGGCGCGTACTTATTCTCTTCGCAGAGAAAATTGTGGCCTTTAAAATTATTCTTTATAACCGAGACGATTTTTTTCTCGGCTTCGATGTCGGCGACGGTCACCAGGTCAAAAGAAGTGGATTTTTTCCTGATCTTAAATTTGGTATTAAAATATTTTTTATGCACCGCGCCCGCCTGGCGGGCCGCGGAAATTGCCGTGCGCAAAAAATCTTTGCTCATATTTATCCTTCCACGTATTGCGAAATATTAAACTCACTGCCGTCAAGGCGCTTGAACTGGTGGCCTTCGGCATCACAGGGGTTACAGGAGCCGTAATCACGGCAGAGAAAATATTCGCTTGATTTTGTGTTTATATAATCGTCGGTGAATAAATTGCCGAATTTATCTTCGCTTTTCGTATAAAGCTTATAATGGCAGTTATAGACATCGCCGTTGGGAGCGAATAAGACGTTGTTCATCTTGCAGTAAACAGGCGCGTGCCTGCCCTGCCCGAAGCCTTCCCGGTAGGCCGGGTAATTGCGTATGCCGTCTGACTGCTCCAGGTTTTTATCATAATTTGCCTGCGCCACCGGATAAAGCTTACCGTGGGCATATCCGTAGAAACGCTGAAATTTAACCTCGCATCCTGCCTTCAGTAAAACTTCGCGGTAACGCGATGCTTGATCTTTATGCTCAGGATGCATCACGATAAAAAGAGTATCCACCGTGATACCCGCTTTTTTTGTTTTAAGGACATTCTCCATGAATTTATCAATGCTCATGCCTTCCAGGAAATGATACGAACCGTTAAGCCTCAGGCCTTTCTTTCGTTTGATTTCATCAAGCCTGCCGCGCTTTCCCTCAAAAAATAAAGAGGCAAAATTAGAAGTTACGGTAATACGCCAGTCATTATCAAGATTATTGATTATATAGGCAAAATCCGGGTGCAAGGTCGGCTCGCCGCCGATTATGGCGATTTTTTTCTTTTTCGTGCTGAAGAGGTTTTTCTTTTTGCGCCTTGATGCTACGGCGTTAAGCGCGGCCACCCATTGCTTTCCCGAAACAAACGGGTACTGCCCGGCCGCCTGATGCGGCAGGGTTATTTTCTGCACGCAATAGGCACACCTGAAATTACAAGCAAGCGTGATAAACACCCCGAAATAAGAATTAAATGGGGCTTCAATTATTTTATTCATAACATTTATTATATCGCAATTTCCGCCCCAGGCAATACATATCGGGCAAAAAAAATTCAGCCCCCATTTTTTAAAAAGAGGCTGAATTAAAAAGGCATTTTTTCGCCAAAGCCGGCTTATGCCGTAAGTTCTAAACCCGGCAGCTTAATCTTTGGTGGCCTGATAAAGCCCATAAGCTGCTGCCGCGCTTAGCGCGGTGCTAAGCAGCGCGCAACCGGATGTAAAAAACATAAATGAAGCGGCCAGCATAACTAAAATAGTTTTTTTTAGCATTTTATTCAAATATATTTCCTGAAGCAGTTACTTTTACATTAACCGCGGAAAGGCCCTTGGGAGATTTCTGGACTTCGAATTCTACGAGTTGTCCGTCAGTTAAGGCATCGAAGTTGGTGCCCGCGAGGCTATTCCTGTGAAAGAATAACTCTCTGCCGTCGGTGTCAACTATGAAACCAAAACCTCTATCGCGTACTACTTTTTTTATTTTACCTGAATGCATTATCGCTCCTTAATAAAAAGAGCCCGTATGGATAACGGGCTCTTTTCTTAATGCTATAACTTTACTACGTTTACAGCCTGATCGCCTTTGGGGCCTTTTTCGATATCGAATTCGACCTTCTGGCCTTCATCAAGCGATTTGTAACCATCGCCTTGAATCGCGCTGTGATGTACAAACACGTCTTTATCGCCTTCAATAGCGATAAAACCGTAACCTTTCTGATTGCTGAACCACTTTACTGTTCCTGTTGCCATTATTTACTACCTCCTTTCCTCTAAAATGTAGTAAATAACGACAGGAATAAAAAAACCCGCAAAGCATAATTCTACCTTGCGGTTCAAACTACTACTCGTTCTTATTTACTACTTTAACTAAATTAATTATACCTAAATTATTATTTTTGTCAAGTAAAATTTTATTTACAGCCGCAAAAGTTCAGACAACTTCTCCTTCAATCTGTTTTTAGCCAGAAAACCTTTGGCTATGCGGAATGCCCGCCTGGAAAGCCTGCTCCTTAACCGCCTGTTCTTGATTAAGTGCTCAAATCCGGGAATAAAATTATCAGCGCCTACATCAAAAAACATGGCCGCGTCTTTAAACTTATCCAAAACAGGAAGCCGGTTAAGCAGAAGCGCGTTATTACAGAGAGCGCTTTCATGCGTACTCAATGAAAATGACTCGCTCAATGAGCTATGGATATAAATATGGCTTAAATAATGAAACTGAAACAACTTATCCTTATCCATATGCCTTATGTAAAAAAGCTGCTGGGGAAACTGGTTCTTTAGGCGCATCAATTTCTTATAGAGGTCATTTTGCAGCGTTTTTCCTATCATAAAAAATTTAAGCTTAGCGTGCCTCTTCAATATTCCGGGCAGATACTTGATAATGACATCCGCCCCCTTTATGTTTTCCAGGCGGCCAACATACAAAGCAACTGTATCGTTCTTTCTTATATTATATTCCGCTCGTATTTCCTTTATTTGTTTCGGTTTTTTCGAAAATGTTTCAATGGTATTTTCTATCAGTACGACTTTATTTAAAAACGACGGGAAATAACGGCTGAAATTATCGTATTCATAGCGCGAAGGGCAGATTATTTTATCGGCGATATATATCATCTTTTCCTGGTTATGCAGAAAATGATTAAGCGTCTTAAAGCCGGAATCTTTCTCCCTGCGCAATATACTGTGAAAATGGTATATTATTTTCGGCTTTCGGCCTTTGCGGTTTTTTATCTTCCTCAGCTCGCCGGTCCAGTTTATAAAATGCTGAATGATATAATTAAACCGGCAAAGGCCGTAATCTTTCTGAAAATTCCAGAAATGCTTGTAATTAACAAGCGTATCGTCCGGCAGGAGCAGCTTTACGGGGTATTTCTTCTGAAATGAGGCGGTTATAAGCACATACGGTTCATAGCCGAGTTTTAGCAGGGCGTTACGGCACTGCTTGACTATCTGCCCCACCCCACCGCAATAGGTTCTGCTTACGGGGTATTCAAAACTAATGAGTAAAATTTTTTTCATATAATGAGTACATCCGCCATAGGCGAATAAGCGCGAATTATCTCCTCGCTTAAGCAAGGGGTAAATTCTCTCCGAGAATTTTTCAATGTTTATGAAGCGGAACAAAAATAAGTTTTTAAAAACCGGGCAAAAATACGCCTGTCTTAAGCGCAAAATAGCGAAAGCAGAAAAACAGATAATACGGAATTATCCGCTTTTTCTCTTTAAATGCTGACTATTCGGGAGCTGACCAGAAATTGAATTCCCAGAAACACCCTGAAAGGATACAAGCAATAACGTTGAACCAACTGTAGAATTTGTACCGCTAACTAATATTATAAAGTAAAATATAAAAAAGGCAAGCTATTTTCTGAAAAATTTCAGGATATTGAACAGAAAACAGCTTTTGCGGGTTTTATTGAGCTTGCGCAGAAAATCCTCCTGCGCGGCATTGATATGCGCTGAAGGCCGCCTCTCTCTTACAATGGCAAGCGCCCTATCCGCGGATATACCGCGCTTGCGCATATAATAGGCGGCTAAAAAGGTGCTGGTCCGGCCGTGGCCGTTTTTGCAGTGGACATAGGCCTTGATGCCGTGCTCCACTAAATTATCCAGGGATTTTAAGGCAACATCCAAAAGCTCATAAGGCGGGGCCATATCCTCTTCCCAGGGAAACCAGAAGAAATATTTAACGCCCTGGGGATTATCCAGCCTTTCGGCCTCCAGAGATATATCGGCGCTTATGCCCTTGGATAATAACTCTTTCTCAAAATGCGTCTGGCAGCACATATTATTGCCGGCGAACAAAAATTCCTCTATTTTATTATAACTCATCGCCGTGTGCGCGTGCTCCATTTTTCTGATTTCTTCGGGGGTAGGCATAATTTTATAATACCACAAAAGGCAAATATTGCAAATTTTTACCGGTTATCGGTTATAAAAAATGGGGCGTCTCAAAAAAGGACACACAACTCAAGTTGAGCATCCCAAAGTGACACGCCCCTAAAAACCAAAAAACATTGTCGCCGGCTCAAGAGCCGTACTCCGAGGGAGACTTAAGGGATAATCAAAGTCTCCACTCTTCAGGCTTTCAGACTTTTTGTCCTACACTTTTTTCTTTTAATTAATCCTGCCGCTATTCCACCTATGCCGAAAAGCAACATCGTTGACGGTTCGGGAGTTGCGCCGGAATATTCTGCGATACCTGAATAATTGTTCCAGCTTTCATGAGAGAAATTCGGAAAGTCATTCCACGCACCGTTTGGGCCCCAATTCATTGCAACGTAATGTTCGCTACCTTGAGAATTACTAGGTTCACCGGCTGGCCAGTTAGTATATGTTACGGGCTCCCCGCTTGACCAAACAAAAGTGCCTTCAGTTGCGATATCGTTAAATCCTATCCAATATCGGGGGGTGCTGCCAAAATTCTGGAGTAACCATGTTTGTTCATCCTGGTCATTTATAGTTACAAGATGCCCACCCAAAACCTGCGAAGCAGTCTCTGATTCTGTCCAATTTCCACTAACAACATCGTACCAGTGATCAGTGGCGGAATTATAAATTGGTAATGCAAATGATTGTTGAGAGTTTAATAATAGCGCGCATACGAAAACAATTATAGATAATATAGGCATTTTTTTCAAAACTTCCCCCTTTTGTTCCTTATCGTTATAGTTATATTAGTATTTAAGATGGTAATATTAATATATAAGCAATTTCTATGCCAACGGGCGATTTCATTACTTAATAATGTAATTTATATATGATTTGCGTAGTTATATATATGACAAACTATGACATCTATATTAAATATGTCTATTAGAATAAACATATGTTAATTTTAATCTACACACGCGTAAGCCTTATAACTCAACCTGAATACGTGATTAAAGCCGGGCTCAGGCTTGCGTTATATTATCATGAAAATTAAATATTGGAAATCCTGACTACGCTTAGGCTAAAAAAAACAGCCCTGATTACGCATCAGGGCCGCTTAAGATCAAAAATATGTTTAGTGATTTACCTCTGCCAGAATCTGGGCTTATCACCATCTCTGCGATGTTTCTGCTCCATCCTTTTCTCTATCTTCTGGCGCATCTTTGCCTGTAATTTCTCAAACTGCTCCGGAGTAAGCGTGGACTTCATGGAAATTATCTTATTTACCCTGTTTCTTAGCTTTTCTCCCGTAAGCCGTTCGATATCGCTTATTATCGTATACACCTTGGCTGTATCAAGTTCCGCCTTCTCAAGCTCATTCTTGAGCTCATCCCTCTTTGCGCGCAGTTTTTCAGTCAGCTCGATGTTCTTCGCCTTAAATTCTTCGCGGTCAGCCTTCAGCTTGGCTTCCTGCTCAGGCGTCAGGCCCAGCTCTTCTTTAAGCTGTTCTAATTTCTCTCCTTTATCGCCGTATCCTCCACCGGACGCTCCTTCATCGTATCCTCTCCCGGGCCTTCGCTCGTTATAGGGAGCCGCGTATAATGCTGAGCTTAAGAAGAATACTAACGCTATTGCCAACCACGCCGCTTTTCTAAAATTTGTTTTCATATCACTCACCCCCTTCTAACACTTTAGACAGAATAAAACGTAAAAAAGTTCCCTAAGACAAAAAATACTCCTCAATGCTGGTACCCAGCCCATTAGCATTTATGGCATCGCCATTATTATCAATTATAAATTCGGACTGCTCCGCGATATAACTGTCCAATCCGCCGTTATTTTTAAGCGGCGAGCTTAAAAGAACAGCGATAACCACTACCGCCGCCAAAACAGGCACAAGATAGGCCGGTTTTAACGCCCTCAAAATAATTAAAATCCTATCAGCTATTGAAATTCCTTCCGTCAAAGGAAATTTTTCCACGCCTGGCGCTATGCCGTCCTTAATATTTTGCCACAGATATTCCGGGGGATGATATTTTTCCACCGCTTTAAAAGGAGCGATGATTTTTTCTCTTAGTTGCGCCTCAAGGCCGGCACACTTCCGGCAGGCGCTAAGATGCTCTTTAATCAAAAGGCGCGTCTTTTCATCCAGCTCATTATCGATGTAATCCGTCTTAAGCAATTCCTCTATTCTTCCGCAGTTCATCGCGCTCACCCCTTTTTGTTCAAATTTATCAGCCGCTCCCTGGCCCTTTTTAATCTTGTGCGCACGGTATTAATTTTAATCTTTAACGCGGCGGCAATCTCTTTGTAATCCATCCCTTCTATCTCGCGGAGCACAATGCAGGCGCGCTGTTCACTGCTTAGGGCATCCAAGAGCCGCCGGAGCTTATCTTTTTTTGCCTGGCTGTCCAAATTATCTTTCGCTTCTTCCTTTGCAGCCGCCGTTTTTAAAGTTATATCATAATCCGCGCGCCGGTTTAGATGCCTGCCTGATGCTTTTTTATGGTTTAACGCCGTATTTACGGCAATTCTGTAAATCCATGTTTTCAAAGAAGAAAGGAAATTAAAACCGCCCAGGTTATTGTATATTTTTATAAATACATCCTGCGTTACTTCGTCGGCGTCTTCCGCGCTCGCGGTTATATGGCGTGCCACATTATAGACAAAGGCCGATGTTTTGCGGTATATTTCCTCAAAAGCCGCCATATCACCGCCTGCCGCCTTAACGATGGTATCTTTTTCTATATCCTGCATTCTTTCCTCTATTATTTAGACAACTTAAGCGCGGGAAAAGTTCCCGTTTAAAAATAGCCAAAAAAAGTCAAAACCGCGCCAAGAATAAATGCCCCGATGGAATGAATAACCGGCAGATTTTTATTTTTCAGGTATGCCTGCATGAACCTGGCTGCCGAATCCGGGAAAATGATTATCCATGCGCCTTTGATAAATCCTGCCCAGCCGATAAGTGTTACCATCAGCCTCCAGTCAGATACCCATAAATTATGGGTCTGTATGATTACAATTCCAATCACCAGCGCGAGCGCGCCGCCGTAAAAGGTAAAGGTGGAATTACCGGCGAAATCTTCAATTATCCGGCGAAAGACCTTGCGGTTAAACAAAAGGCCCATCCCCATAACTAAGTAAGACAGGCCGAAAATCCTGGCGATAAATACCGAAGTATCCATATGCCCTCCTTTTTGTTTTATTATAGCAAGCCGGTATGACATTTCAACCTAAAACCTATATAAAACCTATACAACAAAAAAGCCCATCAAAAGATGATGGGCTTTTTATGAAAGCTCCCCGCACTGGCTCATGGAGACCGTCTTCAAGGTGACCTTCCAGCTACCCTCAAGACTGCCTAAGCCCCCGAAGCCTCGTCCAACCTACCAGAACCCTATCTTTAGGGCCAAGGAATACGCCCGGATGATCGAAACCGGCCAAGCCAAGAACGAAAGCGACCTTGCCCGAAAGATTGGCGTTTCCCGAGTCCGGGTGTGCCAGTATGTCCGGCTATTGAGCCTTGACGCCTCGATTGTTAAGGCGCTTGAGCAGTTAGGCGATCCACTGGCAGAGCGGGTAATCACCGAACGCCGTTTGAGACCTTATTTGCGGAAAACTACCAAAGAACAAAAAGAAATCCTCAAACTGCTTGACCATTTCGCAACGTAAGATGCTTAGCTTTGAGTGCCTTGTTTAATGTGGTAATCTACGTTATGTTTTTTGCAGAATTTAATCACTGATAGAGTGAGGCTATTATAAAATTCCTTCGTATATTTAAATTCAGATGACTTCACGCTATAATTTAGCCTCCCGAATATTATTTTATCTACAAACGATACAGCCTCTAATATCTCCAGTAAATCTTGCTTTATCAGGTTCGGAGTAGGATAGGGCTCCATGCTCACCCATGTCTTAAAACCCTTTTCATGCAAATATTCAAGCGATCGGATTCTATTCTGAAAAGGAGCCGAGTTAGGCTCAAAATCCTTCCTAAATTCATCGTCTAATGAAACCAGCGTAATGCCATATTCATTATTCGTGCTAAAACCATTTCTCTTGCCGAGCTCTTTAGGAAATATGCCTTTTGTCAAAATAGTGCAACGAATCTTATTCAGATTAAGTTTATCAATTATCTTCAAGCTCAAATCGCAAACTTGCTCTTGGTTATACATAAAGGGATCAGTTGAAAAACAAAGATGAACATACTTGATCTTGCTTTTATATTTCGGAATTTCTTTGTCTAAAAGCTCAAGAGCATTTGAAACTATTTTCGGCTTGCACCAATCATCGTAGTTTTTTACAATTCCGCATCGCTTCTTTAACATGTAGGCATAGCAAGGATATTTGCATCCATGCGAACATCCCTCAACATGATTCAAGCAAAAATCGGCGTATTCTACACCACTCTGGTAAAGCAATGTTTTTCTCTCGATATATTGTATGCTCATATTATATTAAACCGATCGCTTTCATTAAACGACCTGCTTCTTGGCCTTGGGTTTATTCTGCTTAATTTTTTATCTTTTTCAAGAGCAATCAAAGCATTTTTAAAATCTTGAATTTTTAATAAATGTTTTCCAGCCAACATCTTTTCAAGAACATCATCAAGTGATACATTTTTGCATCCGGAAAAATCATTATACACTGCACTGGAAATATCTTGATTAAAAAACAGGGTGTTTCTATCTGGCTCGCCCTCGACAAGGTGATCCTTCATCTTCTCAAGGCCCCTACGATTACGAGTGGCAAAAATCAAGTAGTAAATGTGCGCCTTTTTAGAATTTTTTAGATTCTTCACCGCATAATACTTAAAACCAAGGGCTTTGAGTCCTTGCAAATAAATATCGAGATATTTATCTCTCGCCATAGCAGAAGAAATCGTTCCTTTCTTTCGCTCGCCATATATTGGCTTCCATGCTTCCGAGCCGAATATCTTATTTAATTTAAGTTCCGTCTCAGCATCTACATTTTTTCCATCTTCAAGAGGCATATATCTATTGATTGCCATCCCGAAAGGGAAATTGATAAACAATTCTGCTTTATTCTTTTGTGCAATCTTTACAATAGTATCCCAATACAGATCCCCTGCTTGAGGGTCTAACAAAGCAATAAAAGGAGCATTGCTTTCGATCTCTTGAAGCACATCGTTAATTTTTACATTACAATCACCCTGAAATATTTTTATCGATAGATTCGGATATTCTGTTTTTAGGCACTCTAACTCTTGAGCTTTTTCTTGGTCAAGTTCAATAAAGAAATATTTGGTAAATGGCGGTTTTATATTCAAAGCAATTGTCGCTGAGCCATTAACTATATTTGGTGCTCCTTTGCTTTTACAATAACCGGTGCCTGCAAACCCATCTATGAAATAGTAAACTTTATACCATTTTGAGTAGGTTATAATGTTTGAGTAAGCACTCAAGTAGCGTTGGATGCACTGCAGTTTTATTTTAGAATGTTTGACTATATCCAAACCGAATATCTTTTTTGTCATCTGATAGTAAATCTCTGGTTAAATGGCATTTTTATCTCTCCCTATTTCAATACCTGAATAAATTCGGCAATGACCTTAAAGTCATCCTCCGAAACGTCTTTCAAAATAATATCCTTAAACTCTTTGTTGTCGGGAGACAAGGTAATCTTTGAATGAATCCAGCGATCCCCCTCAAGAGGCTTTTTCTCGCTGGAATATCGCTTTATCGTGTATCGCTGATGCGTTTCCGGATCTGAAACCTGCCGGGACTCAACAAGAACGATTTTGCCATTCCGTGAACCGCCACGCTCAAGCCGAAATAAACACGGACTGCCGTCTGCAATGGTCGGCTCCATTGAACGACCGACGACCTTGGCGATAAAATAATCTTTGTCATATTTCTTTTTGCTTACCTTTTTCCAGCCGATAACCTTCGGCAACTTCTGTTCTTCACTGAATGCGGTAGCAACCGCCTGCAAAGAAAAGACCGGCAAATAACCGTCGTATTTCTCCGTCTTTTTTATGTCCTCATCAGGAATAAGGTCGCTGAAATATAAATCCGACTTACCAGTGTCCATGTCAACGCTTTGTATAATTCTGTCAAAGGCTTCTTTAAACTCCTGCTTTTTCAAAACCTCATTATAGAATGGCAGGCCGACAAGGCGGTATTTATCAGATTCAAACAGATCAACGATCTTGAAGTGCCCTTCAATCTCCTTGAGAAATTCCTCTTTCCACTGATCCGTCTTTAACAAATGCTGGCCTTTAGGCTCAACGAATAACTGGAAGGACAACGCTTTTTTTGTGTCTTTCTCGGTAAGGAATAATACAAAGTCAGGCTCAACAGCCTTTCCATCAGAGAACCGATATATTTTAAATACACGCTCATTCCGCAAAAGGTAAATATCCGTGTATTTCTTTTTAAGCTCATCCATTGCGTGCCGGACAAACTGGACAAAATACTTTTCCTCGGACGTCCCGTAATTCTCATCATACATATACCAGTCGTGATCTTTAAGATGCAACCGCAAATCATCTCTGGTCGTTTGACTCATGGCGATACCATATTCCTTGTCATCGCCACCAATTAAAACCTCACCTATCCTCGACGGCTCAACAATCTTGCAAATGCTATGCCCCTTAAATTCTTTTGTCCCGATATATTCTGTTGTGCTTGCCTCAATCTTGCCCGCCAGCTCCTTAAAGGCATCCAAAGCAACTTCATACTTGTCATGATTGTCGATATTATTCAGTCTGTCCTTTAATCCATAAATCTCAATGTCAACCTCGCCAAGATAATCATCGGAAGTCAAAAATTCATCTATGGATTTTAAAGAGGGGAAATACTGCTTCAGATTAGAGAATCGATAAAATTCAACCTTATCCAGAGCTTTCCTATTTATGTGTTTTTCAATACGATTAAACTTGAGTGGTAGCTTGTCCAAGTCCTGATCCTGATCACCGTTTACCGTTACACCGTCAAAAACAGCTGTTTCCTTGGTTTTGCCAGTCCTGAGCTTGTGCTTAAAAGTAGTCTCGAAAACAAGGTCGTGCATACGCTTAACCTTCTCCCGTGTGTTTTCTTTCTGTTCGTTGAGGAAAAGGAGACCGTTCTTCCAAAACTTCGTATTTTTAATAATGTCTTTAATCGAGACGGTTATTATTTTACGTTTCTCATCCGGAGGGGTAATCCCGCTTTTAACAAGCTCCGATTTAATCTCGGCGATATAACGGGAATCATTAAGGCTGTGGTAATGAAGCTCCTCTAAAATCCTTAATTCACTGT
>Ga0210019_1004145_pt1 | contig 12778 bp, 15 predicted proteins | sample CryGeyCG2114_020_2_FD_183969 | JGI IMG/M metagenome (GOLD analysis project Ga0210019, IMG submission 183969) | Groundwater microbial communities from aquifer - Crystal Geyser CG11_big_fil_rev_8/21/14_0.20 (SPAdes) (version 2) | ecosystem: Environmental > Aquatic > Deep subsurface > Groundwater ...
TTAGATGAAATGCGCGAACATACGAATAAAATTATCAGCGCTAACGGAGCATCACTATGATTGAACTAAGTATTGGATTTATATTGGCGTCATTTTTTGCAGGATTGCTCACATTCCTTGCGCCCTGCACACTGCCACTGGTACCGGCGTATCTCGGATTTATTAGCGGTGTTGATCAAGAAGCGCTCAAGAATCCGGCGACCGCGAGAGCCGCGCGCCACAAAATTTTCTTGAATGGCCTTGCGTTTATCGCCGGTTTCTCTCTTATTTTTATTGTGTTTGGGGTACTGGCTGGATTTGCAGGAACTGCGCTCGCTCCATATCGCATTTGGCTGGCCCGCATCGGCGGAGTACTCGTTATTCTATTTGGACTTTTTATGCTTGGCTTTTTCAAGCTCCCATTTTTCCAAACTGATAAACGAATCCCGATTCCGAAATGGCTTACGCTTGGCAAACCCTCAAGCTCGCTCTTCATCGGAGGCACATTTGCGCTCGGCTGGACACCGTGCGTCGGTCCTATCCTCGGCTCTATTCTCCTCTTAGCAGGCACAAGTGGCACAGCATTTACCGGAGGAGTGATGCTCACCGTCTTTTCCATTGGACTTGCAATACCGTTTCTTTTGATTGCGCTCGCTTTCTCCAAAGCCACTGCTTACATCGACAGAATTTCCAAGTATCTCAAAGCTGTTTCCGTCGTCGGTGGCATATTCTTAATTCTTCTCGGATTTCTACTCGCGACCGATAACTTTGGCTTAACAATTCAGTATGGGTATGAATTGTTTGATTTTATCAATTATGAAGGACTACTAGATTACCTATAATTCTAAAATCATTATGAAAAATACGAATGCACACAAATTAATATTTGTATATAATAAGGAACTTCTAATAGTTCGAATTAAGAAAAAAGATCCATGAATCGAAATTATAGAAGTAAAAAGGAATTATTAATTGTTAATTAAAAAATAAAAATATGAATTACGATACAAATCACATTAAATCAGGTATTAACGCCGGTCTAATCGCGGGAGTAGTTTTTGGAGCCATGATGGGGATGATGGGGATGTTGCCGATGATCGCTATGCTCTTAAAATCGGAGTCGGCAATTTTTGGTTTTATCCTACACTTAGTGTTTAGTGCTATTATTGGCGGCATTTTTGGCTTAATCTTTGGCCACGCGGCCTTGAATAAAGGATCGGGGGTGCTTCTCGGTCTTCTCTATGGAGTTATTTGGTGGTTTTTAGGTCCCCTTGTCATTATGCCGGTATGGCTTGGAATGGGTCTTCAATTGTCTGCCGCCGGAATGACGATGGCGCTCCCGAGTCTTTGGGGACATTTAGTCTTCGGATTTATTCTAGGTTTGACCTATCCGATGTTCGCGAAAAAGGAAGTCAAGAATCAAGGACAGGCAGTTGGAGAAGTATAAATGGGTCCGACTAAAATTGTTATTGTCGGAGGTGGATTCGGCGGGATATACGCGTTGAAAAGATTTCACGAGCTTTTCCATGCGAATAAAAACATACAGATTACTTTGGTGAATGAGAAAAATTATTTTCTATTTACGCCGTTACTGCACGAAGTCGCAACGGGAGGAGTGAATCCCCAAAATACCATCGAGCCGATTAGAAAAATCTTAGGATGTTGTCTCCATACGCTTTGTTTAGGCAAAGCGATAAAAGTCAATTTAGACAATAAAGTTTTAGAGACAACAACTCGCAACATGGCCTATGATTATCTGATCCTTGCCCCCGGGGCAGAAACAAATTTCTACAATATCCCCGGCGCCAGAGATTATTCTTTCCCCTTAAAATCATTGCCTGACGCAATCCGCATTAAAAATCATTGCATTACGTTGATTGAACAAGCTTCTCACATTGATGATCGAAAGAAGAGAAGGAATATCTTGCGGTTTGTGGTTGTGGGAGGCGGAGCCACGGGAGTTGAACTCGCGGCTGAACTGCAAGAATTTCTGAAGGAAACTTTTTCACGGTATTATTCAAAAGAGATTATTGATGATATTTCTATAGTACTCGTGCAAAGAGCTCAAGTCCTCCTGCCTCAATTTTCAAAACCGTTACAAGCGAAAAGTTTTGAAGTTTTAAGGAAAAAAGGGATAGAAATCCGTTTGGGAACTTCCGTAATCCGGGTATCTAAAGATGAAGTCGTGCTTAATCACAATGATGTCCTCGGCACCCAGACAGTTCTATGGGTCATTGGTATACAACCGGCACGGATTTTGTTCACAGGATCCGAGGAACAAAAAGAGAATGAAAGATTGAAAGTGAATCAATATCTCCAACTTGAAAAATATCCCGAGATTTACGCGATTGGTGATTTGGCTTTGGCAGAATCCGCTACCGGCCAGCCCCTTCCAGCGCTTGCCCAAGTAGCCGTGCAAGAGGCTCGCGCCATTGCCGATAACATAAATCGACAAATTAACAAACAAGTTCTAAAACCGTTTGTCTATAAACATTCCGGAACACTTCTTTCGTTGGGCCAATGGATGGCGATTGGAGAAATATCCCGTTTTGTTCTCTGGGGTCATCTGACTTGGTGGATATGGCGGACAATCTATTTATCCAAACTTATTTCTCGGCAAAAAAAGGTAAAAGTGGCGATTGATTGGACCATCAATATATTTTCTGCCCGAGATATTTCTCTGTTGTAAAGGATAAATGTAAAGTGTAAAAAATGAAGACAATTCCTCCAGAAAAGAAACACTATGATCTCGTTATTATTGGTGGCGGGGTGAGTGGCGCCGCACTTTTCTACGCGTTGAGTAAATATTCAACCGTAAAATCAATTGCGATTATTGAAAAATATGAATCTTTCGGTCAAGTAAATTCTAAGTGGAATAATAATAGCCAGACTTTGCACACCGGAGACATTGAGACAAACTATTCACTGGAGAAAGCTTCAATTGTAAAGCCGGCTGCCTTAATGGTTTCAAGATACGCTTCCTCACTTAAAGAAACTAAAGCTAATAAAATAATCTTTCCGGTGTCTAAAATGGTTTTAGCTGTTGGCAAAAAAGAAGTTGTCCAACTTGAAAAACGTTACCAGCTGGACACCGTGCGTCGGTCCTATCCTCGGCTCTATTCTCCTCAAAGCAACCTCATTCCCGAACAATCAATATCCCATGGCCATGGACTAGCTGTTGATGTGGCAGACCCGAGCAAATTATGGATAGCCACCCACTACGGCCTCCTGCTACTCGAAAACGAAAAAGACCTCTACCGAGTTGGGAAATCGAGAGATGACTACATGGGTTTTTCAGTTCACCCGACAGACCCAAGTATCTTTTTTACGAGTGGCCATCCGTCTCGCGGCGGCAACCTCGGCTTCCAAAGGTCGGATGACGGCGGGGCGACATGGAAGAAAATATCAAACGGCGCAAATGGCCCGGTTGACTTCCATGCAATGGCGATAAGTCCGGTAAATCCAAACCTTATCTATGGTTGGTACGCAGGAAACCTAGAGCGAAGTGAAGACCAAGGCGCAACTTGGAAAATCGTAAATCGAGAAATTGCAGCCGTGTATCTTTCCGCCGATTCGGAAAACGAAAGCAAACTTTATGCCGCCACACCTCGCGGTCAAGGCGTGATGGTATCGGAAGACAAGGGAACAACATGGCAGGCGCTATCGCCCGCGTTAGAAGGCGGTGCGGTGTCAGTAGTGGCGGTACATCCTCAAAACGCACAAATTCTTTTGGTATTCAGCCAAAGATTGGGCGGACTTGGAAAAAGTAACGATGGCGGCCAAACATGGACGCGGGTCAATGAAAGTTTTGGCGGCGAGGCTGTGCTTCACATCACATTTAGCAGGATTGACGCAAGCATCGTCTATGCGCTCACTCACGAAAACAAACTATTCAAAAGTAGCGACGCTGGCGATACGTGGGTTCAAATCCGCTAATCAGCTTTATGGAAAATCATATGCAAACTTTATTCAAAAAGATATTTACAACGTTATTTATAGCAAGAAACTTTTCAGGAAGCAAATCTTGAACTGATTATGAAAACAGGAAAACAAATTATCTTTTTATCTCTCATCGCGTTTGTTCTGCATATCGTTTGGGAGAATGCACAAGCGCCCTTGTTTCAAGGGTATGCTTCATTTGCGGCACATTTTCCAATGTGTTTAGTCGGTACTGTGGGCGATGTTGTCATTACTTTGTCTATATATTTTATTGTTGCTTTATTAAAAAATGATAGTAATTGGATTTATATACTCAACAAAAAAGATATTGTTATTCTTGCTGTCATCGGGTTCTTGATAGCCGTAGGGATTGAGTGGCGCGCTTTACTGTTCGGACGATGGGCTTATGCAGATGCGATGCCGATTATTCCGTATCTAAAAGTTGGCCTTACCCCAATTCTCCAAATGACATTCTTATTACCTCTTTCGATGTATCTGACTAAAAAAATAGTTACCTATAAAAACTATGCTAAAAAATAAAGACAAATTAATATTTGTATATAACGCTGATTCTTCAGTATTTTCTCAAGTATCTGATGCGGTAAAGAAAGTTGTAACACCGAGTAAGTATGAATGTAATTTGTGTATGGTAACCTACGGAGCTATTTCGATGAAAGATGAATGGAGAGAGTTTCTGGATACCCTGCCTTTTGAAAAAGAATTCCTGCACAGAGATGAATTTCAAAAACGGTATCCTGAATTAGATAGCATAAAACTGCCGGCGATCTTTATTTTCCAAAATAATATCCTTACATCACTTGTTTCAGCCGATGAAATAAATATACAAAAAAATATCATTGGACTAAAGAATATTATAAATGGTAAAATTAAATCAACATGAATAAAAAAATTATTATTGCGGGTATTGTGTCCAGTATTGCAATGGCCATGATAGAGATGGCGTATGAAGGATTGTTTGGTGTTGGTTTTTGGTCTGCTCCGGTATTTATTTCGGCGACTATTTTACGCGACCTCCAAGTCGTCGCCCTGCCTGTCGTATTCACTTTTGTTCCTGTGGTACTCGGTATGATTGGACACATGATGAATTCCGTTATTCTCTCATCCGTGTTCGTGGGTCTTTTTAGACGTTTCGCTCATTCTCTACTTTCTGGTGTTATTGTTGGGGCGCTGTATGCTCTCATAATATTTTTCGCTATGTGGTTTGTGGTCTTGCCGTTTATTAACCCTTTAATGCTTAATCTTAATCCGATAGTGTTTGCTCTCTCTCACATGATATGGGGGGCCATACTTGGAGCGCTGGTTGCTCGTCGAGAATCTCAATAAAATTATGGATACCAACTACGACATCATAATAATCGGTTCTGGAGCGGCTGGACTTTCCGCGGCTATTTATGCTGGCAGGTATCGCACAAAGGTTCTTGTTGTTGCCAAAGAATTTGGCGGGGAGACCGCGAGCGCGGGCAGTATTGAGAATTATCCCGGCGTTCCTGCAATAGATGGATACGACCTGATGAATCTGATGAAGAAGCAAATGTCAGCGCTCGGAGTAGAGCTAATAAATGCCGAAGTTTCTGCCATAAAGAGACAGGAGCATTGTTTTGAAGTAACGACCCCAAATGCTACCTACGAGACACACGGGGTTATCTTTGCCACTGGAGCAGAAAGACGGCGTTTGGGATTACCAAACGAAAAAGAATTAACAGGGAAGGGTGTGCACTATTGCGTTACCTGCGATGGTCCGGTCTATGGCGGGAAAATAATCGCCATGGTTGGTGGCGGAGACGCTTCAGTCAAAGGAGCAGTGCTCGCCGCCGAATATGTAAATAAATTATTCTTAATTGTTCGTGGCAAAGAAGTTACCGCCGAGCCGATCAATCTTGATAAAATGAAAAAGCTAGGGAGTAAAATAGAGTTGATATTGGAAACGGAAGTCAAGGAAATAATCGGTAAAGGAAAATTGGATAAAATCCGTTTATCGCGAACGATTAATGGTAGAGATGAACTCGTCGTGGACGGATTATTTGTTGAAGTGGGCGCGATACCAAATGTTGAATTGGCAAAATCACTTGGTGTTCTCCTTGATGAACATGGTTATATCAAGGTTGATAACATGATGCAGACAAATGTTGATGGTGTTTTTGCGGCTGGAGATGCCATTAATCACTTCGGCTCATTCAAACAGGACATTACCGCCGCGGCGACGGGCGCGGTGGCCGCGACTTCTGCCTATAACGACCACAAAATTCACGGTGAGCTTTGCCAGTTCCACGCAAGACCGTCGATGCCGACAAAGCAATAACAGTTGAAAAATTAGTAAATTAACGATTCAAAAATATGCAAAAAAAACTTCTTATTGTGCTTCTTGCGGGTGCAAATGGTCATGAGAATATGGCACGCGCGCTTCACGCGCTTCTCTACGCTTTACAGGCAAAAGCAAAGGATATGATAGTAGAACTGATTTTTGACGGCGCTGGCACCGAATGGGCGGCAAAGCTCCCCAAAGATGAGCATCTACAAAAAATTTACCAACAACTGTTTGATGGGGGTGTAATAAAAGGTGTATGCGCTTTTTGTTCTACCGCTTTTCATGTCGAAGAAGAATTGAAGACGATAGGAAGCACATTCCTTGACGAAGATAATGGTCATCCAAACATCGGTGCGCGTATCGCCGACGGATGGGAAGTCCTTATTATTTAACTACAAACACATGCTTATAGATTTTTACGGGAAAGAGTGTCCACACTGCGTTGTAATGATGCCTCTAGTAGAGCGTCTTGAAAAAGAAGCCGGTTTGAAAGTTGAAAAGTACGAGGTGTGGCACAACGAGGAAAATGCAAAAAAGATGGTAGAATACGACAAGGGCCGGTGTGGTGGCGTTCCGTTTTTCATTAATACGGATACCGACGTTATCATCTGCGGCGAGACTTCTTACGAAGAATTAAGAAACTGGGCAGGTATAACATAAGGTCGAACTGCCCAAAAGTAAATTATTAACCAATTAAAGAAACAACAATATGCAAAATATGAAATCAATGATGATGCCAATGCTTGTTCTTTTGATTCTGATTATTTCTGCCCTCTCATTTGCGTGGCAAGGAGTCAGTCTGCAAAATCAAGTGAGAGTAGAAGAGCCAAAATTCCACGCACTCCAACAAGAGTATTTCACTCTTTCTAAAGTAGAGCGTGAGGCGGCAGTAACTGGTTCGGAGCTTAATCAAAAACTTGTCCAAATTCAGAATTATCCATCGGAGTTACTGCGATTGAAGCTGGTTGGAATTGGGGAAATTCTCACAGGTATTTTATCAGCGCTTCTTGCGATTGCCTTTCTTCTCTTTATGATGCCGATTCGTCTGGCAAAATTAATGAAAGAAAACAGACAGCAGTAGAAATCAAATAACAATTAGAAATTAATATAACTCAAAAAAAATATGAACAAAGAATATAAATGTGCGATGTGCAGTTCTGTATCAAAAGATACTCCGGGTACCTGCTGTGGTGCTGAAAGGAAAGAAGTTGCATCTAATGTATGTGTGGCATGTCAGACAGGCAAAGGAGAGCATACTCACGGTGAAGGACATAAAGATGGCGACGGTCATGATCATGATAAAAAAGATACGAGTGGTGTATGTCTCGCCTGCCAAGGAGGGAACGGAGCACATACCTGCGGTGCGTAAGTGCAAATAATTACGAAGTACTACGTCTGCTGGTACTCAGAGACTCCCTCTTATTGATAAAAAATTGAAGAGATAGGAGGGAGAAAACCGAGTATCAGACAAAACCATATCACATGCTAACTATCTTAATTATAGGAATTACCCTTGATGCTATTGGAACTATTATGATTGCCTATACCGTGCTTCGAGTGCATAATCGCGCGCGTGAAGAACGGGCGATTGATTTTCGTGTCATAAATGAGATGAAAAAGGAGAGGGCGAGGACTATTGTTGGCATCGTGTTAATTCTTATCGGATATATTTTTCAGATGTTTGGGTTGCTTGTATAACAATTATATTATAAAAATGAATAATGAAAACATAAAAAATGTCCCATCTATCTTCACTATTTTCGGTGTAACTGGAGATTTGGCTGCCAAAAAAATTATTCCATCTCTTTGGCATTTATTTCAACGTGGTCGCCTGCCCGAACGCCTGTCTGTCATAGGTTTTTCGCGAAGGGAGTTTTCGGATAAAGAATTTAAGGATTTGATTTTGGAAGCGGTAAAAAAACATGCGGATTCCAACATAGAAGATAAAGAAATTAACAGTTTCTTTGAACTTTTCACCTATCAAGCAGGAACATTTGAGGATACAAAAGCTTTTCAATCTCTCTCGGACCGCATTGCAGAGATAGAAAGCGGTTGGAATATGTGCGCCAATAAACTTTTTTATCTTGCTGTACCACCTTCTTCATATGAGCAAATCTTCAAAAATCTCGCTGGAGTTAAATTGAATGTGCCCTGCGGAGGAGATCTGGGGTGGAGTCGTATTTTGATTGAAAAACCGTTTGGGACAAATCTCCGAAGCGCACAAAAATTGGAATCACTCCTCTCCACATACTTCAAAGAGGATCAAATTTATAGGATTGACCATTATTTATTTAAAGAAATTATTCAGGGAATAGAAAACTTTCGTTTCTCAAATAATCTTTTTGAAAATGCGTGGGATAACACTATGATTGAGCGGATTGATATTCGCCTGCTTGAATCTATCGGCGTAGAAGATCGGGGAAGTTTTTATGATTCCATTGGAACACTTCGCGATGTCGGGCAAAACCACATTCTTACCATGTTGGCTGCGATTACGATGGAGTACCCAATAGGTATGAATGTGAGAGAGGTCCGAAAAAACAGAGCGGCTATTTTGGAAACACTTAGGCCGTGGACAGAGGAAACTGTGCGAAAAGAAACTTATAGATTCCAATATCTTGACTATAAAAACATACGGGGAGTAACTCAAAATTCGGAGACAGAAACATACTTCGCTCTAAAAACAGAGCTTCTGCATTCTCGTTGGAGCGGAATTCCCATATATATGGAGGCTGGGAAACGCATGGCGGAATCGCGTAAAGAAATCATTTTGACACTAAAGCACCCAAATGTGTGTCTTCTTTGTGAGCAAGGACCGCACGCTCCAAACAGAATTGTTTTTCGTCTTGAACCAAATGATGAAGTCGTTATCCATTTTTGGACGAAAAAGCCCGGGTTTGAAAAAACCCTAGAAGAACGCGTTTTCTCTTTCTTTTTGTATGAAAAAGAGACAAAAGTTCAGTATGTAGAAGAGTATGCAAAAATTATTAATGCGGCCATGGAAGGTGACCAAACATTATTTATCTCCTCCGATGAAGTGCTTGTATCTTGGAAATTTACCGACCCGGTTATAGAAGGGTGGGAGCAGGGTTTAGTGCCCCTTACCGAATATAAACCCGATAGCACCCCTGCATCTTTCTCGCAAGAATTGCCAAACAATAAAGATGTAGAAATAGACAACGACACTCCAGAGATTGGTATTATTGGTTTAGGGAAAATGGGTGCCAATCTTGCAAGACGCTTAGGTGTGAAAAAATGGAGAGTCGTTGGATTTAACAAGTCACCCGATGCCACAAAAGAGCTTGAGAAAGAAAGTATTATTGGTACATACTCTCTTTCAGAATTTGTGGAAAAACTTTCTGCTCCGAAAACCATATGGCTTATGGTCCCGGCGGGAAAACCGGTGGATGAAATACTTTTTGGTCCATCGACTTCCTTCGATAAAACTCAGGACAAGTCGCTCGGGATAAATAAAAATGGTCTTGCACAATTACTCAAAAGAGGCGACACGATAATTGATGGCGGCAATTCTTTCTATAAGGATTCTGTCCGCCGCGCAAAAAAGTTGGGAGCGAAAGGAATTAATTTCCTCGATGTCGGCGTTTCCGGCGGCCCTATTTCTATTCAGCTTGGAAAGTTTGCCATTATGGTTGGGGGTGGCAGAGAAGTATACGAAAAGAGCAAGCCAATTTTTGACGCGATATCGGATACGCCATCTGGATATATGGGGCGTTCCGGCGCCGGCCATTTTGCGAAAATGGTTCACAACGGCATTGAGTACGGTATGATGCAGTCGCTCGCGGAAGGATTTGCCATACTCAAAAAATCGCCGTTCAAATTTCGCCTAAAAGACGTTGCCAATGTATACAATCAAAACAGTATTATCACGTCGCGCTTGACCCGATGGTTGGAGGAAGGATTCAAGGAGTATGGAGAGGACTTAAAAAAAGCGTCCGGCGCGGTAGCACACACGGGCGAAGGAGAGTGGACCGTAAAAACCGCAAAAGAGCTCGATGTTTCTGCTCCAGTTATAAAAGATTCATATCTCTTTCGTGTCCGCTCAAAAAAGAGTCCGTCATTTACCGGTAAAATTCTTTCTACGCTTCGCACGGTATTTGGCGGGCATAAGATATAATAGTCAAAACTATGAATTATAAAAACATTGATACGCTTAACAAATTTACTTTAGACACTATTCCCGACTTGGATGTGGCGGTCTTGGGTGCGCTGGAGCTTTTTCAAAAAGAGAAAGCACCCGAGCTCAATACTAAAAAATATAAACGTCCGCTGGTGGTCGGGTCTGGCAATGCCGAGGCAACCGGGCGAATTATTTTTGAAGACACAGACGCAGTCTTTGCTTCCGAAAGTAATTTTGAAAGTAAACTAAAACATATACCAGATATTGACGGTGTAATTCTTATTTCAGCGTCCGGGGGGAAACATGCGCCGGCTATAGCAAAATACGCTAAAGATCTTGGTAAGAGTGTCACACTTATTACTAACAATCCAAATTCAGAAGCTAGTAAATTTATTGAGTCTAGTGAGATATTTATATTTCCAAAAAATCGCGAGCCTTATACCTACAACACGTCTACCTATATGGGCATGATTTTAGGGAAAACGAACGAAGACCCAGATAAAATACAAAAATTTATTCAACAACAGATAGATACTCTTACTTTTCCTGATTTCTCGCAATATGATAAATATTTTCTCATCATACCGCCAAAATTTTCTGGTATTATTCGGATGCTTGAAGTTAAATTTATTGAACTCTTTGGGAGAAAAATTGCTCGTGATGTTGAAACGAGTGAGTATATGAAGCATGCAGTAACCGTGGTGCCGTCGGACGAGCTTTTTATAAGCTTTGGCGAGGAAAATACTATGTGGGGCGAGCCGGGTCAAAGATTCCATATACCGCTTCCAGAAAATGCCGGGTACGCCGCGATGATGGCAATCGGTTATTATGTTATAGCGCAAATTCAGAAACAACATCCACCATATTTTAAAGAAAATATCACTATCTATACTAAAAAAGCTTCAAAAGTTTTTGGGAATAAAATCAATCCGATTGTTGAATAACAAATCACAATGATATGGAAAATTTAGACAGAGACATAAATAAAAACTGGTCTCGCAAAGCCGTAGTATATCAAATCTATCCGCGAAGTTTTAAGGACACAGACAGAGACGGCATCGGCGATCTTAAGGGCATTATAGAAAAATTGGACTACTTAAATGATGGTTCGACAGGCTCACCACAAGACGGTACAGATGCGTCTTTAGGCATAACCGCTATCTGGCTTAACCCGATCTACAAATCGCCGATGAAGGATTTTGGTTACGACATTTCGGATTATCGCGATATTGACCCTATTTTTGGAGACCTGGATATTTTTGACCAGTTGGTAGCGGGAGCGCATAAACGGGGCATTAAAATAATCATGGATTTTGTTCCTAATCACACTTCATCGGAGCACCCGTGGTTTCTGGAATCAAAAGGTTCAAAAAATAATCTTAAAAGAGACTGGTATATATGGGAGGATCCGAAAGCCGACGGTAGCGCTCCGAACAACTGGCTATCGGTATTTGGGGGATCGGCGTGGACGCTTGATAAAACAACGGGGCAATACTATATGCACAGTTTCTTGCCTGATCAGCCGGATCTCAACTGGCGCAACAAGCGCGTACGCGATGAAATGGCGGATGTTTTGAGGTTCTGGCTTAAAAGAGGCGTGGACGGTTTTCGAACAGACGCGGTGTATCATTTGATTAAAGACGACGAATTTAGAGATGATCCACTCAATCCAAATTATGACGCCTCAAGAGATGAACCCTATAATGCGCTTCTCCATGTGTATAGTCAGGGCAGGCCGGAGCTCGCGGAAACGGCAAATACCCTATGTAATGTCCTAGGTGAGCATAGCAAGGATACCTATATGGTGAGCGAGGCCTATTTGGGGCTTCCTCAAATGATGGAGTTTTATAAAGCTTGCGATAACGGTTTACACGCGCCTTTTAATTTTAATCTGATGATGCTGCCGTGGAGTGCGGCGGCATTCAAAGATTTTATTGATGAATATGAAGAAAAGCTTAAACCAAACGATTGGCCGAATTACACGCTTGGCAATCATGACCGTTCGCGTTTGGCAACTCGACTTGGTCAAGCTCGCGCCCGGCTTGCGGCTATGCTGCAGTTTACGCTTCGGGGTATGCCGTTTGTGTACTACGGTGACGAGCTCGGGATGGAAGATGTGCAGATTCAAGCCGATAAGATAACCGACCCTTGGGGCAAAAATGTTCCTGGTTTTAATGTCGGCCGTGATCCGGAACGCACGCCGATGCAGTGGGATTCAAGCTCTTCTGCGGGATTTACGATCGGCACGCCGTGGCTACCGGTATCGCCGGATTATAAAGAAAAAAATGTAGAACGCGAATCTCGTGATTCTAATTCAATGCTGTCGTTTTTCAAGGAATTGATTCATTACCGCAAGAACTCTCCGGCGCTTTTAACCGGCTCTTACAAACCGATGG
>Ga0210019_1004148_pt1 | contig 12773 bp, 14 predicted proteins | sample CryGeyCG2114_020_2_FD_183969 | JGI IMG/M metagenome (GOLD analysis project Ga0210019, IMG submission 183969) | Groundwater microbial communities from aquifer - Crystal Geyser CG11_big_fil_rev_8/21/14_0.20 (SPAdes) (version 2) | ecosystem: Environmental > Aquatic > Deep subsurface > Groundwater ...
GGGATATGATCGGATACTGTCACTTCAACCTTACGGAACTTGCCTGATGTTTCCGGGAATATCCAACTAAATCCTACCCCGTGTAATTTTTTAATAAGTTCGGGCGTGATAACAATCTTTACTTTTAGCCGCCGGTCTAAAACAAAATCCCAAGCTCGTTTAATCCCCTCAATTTCCAACAGAATAAGTTTTGATCGGGGAAAAATGCCAAAAGTTGTTTCCCGGTAATTTGTTTCTCCCGGTTTTTTGGTCATGAACTAAACTGCAACCTGGTTAAAACTCTTTGTACCATTTGAAAAGTGGTCTCTGGATTTTCTGTCTTAGTTGTTCGTAAAAGCATTTTTTTTTCAAAAGCACTAAAAAATTTCTGGCGAGATTTATTAGATAATCGCCGAAATTTTTTAAAACTATTAAGAATTTTTTGATTGGTCATAAGGTAATTTTATCAAGAAAAAGCGGACTAAGCAACGGCGGCCTGATTTATTGCAATAGTTCAATAATTTAAATCATTGAACCAATTATTTTAGTACTTCAAGTATGGTCGCCGCCCAAATTAAGGATGCGTTTAATAAATCATTACCGTTAACTTCATAACTGCCATATTTGTTCGGAATTTTAGTCGGATAGGAATCTAAAACTGAAAATTTATTATCTTTATACCCTGTCACCACTATAAAATGACCGTATGATTTTCCCCCAATCTCATCTATCTCTGCCTTATGTTCTTTAAATCTACGCTTCCAAATAAAAACTTCATCCACTCCTAAAATTAAAGTTGAGCCAGAATCTAACATCTTTTTTATATCTGAAATTCCGTATGATTTAAGCTCAATTTCTCCGCCTTCTTGTAAATAGAATAAAACGTGTAAACCAAATTCATGCCAATCGTGTTTTGGTTGGAATGTTACCCAATCTTTTAAATTTTCAATAACCTTGCTTTTAGTTTCATTTGCCCAAGCTGGGGAAATTACTTGAGAACTAGAAATGGTTAATTTAGTTATTAATCCGTTGCTATTTAGATGTCTTGCCAGTTGTGGCGGATAAGTTGGTAGTCCTTTCTTTCCCAGTTTTAGGTCTTTTAATATCTGTCCTAAACTAATATTTTTGCCTTTGATTTTATAAACCATTGCCAGGCAACATGGACCACAACATTCATCATTTTCTTTCTGGAAAATATGTTCTTTAGGCAGTTGAATATTTTTAACTGTCATTTTTTTATCTTATCACACCCCGGGTGTGTGATTTCCGATAAATTATCCGTACTTTCGTTTTAATAAAAAGAGTAAAAATGCTCCGCTGAATAAAAGAATGTTCGTAATTAATCCCAAGAAACCAAAAATCGATACCATGTTGATATTCATATCCTCTTAACTATAGCTTAAAACACATTAATTTCAATCTTTTAGGTTACCAGAAACTATTAAAAACTAACTATTTTCGCCGGCTTTGGCGGCAAAACTGCCTAGCCGAAAAGCATTCCAAACAGTTTCCGGATCGTTGGAATAAATAATAATACCCAGTTTCATACTAAGTTAATTTAAATTTTTTAAAGCTGTTTAGGATTTTTTGGTTGGTCATAACCTTTTTCCTTAACCATAATTTGTATACTTAAAAAACTTCTGATGAAAAAAATAAATAACTAAACTTAAAAGCTTTATTAATAATGTCTATGTTTAAATTTTCATTAGGACCATGTTCATTTGAATCTTCATTGGCCAAAGATAATACTAATGGTTCAGTGTTTAGAATTTTTTGAAATATCGCAACAACAGGAATCGATCCGCCCACATATCTTATATATGCCTCTTTCCCATATGCAGCTTTTATTAGTTTTTGGATTTTTACAAATATTGGCTTGGAAATATCAACCTTAACAGGTATTCCTGAATCAGAAATGCTTAAATCATAGGAAATATAGGTTGGTGTTTCTGCTTTAATAAAATCTTTAATTAGACTAATTATTTTTTCTGGCTGTTGAGACTTTACTAATTGCACATCAATTTTGACTTCAGCCAAATTAGGAACTGTTGCTCCATAACCGTCGTCAATGTGGCCAGATTTAAATCCTGTGACTTGAATGGTTGGTTGTAGACCTGTTTGTAAATAAAAACTATTTCCTGGTTTTAATAAAAGTGCTTTTAAACCCAGAGATTTAATAAAAACTGATTCATTAGGCACCAATTTTAAACAACTTTCTTTTTCATTAACTTTAACTATATCAACATCATTATAAAATCCAGGAATTTTAATTTCATTATTCTCATTAATAAGCTTTGAAAGTATTAACATCATTTCATGAGCTGCGTTAGGGATACCTCCTCCATAAATACCAATATGAAGTGGAGTATTTGTTGTTTTATAAATTAAAGTTAAGTCAAAACCAGCTCTAAGAGATGCTTCAATTGTTGGGAGACCACCAACCCCTGGACCATCAGAAATTAATACTAAATCAGCTGCTAATAATTGTTTATGCGTTTTAATAAAATCTTCAAAATGAGGATTTTCCACCTCTTCATTGCCTTCAAGAATAATTTTTACATTAACTTTCAGATTTTTCTCGGTAATAAGTTTTGATATCGCAGATAAATGAATAAAAAATTGACCTTTATCATCGGCTATTCCCCGAGCGTATAACTTATTCTCTCTTTCAGTTAGTGTAAATGGGTCAGATATCCATCCAGACTGATCATCAGCTGCAGCCACATCGTAATGACCATATATTAAAACTGTTTTAGCCATATCACTAACCTTGGATTCAGCAAAAACTAAAGGATTAGCTTCGGCTAGTTGATAGAGTTTACTTGAATAACCATTAGTAATAAAATAATTTTTTAACCACTCCGCGCTTTTTAATATTTGATCTTTGCAATTAATGTCTGATGAAACGCTTTTTAGGGCTATTAAAGATTTTAAAGTAGAAAAAAAGTATTTTATATCCATAAGTTTAAACTATATATGATTATAGCTTATATTTGACCCTTTAAAGTAAGCAGGGCTTCATCGATGGTTTTCATTTGAATCCCAAAATCGTGATTAAGTTTGGAGTTAGATATTTTTAAGAATTGCTGGCGGGGGCGGGGGTCGATTTTCATAAATTCTTTGAAACTGATCGGTTTAATATCCGCCTTAATCTCAAACAACGCGGCAATTTTTTGGGCCAGTTCCAAAGGCGACAAAAAGGTGCTGCCAACGCAGTGGTAAATGCCGCTAGGCCGTTTGATAATAAAAGTTTTAAAAACCTCACCAAGATCGTCGATAAAAGTCGGGGTAATAATCTGGTTGGAAAACATCGGGTGAAGAGTATTGGTTTGCAGTTGGCTTAAAATCTTCCGGACCAAATCCGGCTTTAACTCAAATCTGGCCCGAAAGGGAAAGGCAGTGCGGATAATAACACTGCGGCAGCCGGACCGGGTGACCTCGTCTTCGGCCAACAGCTTGGTTTGGCCATACCATTCGATCGGGTGCGGCTGATCGGATTCACGGTAGCCGCCGGCCGGCGGATTAACGCCGTCAAACACAAAATCGGTGGAAATATGGATTAAATAGTGATTATATTTTTTGCAGGCAACGGCCACGTTCTTTGTCCCCAAAACATTAACCTGATAAACCAGACCCTCTTTATTATCAGTCTCGCTGTAGGCTTTGGAGACATCGGTAAAGGCGGCCAAATGAATGACGGTTGCCGCCGGATGATTGAGCGCCCGATCCACCGCTTCAGCTTGAGTAATATCCACCCCGGTAGTTAAATCCAAGTTTACCAGCTCAAATTCCCCGCCAAACATTTCGGCAAACCGTGAACCAACCATGCCGGATAAACCGGTGCCGAAAACTATTGGTTTACCGGGCATACTTGATCTTTTTCCACCAATCCTGGTTATCGGTGTACCATTTAACCGTTTTTTCCAAATAAGTGTCAAAGTCGTGCTCCGGCTGATAGCCTAACTCGGTTTTGGCTTTGGACCAATCCAGGGCATAGCGGCAGTCATGACCGGGCCGGTCTTTGACCAGCTCGATTTGGTCTTCATCCTTACCCATAAGCTTTAAGATTTTTTTAACAATCTCGATATTGGCAATATCCTGAGTCAGGCCGCCAAGACAATAAGTCTCTCCGCTCTTGCCTTTCTGTAAAACTAAATCAATTCCCCGGCAGTGATCGGCCACATAAAGCCAGTCGCGCACGTACAAACCATCGCCGTAGACCGGCGCCTTTTTACCTTCAAGCAGATTAGTCACCACCAAAGGAATCAACTTTTCCGGAAACTGGTACGGTCCGTAATTATTGGAAGTATTGGTAATCGTCGTGATTAAACCATAAGTCACGTGGTAAGCATGAACTAAATGATCGGAGCCGGCTTTGCTGGCAGAATACGGACTATTGGGATTATATCTCGTCGTTTCCGAAAATTTATCCGGCGTGTTTATGGCCAAAGCGCCGAAAACTTCATCGGTACTGATATGGTGAAAGTGTTTAACTTGGTGTTTAACCGCCGCATCGAGTAAAACCTGGGTGCCGACGACATTGGTCAGAACAAAAATTGCCGGGCCGGTGATGGACCGGTCGACATGGGACTCGGCGGCAAAGTGAACCACAGTATCAATTCCGGCCATAGCCTGGTCAACAATTTTTGAGTCGCCAATATCGCCTTTAATAAAAGAGTAATTGAGATTACCCTCGGCTGTCTTCAAATTTTCAAGATTACCGGCATAAGTTAATTTATCCAGATTAACAATTTGATCTTCAGGGTGAACCTTTAGCCAATATAAAATAAAATTACTACCGATAAACCCTAATCCGCCGGTAACTAATAGCTTCATCAGTCTATTTTACCACTTGCCCGACGAGCCGCCACCGCCAACTCATTGACATAACCCACCGGCTTAGCCAATATAAGCGCGGGCCTCAAATTTGAACAGATTGGCCATCGATATTTTGCGATTTAGTTACCAAACATATTATTTTCACACCCTTTTCACTTGAACATATTTATTATTCTTTAAGTATGTTTATCAGCGACTTTACTGGCCCCATAAGAATCAGGCTTGGTTATCGCCGTATAACCATTGCCGGTAACAATACCGACTACCTCTTTGATCATTTCCCGGGTTTCCCCGACCCGGCCGACGTCAATATGAATTTCCAGCTGGTAAGAATTATGACCGTTCAGGCGTTTATTCAATTTGGGCAAAAAATCCTGGGCAATGGTCAATGATTCCATGGTTTCCGCGTAAATCTTATCCCGCAAGGTTTTTGTTTCCGGCAAAAGCTTGATTTGCCAAAAATAGCGGCCGCCGGCACCGACACGGTGAATAATAATCGCCGTCACCAACCGCAACTTGGCTAAACCATTGCTGCCGCGCAAATGCGAGTCACTGCCGATAATCAACCGATAAGAAAACTCGGATTTTTGTTCCATAAACCGGGCAATATGATCGATCATTTTATCCTGGAGAACTTTGCCTTGGGTCGGACTGGTAAACATAGCCAAATTATACCTTATCCAGGCTGTGCCAGAGGGCCATTGCCCCGAAAGATTGATACGGCGTCCAGGGTTTAACGACCGCGGCTGTCTTTTTCTTTCCATAAAGTTTCCCCACAGCCTTATTTAATCCCAAGTCGCCGAACGAAAAAATATTCTCCCGTTTCAGGGTAAAAATCAAAAACATTTCGGCGGTCCACGGGCCAACGCCTTTAATTTTGGTCAGCGTCTTAATCACCGCTTCGTCAGCCAACTGGTCTAATTGCTCCAGCTTAACCGTTTTAGCGTTAACCTGCCGGGCTAAATCTTTGAGGTATTTTACCTTGGCCCAGGAAGTGTCAATGTCCCGAATCTGCTGATCAGTTAGTTTTAACAACCGCTCCGGTGTAATTTGTTTTTTGGGAAATAGTTTTTCGAATCGGGCAAAAATCACGTCGGCCACTTTACCGGATCAACTTTCTTAAAATGATTTTTAATCTTCTGCTGATTTAGCATAGTAGTTTGATGATTTAAATTATCGAACTAGTCTCCCGTTGTCTTTTTATTTTGCGGTCGAACCAAATACCCGTTCCTTTCCCTTTACCGATGGTCAACGCCGATAGAATAAATTTCTCAATACTATTAAAAATGCCCGCTATTTTTTGATCAAGCAACATCCTATCCAAAATCCGCTGATAACCTTTGCCTGTATATTTTAGTTTTAAATTAACCCCGGCTATGGTCGATTGGCTAACCTTAATTAATTTTTTTATCATTTCAAAGCTATAACCTTTCCTCAACATCAAGGCAATGGTAATTCTTTTAGACAAAACAATTCTTTCGGTCGGCGATAAAAAGTCTTCCAAAAAACTGACGATATCTTCTTTTTTAGAAAGCAATGAAATTGTTTCCAAGAAAATTGAGTTTATTTCCTGTTTAACTTTGTCAGATAAAAGATATTTTGATACTTGTGTCATAGTCTAATGATTCGAATCATCGAACTAGTTACTTAGTGCCCATTTCTCCTGCCAAGATTTGGGGATTGGTAAGCAGCCAGCATTTGCTTATCCGCCGCCTGCAAATGAGTTTTAATCGTGGCCAAATCGGTTTTGCCCAATTTGTCTAAACTGGAGGAATAACCATTCCACTTGTCTTCAACAATCAGGGAAATATTGCTTTCCTGCGCGCCACACATACAGTGCAGTTGATAACGAATCGTTTGCGATTTGGCGAACGGCAATTTTAAATCTAAATCCGTTTCTTTTATTCCATCTAGAAATTGATATGTGCCTTTTCTTAATTGCTGCCAATGTTTTTTTACCTGTTCAAAAATATTCATTTATTTCTCCTTTTATTATTGGTTCGATGATTCGAATCATCGAACTAATAAGATTTATAATACTTCTTTCCTTTTAATTTATCAGGTAATAGAGATTTCTGGGGATATTTTTCGTAACCGGCACCATAACCGAGATTTTTCATCAGCTTGGTCACCGGGTTACGGATCGATAACGGAATCGGCAGATTGCCGTACTGTTTAACATCGGCCAGCGCGGCCATATAGGCATCGTAGGCACTGCGGTCTTTTTTGGCTAAAGCCAGATAAACTACCCCCTGGGCCAGGTTTTCCTGGCATTCCGGGTAACCGATGGTTTGACAAGCCTGAAACACGGCGTTGGCCACCACCAGGGTCGTCGGCTGGGCCATCCCAATATCTTCACTGGCGAAAACAACCATCCGGCGGGCAATAAACAACGGATCATCACCACTGGCTACCATCCGGGCCAGATAATACAGAGCGGCGTCGGGATCCGAAGCGCGCATCGACTTGATCAGCGCCGAAATCGTATCAAAGTGCTCGTCGCCTTTCCGGTCATAGCGCAGCCACTTGCTCTGCAGGGCCTTAGTCAGATTAGCCACGGTAACCTGACGGTACAATTGATGTGTTACTTCCAATAAATTGAGCAGCTGCCGGGCATCACCGTTACTAAATTCCAGCAGGAAGTCTTTTACCTCACCTCCGAGGTGAGAACTTCCCTGCCTGCGCAGACAGGTTTCACCCCGGAGGTGTTTTAGGCCCCGGTTTAAAACTTTTAATAAATCCTGTTTAGTCAGCGCTTCTAAAACAAACACCTGACAACGGGATAAAAGCGGACTGATGACCGAAAAACTGGGGTTTTCGGTGGTGGCGCCGATTAAAATCAACCGGCCGGTTTCCACAAACGGCAGTAAATAATCCTGCTGGGCCTTGTTAAACCGGTGGATTTCGTCTAAAAACAAAACGCTCTTGGGTAATTCGGTGACGATTTTTTTAATATCGGCTTTACCGCAGGAAACGGCCGATAAATGAGTAATCGGCAATTTAACTTCACCGGCCAAAATCCGGGCCAAAGTGGTTTTACCGCACCCGGGCGGACCCCAAAAAATCATCGAATGAAGCTGGCGGGTTTTAACCACTAAACTCAAAGGCTGGTTACTGCCTACCAAATGGACTTGACCAATAAACTCGGTTAAATTTTTCGGCCGCAACCGGTCGGCCAGAGGAATGTCAATCGTATTGTTCGCCTAATTTCTTCCTAGCCCAATAACGGTTAGACCGGAATAAACTCTGAAAAGTCCCGGCGTCTGACCAATAACCCTTTAGCTCACTCCAATGCAGTTTACCTTCAGCCAAATAGGCATTATTAATATCGGTCACTTCCAGTTCGCCCCGATGGGAAGGTTTTAAAGTTTTGATCTTGGCAAAAACAGTCGCATCATAAATATATAAACCGGTGACCGCGTAGGGCGAAACCGCCTTTTTGGGTTTTTCGATAATCCCGGTAATTTTTTGCGGATCAGCCGGGTCAAAGCGCGGATTGCCGAAACGTTCCGGATCAATCACCTTTTTCAAAAAAATTGTCGCCCCGTCTTTAAACCCGGCTACGGCCGGAGCAATATCGGCATCGGTCGTATTATCCCCCAAAATCACGGCAATCGGTTCGCCGTCGGAAAAATCCTCGGCATACTTCAAGGCATCGGCAATCCCTTTTGAACCCCCGACTTGATAAGCGTACTCCAAGTGATTAATGCCGAACTCTTTGCCGTTTTTTAACACGTACATGAATTGCCCGGCGTGGATATCACCGGTGACCACTAAAATGTCTTTAATACCGGCGCTGACCAGGGTCTTAATCGGATAATAAATCATCGGCTGATCGTAAACCGGCAGTAAGTGTTTATTGGTCGGCAAAGTCAGCGGTTCCAGCCTGGTCCCTTTGCCGCCGGCTAAAATAATCCCTTTCATGCGCGCAGTCCCATAAAAATTAATAATGACGCTCCCATCAAGGCCAAACTGAAATATTCTAACACAATTTGCCAGTGAAGCTCTCTTTTATGCATCAGCACTCCCCAAAGAAAATAACTCAAGCCCAGCGCCAGGCTCAACCCCAACCGGTAGGCCGGCCAATAAAGATAGGCGCCGCCTAATATCCCTAAAATTAAGGTCAAAGCTAAATAGCTCATAGAATCAACCCCGGCTGGATGCCGATGATCACCAGTAACAGTATACCCAAAAAGACTAAATGCGCCCAGGCTTTGCCGGAAAGACGGACAATCCGTTTCCGGGTAATTACGACCGCGTCGATTACCATGACAACCAAGAGGACGAGGGTCAAGCTGATGGACACGGCCTTGGTCAAAGAAAAGCTATCGATTAATGGCGAAGAAACAACCTGGACTTCGGCTAAAACCGCCTCGGCCGCCTCGGTAATCCGGCCAACCTTGGCTTTAGCCTCAACCGGCACGCTGGAAACTTGCGTTCCGAACATCTGCACGACCAGGGTAGTTGGCTGGCCCTGAAAATTATCATGGACCACGGCAATGCCCACTTCCCGGTAGCGGTTGGATAAAATGTTTTCCCGGTGAGTCGGCGAGTTCATCCAGGCGTTGACGACCCCGGCCGAATCGGCAAAATCCCGGGCCAGATTTTCGCCGGCATATAAATATTTATAACCCAGGTTTTTAAACCACACCCACGGGGTAGCTCCGTCCGGCGATGTATGCGCCCAATAATTCTTAACAATCATATCCGCCGCTTTGGCTTGGGCCGCTTGGGCCAGCAGCTGGTTAAACTCGAGCGCCGGCAAACCGGCCTCGACCCGTTTAGCATTAGTCAAATCAACCAGCTCCTGGGCGGTAATCGACGAGGCAATTCCCAAAACTGTCGGAATTGACCGGCTAAAAATGGTGATTAAGATCTGGCCGGCCATTACCAACAGCATTAACACGCTCAAAGACGAAATGTGCAGGGTTTTAGCTTTGTAATTATTTGACTGATGCGGCCAAAATAAGTGGGACAGGATTTTAAACATTAAGGCATTTTAGCAAATTATTAATGACGTAGTCTTGCTCAATCCGGGTAATTTGGGAAAAAAGCGGCAATCTTAATAACCGCTCGCTGACAGCCGTGGTCACCGGCAAGGCCTGCGGATCGCCGCCGGCGGCAATTCCCTGCGGGGCCGAGTGCAATGGAATGTAGTGAAATGAAGCCGCAATGCCTTTGGCGCGTAAACCGGCTAAAACTTCATCCCGCTGTTTGCCGGTAGGCAATAAGATATAAAAAATATGGGCGTTGGGTTCGGCCCCGGGAGTTATTCCCGGCAATTGAAACAAACCTTTAGCCGCATAAGGCGTTAGTTTTTTAAAATAATAATCCCAGCGCCGGCGCCGAAGACTGATAATTTTGTCCACCTGCTCCAGTTGAGCATAAAGAAAAGCGGCCAGCAAATCGCTCGGCAAATAGCTGCTGCCGATGTTCACCCAGGTGTATTTATCGACCAACCCGCGGAAGAATTTACTCCTATTAGTCCCCTTTTCCCGCATAATTTCCGCGGCTTCGTGGATGGCCGTTTGTTTCGAATTAATCAGCAGAACCCCGCCTTCGCCGCAGGTAATATTTTTGGTGTCATGAAAGCTCAAACAGCCGAAATCCCCGATTGTTCCCAGATATTTACCTCTATATTTGGCAACAATTCCCTGGGCCGCGTCCTCGACCACTTTCAACTGATGTTTTTTGGCTAATTTCATAATCGCGTCCATATCAACGCTGACGCCGGCATAATGGACCACCATCAACGCCTTGGTTTTGGCAGTAATCTTCCGGGCAATATCGGCCGGATCGATATTCAAAGTCGACGGATCAATCTCGGCAAAAACCGCCCGCAATCCGTTTGCCAGCAAAATCGCGTTGACCGTCGACGAAAAAGTAAACGAGGGGGTAATGACTTCGTCGCCGGGCCGTAAATTTAACAGCTTAACCGCCATTTCCAAAGCGGTCGTGCCCGAGGTTGTCATTAACGCCTTGGGAACCCGATAGCGCCGCTCAAACCAGACGTGAACTTTCCGGGTATAGACAGCGTCACCGGACATATCCCGGACATTATCGATAATGTCCCGGATATACTTGATTTCATTGCCGGTAATATATGGCTTAAAAAACCGGACGTTCATATACTCCCAATTCTACGCCGGTTTATGCCTAATTCGCCAGAGCCAGAGAATTAATAGGGGAATTGACAACCATAGCCGGCGCCAATCACGGCCGGCGGGAGTAGTTTCGCCCAGAATTTCCGGGCCGGCTTCCGGGCCGGGGGACGGACTTTCTTCGGGAATAAACGCCCCGGCCAATTCTGTCTGCGCCCCGGCCACCAAACCGGCCGCCGGGCTGGGCGAAGGTGAAGCCGCATCGCCGGGAACTTCCTGATCGATTTTCAAATCAAAACTGAACTTAGCTTGTTTCCCCTGAAACTCATTGCCCACATTGGCCAAAGACAGACTGATCGATACCGGCCGGCGCTGGCCGCTTTCCAATTTTTCCAAATCAATATAAGCAGTTAAAAATTGTCCCAGAGTTCCGGTAAACCGGCTGCCCTTATCGGTGGTAACGGTGACCGTCACTGATTCAATAAAGTCAGTATCGGTACCGGTATTTTGGGACGGATCCAGCGCCAATTTTAAAGTTTGGGAGTGATTATTGATTATCTCCAGGGATTTCGTCACCGACTCGCCCGGCGCCACGCCGGCTTCATTGAACAAAGCGTCGCTGATGCCGCTGCAGCCGCTATCGGTGCAGGTAATTGTCTGGTCGGCCGCCCGGGAAAACGGGATCCAGAGCAGAGCCGCCGCCGTAATTAAAATAAAGAGTAAGTGGCGTTTCATATAGTTAATAAAGCGGTTAACGTCCGGTTAACCGGACCGATTAGCTCCACCGTCAAATTAATCTGCGTCACCCCTTCATGATAAACACAGCTATCAGTACTGCAACTGCCTAAAAGCAAATCCGTAATTTCCCACTGCTCCTGACCGCCAATCTCAACTTGACCGCTGATCGCCTGCTGGCCGGTATTACTGTCATAGATTAAGGTGTACTTCAATTGATTAAAACCCTGAAGATTAACCGCCAAAAATCCGGTCCGATGATCATAATAAAATAACTTCAACATTGATCCGACGGCAACCGGCGCCTGGGACAGATTTTCCCGGCCGGGCGTGCCGCAATCGTTCCGGCCGCTGTCCCAATACGAATGCATCAGGGCCGAATCGTCCAGACAGGTATGCCAAACGTTGGCATCGTAACCGTTGCCGGGCGTGGCATCGCGCTCCATGGACCGGTAAGTTTCCTGCTCGCCCGCCGCCGGCAAGCCTTCGCCATTATCGGCGGTGTCGATGATTTCGATACCGTTATAAAGTTCCACTTGCAAATCAACGTCGTCCAGTTCCAAATCGCTGTCTACCAAATCAGGGTCGACGTTAATTCCGGAGCCGTCCTTATCAAAATTAGTAATTAAGAAATAGCCGTGGGCCGGAATACTTTTACCGGACGGAATTGTCACCCCGCCAACCGACCAGCCGGATAAATCAATCGACCGGTCGGTCATGTTCCGCAGTTCCAAATACTCATCGGCTGCCCGCCAGGAAGTCCCCATCCACATCAGCTCGTTAATGACCACGTCGCCGGGATTAAGATCAGGATCTTCGCTGATCTCATCAAGAGTGGTGTCCGAAACGACATTGGATAGATCTGACCAGTTTAAAGCCGCGTCGCCGGACTTGACGGCAAAATAATAAGTCATGGCCGAATCCAAACCGGTCACCTCAAAATCCTGGCTGTCACCGGCAACTCTTGGCGCCGGCGGGTTGGGCACCGGCATAGCCGAGGCAAAATTAGCCTCATTAATCGGATTCAAACTGTAGCGCAGGTCATAAACCGTTGTCTCTGCCGGAACCGTCCAAGTTAAATTGACGCTTTGCTTGGACACCGATAAGGCTTCCAAATCA
>Ga0210019_1004149_pt1 | contig 12769 bp, 14 predicted proteins | sample CryGeyCG2114_020_2_FD_183969 | JGI IMG/M metagenome (GOLD analysis project Ga0210019, IMG submission 183969) | Groundwater microbial communities from aquifer - Crystal Geyser CG11_big_fil_rev_8/21/14_0.20 (SPAdes) (version 2) | ecosystem: Environmental > Aquatic > Deep subsurface > Groundwater ...
CAAAAAATGATCCTGCCTATGAGGCATTTGTTCCTGCTATTAATGCTTATGTATATGGCGCAGATCAAAACGAACTTGAAGAAGGAATCGCTGGAGCAATTAGTGTTCAGATACAATCATTAAAAAAGAGAGGAGCCACTGTTCCCGCATTTGACCGTGGTTCAAAGAAAAGTGGGAAATTAATACTGCGTATTGAGCCTGCGCTACATAATAAACTTGCTCTTGGCGCGAAAGCTCGTGGTATGAGTCTGAATAGGTACATTGAGCAAAAGGTTTCGGCGTAGACTTTCCGTAAATCAAAGCTAGTTTCTAAGTACAATGCGCTCTATGAATTTACCAATGAGTGCGTTGGAATCGGGAGTTTCCCGACAATCTAAGCATATTTTCTTCAAACCACCGTCTCCGATTGGATATCTCTTCTCGTATCTTGTTATCCGGTCAACTAAACCTTTTCGATCAATCTCTGAATGGAATTGTGTTGCGTAGAATGTGGGACTAAGTCTCATGCAGTGAATGGGGCACAAAGGAGATGAAGCTAACGATACAGCTCCCTTGGGTAGCTTTGTTGCTCTTTTTTTATGACCTGATATGGCGTGGAAAGGGTTTGGGGTATCGCAGAAGAGCGGATCACGAAGGGCATCATCAGTTAGGCTGATATCATAAGAGCCCATCTCCATATGCTCGGGATCATAGATTAACTCTCCTCCGAATTGCAAAACGGCAGTTTGAAAACCAAAACAAGAGGCAAGAGTAGGGATGCTCTCTTTATATGTGTGCTCCAAAACTTTTTCAATAGAGGCGACCGGTTCTAGGAGGTGTGGTGGATAAGCGACTTCGTCATTATCATCACTAGAACCACCAATGAAGACAAAGTGGTGTCCGTCCGCATCCTTCCCGTCAAAGATTGGTGTATCGAAAACATTGACGACTGTAATCTGATCTTCTTTGAGACCCGAAAAGCGTACAAGCTCACCGAGTTCTTGCTCGCGAGTTTCTTTGTCCGACCGCACCTGCATATAGAAACACTTTAAGTCTTCTTTTTTCATATAGGACATACGCAAATGGCGCCTAGCTTCGTTTCCTCACCCGACTTTCTCCCGCACTGTAGGTCTATCTACAGCTTGGTCGCAAGTCGGGCTCGCGCCTCGCTATGCATCCATTTGCGTAAGTCCTATCATAATTAGCTTACGCGTGAATAACCTCCGGGAACTCCACGTGGAGATAGCACTATCTGCCAAAGTTCTATACCAACCCTAGCTCTGAATGCTCCGGCACAGGAGAGGATATAATACTTCCACATGCGATAAAAGCGGTCGCTGTATTTGCCGGTTCCTTTTAGCTCCACCCACTTCTTGTCAAAGTTCTTGTCCCAAGACATAAGGGTTCTGTCATAGTCGGCACCAAAGTTTTGCCAATCTTCCATCACGAACAGTCCCTCAAAAGCGTGTGCCACCTTACTACTTTGAGGTATCATCCCATTTGGAAAGATGTATCTCTCTATCCATGGGTCAACTCCGGAAGATGCCCTGTTGTGTCCTATGGTGTGAAGCAGAAAAAGACCATCATCCTTGAGCACTCGCCTTACCGTTTCCATGTAAGTCCTATAATTTTTGTCCCCAACATGCTCAAACATTCCTAAAGAAATTACATGATCAAAATTGCCAGTTAAAGCGCGATAGTCCATTACCTTTACATCGATGGAGCCATCTGGGTTCAGAGGCGTCTTTAGAAGATTTCCCATTTTCTTTTGGATAAGTGCGATTTGCTCGCTTGAATTGTTGATACCGGTAACCTTCGCTCCATATTTCTCCACCGCGAACTTTGCGAAAGATCCCCATCCACAGCCGATATCTAGCACATGGTCGCCTTTTTTAAGACCAATCTTTTTACAGACAAGATCTAGTTTTTGTTCTTGCGCCCCGTCAAGATTTTCCGGTTTTGACTCTAAGCCCTTCCAATAGGCGCAGGTATATGTCATGCGAGAATCAAGCATGGCTTCGAATAAATCATTTCCGGTGTTGTAGTGCTTCTCACCTACTTCCAAGTATTTGGACTTTCTGCCTTGATTGGTGAGTTTGGATTTCAAATAGTGGGGGAGTAGTCTCCATGGGGTTACTTTCTCGTCGAGTCGGCTAGAAATTAAGTGATATATGAGATCATCTACGGCATCCGAATCCCACCAACCATCCATGTAGGCTTCACCAAAGCCCAAACTCCCCTGTGCCAGAACACGAGCATAAAGTCTCTCGTCATGTACTTTGATATCCCACGGTCTATCCCCATCTATCAAAACGTCCGCTAGAGCCAACATGTCCTTCACCTTCTGTTTCGCTGTCATTGTAAGTATACAAGGTTAATATCCCAATCCTAAATGTGTAGGTTTTGTACTCTTAACTATATCACTAAATTACCCATTATGACCATAAGAAGAATCACTGAAGGTATAATTACCACAAAGATCATAGTAAACCAGCGCGCAATTACTGCAGATCTATTTGCCCAGACTAGCCCATGGTGTATGGTGGTCCAGAAAAAACCCAAGGACAGTAAGATGACTGGAAAGATGATAAAAAACGCGAGACCAATGAAAGGAAGCAAAATAATCGCTGCCCCGCCAGCTTCGCTACCCGCATCAACAGTGTATTGCAGTAACAAAATTAAAATGGATAGAATGGATAGATAGAAGAAAAAGACCCTAAGACCGACAAAAGCTACGATGACAGAGTTGGCAAATGAAATTGGGGTACGACTCATTCTGTTAAAACAGTGGAATACAAAGATATACAATGCGCTGGAAAGAGTAAGAACGACAAAATCCGAAACCGTGCTGATGAATTGAAGCACAGCAAAAACAAAAAAAGCAAGTGCCCAAAAGAGCAGACCTTCTTTGCCAACCATCACCCAAGAGACCAGCACAGGTTGACCTGCCTTGTCTGTGAATTTTGGTGCAAATATATCCCTTACGATGTTCATAGACTTTTCATGCAGAATGTTTAACTTAAAGCAATTGCCCAAGGCATGGGAATCATAAGGAGCATAAGGGCCGCACCCAAGAGTGCCATATTCTTCATAAAGTTAATCTGATTAGCCATTTTTTGCATTGGGTCGGTGTCTTTCCAGAAGGCGTGCATAAGAAGTGATGTAGGGATAAGGAAGACTGCGAGTGACGCCACCGCCCAAGGGATAGCCACACCAGCCACAATACCAAGTCCTCCCACAAGAAGTAGTATTCCCGAGATGGCTACCATTGGGCCGGCTTGTGGTACGCCTTTAGATGCAGTGAATCCACGCATCATGTCCCACTTGATAAAGTGATTTATACCGCTATAGGCAAAATACCCACCGAAAAGTATGCGACCTATGAGAAACAACACTTCGGCAAACTGGAGAGATGATTCCATGGTGTAAATTATTAGCTATTAGTGCTCTTGGACTGTGTATTCCTTGAGCCCATATATTCTACCAGCATTCATCAATATTGACGATATGTTTGCAAAATAATTACAAATTTACGCACGCTGACGCGAAGCATATAATCCACGCATGACCACCCTATCTCTAAACTAACGTGGATTACTTATCGTAGAGATTGGTGTGGGTGTCTATGTCGAGCAGGCGTACCTTATTCGGACACTCTTGTGTTGTGAGTAGGAAAGTAGTAAAATAGGAATTATGAAAACATTAGAAAAAATTGTGAATTTAAGCGAAAAGGGACAGATAACCCTTCCCATGTCTTGGCGTAGCAAAATTGGGACTAATATCGTGAGAGTAAGCGTTGGCGATGGTTACATACTTAACATAACTCCGGTAAGTACAAAGCAGGATAAAGAAACTGGCTGGGTGAGTATATTCGATTCTGGTGAAAAACGTCCAAGTATAGATGAGATGATTAATTTCTTGAAAAAAGAAAAAAGTAAAAGAGCCACCAAAAGAGTCAAAAGATGAAACATTGGGAGAAAGTTTTGCGTAGGAGGATACTTTTTGATCCCGGGGCATGGTCTGTCGTGCCGGAAGATACAAGAAATCTGGACGCTATTGTTGTCGCCCACGAACATCAGGATCACTACGAGATTGACCTCTTAAAAAGATTGCTTGGAGCAAGCAGTGGTGCGCAGGTTATCACCAACTCGGGCGTGGGTAAACATCTGGATGATGTCGGGATAAGATGGCAAAAGATAGAGGACGGACAGTCCACTCGCATTAAGGGTGTAGAAATTCGGGGTGAGGGCAGTGAGCATGCTCTTATTCACAAAGAATGGAATGCAGTCCACAATACCGGCTATATTATCGCGGACTCACTCTTTCATCCCGGGGACAGCTTCAACACCGTGCCGTCGCCTAAGGTTGAGTTTCTTGCGCTTCCCGTGAGCGCCCCGTGGGGGACTATCGGCGTCACCATTGATTTCGCCCGCGCGGTCGGGGCGAAGAAATGTTTCGCTATTCACGACGCCAATCTTAGGTGGCCCGGTTCCGCGCACGTGATTCCAAAAGAACTACTGGCAAAGGACGACATAGAGTTCTTCGTGCCGGAAGATGGCAGGGAGTATGAGTTGTAGTAACCCGGCGGATTAATCAACTGAGCTGATCGCCTGCCCCGTCACATCAAACAACCCCACAATCTCCGCTAAATACTTTTGCGAAAGGACGAAGATTATTTCGGTGTGGGAGGTGATGGTTTCCGCGAGCGCGATACGCTTCACGGCTATTCGCCTTATTAGCGAGTAGGTGATGTTTGGCATCGGGTAGTATTTGGGGTCTAGCGATAGCCCGACAGAGGCGAGTCCGGAGATGTCCATTGTCGGCTTGCAACCGAAGTGCCTGATGACTGCTTCTTTTATCCTATCCGAGCAGATCACGGTTATCTCGTTTGTAGATAGTGTCATAGTGAGAAAGTCTGCACCCGTCGTTTTTACCTCTTCATACAGAGAAGAAAGTTTACTCAGAAAGCGCGGACTTTTGGGAAAGACGATCTCCGAGAGAGGGGACTTGGTGGTGACGTTCTCTATCTCTATGTCTTGGATTAGGGGATTTACATTTCCGAGCTCGCTCCCTATGCGAGAAAGAGAGACTACGATACTCGGGACGCCGACATCTTTCTTTGTCATCTTTTCCACCTCACCCTCTACTTTCTTGGCGTAGGCGGAGAGGTTCAAATAGCCCAAAGACAGTGAAATGAGCGCCACCTCATCGTCAAAGAGTATCTGCCTTACCGCATCATGTATCTTGAGCATGTTATAAGTATAACAAAATGTTAGAAAATGACAAAAACAGCACAGTTTCAGCAGACCAAAAATGAACAGCCACCAATACGCCACCCGTGTGGCACATTGGGCAAAAATAGCGTAAAATAAAGAAAATACGCAAATTTCTTGGAACAATAGAGAAGTGCACTTACTGACACCAAACCCGCCAAAGTGCTTGGAGTTATCGTTAATGATTTGATAAAGTAAATTTATGGTAAAAAAACTAAGCAAATCAAAAAGAAATTTCTTGTCCGAGCGCGAAGGACAGATACAGTTTTTTGCTGATTTAAGAATCGATACTGACGTCGAGTTAACTTACAACACCGATGGCGTATATAGAGGCACATTGTTTGAGTTCAAGCTTACTATTTCAGATATCAATAAAGTATTGTTTCAGGCAATCAAGTATCTAAGCCACAGAAGAATTAAAGGGGAACCTATCCCTGCTCAGGTATTCCTAATAGCACTCAATGAACAAATTGCCTACTTGTTTAATTCCGGAGATTTCCTTACAGATATAGAAAAGATTTATGCTGGCGCAGCAAGTAAAAATAACGCAGACTTTACTACTAAGATCAAACCAGAAAAGGTTGACTACAGCCATTTGAAAGGGTTGAACCGACTCACGGAAATTCTCGATATTGAAAATTATACCAAAATTCACATCGACGTTTTCGACGTTGTCGGCTGGACTAATAGATTTTATCGAGAGAATCCTTCGGCAAGCAAAATAAAACTCTTTGAGGAGTTACGTAATCCAAAACATCTTGACCGCTATGTCTATCCATGGACAGGCGACGAAAAGGATTTCAAGTACATCATGGATTTGCTTAATGATAAGCAACACAAAAAAGAGCTCGGTGCTTTTTATACTCCACAGGCATATTGCTTGAAAGCAACAGAATTAGTACGAAAGGCTATTAAGCAAATACCAAAGGGGCACGATTACATAATTCTTGATCGGTGTGCCGGAACGGGCAACCTTGAGGAATTTTTAACGGATAAACCAGTTAATGACATCACGATTGGAGAGTTTAGTCGCTATATTGAAAAGTCTCTAAAGACTGAATATCTGCAGGACAAAGCCGATATTATTACAACGTTTTACAGCAAACGAAACTTTAATGAGCTTACCGTTGGTGAATTAGAGAAACACAAAACAAAGCTCTCACTTCACGACTATATTTTTGATGACGAGCTGTCGCACACCATCGTCAACACCTATGAATTGAAAGAATGGGTAGTGTTAAATGAGCGTATTGGAGATCGTGTAAAGCTTATTATTCCGCCACCGCAAGAAGTTAGCAACAAGGAAGCCCTTGTTGAAGGCGGTGATGCATTGAGCCTTCAATTTATTTCGGGACAAAAGTCGCTCGGAATGAGTGAAGAATATAACGAGAGTATCTCCACACTTTTGGGGTTTGTCGACGACAAGAAAACGAATATCATTTTATACGAAAACCCGCCATATCGAGATGAGACTTCGAACACACACTTAGCTAGTCGTGGAAAGGGTAAAAATATTGTTAAGGAGGAAATGGCTGCTGAAAAAAGCTGGGGGGCTACACAAAATGATATGGCTAACCAGTTTATATATGCTGCTTGGAAGCACTATCTCACAAAGCCAAATGACGCTTTTGTTTTATTTAGTCCAGTTAAGTATTGGAAATCACTCGGACTAGGAGAGCGTACGTTCATCGACGGGTTTCTATTTAATCGCGCGCATTTCCATGCTGGCCCATCAGCTATAAGTTGCATCTTGTGGCTAAATAAACCGGATAGCAAGGAGAGGTTAACATTCAAGGCTTTTGATATTGATACAAGAAATATGCCGGAACAGGGAGATGACGAGATTGTTTATCTGAAGGATATAAAAGTCAAAAAAGTCCACGAGTCATTAAAACCGTTCTTTGATAAGCGCAAGTTTGACGATGATGTTGATGATTCGATTGTTGTTGAATTATCCGGAGTTGAGTCTGCAAAAAAGTTTTCCAAAAAACCGATCTTTAACAAAAATATCGTTGGTCATATTAGGATTACCAGTTACAACCTTGACCCGATTAGCATGTCATTGACCAGAGTGATAACTCACAACGGTCTTGTGAAGACCATTGGTTTCTATCTTAGAGAAGATAATTTTGTTGATAAATTGCCGTTATTTGCTACGAAACTCTATCCACAGAGAAATTGGTACGAACGTGATGTGTACTTTACAACCGCTGATGGTGGCGATCGCTACCTCAAGGACAAAGATTTCTTAAAAACCTGTTTTATCTTTGCCTGCTTAAGCCAGCGTAACCATTGTAGAAGTTTTGATGGTAGCAATGGCCGGTTTTATAAAAACGAACTCTGTTTTGATAAAGGAACTATAGCCAGCAATAAAGTAAAATCGTACAAACTTACTAATGAAGAACGGGTACTGCTTGATACTTTTTCTGACGTATTAGCAATAGCAAAGGCTAAATCCAGAAATTACAACAAAAAATACACATACGGTACATACCAAATCGACGAGGAACTCAATACTCGGTATAAAAACGACAACGACGAGTGGATTTACCATTATCCGGAGCTTAATACGGCAATCAATAGCTTAAAGACCAAATTAGCAAAGTACTACGAAGCAGTTATTCAACCGAAGTTATTTGAATATGAACTGCTAAAGTAATCATGAGAAATAAAACGCCACAAAATGAGATTCTTATTTACGAGGGTGATAACGGTCAACCGGGAATTGAAGTGCGCTTGCAAGATGAAACCGTGTGGCTTACGCAAGTTCAACTAGCAGAACTTTTTGGTACTACGAAAGCAAATATAAGCATTCACATCAAGAACATATTTGAGGAGGGCGAATTGACCAAAGATGCAACTATTAAGGAATACTTAACAGTTCAAATAGAGGGGAATCGCAAGGTTTCTCGGAGTATTGAGCATTACAACCTCAATCTCATCATATCTATCGGTTATCGCGTCAAATCGCAAGTGGCTACCCGTTTCCGTCAGTGGGCTACTGCGCGACTTCGTGAATATCTTGTTCAAGGATTTACAATGAATGATGAATTTTTGAAAAACAATGGCGGTGGTTTATATTGGAAAAAGCTTTTGGCTCGCATACGCGATATTCGATCCAGTGAGAAAATGTTGTATCGGCAAGTTTTAGATCTCTATGCCACAAGCGCGGATTATGATCCAAAATCTCTCCATTCAATTAAGTTTTTTAAAATTGTTCAAAACAAATTGCACTATGCCGTGCATAAAGAAACAGCGGCAGAAATTATTTTTAATCGCGCTGATAGTGACAAAGAATTTATGGGTCTGACTGTTTTTTTGGGGGATTTGCCTATATTGGAAGAAGTGAGAATTGCTAAAAATTATTTATCCGCCCAGGAGTTAGAAAAATTAAACAGACTTGTCTCGGCATATTTTGAATTGGCGGAATTGCGCGCCATGAATCAGAAGGTAATGCATATGACAGATCACATCACATCTTTAGATAAACTGCTCTCTGATTACGGTGAAGGGGTTTTGATTGATGCTGGAAAAGTATCACATAAACTCGCCATGAAAAAAGCAGAAAATGAATACAAAAAATTTCAAGCAAAAACACTTTCTTCCGTTGAAAAAGCTTATGTGGAAAACATTAAGACGCTAGAGAAAAAAGTGAAAACAAAAATAAAAGACAAAAATCCATAAATTTTTATCTGATGCGTCCAAAAAATTTCGTCCGCTTGCGACGGGGATAAGACGGACGACCGTCTTTATGCAAAAGAGCGAGCTTTCGTCGGTCTGCGATTATGTCCCGGACTATATCCCTGAAGGTAAACCGGCCCGAGTCGTCCTATACGGCACCTTCGGCATACCATGCGGTGGCACCCACGTCGCCAATCTGGGAGAGATAGGCAAATTCACTATCCGCAAGCTAAAGCAAAAAGGGGAGACGGTGTCTCTCGCGTATGAGGTGGAGAGGGGAGAATCATCATATAAATAGTCTAACATCAACACCGAGTGTTGATGTTAGACTATTGAACATCTCTTTGTATACCAGTATTGTTACGCTAGTTTTAAAAAAGACGGAATTGTGAATATTTGTTATGATGTTGAGCAAACGAGATGAAAAACATTCTCGGCATCTATACAGAATACAAGATAATCCCGAATCTGCAGGAGCACCAGATCCGGGTTGCTTCTGTGGGAAAGATAACAGCCGATTCTTTGGCGGGGGATATTGACCGCACGGGTATTGTTTGTGCGCTTTTGCTTCACGACATGGGGAACATCTTGAAGTTTGACTTCAGTGTTTTTCCAGAAACTCTGGAACCTCTAGGTCTTGCCTATTGGGAAAGCGTAAAAGAGGAGTATAGGGAAAAGTATGGGAGCGATGAGCATCTTGCTACACTTCTGATTGCAAAAGAGTTGGGCGTCGCAGAGCGGATTATTTCTTACATTGATTCCACCGGATTTACAAAAATACCCTATAATTTGAAAGAGGGGAGTATGGAAGAAAAGATATGTAACTATTCCGATATGAGAGTCGGACCATTTGGGTTACTTAGTTTAGAAGACCGCATGAATGAAGGGTGGCAGAGGTATAAAGATAGGAAAGACAGAACGTTAGCTAGAGATGAGGAGCGCGAGATTATAGTAAGAGACGCGTTTCTCTTAGAGGGCAGTATATTTGAAAACTCCACCCTGAAGCCGGAGGATTTGAACGACGTGAGTATTGAAAGCACGGTTAAAGACTTGAAAACCTGGATAATTTAGCCATCTACGAAAAATATGTCCTAAACCACCTTGGACGCACCACCACCGCCATCCCCCGACTTCCAAATTAAAGGAATTTAGTTACTCATACACATCATCGTGGTTACCGATTCGGTGGAAACGGATATCATCTTTCTCTATAATTTCAAAAACAATCCTGACTCCGCGGGTTACGGAAAAGCTCCAATACTCCTTTTGTCGTCCGTGTAGCTTGTGAGTATCTAGACGCGGGTCAAAGAGGCTTTTACGAAAAATTTGCTCTGCTTTTTCCGCGGAGTGCTTAATCCGGACAGAAAGCTTCTTATACTGCCTACTGAAACTTGGAGAGTACGTGATGGTCATCTATCTAGCGAAGATCTTTTAGGCTCTTTAGAATTTTACCTTTGCCCTCGGCAAATTCACGTTCAGAAACTTCAATATCTCTGCATAGTGCGTCTGTGCGCCATAGGCGCATAAGGTGGCGTATAAACTCGCTCGGAGTTGCGCAATGCTCCTCTCGTGCCGCATTCTTTATTTCTTCCACCACTTCTGGTGGCAGGGATATACTCATAACTTGTCTCATAATGGTGTATGACTTTGTAATACACATATTCTTACAAAAAGATGTACAACTGTCAATACACTTCTTCTAGACATCTACGAAAAGAATGAGAGTGAAATTACTCCCAGTGTCGCTAATAAAACACCGATGAGCTGATATGATTTTAGCTTCTCTTTGTTTATAAATATACCAAGAAGTACCGCAAGCGCTAGATAACTCTCGCTTATGGTCGTAGTAATGGAGAGGGGAAGATAGGTGGTCGCACTGGCGTATGATATCCAGCCCAGATTGTCCAGAATACTTTGTCCTACGATTGGGACAGGATGCTTGCGGATTATGCTCATTGTCCCTTTGAATTGTCCGCTAAAGAGGGCATACCCTCCGCAGGATAGAGCCAGCATCGTGTGCGCAAACCAGATAGCCAAAAGAGGTGTTAGTTCTGAGCTCGATACCCCCACCATAAAGTTTGTGAGCGCCATTCCTATCGCCCCTATTCCAGCCAGTATCACACCTTTTTCAAAGATACGTTTGTGGTATCTAAGATGGCCATGATGGGTCGTAACGGATAGAGTTATACCGATGAAAACCGTGAGTATCAGGAGGGCTTGTATTATGGAAAGCGATTCACCTAAGAATATGAGACCAAGACCAACAGTCATCGGAAGTTCCAACCCTATAATCGGTTCTACGATCGCTATTTTACCTTGACGGAGAGCTTCAAAGTCAAATAAAGCTCCAAAGAGAACCACAATACCAAGGACTACAAGCAGTGTTATGTCTGGAGTAGTAAGATTCGGGAGGTCATTTATAACAAATGGGAACAACGCTAAGAACCCCACAAAGCCGATAAAGAACAGTGCCCTGAAGCTCCCTACTAACCGTGTGGTTTTCTGGATGAAAAAATCACCGAACCCCCAACTGAATAGGGCTACGAATGCGAGAATGATTCCGACAGAGTTGTACATTTAGTTATTTAGTATAACAGTTAGAGTATACTGCCTTTCTTACTCCCCCCCCTCTTTTATCCACTTTTCTCATTTTAATACTCGCGATTGTCAAACATAGAGATTACTTCAATGCTTATCATCTGAAATTAAGACGCGGGATAATAGATTCAAGATAAATAAAATCCGCGACATCTTTCGACGAATGGTTTTCTTGTTGCAACAATAATCGGATGACGACCATTACATAGTTACGAAAGAAAACTACATTAGGTAGAGCCGTGTACTCTGCAGTCGTGAGTGGGCGAACAGTCTCGTACGCTCTCAAGTAATATCTCATTGCATCAACACCTCCTTCATGCAAGACACTCCATAGACTATAGCCAAGACATACGACAAGGGGTGAATACTGCAAATCATCAAAATCAACGATGCCGTTCACCCTATTGTCTTTGGTGATAACATTGCCATCAAAATCCAAATCTAAATGATTATAGCCGTGCGGAAGGTCGGGGCTAAGTGAGTAATGATAGGATTTTATCCGCTGTATCAAATCTTTCACTTCTTGGCTGCCGATCATCGTATCCTCTATTTTTGATGCAAGATTGTCGCGCAGATCCTCCCAATATCTTTTAGGTCTGGTAGCGTCTTTGGCAAACTTTGCACCCAGCAAATGCATTTTAGCTTGCAAGGTGGCCAGTGACGAGACGAGTTCCTGGGAAGGGCTCACTGTTGCGTTCTGACCTTCCACAAAGTCCATCAAGATTACCTGCCAACGTTTATTATCTATGCTCACGATAAGAAGCTCATCTCCGTTCTTGTCTTTGCGTAATTTAGGAATTGGTATTTCAAGCTCACGCAAATAATCTTGGAAGCTTATCTCGAAAAGAATATCCTCATCCTTTTTACCCTGCGCGTAGACGCGCATCACGTACTTTTTGTGATCACCAACTATCAAAGCAGACGAATTTTCTATGCCTTTATCAATCGCCTTGAAACTAAAATCGTAAATACCATAAGCACCTAAAATGGTACTGAGTGATTCTTGTGTCAGGGTTATTTGTGATTCCGGCTTCAATTTCATATATCAAAAGACGCTAATCGTATCAAAAAAACATGCGCCCGTGTCCACTTTCTGGGGTACAGATCATTGGCGGTGATGTATTAGCCTTTGCGCGAACCCACTTCGCACGCGCGGAGCGCGTGGTGGCTTGAAACTGCCTCGTACGCTCCGATTGCGTGGTGATGTGAACCAATGCGCCTCGGGTGCGCCCTCGGCT
>Ga0210019_1004154_pt1 | contig 12758 bp, 14 predicted proteins | sample CryGeyCG2114_020_2_FD_183969 | JGI IMG/M metagenome (GOLD analysis project Ga0210019, IMG submission 183969) | Groundwater microbial communities from aquifer - Crystal Geyser CG11_big_fil_rev_8/21/14_0.20 (SPAdes) (version 2) | ecosystem: Environmental > Aquatic > Deep subsurface > Groundwater ...
AGTATTTAGAGCCAACGACTTTCTCTGATCGGGCAAGAAAAGTGGCGAAGGATTTGAAATCAAACCCAAGGAGATTATGAAGACGAAGGTCTTTTAGTTTGAAATAGAAGTTACTGCCGTCAATGAGAATTAAACACCTTTGCATACTCTCGATTGTAGCACCACAAAAAAGCCCCTGTAAACACCTTGCGGCCTCACAGGGGGATTTAGTACAGGTACTTTAACACGTTTTCTGGGCACTTGTCAAGGCTGTAAGTCATAGGGTGCCTGCAAGTCTTCGACCCTGAGGCTCAGACCGAAAGGGGGAGGTCTTGTAAACATTGCTGTTGGATTTCTACGGAGGGTTAGTTCTTCTTGACATCCCTTAAAATACCATGGTACTCTTTTTGTAGTTGAAATTAAGGTAAGAATTTAGGGGTCGCCGACGCTGCCTCCTTCGCTGAAGTGGCTACGAAGGCCGAGAAAGCTTTGGCGGACTGAAAGAGGGGGTTGCTCCCCAAAAGATTTGACTTAAATTTTGGTATAATAGCTTCTATGAAGGCCAATTTAAAAGAGATTAAGAACAAAGCTCTCCCGATCCTCAAACAAGCAGGAGTCACGCGTTCTGCCGTTTTTGGATCAGTTGTGCGTGGCGAGGCAAAAAAGGATAGTGATATTGATATATTGGTGGAACCCCCAAAAGGTATGAGTTTATTTGAGTTTGTTGGTTTACAACTTCAGCTCGAGCAAACACTTGGTCGGAAGGTAGACTTGGGAGAATTTTCAACTATCAAACCGCAACTTCGAGAAAGTATCCTACAAGGCTCAGTAAAGATTTTATAACCGCTTTGCCAAAATCCTGCACTTTTGTGCGGGCGATGAAGGCAAAGAGAGGTTGAGAAAAGCTAAATCTAATCGATTGCAAGCTTCCCTGGAAGCTTATAAGTGAAAGTTCAAACCTTGCCTTAATATATATAAATAATATATATAAATATAGTGAACTACAACCTTTGTTTATGAAGAGAGATTATAAAGTTTACTTGGATGATATTCTCGATAGTATTGAAAAGATAATTGCCTACACAGAAGGGAGAACTAAATCGGACTTTACAAAAGATAACCAATTGCAAGACGCAGTCCTTCGTAGGTTTGAAATTATCGGCGAGGCGGTAAAGCATATTCCTGACGATATTAAAGAAAAACACCCGGAAATAGAATGGGAAGAAGCAGCCGGCGCACGAAATATTTTTATTCATGAATATTTTGGTGTGCGTCTTGAGAGAGTATGGGAAACGATTATTAACGATTTGCCGTTATTTGAGAAACAAATTAAGAGTGTGGTTGAAGAATAAAATTAACACTAAGTTGCTCTTCGTGTAATCCTCCGTTTTATCAAAGCTTGCATTTTTGACACCGTAGTTCTTTAGCATAACGCTTGACAGGGGAGGGGGTTGCTTCTTGAAAGTCAAGTTATTAGGCGTAGCCTTCTAATTTGACTTATAGTAAAGACTATGCTATAGTGAGCCCCCAAGATGAACAATCTTGGAATTCTTGAAGAATTTTCTAAAGCAATGAGTTTTTTGTTAGTGGTTGTTGTTTCAGCCATTGACGAATTTAACCGCCAAAAGGCGGTTTTTTGTTGCGGAACAATAAATAACGACTAGTTTGAAATATGCAAAAAGAAGGTGAAATAAAAATAGGGATTGTCGGGATTGGCTTTGTCGAAAGAGGTTTAAGTTATCGTTTCAATCTTCCTTGGTAAGTATGATTGGGGTATAATTACAGGCAGATGGAGATTAACCAGAAAGTCAATCTCCATCTGCTAAATTTACTAGAAGATTTTAGTGGCTAAAATTGCACATTACCCTATAATATGTATGGAACAATAATAAAAAAAATTGATGGCTACAATTATGAATAAAATAAACTATTTTCCTCTTGATAATATTTTTAGAGAAAAAGGACAATATTTAGATTATGTTTTCAATATTTATGACAAAATATACGAACTTAAAAATATTAAATATGAAGGTAAGGTGTCCGAAGAATTATTTAATTATGTTCTTAAAAGAAAATATTTTGTTCTTCTGGTAATTTATGATGAAAACCATAAAATTTATTTGGAAAGAAATGTTCAAGATGAGTTATATTGGTCTTTACCTGGAGGAAGCGTAAGAACCGATGAAGATATTCATACTGCCATCAGAAGGATATCGGAAAGGATTTCGTTAGGGCCGAATAAAACGGTAATAGGAGAGATTGAACCTATTGCCTTTGTAACAAATAAGTTTTCCTACAAAGACCAAACTTTTAGCCATTATGGCATCGCTTTCATTGCCCGCGTTCGTAATAAGAACAAGTTAAATATTGACGATTCTACAGGTTCTTTTGTTTATTCCACGCCTGTAGAAATTAAAAAAATCAACCGTTATGCAAACAAGGAAGTTGTAAAACTGGCTTTAATTAGGTTGAAGAACTATATTTCTCCACCTCCTGAAGAAGAAGTATTCACTAACGAAAAGTACAACTTCAGGTATATGATTCATAATCAATTCATGAAGAGGTTTATCTTGACAGATAGACTTAAGAAGAAGCAGCAGTTTATAGATCAAATTAAATCTTTAATTGGACCAGCAAAAAAATATATTGATGTTTCCTGTGGAGATAGCAACTTAATTCAAAAACTAGCCAATAACGATTTTGAATATATTGTTGCTAACGATATTAGCTGGAGCCAGATTAAATTGGCTGGCAATAAAGATCCAAGAATTATTTTTACTAACCATAATTCTCAATATCTGCCCTTTCAAAAAAATTCTTTCGATGTTGCTTATTGCGGGAATACATTACATCATATGGGATCTAAAAAGGAACTGTTGGACTTATTTAGTAGTTTAATGCGGGTTAGTAAAAAGATAATTATTGTCGAGATAGAGCACCCAAAAGAAACCGGTTTAATCCCGTATTTACTAAACAGATATTGGTATGTTGGTTTTTTGAGAGATGTGGGGGGATCATTCTTTACCAAAAAAGATTTTGAATCGGTTATTACTAGCTATTTTTCGGATTTATGTGAGGTCAAATTCAAAGAATTCAACAATATCCAAGGCAGATATTTAGTGGCCGAAATTGACAAAAAAAATCTTTTAGCTAAAGAAAATAAAAATAAAGTCCTGGAAATTGAGTATAAATACAAATGTTCAAAGCTTGATTTTTTGCTAGACAAATGTCGAAAAATTGGATTTGTTTTAAAAGAGCAAACCGAAGAAAAAGACGGATATCTTACTGATATTTCCGGTAAATTTATTAAAAATAGAACCTGTTTGAGGATAAGGTCCTCGGGTCAAAGTTGCGAACTGACTTTTAAAGGGAAGTCAATGATTCTTTCCGGTGTTTATGCCAAAGAAGAACACAATTTACCTTTAGATATTACCCTACGTGAGAATTATTTCGATATTTTGTTTTCTCTTGGATTTTACAGATACGTGGAAGTCGATAAAAAAAGAACGGTTTATTCTTTAGAAGGGAGCAAATATGTAATTAGTATCGCTATCGACGAAATTAAGAATGTTGGATCTTTCGTCGAATTCGAAGCAATTGCCGACGCAGAAGAATATAAGAATCGGCGAGAAAAAATTCAAAAAGAATTACTTGAATTTATTCGTAAATTTAAAATCAGTGGTTTGACTGAAGCCTCGTTGCCATATCGGGATTATGTTGCTGGATATTTGGCCGATAATGTTTTAAAGAAACAACAGTTAAAAGCGATCCTGTTCGATTTTGATGGGACAATTATTCCTTCTGAAGAAATGTTTTTTGCTGCCTATCGAAAAATTGCCAAAGAAGTTTTTAATAGAGACATCACTATTGAAGAATATATTGATAATGAGCTAAATAAAAATAGTAATTTGATAAAATATTTAAATAGAAAAAGCCCAGAGAAATTGATTAATAATAAAGAGTTTATCGAAAAAGTTTATCAAGAATATGATGGTCAACTTGATAAACTTTTAGCTAATGAAAATTTGATTGTTAATTTAAAAGCGATTGAACTGCTGAAAAATAAAGGATATAAATTAGCCTTAGTTTCAACTTCGAAGAGACAGTTTATAGGTAAAGTCCTAAATTATTTCAAAATGAACAAGTTATTTGATGTAGTCATTGCTAGAGAGGATGTTAAAAATTTAAAACCCGACCCCCAGGCTTATTTAGAAGCTTTAGAAAAATTAGGAATAACGTTTGATCAATGTTTGGCAATAGAAGACTCAAATAGAGGCGCAAAATCGGCACAAAAAGCAAAAGTAAATTGTGTTTTAGTTAAAAATAATTCACTCTATAGTAAGTATTCAGATTACGATTCGAATTTAATTATTTTTAATGATGTTATTGAAATAATTATGCTCTTACTTTATGCATAATCCAGATAGGTCTATTGAAAGTTTTTTGATATATAAAAGGCAGATAGAAACCGAACGACCCCAACTGACAGTAGAAGGAAGAATTATTGCTCTTGATGGAATCAACGGAGCAGGAAAGAGTGCGATTGCTTCTAGGCTGGTTGAGGCATTGAAATCTAAATATGGGGAAGAAGGGGTGGTTTTAGTAAAGTTCAATTTTACGGGCGGAGATGAGCAAAGAAGGCTTGGCAGCATCGTTAAAAATAAAAAACCTCAACATGGAGTCGTTAGTGGCTTAATTAGTGCTGGAATTAATCGAGGATACCACGAAGTAATACTTCCGGCCCTAGAGACTGGGAAAATTGTTGTTATCGACAGGTCAGAGATAGATTTGCTACGTTTTGCCCTAGAAAGTGGAGACGTGGAATTATATAAAAAGAGACTGAAATTAATTAGCGAAGGGTCAATTACTCACAGATTATGGTCAGGTAACCGAGTTTTTGTACACATAAAGGTTGAAGAAGCGTGGAATAATTTATGCCAAAGAGGTTCTAATAGTCAATTTGACCCGAAGAGCATTGAGGAAGTTCAAAAAAGAGTAGAAGCACAATTGGAAGTAGAAAGACTAGCCATGGTTTTACCCTGTAAGGGTACGGTTAATTGTATAAGAATTGAGAATGAAAGGTGTGATGACTTTAATGGTTTTCTGGATGGTCTAACGCAAAAAATAATAGATAAATTAGTGCTTTAATTTGGCCTTATACCTAAAGATTTTATTATTAGCCTCAAAAAGTACTTTATTACCAATAATCTTTAAATTCTAAAATTCTAACCTTCCTTTGTTAAATACGTTCGGTAATATTCTTGGGCAAATGGTCTGCCATTTTCTCCAGAGTCAAACCGGCCATCCAACCCAATTGTTCTTCATCAGTGAATTTCAGTTGATATTTGACTTTATAGAGACGATAATCTTGGAGATTTGAGGGGAGTATTTCCAGTCCTGAAAGAGGAACTTTAGTCCAGAGGTAGAGATTTTGGGAATCAAAACTGATGACAATGACTTTTTTGAGTAAGTTCTTGTCTTTGAAAATAAAATTGAGTTCTGGACGCCAGACAGTGGCAATTCCTTCTTCAATAGCTTCGAAATCCTCTTTTCCAGCCAGGTAGTTTTGGAACATTATCACAAGAATATCGTCAATCAGGCATAAATGCAAGGTTCTTGACAAATTTGTTAAAATTGATTTAACTTGAACAAAAAATGTATCCACGGATAAAATTTTTTCTCAATAAAGATTTAGATAAATGGGTCGGTTGCCATTTTCTCAATCATCAAAAAGGGGGGCACGATTTTGGGAAATCTATAATTAAACTTCATCCTGAACTCGTTCAAGCCAGAGAATTCTCCAATAAAGAAAAGAAACAAATAATTATCGGGCAATACACAGATTCCTTCTATGGAACACATCAAAATCAACTCGAGAACACCAGAAAAGAGTTCGAAAGAAAGTGGGCATTAGTAGCACGACCGTTTTTTAGAGCAGTTGATAAAGTATTTGCTCATCCATGGCCAAATGGACTTTACCTTGCTTATCTTTCTATTTTCCCTTGCGGACCAAGATTCCTGGAGAACAAAACTTTCCAAGTATTCTATCTTGCCAAAGAAGATGCTTCATTGCGGACAGCCCATGAGCTGCTCCACTTTCTTTTCTATGATTATTTCGAAAAAAACTTTTCCGAGATTAGCCCAACTGAAGAAAAAGTTTGGATTCTCTCCGAGGTCTTAAACTTCCTCATTTTAGACTTACCTGAATTTCATACTATATTTGGGGCCTCTCACCCTCATCCTTATCCCACCCACCTTAGCATTATAGAAAATCTTAAACCAGAGTGGAAAAACAGAAAGGATTTAAACAGTTTTCTAAAATCCGGCTTAGAGGTAATCGAAAAAGCAATAGTCATACAGTAGCTTCACACCCTAGCTTCGCACCCTTAGGGTTAGATACTCCAAGACGTCGTCTTGGAAGGCTCAAAAATGCAGAAATACCGGAGGTGTGAAGCTATTTAACCTTGAAGGTTGGGAAACCCCCGCGAGACTGTAAAAGGAGAAACCACGGCCGTGGGTTCTTTTGTCACACCTATGATCTCTGTTGATGATCAGCGAGAATGTTAATGGGTCAGATGGGTTTAGATTTTGGGTCTAAGGTGCATGGAGACAAATTCACCGGGAGTTAAGATTTTCAACGATTTGGCGAAAGCCATTACTTCTGGTTTTAGAAAATGCTTTCTATCTAAGGTAAGGAGAAAGGAGGCGGGACTTTTTACTGCCGCTGCTAGAATTGGGGCATCTTTGGCATTGATAACCTTCTCGCATTTGGCAGTTTCTTCAACTGACGGATCTTCAACTAGGAGAATATTTGCGTGTTTGAGGAAAAAGGCGAAACGGTTTTGAGAAAGTGGCTCGAGTTTAAGTACGACATTCTTTTTCGCTTCACCAAGAGCATCTAAACTAGTATATCCTAGGACTTTTTTCCTTCGGCAATAACCTAAAACAAAAGCAGAGGCACCGGTTTTTGAAGCGCTAGCAGCAACTAAAACAGAAGAATCTAGAAAGACCTTCATTATTTTAAATCAGGCCATAAAGAGCTGGCCTCGCTTGCCAACTTTTTGGGGAGCTTGTCCTCTTCAAGCATGGTCTTTAATTCATCATCAGAGTAGACTTCGTAATCGGCGATTTCCCTTGGTTCGATAACCAATCTTCGACCAATTTTTTTTATTCTGGCAATTTCGCCCTCTTTTATTCCTAACCCATCACGAAAAGCCTTGGGGATAGTAATCATTCCCTTTGAGAGTATCCTTATCCATTCAGTGGGGAATTCTGATTTGGTCGGTTTAGTCGAAACTTGCATATTCCTCCTTCAAGTAAACTTTCTAACTTTCTACATTGTAAACTTTTCTCCTGCACTTGTCAAGGACGATTCTTGACAACCCCAGAAATACTATGGTACGCTTTTGTTACAACAGAAAAGTACATTAAATTTGGGGACCGCCGACGCTAAAGCTTTGGCGGTTAAAGAAAGGGCCGCCTTCGCATAAAAGCTACGGCGAGCCGAAGGGTTTCACAAAATTTGATAAAGCCTGTAGTATTTAACTCTTGACAAATGCCACAGGATATGATAAAAGAAACAACAGAGACAACAGAGAGCCGGTTGCGGCTTTGAGTTTAAGAAAAAACATTAAATTAATAATAAAGTATGAAACCGAGCTTGGAGTTCGGTTTTTTGATGGACTTTTGCGAGATTATTAATAACATGACTGATTCTAGGGATAAGCCCTTGGAACCAGAAGCTCTTTGAGATATTCAGTTGGGCAATAGTTCTCCGCTGCAAAGGCGTGGCAGTCGAGCTATAAATACAGAGATCCTCGGGGATAAACCAAGATAGGAAGGGAAAGGCGAAGTGGACGGTAACTCTTGGATACCCGTCATGGCGTTCCTGCCTTAATTGGCAGCCAAAAGCCACTGGTCTTTCACAAGACCTAAAGATTGGGTAAAGAGGGAATCCTGAAAACAAACCGATTCTGACCAAGCCTTGGTGATCTTTCGAGCAACAGTGCCTGTATGGATGCAGGAAACGGTTAGGCTTGCGGGTCTAACTGTCGACTCGGGCTAACAACCCTATTTATCGTTTCACCTTTGGAGGTGAAAAATGCCTGGGCCACAGTTACCGTCGGGGTTCATCCCGCTTGGTGATTTCCTCCGTCGCGACATCGATGAGCGTTGGTTGGCGGACAAGTTCACCGACATTCAGGGTGGTATTCACCGAACCCAGCGAGGGATGTGGGAGGCAAACGCCCGAATCAAGGAAGCAAACGGCGAAGTTGCGTGCGAGAGGAGACTCGACGAGCCTGAGAAGAAGTAGCTTCTAAACCAAAAACTGAATAAGTGATCAAGATTAAGGAAGGGTACTCCAATCGGAGATAAAGCGTATCGTCACTACGCAAGAACACCAGTTCTACCCTTCCTTTTCCCTTTTAGAAAAATGTTTTAAAATATCGGTAGAGCAGAAAATGAATGATTTAAAACAAACCAAATTCAAAGTAAAGGTTCATCCATTTAACCAAAAACAAAAAAAATATTGCAGACTGCTAGAAAAATATTACGGTATTGCCCCTTCGGAGCTGATTGATGCCATAAAAATAGAGATTTTTCACCCGAAAAAGAATTTAAAAGAAAGAAAAAAAGCCTACAAACAGTTTGAAAGTGTTATCTTTGCTCTTAAGCCTATTTTTAAGGAGCTTGTTTATGAAAGAAACAGGATTTTTAGGGAGAACGGAGACAAAAATTATTTTGATTTTATAACCAGGAGAAGAGGGATTCCTCCTGAAAAATTGACTTTGTTTTTCCAAAGAGCAGACGAGGTTATCAAAGACATTAATCAAAATCTTCCTTTGCCCAAAAGGCTTCCGCAATGGTATTGGTCAAAGTTTAATATCCCAGACTCCCTGTATTTTTTTTGTGAAGCTCATAGATATTCAATTCCCGATGATATTTACCGCTTGGCTAAAGGCGTCTTTCCTGAAGTTGAGAAAATTATCCCTCGAATACAGACCGGGCCAGTAACAGATTTTAATCCTTCAGCCAAGTTTATCAAAGAAACAAAATCTGTTTTCATAAAAGTTCCGAGTAAGCCAAGTATCTACAATGCCCTAAGTTTTGTTCATGAACTCGGGCATGCTTTATCTTTCATTAGATTGGCCGATGAAGGGATAGACCCTTTGTCTAAGAGCTATTATTGGCACGAGACAGAAGCTTACAAATTTAAGTTCCAGTTTGAAGAAAAATGTTTGCCGAAAGAAGTCAAAAATGCTTCTAGGGGGGAGATCTTGGGGAATTTTTTCTCTACATTTTTTGAGTATGAAATCTATAATAATCCAGATCAGGATTTTGACAAAGCCTACGCCAAGGCAAGAAACCGTTGTTACCCGGGTAGAGCAAATCAGGAGGAGAACCCTTTCTATGTACTTGAAAGCGGCTTTATGAATAGGCCTTGTGATCCGACAGCTAGTGTAGTTTGCACTGAGTTGTTAGCTTCACACCTCCGCGAGATTAATACATGCTAATTTTCCTTAAGGCGTTTCCTCAAGGCGACGCCTTGGGGAATTTTGTGCCTGCAGGGTGTCACCCTGCAGGCACACTAAGGAGGAATATTTGGGCTTGACAACAGCTGGTTTTTTATGAGATATTGGAGAGAGAAAAAAATACGGTAAGAATTACGGGGTCGCCTTCTCCTTCGACTCCTTCGATTACACTCAGGATAAATTCGCTCTTGATATGGCGGGCTAAAGGTTGCTCAAAAGGGGAGTTGACAAGGCCTGTAGTTATTTTTGGTCATTGGTTATTGACAAATACGTCTGATTTTTCTAGAATCTAGTTATGCCCAAGGTATTGAATTTTAAAGTTGTTTTGGAACAAGACGAAAGAGGCTATTTTGTGGCCTCTGTTCCTGCTATCCCTGGCTGCCACAGCCAAGGGAAAACTTACGAAGAAGTATTAAAAAATGTTAGAGAGGCGATCGAGCTTTGTCTGGAAGTTGCCAATATTGACCTTAGCTACAAAGAAAAAATTGATTTGGGAAAAACAGGCTCTCTTCCCAAATTCCTTGGCATTACAGAGGTGCCAATTCGCTTCCAATTTTCATAAAAATGGCGAGACTTTCTCCTGTTAAGGCCAAAGTTCTCATTAAATTCTTACAAAAGAAAGGTTTTTGCGAGATACGACAAAAAGGCAGTCACAAATTCTTCCGTCATCCCAATGGAAGAACAACAGTTGTTCCTTACCACCCAACTTGTGAAATTGGCCCCGGTCTTTTGAGAAACATTCTAAATGATGCTAAAGTCACTCCTGAAGAGTTCAAAAGAGAAAAATGATTTTCCCCATTTACTCGAAGCGATTGCTTAGCTTCAAAGCAGACAAGCAATGAAAAAATCCATGAGTATTGAACACCATACAAATCCAAAACCACTTTCAGAGAATAACATTGAAGGGTATCTAAAAAGTATTAAGTTTGACGAGCGTTCTGAACAGGGAAATCTTTCTGACGAAGAGTTAAAGAAAATCTTGCGTGATAATCTAGAGAAATATTTTCAGGGCAAAATCACTCAAGGCTTCATTATGGGTTTAGGTTCAGCGATTTATGAGGAATGCCCAAAAGACGACATTCTTTTGACGGTTACATGCATGATGGAAGACATTCACGATCCACACTTAAGGAAATCGCCAATCAAGGAAGTTTTTCGTTCTGCTCTTGATATGTTGAAAAAAGATAGAGACAAAAAAATAGTTCAAGATAGAAATCATGATCAAACTTGACTTGTGGAGCTTCCTTTCTAACCCTTTCATATGCATCATGAATTTGTTAAAAATGATGACTGAAATGGTACAAAAATTTGACTTCTGGTCAGCTTGGTTTTAAAATCAAAATATATGTTGAACTTAGCTTTTCATTCCTTACATGCCTTAGTTTGGAAAGAAGGAAAATATTTTGTGGCCAAATGTTTGAAAATTGAGGTAGCCAGCCAAGGTGAAAGCAAAAAAGAGGCCTTGGCTAATCTAAAAGAGGCAGTTGAATTGTATCTTGAAGATGAGAAAATAAATAAATTGCCTCCTGACTTTTTCTTAAAGCAGCCTCAATTAGAAACATTTTCCTTCAAAGCCTAAAGTGCCCAAGTTTTACTCCGGTCAAAAGATTATACTCATCTTACTAGAATTTGTAATTTTTCAGTGGTATTCGTATATATCCAAAATACATTTTAAGGTTACAAATTAGAGTATTTTGGGTATATTAAAACTTTGGAAAGAGCCGGTTTTTGGGTTGTTTCCCAAAAGGGCAGTCATGAAACTGTTATTGTTCCCAATCACAAAGAAGTGGCCTTAGGAACCTTCCGGAGTATCTTGTCCCAAGCCAGCCTAACACTGGATGAGTTTGAAGGATATTTAAGATAATTTTCCTCCATTCCTCTCTATTCTTCTTGCAGTTTTGGAAATTTGTGCTAAACTGTACTCAGTAATACTAATACCCAGCAAAACAAAACGGGCGCCTGATTTTTTAATGTATTAGGCAGGAACAAAAGGGAGGGAGCCCATAGAGATTAGCCCATTAGCCGTTGTAAACTTACTTTTTAACACCGGCTTAACCAGCCAGGAAGTAGCTTCTTCGCCCTCAAAATCACCCCAAAAGTTTACCCCAAAAGGTCTTTTTTTGGCCCAATGCTTGACTTATAGTGTTTACTATGGTATCGTAAGTTAGTATGGAAAAGGAAATGTCAGAAGGACCCCGCCGGTTCTCAAGGCGAGAATTTCTAAAGGCGGCTGGAATAACTGCCGTAGCCGTTGGCGTCTCGCAACTTGCTTCTTCTAAATCTCAAGGGCTAGAGAATACCCAAGGTGGCGAACCTGTTCCACCTCGGAGGTGGATGCCATACAAAATGAAGTATTATTCTTTTTGAATTTTTTAAAAACAAGACAAAAATGACGCCACCTAAAGAGTTTGACAGAAGAGATATTTTGATAGGAATTTAGCAGTTAAAGATTGGAAGGAGTTTAAAGGAGGTAACCCATAGGGGATAACCGACTAGCCGTTGTCAATTTACTTTTTAACACCGGCTTAACCAGCCAGGAATTAGCTTCTTCACTTCAGAAATCATCCAAATCTTGCTTCCAAAAGCCATTTGCCCCCTCTTGCTTGACTTATAGTAAATACTATGCTATTATATGTTAAGAACCAAAGAATTTGTAGCCCTTTTGAGAACGAGATTCTTTGGAATTTTTGGACTTCTAGATCGGACAATTTTCTAAGAATGTTAAAAGAAAAAACCCCTCTACCAGAAAAAATCATTCGTCCTGTTTTAAGCGGGGCAGTAGCTTTTGGATTACAAGGTTGTGCTCAAAATAGGCCCTTGAATCAGAAAAATTCTTCTTTTCCAGAAGAGAACGTAATTGTTGATAACTCTCTTTCAACCTCAAGATATAACCTGGTTTTTCCAGATAGTACATCAGAGATATCTACCCCAACTTCCAATCCTACTCCTGTTTCTGAGACGGAGATTGATCACTCGAAGAGACAAGCTCCTTTATCTACGCCTCAGATAAGTGAAGCTGAGAAGGAGGATGAAATTATTCCTGTTGGGAATTTGACGCTTGAGGTTGTCGAAACAACTACTCCCCAAAAAGAACCTGTTACTACTCTTGCTGAAGTTATCAAAGAAGGCGATTATATTTACACAGTTCAATCCGGAGACAGTCTTTCAAAGATTGCTCAAGAACACGGAATTTCTTTGGATTCTTTAATTCAGGCTAACCCACAAATTGAAAACATTAATTTGCTT
>Ga0210019_1004155_pt1 | contig 12756 bp, 10 predicted proteins | sample CryGeyCG2114_020_2_FD_183969 | JGI IMG/M metagenome (GOLD analysis project Ga0210019, IMG submission 183969) | Groundwater microbial communities from aquifer - Crystal Geyser CG11_big_fil_rev_8/21/14_0.20 (SPAdes) (version 2) | ecosystem: Environmental > Aquatic > Deep subsurface > Groundwater ...
CAAGAAAATCCCGAAAGGATTCGGGATTTTCTCAAAAAGATTGGTTCGAACTTCCGCATTGCCGACCGCACGCTGGCGTGCGATTTCAAAAATGCCTTCAAAATTGCGGAAAAATACCATGCCGAGGAGCTTTGCGCCGAGGCTTCCAACCTTGATTTTTCGAAATGTGATTCTTGGCGGAGAGGCAGGGATTCGAACCCTGGAGACTCTTGCGAGCCTACATGTTTTCCAAACATGCCTGTTCGGCCACTCCAGCACCTCTCCTGAATTTGCCCATGATATGCATATATGGCAAATTCATTCCGACGCCCCTGCATCTTTGATTTGCGAGTGAAACGAGCGAATCAGCAGGGGTAAGGGATAAAACAGTTTTACCGCCCGGTAATCGCCTCATCGCCGCCCATATACGGCCTTAATGCCTCGGGTATCTCTACCGAGCCGTCCGGACGCTGGTAATTCTCAAGTATCGCCACGACGGTCCTGGCAAGCGCTATGCCGGAGCCGTTTAGCGTATGTATATATTCTGGTTTCTTTGATTTAGCGGACCTAAACTTTATTCCGGCGCGGCGCGCCTGGAAGTCCGTGAAGTTGGAACAGCTCGAGACCTCAAGCCACGCGCCCGACGCCTTGGCGTATGCCTCTATATCGTAGCATTTGCTCGCCGAGAAACTTATATCGCCTGTGGACAGCGCCACTACCCTGTAAGGAAGCCCTAATTTCTGTAGGACCTCTTCGGCGTTCGCGAGAAGCGTCTCCAGTTCATCGAAAGATTTATCAGGATGAACAAATTTAACCATCTCCACCTTATCAAACTGGTGGACCCTGACGAGCCCCTTCGTCTCCTTGCCGTATGAGCCCGCTTCGCGCCTGAAGCACGGTGTGTATGCGGTAAGATAAATGGGAAGATCCTCTTCATTCAATATCTCTCCGGCATACATATTGGTAACGGGAACCTCCGCGGTAGGTATGAGAAAGAGATCGTCATCCTTGAGCCGGTACATATCCTCCTCGAGCTTAGGGAGTTGTCCCGTTCCGGTCATGCTTGCCCTGTTTACCAATAGGGGCGGAGATACCTCGGTGTAGCCATGCTCCTTTGTATGAAGCTCGACCATGAAGTTTATGAGCGCCCTCTCAAGCCGGGCTCCCGCGCCTACAAATAATGGGAAGTTGGATCCGGTTATCTTCGTCGCCCGCTTGAAATCGATGATACCAAGCGCCTCTGCTATCTCTAAGTGATTGCGTAACTTAGCGTTATGCTCACCCGGATCGCCCCACGACCGGACTATCTTATTGGCCGTCGGTCCTGGCCCCACAGGAACGCTGGAATGGGTTATATTAGGTATTTCAAGGACTATTTTGGCTATTTTTTGGTCTAATTCCTCCACTTTGGCATCAAAATCCCTACTTTTTTGGGATATTAACTTTACAGAGGCCATTCTATTTTTGGCGTCTTTCTTCTCTTTTATAAGCTTACCTATCTCCTCCGAGACCTTATTTCTCTCCGCCTTTAGGGCCTCGGATTCAATTATCGCCTTACGCCTCTGGCCATCAAGCTTCAGTAGCCCGTCGATATCGGCCTTTACGCCGCGGTCCTTAAGCGACTTCTTTACTATGTCAGTATTCTCTCTTATAAATTTTATATCAAGCATTTTTACCTCTCTAACCCTTCATGACCCCTATGGGCCTCATGCGGCAGACTTTCTTTGAGATTCCCGCGTTATGTACCACATCCACGACCTCGCTCACATCCTTATATGCATGCGGCTGTTCTTCGGCGAGCGTCTCTCTGCCCTTTGACATGACTACGATACCCTTCTCCGCCAGTTCCTTATCTATCCGCCTTCCCCTGCAGGCATTTATCGATGCCGAGCGGGAGAGGCACCTTCCGGCTCCGTGCGCGGTCGATGAGAAGGTCTCCTCTTCGGCCTTCTTCGTGCCCGCCAATAAAAACGAATATCTACCCATATCTCCGGGTATTACAACCGGCTGTCCGGTATCGCGGTATCTCGCGGGCAACTCCGCGTTCCCCGGGCCGAAGGCGCGGGTCGCGCCCTTTCTATGAACGCATAAAACCTTATCTTTACCGTCTATCCGGAAACTCTCCATCTTGGCTATATTGTGAGCTACATCATATACAAGATACATACCCATATCTCTAAACGAGCGGCCGAAGAATTTTTCGAATATACTCCTTGTAAGATACATCAGGCACTGCCTGTTGTTCCAGGCATAATTCGCCGCGCACCTCATCGCGCCGAGGTACGCCTTACCTTCTTTGGAATCTACCGGAGCGCACGCCAGCTGTTTATCGGGTATCGATATCTTGTATTTATCGAGGAGCCGTATAAACGACTTCGCGTAATCATCGCAGACCTGGTGCCCGAACCCGCGCGAGCCGGAGTGTATCATAATGGTTATCTGATCCTTATGAACACCGAACGCCGCGGCGGCCTTTAAGTCATATACTTCGTCTACTATCTGTATCTCAAGAAAATGATTTCCCGAACCGAGCGTGCCGGACTGCTCTTTGCCTCTCTCGTATGCCCTGTCCGATACGGCGGAAGGGTCCGCGTCTTTCAGCCAGCCTCGCTCCTCCGTCGCCTCGAGGTCTTCCTTTATGCCGTAGCCGTTCTTCACAGCCCACGCCGAACCATTTATGAGTATATCCCTCTCTTCCCTTGCGCTTACCTTTATCTGGCCTCGCGAGCCGACGCCGGAGGGAACATTAGTATAAAGAGCGCATACGAGGTCTTTTATCCTTTTCGTGACGTCATCTTTTGAGATGTCGGTTCTAACTAATCTGACGCCGCAGTTTGAAACGACAAATTCATTAGCGATAAAATTATGATGAGGATGAGATACGGTGAAATCATATACCCAATCATCATAATCCACATTCTCTTCTATAAAAAATATCTCATCCCAAATCATTCCGGATTCGCCGAGGCCTTCGGTTCTCTCTTTGATAAACTCCTTGAATGTGGGAAAGTTTTCGCCGACTCTAGGCGAGGTCTTTCTGCCGTCGAATATAGACCTTTCTATATACCTTGTGCCCACCTTCATTTCTTTAAGGTAACCGTCAATTTCCCCTACGCCGCAACCCATTACTTCGCGCATATATATGGCTTCGTAGGCCGCTTCCTGCCTGTTAGTTATGTGATTTTGTTTAAATTTCAGGTATTCGCAGGCAAGCGCCGCTAAATAGCGCCTTTTTCGGTTATATTCAAAACTTATTCGCCCATATAAATTCAGAAGGCTTTCGAATTGACCCGATAAAGAAAGCCGTAACCTAATAGAGGCTTCTCCTTTCTTATTAACAAATTCCTTCCGATGGCTTATCTTTAGTGTAGTGACGCCAAATTCCGATAGTAAAGAAGATATATCCTGCAGAAATCGCTTTGCGCTATCATATAACTTCTCATTTTTATTCATTGAAAGCATGGGACAATAAAAGTTATATCCATGCCCGGTCATGGTTCCGGGGCTGGCTAATTCCGCGCCAAAGAAAGAAGCAAGAAAAAGACGTTTCTGCCAAAGCGGCGCCTTGAATAACCATTCGGGCATTCGATACGCGTTGTATGTTTTATTTCCCAATGGAGTCCCTAGGGATGCTAACAATGCAACAAAAGCGGAAGAAGCAACCTTAAAGGAAAATTCCGTTCTCTCGAATCTTTGAATGCCATATTGAGTTTTTATCTCATGCTTTCTTTTTCGGGAGTAGACCTTGGAAGGCGTAAACCCGATTTTATAAACATCCTCTCTTATATCTTCAAGATCATCCTCTTGCCCATAGAACCAGCACTGCCCCTTTTTCTCCTTGCCTCCAAAACGCATTGTGCCGTCGCCAAAAACAAAACCCATCACCTTTAATATATGCGGAAGTTGAAGCGAAGAATATTTGAGCGGAAGCATATTCCGTCTTCTTAAATATAAGATTATCTGCTCGATTCCATGTCCGGAGGAATCCTTGCCGAACTTGAGCAGAATATTCATTATATCCGGTTCGTCGATGATAATCTCCTCCGAAGGTTTTTCATAATCTATACCTTCAAACGGAAATGCCGCTATCTGCGTATTGACGGATAGTTCCGATAACCTCTTCATACCATCCTTCGTATAAAATGGATGATCCCCCGATGCGATAATGTCCCTGCCGGATTTCATTATTATTTTATATACCTTTTTGCCTATAGGTTTTTGCTTTAAAAATCCAATTATATCTGTCTTCGTCAAAGAATCTTTATTAAAATCGAAACATTTTATCCTTTGATGCGTGAAGTTTTCCCTAAAATCTTTGATGGAAACTTTATATCCTAACTCATGTAATATCAATGAGTTGCCACTAAGGCAGTTAATATCGTAGCCCACGCCGCCGGGCGAAATCACGCCGCCTTCGGCTGGGTCTGTTGCGACAACCCCTCCTATCGGAAGGCCGTAGCCCCAGTGAATATCCGGCATGGCAAGGGAATATCTCACGATACCGGGAAGGTGCGCGGCGTTTGCCACCTGTAACGGCGCCTTGTCATTCTTGACCGCGCCTATCATCCGCTCATTGGAGTAGATGATGCCGGGAACCCTCATCCCCGGCATATAATCTTTCGGGATGCGCCACCTATATTCGTCTACCTTCTCTAACGGGCCGCTCCAGCTCTCCTTCATCAAAGATCTCTTATACGTCAAATATGACCCGGGCGGAATACTCGTTGCCCTTCGTTTCTATAGAAAGGCCGTGGTATGTCACCGCCTTAAGTTCGTTCTTTATCTCATGCCGCGAGGGATCGTACGGCTCGCCCTCCGCGAAGGCGAGTATAGCCCTCTCGGATACCTTGTCGACTATAAAATTACTGTAAAGCATCGACTTTGTACTAAAATTATAAAGGAGCTCCTTTAACCAAGAAACAAGAAGCTCCTCAAGATTATCATCCTCAAGTTCAATACGTACCCTCTCTTTCGGCCTCACCTTATCAAGTTCGGCGATTATGCTGAACATGCCGAACGCGGCGTTCGAGAAGAGATCCTTGGCTCCGGTGCCGTAGGCCTTTATTCCGAAGTCCGCCGTGTGATCTATAAGTTCATATCGTTTTTGCATATATATTTTTTTGGCCCCTCGTTCGCTGACGGCCGGCCTTCGGCTTCGGCCTTTTCCTCCCGTTGGTCGGCGCTCACTCGCTTCTCATCCTTCGAAACACTTTCCTATTCCTGCGAAGCTCAAAGCTGAAAAGCTTTGAGCGAATCAGAATGGTGAGCCGCGAAGGACTCGAACCTTCCACACCCGCCTTAAAAGGGCGGTGCTCTACCAGATGAGCTAGCGGCCCACTAATTGTCAAAAAGCAGTTACCTATACTTCCAGAATCTCCTTCTCTTTGTTCTTTAGAAGGTCATCTATTTCTTTCGTATATTTATCGGTGAGTTTCTGTATATCTTCTTGAGCCGTAAAGCGGCCGTCCTCGCTTATCTTGCCGAGCTCCTCTGCCTTCTTGATATGTTCGTTTCCGTCGCGCCTCGCCGTCCGAAGAGATACCCTGCCCTGCTCGGCGAGATGGTGTATATGCTTCACTATCTCCTCTTTTCTCTCGCGTGTAAGCGGAGGCACGTTAAGTCGTATGAGTTTCCCGTCGTTATTCGGGTTTAAGCCGACATCGGACGCCTGTATGGCCTTCTCTATTTCTCCGATGCTTGAAGGGTCCCAGGGTTGTATGACTATGAGGCGCGCTTCCGGAGTGGATATCCCCGCCAATTGCTTAAGCGGCGTATGAGTGCCATAGTAATCTACTTTAAGGTTCTCTACCAGATGGACGGATGCTCTCGATGTCCGTATGGCGGAGAATTCCCTTGTCGTGGCCTCCGCGGTCTTCTTCATATTTTCCTCAACGTCATGCAATATCTTTTTGTCTTCTGACATCTTTTAAACTCCTTTATGCTATGAACGGACAATCACTTAACGATAGTGCCGATGGGCTTTCCGGTGACCGCCTTCTTTAAATTCCCATCCTTCATAAGATTGAAGACGATTATCGGCAGGTTATTATCCATACAGAGGCTTATGGAGGTCGCGTCCATGACCTTAAGCCCTTTCTTGAGTACATCTATATATTTTAGTGATTTAAATTTCCTGGCGGTATTATCCTTAAGCGGGTCGCTCGTATATACACCGTCTACCTTCGTAGCCTTAAGTATAACGTCGGCTCCTATCTCTACGGCGCGTAGTGCCGCGGCGGTATCTGTGGTAAAATATGGGTTCCCGGTACCGCCCGCGAATATGACGACCCTGCCCTTCTCAAGATGCCTTATAGCCCTTCTTCTTATATACGGCTCGGCGAGCTGTTCCATCTTTATAGCGGTTTGTACTCTTGTAAAAACGCCGCTCTTCTCAAGGGCATCCTGGAGCGCCATACTGTTTATAACGGTGGCGAGCATGCCCATATAGTCGGCGGTAGCCCTGTCTATGCCTCTGGCAGAGACGGCGATGCCCCTGAATATATTGCCTCCGCCTATAACTATGGCTATTTCAAGGCCGAGTTTATATATCTCTTTTATGCGTCCGGCTATAATCGCCGTCTGGTCGGGGTCTATACCATAGCCGAGTTTACCCTGAAGGGCCTCCCCGCCTAATTTTAAGACTATCCTCTTATAGGCGAGCGGGGCGGGTGTTTTGGCAGGTGCCGGCGCGCTCAAATCTCTTCTCCTATCTGATATCTCACGAATCGTTTTATACTGACATTCTCACCGACTTTGCTTATAAGCGCGTTCAGGTGGTCCGCTATTGTTATCTTGGGCTCGCGTATAAACGGCTGTTCCATAAGGCAGATGCCCGAATAAAACTTATCAAGCTTGCCCTGAGCGATCTTCTCGGCTACATGAGCCGGCTTATCCATCGACTGCGCTTTATATACTTCCAGTTCCTTCTCAACGTCATCTTTTGAGACACCTTCCCTGGTCACATAGCAGGGGTTTGAGGCGGCTACTTGCATGGCGACGTCTTTGCCGAAATTTTTGAAGTCATCGCAGCGCGCGACAAAATCCGTCTCGCAGTTTATCTCAACGAGTACCCCTATCCTTGAATCCATATGAACATATGAGGCGATGATGCCCTGGTTCGCCGCCTTGGATGCCCTCTTGGACGCAGTCTCTATCCCCTTCTGGCGCAGTATCTTTACCGCGCCTTCCATATCGCCTTTCGATTCTTTGAGGGCGGATTTACAATCCATAATACCGGCCCCGGTCTTCTCTCTAAGTATCTTCACCGTTTCGCTGGAAATTGTCATTGTGCCTTAACGTCTCCTTTACCTTTTGCTTCTTCCGCATCTTTCGCTTCTTTCTCTTTCTTCGCCGCGTTCTCGGCTTTCTTATATATGTTAACACCTTCCAATATGGCATCTGAGATCAGTAACGCCATAAGCTCTATCGACTTCAAAGCATCGTCGTTTGCCGGAATGGGATAGTCTATGGGATCCGGATCGGAATTGGTATCTATCACCGCCACCATCGGTATGGATAGTTTCTTCGCTTCCTTTACGGCGAGATCCTCGTTCTTCACGTCTATGATAAAGAGCGCGTCCGGCAGGCGTTTCATCTCAAGGACGCCCCCGAGCGACTTCTCAAGTTTCGACGCCTCCTTTGTAAGCTGGGAGATCTCTTTCTTTTTAAGATTGTCGACTACGCCTGTCTCCTTTATCTTCTGTATCTCACTATATCTGGCGACGCTCTTCTTTATCGTGGCGAAATTGGTCATCATCCCACCGAGCCAGCGCCGGTCTACATAGAACATCCCGCACCTCTCGGCCGAAGACCTTATCGTCTCCTGCGCCTGTTTCTTCGTCCCTACGAATAATATACGGCCGCCATTCGATGCGGTATTCTTAAGAAACTCGCAGGCTTCTTTAAGCTTCTCCGCCGTCTTCTCAAGGTCTATTATGTATATACCGTTCTTTTCGCCGAATATGTACCGGGCCATCTTGGGGTTCCAACGCTTACGCTGGTGGCCGAAATGCACCCCCGCTTCAAGTAACCGCTTTATCATCTCATCTACCACGTTCTCGATCCTCCGTCATGTTTGTGAAGTTCCACTTTTAAGGCGCTGATTATATCATAAAGATCAATGCTTGGCAACCGCAAATTGCATATCATAAAGGCGCTTGTATGTGCCGCCCTTTTTCATAAGTTCATCGTGCGTCCCGCGCTCCGCTATGGTGCCGTCATCTATAACCGCTATCTGAGTGGCGTGCCTTATCGTCGAAAGCCTGTGGGCTATGACAAAGACCGTTCTCCCCCCCATGAGCCTGTCTATCGCCCCTTGCACAAGGCGCTCGGACTCGGTATCAAGCTGGGACGTCGCCTCATCAAGTATCAATATGGGCGGGTTCTTGAGTATCGCCCTTGCTATGGCAAGCCGCTGCTTCTCCCCGCCGGATAGCTTAAAGCCCCTTTCGCCTATCAATGTATCATATCCACCCGGCATACCTTTTATAAAATCGTGCGCGTTCGCGGCTTTGGCCGCCTCTATGATCTTCTTATCTGACATCTTGTCGATATGTCCGTAGGCGATATTCGCCCTTACGGTATCGTTGAATAGTATCGTCTCCTGCGTTACAACGCCTATCTGGCCGAGGAGAGAGTCTATTTTAACATCCCTTATATCCACGCCGTCTATCTTTATGGCCCCCTTTGATACGTCATAAAAACGCGGTATCAAGTTTATAAGCGTCGTCTTTCCGGCGCCGCTCGGCCCCACTATCGCAAGGACATCCCCTACTTTCGCTTCGAGAGATACATCCTTAAGTACCGGCTTATCCTCATACGAGAAGTGAACGTCCTCGAGCGATATCTTGTTCTTAATAACGGGAAGAACCGGCGCATCCGGCTTATCCTGTACACCGGGTATCGTGTTGAGTATCTCGTGTATCCTGTTAGAGGCGGCAAGCGCCTGCTGTAATTGCGGAGGTATGCGGCTTATGCGGTTAAAAGGCTTTACCAAAAGTAATAGGGCAGTAAGAAAGGCGACGAAGCCTCCTGCGGAATATGCGCCGTTTATGACCTCCCTTACGCCGAACCATATCGCTATAAGGGCACAGGCCATTCCCATAAGCTCCGTTATGGGGCTTAAGGCCGTTATGCGTTTTATCGATTGCATCGAAAGTTTGTAGAACTGGTTCGAGATATCCTTAAACCTGCCTATCTCGTAATCCTCCATAGAGAAGGCCTTCACTATCCTTATGCCCGATATCGTCTCTATGAGAGATATATTTATGTCGGCGGCCGTATCCTGCGTCTTCACGCTTATCTTGCGCAGTTTTTTGCTTATCTTACTTATGGGATATACGACCAACGGCAATAGCACCATAGTGACAACGAGAAGCTTCCAGCTTATGCCGAACGCGACCGTGACAAATATCACCATAGCCAGATTTATTAAAAGCTGTGCCACATTTAATACCAGATCCGCCAGCGTCTGGGAGATGGCATTGTTTATCTGGCTTGTATCGAACATGATCCTCGAGACAAGTTTGCCGGTGGGGTTTGAACTGTAATAATCGAGCGATAATCTCATGAACTTGGCGTATAGATTGGTGCGCACATCACGCACCACCCTCATCCCCAGATCGCTTATCATGTATGTCTGATAATATCTGCAGACCTCTCTGACTACAGAGAATAAAAGCAGCCAAAGCGCGAGGTAGTTTAAGAGCGTAAGCCGCGGAATGCCGTTTATCCTGTCGATGAAACCCTGTAGGAAAACGGGCGCTCGTTCGCTTACTATTATGCCGCCCGAGCCGAGTATGCGGTCAACGAGCGGGATAACCATGCCTATAGAGGCGGCATTCCCCACGACCGTCGCTATAATGACGAAGATGAGCGCCACCACAAATACGGACATATGCGGCTTGATATATCCGAACATGCGTTTATATTCGTTGTATGCCATACTATACCCTCGTTATAAAAGTAAATTGTATCATATATATAGGGTCGACCGCAAGGAAAAAACCTCTTGTCTCGGCATGGGAAAGATGCTATAATTTCTTTAATTTAATGGTATTAAGACAATATGAAAGATATAAAAGTCGCCGTGATCGGAAGCGGTTATCTGGGAAGTTTCCACGCAGAGAAGTATAGGGATATGGAAGGTGTGGAGCTTGTCGGTATCTGCGATATAGACAGCGCTCAATCAGCCAGGGTGTCGAAGGCCTGCAGGTCGAAGCCCTTTGCCGACTATAGAGACCTCTTAGGAAAAGTCGACGCGGTAAGCATAGCCCTACCTACCCATCTTCATTATGAGGCCGCCGAGAGGTTCCTTGAAGGCGGCACAGACGTCCTTATAGAAAAACCGATAACCAAAAGAACCGAAGAGGCGGAAAAGCTCGTAAAGCTCGCCGCTTCAAAAAATCTTATCATACAGGTAGGCCATGTAGAGAGGTTTAATAGCGCCATAAGGGCTATAGAGGGCTACCTTAAAGAACCCCGTTTTATAGAATGCCACCGATTGAGCCGTCAAAAGAAACGCGGCCTGGAGGTGGGGGTTACGCTGGACCTCATGATACACGATATAGATATAGTTCTAGGGCTCGTAAAATCAGAGGTGGAAAATATAGAGGCCGTCGGCATAAACGTCCTCTCCGAGAGCGAGGATATCGCCAACGCCAGGATAAGGTTCGAAAACGGCACCATATGTAACCTTAACGCCTCCCGCGTGGCGCACAGGAACATGAGAAAGATACGCATATTCCAGAAAGATACATACATCTCTCTCGATTACCTTACCCAGACGGCGAAGATATATACGAAATCCGGAAAAAAGATATCCTCATCGCGTATAAAGGCAAATAAAGGTGACCCTCTCGGCGCGCAACTTGCGTCATTCATCGACTGCGTCAGGAACAGAACGAAGCCTATCGTATCCGGAGACGAGGGCTTGAAGGCCCTTAAAGTGGCGCTCGATATACAGTCCAAAATTGAGCGAAGCCGCAACTTATAAAGCAAAATGAAAAGACACATATTCATAATCGCCGGCGAGGCGTCCGGGGATCTATATGGCGCTCATCTGGCGAAACATATTAAATCCATGGACCCCGATGTCACCTTAAGCGGCCTCGGCGGCGAAAAGATGAGCCATGCGGGCGTACGGCTCTATTATGACCTTGTATCGATAGCCGTCGTCGGGATCTTTGAAGTACTCAAGGAATTATCCACCTTCAAAAAGATATTCCGTATGACGGCCAAAAAACTCGACGAGGTAAAGCCGGACGCCGTTATACTGATAGACTATCCGGGATTCAATCTCAGGTTCGCGAAAGAGGCAAAAAAACGCGGCATAAAAGTAATATATTACATCAGCCCGCAAGTATGGGCATGGGGAAAGAAGCGCATAAAACTTATGCGCAAGGTCGTCGATAGGATGATAGTCCTCTTCGCCTTCGAGGAGAAGCTTTATAAGGAGAACGGCATAGACGCCATATTCGCGGGGCACCCCATTATAGATATCGCCGTTCCGTCGATGGAAATGGATGAGGCCGTTAAGTCGTTCGGCCTTACCCCCGGCAAACCGACAGTCGCGCTCATTGCCGGCTCAAGGGCAATAGAGGTAAAGAGGATGCTTCCCGCGATGTTAAGGGCCTCCCGTATAATAAAAAAGGTCATGCCGGATACCCAATTCGTTATATCCAAATCTCCGACGCTTGACGAGGGCATATATACGGATATATTGAACAAAGAATCCATGCGCGTATCTATCGCCAGGGACAACATATATGACTGCCTTAATGTCTGCGATATCGCGCTCGTATGTTCCGGCACCGCGACCATAGATACCGCCATTATGGGTAAACCGATGGTCGTCGTATATAAATTATCGAACCTCACCTATTTTCTTCTGAAGCATCTCGTTTCGACGCCAAATATAGCGATGGCCAATATAATCGCCCAAAAGACGGTCGTCCCGGAACTTATACAGTTCGATATGACGCCCGAGAAGATCGCCGCCGAGGCACTTGGGATATTAAGGAACGAAGAAAGGTCTGATTCCATAAAAGAGGGGCTTAAGGAAGTTAAAGATGCCCTTGGCGGCCCGGGGGGCTCGGGGAGAGCGGCCGCGGCGGCGCTTGAGGCGATAGGCTAGATATCTCTCATCAGCTTTTTTGATCTCTTGTAATATTTGTCTTCCAGCTCATCTCTTCTTATAACCGCGCCGCCTTTCGTCAGGCTGTTATCTATCTTTACATAATCAAAATCTTTGAATCCGTAACCATGGACGATGTAAGATATGGCATATGCCGACAATAGCTCTGCGCCGTCGATGGATTCATAAATATCTTTCTCAAGGCTCACGGGAAATATATCTATCTTGAAATAGAAATTCCGTTCTTCAAAACGCCCTTCTACGCCGTACACGGTAAAGTCCCCGTATCTATTCAGGGTCTCTTTTATCCGCGACGCCATCTCTTTGGCAAGAAACCATTCTAACCGCACATCGCTTATATCCGCGTATGTATCGGGCCAGGTTTCCGGGTCACCATACTTCGAAAATATACGCGGCAGAGAATCGGCATCCTCATTTATTATACCCGGACTCCTATCTCTTCCGGCGGTAAAAAGATGCGTACCCGTCGCGGAATTGACGTATATAAGCGCCGTCTCCTCGTCGACCCTAAGCGTGCGCATGGATATGATACTATCATTCATATCGCCGAACCTTGCCCTTATAGCCCTTATGCCCTCTATGCACGGATTCAGGCCTATGTTGAAATGGACCCTCTTCGACGC
>Ga0210019_1004160_pt1 | contig 12741 bp, 11 predicted proteins | sample CryGeyCG2114_020_2_FD_183969 | JGI IMG/M metagenome (GOLD analysis project Ga0210019, IMG submission 183969) | Groundwater microbial communities from aquifer - Crystal Geyser CG11_big_fil_rev_8/21/14_0.20 (SPAdes) (version 2) | ecosystem: Environmental > Aquatic > Deep subsurface > Groundwater ...
CTTTTGCATTCCAAAACGAACTGCATAAGATTTTCCATGATTTTTTTCATAGGTAAAAGAGCGGATTTTGGAAAATTTTGCATCTTGAATTTTTTCAAAAGCAGCGTCAACTTTGCCATCAACCACCACGATGATTTCATAGTCATAGCGGAGGGTTTCCAAAACCGACTGGATTTGTTTCAAGTTGGCAACAATGGTTTTTTCTTGTTTAAAAACCGGTATGATGAGACTTAAAAAATGAGTGGGGTTTTTTTCCAACATAGAGATATTATAGCAAAAGAAGAGTGAGATAATCTTTTTAAATTTCTAATTTCTAATTAACCTAATTTCTAAATAAGTTCCAAATTTTAATTACATATTTGGTTATTGGACATTATTTAGGTTAATTAGGTCAATTAGCTAATTAGGTTAATTCAATCGGTCATATCTTTTTTCAATTCGTGGTATAATTTTTGCGTATGAAAGTGATAATTCTATGTGGTGGGGCAGGAACGCGGTTAAAAGAAGAAACTGAATATAAGCCAAAACCAATGGTATATGTTGGAAATAAACCAATTATCTGGCATATTATGAAGATCTACTCATACTATGGTTTTAATGAATTTATTCTTGCACTTGGATACAAAGCCGACTATATCAAAGATTTTTTCCTAAACCAAAAAGCCTTTACTTCGGACTTTACGTTGGCAACAAAAAACCACGAAGTTGATTATCACATGAAAAATCGGACTGAAGTTGACGATTTCAAAATAACCTTTGTTGACACCGGACTTGAAACTCTGCCGGGTGAGCGGATTTTGCGATGCAAAAAATATATTCCAAAAAGCGATAAATATTTTATGGTGACATATGGAGACGGAGTGGTTGATTTGGACATTGCCAAACTTTTACGCTTTCACCTCAAACAAAATACCATTGGAACAATCACCGGCGTTCATCCCAGCAGCAAATATGGACTTGTAAAAATTGGAAAAAAGAAACTAGTTGCCAGCTTTGTTGAAAAACCAACGTTATCAGATTATGTTAACGGAGGATTTATGGTGTTTGATCAACGGGTGTTCAAATATATAAAAAATAACGAATCAGAACATCCGGTTTTGGCAAGACTAAGTAAAATAAAACAACTTTCATTGTATAACCATAATGGTTTTTGGGCGTCGGTTGATACTTATAAAGAACTGAAAAATTTGAATAAAATTTGGAAAGAAAAGGCACCGTGGAAAGTATGGACTAATTAAATTTCAATATATATGATACGAATTAATACAAGTTATGCGAATGATGCGAATATGCAAATTAAATGTTAAATTGTTTAGTAGATTAATATTTGAAAATTGATTAATAATTTAAAATTTGAAATTAAAAATTAGATCAAATGTTCAATTTAATGAATAAGAATGTTCTGGTTACTGGTGGGGTGGGATTTATTGGGGGGCATTTGGTAGAAGAACTTATTAAACGAAAAGTTAACATTACTGTTGTAGATATCAACTTAGATAAAAAATCCTATTTATTTACAAAAAATCTTCATAAAAAAGCTAAAGTTATCAAATTAGATATCTGTAATTATCAAAAGCTCACAAATTTAATTAAAAGATACAAAATCGATTTTATCTTTCATTTGGCGGCTCAATCATTAGTTGGAGAAGGTTATAAAAATCCAAAATATACTTTAGAAAATAATATTTTAGGAACGATTAATATTCTTGAGGCAACAAGAAATAATCCTAAGATTAAGGGTTTAGTCGTTGCTTCGTCAGATAAATGCTACGGTAAGCTAAATAAAAAGCAATATATTGAAACTGATCCCCTATCAGGAGATCATCCTTATAATACGTCAAAGTCAGCTACTGATTTAATCAGTACCACTTATTACGCCACTTATAAAACTCCGGTGATTGTGACACGTTTTGGAAACATCTACGGTGAGGGTGACTTGAATTATTCCCGCATTATTCCCGGCATTATGAAGTCAATTATTACTGACAAAATATTGGAAATACGGAGCAACGGAAAATTTATCCGTGATTATCTATATGTTAAAGATGTAGTGGCAGGTTATTTATTGCTTGCACAAAATATTGAAAAAGCAAAGGGTCAGGCTTATAACTTCGGATCAAATGATACCTTGTCAGTTCTTGAAGTAATTCAAACAGTTGGACAATCTTTAAAACAAAAAATCAACTATAAAATTCTCAATACTGCAATTAATGAAATTCCCTATCAATCTTTGAACTATTCAAAAATTAAAAAAGAATTCGGATGGAAACCAAAAGAAAATATGCAACAGACTATCAAAAATATTCTGAGTTGGTATAAAGAAAGCCTACTTTAACAGTTGTTTAATTTCTGCCATTTCTTTCTCCGGTAAAAACGGAAACATGTCATCAATTGGAAGCGAAATCATTTTCCCATCCGGCATCTTTTTTGAAGAAACTGTCAAAATATCCTGCCACTTTGGACAAAGCACTTCACAGATACAAGTATTTTTATAATCAAGTACTGCTTTTACTTTGGTCTTTAACTGTCCATTATTTTTTATCTGAAAATATTTTATTCCATATGCTTTTGCTATTTTTTCAGTGTTGGGAAAAGAAACACCGGAGTTTTTGCCTTCACCAATAAAACGGCTTTGAAAAAAGTTTCTTTGTGTGGTGCGTATTGCCAAATACCCTTGATTATTGATGACAAATATTTTTGCCGGAATTTTATGATGAACAATGGTTTGCAGTTCGTGAATATTCATCTGAAAAGAACCGTCACCGGTGATGCAAATAATCCGTGACTTGGGTTTTGCTGCCCAGATTCCAATCACTGCCGGAAGATTGTATCCCATGGTAAGAGTAGCCCCAGGAATAATTGCTCTTTGGTTTTTTTTCAGTTTAATTGTCTGCGAGCAGATGTATGCTGTTGTACCCGCATCAAATGTATAGATATCTCCAACCTTACTTTGATTGGAAATTTCATTAACCAGATGATACATATTAATAAAATCGAGTTTGCTTTGAATTTTTGGAAGATAAATAGCATACTTTTCCTTGATTTTTTGACAGTTTGATAGCCAGTGATTGTAATTTAGTTTTACTTGTTGTGAGATTATCCTATCTGAAAATTTATTAATAAATTGCTTTGCGTTAGACTCGATAAAAAGATCAATCTTGATGGTTTTTTTTAGGTGTTCCATTTTATCAATATCAACCACAATCTTTTTTGCATTGGGTGCAAATTTATCATATTCATGGCCGATAAAAGGAACTGCCAAACGGCTACCTATTGCAATAATTAAATCAGAGTTTTGTAAAACAATATTTGCGCTTCGCTGTCCTTTGGTTCCGCCATGGCCAACATAATATGGATTGTCAAATTCCAATAAATCAAGACCCATTTCCGGAACAACTACCGGAATTTTTAACATATTTGTGAATTTTATAAATTCGTTAACTGCACCTGCTAGTCTGATTCCACCACCTGCAATAATTACTGGCTTTTTGGATAGTTGTAGTAATTTTATTAATTGATCAATTTGAGAATCAATTTCTTTGTTACTTTTTATGATAATTTGCTTTTTTTCATGACCTGAAAGTTGAGAAGGATTGATTGTTTTTGAAGCAATATCAGGAGGAATATCCAGCCAGACAGGTCCTGGTCTTTTGGAAATAGCAATATCGTACGCCTTTTCCATTTGATATCTGATATCTTCCGGTTTTTCAATAATGGCTGAATATTTACATAAAGACTGGACAATAGGAATAATGTTCAGTTCTTGAATTCCAAACTGCCTTAATTTCGGGACATTGGAAAAATATGCCATTTGACTTGTTTTTGCCTGACTGGAAATGAAGATGCAAGGAATGGAATTTTGCCATGCTTCCAAAAGACCGGTGATGGCGTTTGTACTGCCGGGACCGGATGTGACCATCACTGCTCCAAGTTTTCCACTGGTTTTTGTAAAAGCTTCAGCGGCCATGGCAGCTGCTTGTTCATGATGATGACAGATATATCTTATCTTTTTATGAGATACAGTGGCATCGTTTAAAAACATCGCTCCCCCACCTGCAATGGTGAAGATATGGGTAGCATTGTTTTTATACAGAAAATCAATGATATAATCAGCAACCCGCATAAGATTTTTTATTTTTTAACTACGCAAAGATTTGCGTATTTATCATTAATAATCTCTTTTTTATTTAGTAAATCTAGGTTTTCATTATACCAATCCAAAAGTGTTTTTATTCCTTGTTCAATTGTAGTGATCTTAAGATTTTTTACTTCATTTATTAATCGTGAATTTGAAGCGGTATATTCATTATTCAAACCCTTGTTAATTATCGTGATTTTTGAATGATAGTTACTTAACTGATTTATCTTATTGGCAATATCTAATAGTGAAGTTTTAGTTCCGGAACAAACATTATAAATATAATGCTTTGGATTGTGATGTAGGAAATAATTTAGTACAAGATTAAGATCATTAACATAAAGATAATCAAAATTAACATTTTGATTTATTTTAATTTTCAGATGGAGAAGATTTTTGACAATCGCATTGGAAATAAATCTTATTAAATAATTTTCATGTGGGCCATAGACTCCGAATAAGCGTAAGCAAATTAGTTTTTTAGAATTTAACCGCTGGGTGTATTGGGAACAGATGTATTTGTAAAAACCATAGTCATCTCCAGGTATATTTTGACCAAATTTTTCTTCTTTAACAGAAACAATTGGTTTTCTTTTGTCATATTCTGCACCGCTTCCGAAATAAATAATTCTTTCAACAAGATCGATATTATGAATAATATTAAAAAACATCCGGAGATTGATATCAATAATATTTTTCGTATTGGTTTGGTTTTGCGATCCTCCAATATTTGCCGTATGAATTATATAATCAACCTTATTTTTCTTAACATAATCAGAAACCGCTTTTGCATCAAGTAAATCAAGTTGTTGATGCGAAGGTGTTAGAAGACGAAATTTTTTGGAAAAATATAACGAAATATTTTTTCCAATAAACCCTGACGCACCAGTTAGTAAAAGAGTTTTCATTGTCATTATTATATGACATTATCATTCAAAATAAATGGAAACAAATCAAGCTTGACAAATAGTCTGGTTTAGATTAGACTATTCACAATAAGACTATGAAATTTATTAACAGAACGAGTGAAATATCCTTCATCCAAAAAGAGGTTGACGCGTCTAAATCATCCTTCATCATTATCTATGGCAAACGTCGAATTGGAAAGACAGAGTTAATAAAAGAAAGTGCTAAAAATAGAAAGTTATTATATTTTCTTGGTAGACAGGTTAATAATAAGGACAACCTCGATCAACTATCAAAAACATGTTCTGTTTTTTTTAATGAACCAATATTGATCGGTCAACCTTTTTTAAATTGGGATCAATTCTTTTCATTTCTCGCGGTACGATTAAACAAAAACACGTTGATAGTGTTTGATGAGTATCCATATTTTGTATCTGCACAACCGGGTTTAAGTACGATTTTCCAGAAATGGTGGGACGAATCTTTAAAAAAGATATCATTTTGTAAATTTATTTTATGCGGTTCAAGTTTTGGGATGATGATAGAGGAGACGCTATCAGAAAAAGCTCCACTTTATGGAAGAAGAACAGGGCAGATTCATGTAAAACCGCTTAGCTATTATAATTCCTGGAAGTTTTTTCCAAATTTGTCTTTTTCAAAGTTTTTAGAATTTTATTCGGTGACTGGTGGCAACCCGGAATATCTTACTCGTTTTTCGTCCTATAAAAACATTGATGAAGCAATAGAACAAGAGGTATTCACCACACATTCGCCTCTTTATGAAGAGATAGACTTTTTGCTTAAGGAAGAACTTCGTGAGCCTAAAAATTATTATAGTATTCTAAAATCTTTGGCTTTGAACAGAAATAAAATAAGTGATCTCATTGAGCAAACAGGTATAGAAAAAAGTTCGCTTCATACATATCTCTATTATTTAGAAAATTTGGGATTAATTGAAAAAGAGATTCCGATTACAGAAAAACATCCGGAAAAATCGAGAAAAGGTATTTTTAGAATAAAAGATCAATTTGTTCATTTTTGGTTTCAGTTTGTTCTTCCCTTTAGAAGAGAAATTGAAATAGGAGAGCTGAATTTTTTAATGAAAAAAACAAGAGAAGATTTACCGAAAATAATACAGGAGAATTATCAGAGATCTGCAACGGAAATCATCATCAGGAATGAAAGAGTGATTGGACATATTGAAAGAGTAGGAAGGTATTGGAATAATGAAATTGAAATAGATAATATTGGTTTAAATGAAAATAGAAAAGAAATATATTTTATCGAGTGTAAGTGGTCAAACAAATTACTTGGCGGTAATGTTTTGAAAGAATTGATTTCAAAATCACAGAGAGTTGATTGGAACAAAGGAAGCCGAAAGGAAAAATATATTTTATTATCTAAATCCGGATTTACTCAAGAACTTATACAAAAATCAAAAAAAGATAAAAATATTATTTTAATTCATGAAGACAAGCTGATTTAATAGAATAAATATGAAAACTAAATTTATACCCGGAAAAACTTATATTCCTGCCTCTGGGAAAATCTTCAATCAAGAAGAAATTAATAACGCAATTAAAGCGGCGAAAGACGGCTGGTGGACCGAGGGCGAGTTTGCAAAACAGTTTGAAAGCGATTTTAAGAAATATTTAGGAGTGAAATATGTTTCTTTGGTTAATTCCGGATCTTCGGCAAATCTTCTTGCTTTATACTCCTTAACATCAGAAGTATTGGGAGAGAGAAAGTTAAAACCCGGTGATGAATTTATTACATGTGCTGTGGCATTTCCCACGACAGTTAATCCTGGTGTGATGTTTGGTTTAAAGCCAGTCTTTGTTGATGCAGAAATTGACACGCTTAACATTGACGTCTCCAAAATTGAAAAAGCAATTACTAAAAAAACTAAATTAATAATGATTGCACATACCTTAGGAAAACCTTTTAATTTAGACAAAATCGTTGCTTTATGTAAGAAATATAAACTATGGTTGATTGAAGACTGTTGTGATGCGCTCGGCTCAAAATACAATAGTAAAATGATTGGAACATTTGGGGATTTGGCTACTTTTAGTTTTTATCCTGCACATCAAATCACAATGGGAGAGGGTGGCGCCGTTGTAACCAATAATCCCCTGCTTCATCGGGCCAATCGGCAGTTTCGCGACTGGGGCCGGGATTGTTGGTGTGATACAGGGTGTGATAATACTTGCGGAAAACGTTTTAAATGGAAACTGGGAAAGTTGCCATATGGCTATGATCATAAATATATTTATTCGCAAATTGGCTTTAATCTCAAATTGACAGACTTTCAGGCAGCTATCGGTGTTGCCCAACTGAAAAAATTACCGGGTTTTATTAAAAAAAGACAAGAAAATTATCAAGCGCTTTATTCTTTTTTTAAGCAATACAAAAAATATTTTATTCTGATGAAAGAAGATAAAAAAGCAGAAGTTTCTTATTTTGGTTTTCCATTAATAGTTAGAGACAATGTTCCATTTACCCGCAACCAACTGACAGAATATTTAGAGAGTAATAAGATTGGCACCCGTAATGTTTTTTCCGGTAATCTGCTTCGTCATCCTGCTTATTTAAAAATCAAAAACAAAATTAAAGTAATTGGAAGCATGAAAAATGCAGACTTAATTATGAATAATGCATTTTGGCTTGGTGTTTGGCCGGGAATTAGTCAAAAAGAATTAGTTTATATTAAAGAAAAAATTGAATTATTCATTAAAAATGTAAAATAAAATCCAAATCCGTCGACCTCGTAGGTCGACGCTTGTGGAATAATAGATTTTTATGAAAAAAATATTCCCCTTTTTTTCTATTATTATTCCCACCTTCAACCGTGTTCGTTTTCTTGATCTGGCAATACGTTCAATTATTAGACAAAATTTTACAAGCTATGAAATTATTATTTCTGATAATGCATCAACAGACGGAACAAAAGATTTAGTTTTACGATATCAAAAACAAGGTTATCCGATTTCTTATCATCGTTTTAAACATAAAGTTGCACCGCAGCGCAATGTGCTTAAGGGTTTTTATTTGGCCAAAGGAAAATATATTTTTATGTTGGGTGATGATGATGCGATATTAAAAATAGATACGTTAAAAAAAATATATCAACAAGCCAATCGATATCATCCTGGTTTTATGAAAATCAGCGTAATTTTTTATTATGAAAATTTGGAAACGATCAACGATATATATAAGGGATTATTGTTACCTTCTGGGAACAAACATATTCCCTTGAAGTATCCTGCCCTGCCTTTGGAAATGAGTGATAAATTTTTAGAATTTATTTCCGGTTCGATTTATAAAAACGATAGAAAATTATTATCCTATTTAAATCACGATGATGTTTTATATTTTAGTTTGCCTCTTATTTATGAGTTGAGTTTTCGATATGGAGCAGTTTTTTTGGGAAATCAGTATATCATCGGACGATATTTTGAAACAGGTCACTTTTTTTATAACTTTATCGAACCAAAATTTAGCTTAGATACTCTACTTAATAATGCAAAAAATTACTTAAAAGATAGCGAAAGTTATCAGATATTTGATCAAAAACAAAGGCGATCAGCACTTTTGCATGTTGTTAACTGGAGATTGATTCTTTCTCCAAAGCTTCTCGCGGTTTACATTAATAAAATTTATATTAAAGACAAATGGAGATATTCTAATGCTGTATATTATATACAAGCCTTAATATTAAGACTCGTTCCAAAATTTATATTATTGCCTTTGAAAAGAATATATATCTTCTGGAATAAGAAATCAATAAAAAATGCAATTATTACGAAAGATTTATCTTATGTATTGAAAAGTTTCATTAACAATATTCAATGAAAACTCCCTTTTTTTCAATTGTAATTCCAACCTACAATCGACCGAAGGAATTGGAAAGAGCAATCAAAAGTATTTTAAGCCAGTCTTTCAAAAACTTCGAAATCGTAATTTCTGATAATCACAAGGGTTCTAAAGTCAGTAAGCTGTCCCCATTACTCAATAATAAACAGATTCGATACTATTTTAACGATGAAAATATAGGGTTTACTCGGAATCTATATAAGGCAATTGGACTGGCAAAAGGCGAATATGTTTTTATACTTGGCGACGATGATTGGTTGGGAAATTTAAATCTGCTGGAAAATGTGTATCAAAAAATTAAAAATAAAGGTTATGGATATATCCGGGTTTCGTTTTTATACTGTAGTCAAAATAATAAAAGATATTCTTTATTTCTTGATCAAAAAACTAATCGAACTTTAGGCAAAAATCAAAACTCATTGGAGATATTGGATTTTCTTGATAGATCAGTTTATTCTTCTATTTCCGGTTTAATTTTTAAACGTCCCGCTAGTTTATTGATAAAATCTATTCTACAAAGTCAAAACCCCAAATTTGAGATGTCTGACTTTTGGGTTAAATATTTGTTTGATGCAGTAAGAAAAGCTGGAGGTTGGATTGATTTTGAGGACGTGATATATGTTTCTTTATCACAGTATGAATCCCCAACTTTTTATTTATTAATTAATAATCGTTTGCCCAGAGAAATGGTTTGGGAGTTATTTAAAAATGATCTGTCAAAAAAAGAAATGAAAACCTGGATTAAAAATGAAACCGCAAATTTTTCCCGAATGCTTCCAAGTATTAGATACTACTCAAGCCGAACCAATTTAATTGCTTTTACAAAACGTTTATTGCAGTTGAACTCGGGTTTAAAATGGGAGCCATCTTTTTATTTTAAATTATTTGTTGCTGTTGTGATGCCGCGTTGGTTGTGGAGGTGGTTGCGGGCAATTGCGATCAACTGTTCGACACGATTTTTATAGGTATGATATTTAATAATTTTTTGGTAACCAGCCTTGATAATCGGTGTTCTTTTTTGAGGATTTTTTAAGTAATACTCAATTTTTTCAAACCAATCTTGTGTGTTTTTTGCAATGATCAGTTCTTTTTCAGAAAAATATTTTCTTATAACTTTGACATTGTCACAGATTTCAAAACCACGACAGGCAATAATTTTGAAAGTTCTTTCATTAAAATCTTTTCCATTTTGTCTTTGATGATTCTCATGAATATTTAAAGATATTCTTGACGAGGAGTAAATTTTTCGTTCGCTGTCAACCGATAGTTTCAACCGACGGAGTTTTTTCAGCGGCTCAATATTAAAATATTGACCGGCTTTTTGTACGTAACCCAATAACTTATCTTTTAGTGACCAGTCGCTGCCATACACATTGACATCATATTTTTTCATTAAGGGCAAGAGATGTTTTTTAACAAACTCTTTTTTATCAGGAAGCAGACTTCCCACAAACGAGATATCAGATGTTAATGTTTGGTCTTTTTCATAGAAATACTGTTTAGTGTTGGCAGCAAGAAGAACCGTGTAGAAAGGAAATCCAGTGGTTTTGGTAAAGCCGTCCATTTCCGGGTCATCAGGTTGGAAATAATTAAAAAAAATATCGCCTGCCAGTCCTTTTGTGATTAATGCACAATAATCTTTTCGAGATTTTATGGACTGACCGCCGAATTGATTGACTTTTAAATTCCAAAGCCCTATTTGATTAAAATATACCATCCCTTTTTTTCGATAAGATTTTATTAAATCAAGATCGAGAAATTTTAAATAATAATCATTTAACGCGGAGATGAATATGTCTGGTTTATATTTTTCCAGTGTTTTTTTTAGATTGTTGGAGGATGTTAGTGGTATAAATTTGTGACCCAAATCCAAAAAAGCATCCCTATATCCTTCATAGATAAATCGCGCTGCATAAACGGTTTCAGGACTTGGAATATGATAAAGAATCCGCATTTTTTTACTGAGCATAAAATTATTTTTTTAAACTATTTTCTAAAAATAAACATACCACAAGCATAATTGAGATTGCTATATGCGGTTGGATCTTGTTTTTCTAAAAAGATCCCATTATCATCAACCAAGGAAAACTCAACAAGTTTTAATTTCGGGAACATTTTTATTATTGCTTTAGGAGGAAAAATCCGGTGGGCATTGAAACAGATTTTTTCTTTTCCAATAGGAACAGCAAAATATAAAAATCCATCAGGAGTAAGAACTCGGCTTAATTCTCTGCAAGCTTTTTGCGTGCCATTTGGATCAATCTTATCCCCATATCTCCCCAAGCCAACATGTTCAGCTGTATGGAGGCAAGAAAGAGATGTGGCAGAATTATCTTTATACGGAAGATTAAGTAAATCTCCCCTTTTTATTGTTAGATTTTTTATTTTTACATTAATTGGTCGTAAGTCAATAAATGTAGTCTTAATTATTTTTGAGAGATATCCACTAAAATCATAAGCTGATCCAATATCAACATGAAACTTAGGACGATTGTTTATTATTCGGTCAAATGCCCAAAGAGACATGTAATAATAGTGATTATTAAAGGGAGAAAGGTTAGTTTTTTCGTGGAGCATTGGATAAAGGTTTTTGTTTATTAACGATTTATAATTATTTTGTTTTTGGTATTTAAAAAGATCTCTTATATACCAAAAATAACCATATAGACCAATGAAAAAGCGAATCGGATCAAATATTGGATAAATCAAACGATAAAAAAAATATAATATATTACTGGATTTTTTTTGATAAACTCTCATTTTTTTACGGTTTAATCATAATTTTATTTTTATTGGAATTTAGCCAACTCCCCCACCAACTAAATGTGCTGTTAGCAATTATATTGTGTTTGCATAGACTCATCAGCTGCATGTCTTTATATGAATTTTTTCCATGGTTATTATTAACAAAATAGCTTTTATTTTTTAATTTTAAATTTTGCTTAACCCAGTCAATATCATCAGAAAAGATAAAATATATAGGGTTTTTGATTTTGTTACTTATCGTTTTAATTGCCTTGATATAGTAGTCTAATCCGATAAATCTTGGTCCTGTTTTATTGGTGATGTAATCTCCTCTTCTTACGTGGATACTAACTGACTCGTATTTTGTGATCAAATCCTTAAATTTTTGATTTTTTTCATCAAGTTTATTTTTAAAAGTGAAATCTTTTCTAATGGTTGTTTCGATATTTTTAAAATATTTTTCATTGGCGAAATAACCCTGAATACAGAAATTATCTGGAATATTAAAAAAATCCGGATCGTATTCATCATTTAGTTTTTCCGTGTAAACATTTTTTAAAAGTCTAATATTCATGAGTTGAGCAAGATATAAAAAACGATTAATCACTTGATTTTTGATTACACCAAGCTTTGCAATTTCTGCGTCAGTTGCCAGGTTGGCTTTGATATTAAAAATATCGAGTCCGTACTGTCTTTGGGTATTGAAAAGCGCATTGGTAAAGTGTAATTTCAGTGGCGTTTTTAGTTTTAAAGATAGTGCTCTTCCAGCTGCATATTGGAACATTTGACCACCAAGACCGCCGGTGAGATTAGCGATTATCATAATTTTGTAAATACCATTCATATTCGTTTTTTATTCCTTGTTCAAGTGAAGTTTTTGGACGCCAGCCTAATTTATGTAATTTTGTCACATCAAGCAGTTTTCTTGGAATTCCATCAGGCTTGGTTGTGTCCCATTTGATTTTTCCCTTAAAATTAATCGCTGTTTTTACCATATTTGCTAACTGACTTATTGTGAGGTCATTACCGGTTCCTACATTAATTATTTCTGACTCATTATATTTTCTCATAAGAAA
>Ga0210019_1004163_pt1 | contig 12740 bp, 12 predicted proteins | sample CryGeyCG2114_020_2_FD_183969 | JGI IMG/M metagenome (GOLD analysis project Ga0210019, IMG submission 183969) | Groundwater microbial communities from aquifer - Crystal Geyser CG11_big_fil_rev_8/21/14_0.20 (SPAdes) (version 2) | ecosystem: Environmental > Aquatic > Deep subsurface > Groundwater ...
ATCATCGCGCCTGACGAAGGCCAGATTATTTTTGATCAGGACGACATCACCCGCAAGCCCATCCATGAGCGCTCGAAGCTGGGCATGGCGTATCTGGCGCAGGAATCCTCGGTGTTCCGCAAGATGAGTGTTGAAGAAAATATCATGGCGATTCTGGAGACGATGGGCTTAAGCCCGACGGAGCGGCGCAAGAGAGTGCGCGGCCTTTTGGAAGAATTGAACATCGCGCATCTGGCTAAAAGTAAAGCCTACACGCTCTCCGGCGGAGAGCGGCGCCGGCTGGAAATCACCCGCGCGCTGGCCACCAATCCGTCGTTTTTGCTTTTGGATGAACCGTTCTCGGGCATCGACCCGATTGTTGTGGCCGAGGCGCAGGAGATCATCAGAGATTTGAAAGACCGGGGCTTAGGGATTTTGCTGACGGACCACAATGTGCGTGAAACACTCTCCATCGTCGATCGCGCGTATTTGATTGCCGATGGAAGGGTTTTGATTTCCGGCACGGCCCAGGATTTGATCAATGACGCGGAAGCCAAGAAGTTGTATTTGGGTGAAGCGTTTAAGATGTAAGGTAAGGTCACAATGTCACAGGGTCACAGGGAATGGTTTGTGACGTTGTGACGTTGTGACCCTGTGACTTAACAAAATTGGAGAACGAATGAAAATCGAAGTGAAAAAAGGCGAAGGCGTCAAACGTGAACTGGCGATTGAAATTCCTCCGGAACGTTTCCAGCAAAAGATTGAACAGGTTTATCAGACCATTAATCAGAAAGCCCGCGTGAAGGGTTTCCGTCCCGGCAAAGTGCCGCGCCAGATTCTGGAATCGCGCTTCGGTCAGGCCGCGCAGCAGCAGGCCGTCGAGGAAATCATCCCCGAAGCTTACGCGGAGAGCATCCAGCAGGAGAAGCTTCATCCGGTGGACCATCCGGAAATTTGCGATGTGAATGTCAAAGATGGCAAAGTTTCGTTCCGCGCCGTGCTGGAAGTCAAGCCGGAGATTGAGATCGCGGATTACAAAGGTTTGAGCGTGAAGCGCAAAAGTTCGGAGGTCACCGACGAGGATGTTCTTAAGACGCTGGATTATTTCAAGCAGGCGATTCCGCAAGCGGAAGGCAGGGAAACCGTCATCGATGACGCGTTCGCGCGCGGCATGGGATTTCCAAATCTCTCTGAGTTCAAGAAATCGCTGACGCGCCAGATTGAAATGGACAAGGACCGCCACAACCGCATCGACGTGGAAAATCAGATCGCCGAAAAACTTTTAGCCGAAGCCAGGCTGGATGTGCCGTCGTCGCTGGTCAAACGCCATCTGGAACAGCGCCTGGCGCAGGAAAGACAGCATCACAAACAACATGCTCATGGCAGCTCGCCGGAAGAAGTCAATAAATGTGAAGACGATCTGCGCGCCCAGCTTCAGCCGCACGCCGAGCGGGAAGTGAAATTGTATTTGATCATGGACAAAATCGCCCAGCAGGAGAATATCGACATTGCGCGCGGCGATTATCTGGTTCCGAAGGTGATGGAATTTCTTTTGAAAGAAGCGAAGTGGGAATAATCACAAAGGAGATTTTATGAAAGCAAACAGCAATTATCTGGTTCCGATGGTTGTCGAGAAAACAGGTCAGGGTGAGCGGGCCTATGACATTTATTCCCGCCTCTTGAAAGACCGCATCATCTTCATCGGCACGGCCATCGATGATACGATCGCCAATCTGATCATCGCCCAGCTTTTGTTTTTGCAAAGTGAAGACGCCAAAAAAGATATCAGCATTTACATCAATTCTCCGGGCGGATCCGTCACCGCGGGGCTGGCGATTTACGACACGATGAAATTCGTCAAGCCCGATGTGGCCACCTATTGTCTCGGCCAGGCCGCGAGCATGGGCGCTGTGCTGTTGTGCGCCGGAACCAAAGGCAAACGTCACGCGCTGCCGAACGCGCGCATCATGATTCATCAGCCGTGGGGCGGCGCGCAAGGGACGGCCAGCGACATCTCCATTCAGGCGGAGGAAATTTTACGGATGAAAAAGGAATTGACCAAAATTCTGGCCACTCATTCCGGCCAGTCATTCGAAAAAGTTGAGAAAGATTGCGACCGCGACTTTTTCATGTCCTCCGCCGAGGCGAAAAATTACGGTTTGGTGGATGAAGTGGTGGTAGAGCAAAAATAATTAAGTGCGCAGTGTGAGGTGCGTTGTGCGTGGAAAACCATCGCTGCGCACCACGCACTTTAAGAAAGGTTAATTATGAAACGCAATTTGTTATTGACTCCCGGTCCGACGAAGATTCCCGAACAGTTGCTGGAGGTTTTGGCCCGGCCGATCATTCATCACCGCACCCCGCAATTTCAGAATGAAATCAAAGAAGTTTCTGAGGGGCTGCAATACATCTGTCAAACTCAAAACGAAGTCTATACGGTTCCGGCGTCCGGCACCGGCGCGATGGAAGCCGCGGTCTGTAATCTGTTGTCTCCCGGCGACAAGGCGATCTGCGTCGAAGGCGGAAAATTTGGCGAGCGCTGGGCGGAAATCTGCAAAGCGTTCAACGTCGCACCCGTCATTGTGAAAGTCGAGTGGGGTAAGGACGTCACTGTGGCGCAAATCAAAGCCGAACTGGATAAAGAACCTTCCATCAAAGCCGTTTTCGTGACGCTGGTGGAAACGTCAACAGGCGTGACCAGCGATATCAAATCGATTGCGGATGTCGTTAAAAACACCAAGGCGGTTTTGGTTGTCGATGCGGTCAGCGGTCTGGGCGTTACGGATTTGCAAATGGACAACTGGAGCGTTGATGTGGTCTGTTCCGCGTCTCACAAGGGCTTGATGCTTCCGCCGGGCGTGGCGTTTGTCGCCGTGAGTCCGAAAGCTTATAAATATATGGAAACATCCGCCAATCATCGTTTTTATTTTGATTTGCGCAAAGCCAAGAAAGCTCTCGATAAAGTGGATACGGCCTTTACGCCGGCAATCAGCATCATGATCGCGATGAACGAAAGCATCAAAATGATCAAGACCGAAGGCCTTCAGAACAAGTTCGCGCAATATGCCCGTTTGGCCAAGGGCGTGCAGGCGGCCGCGGAAGCGCTGGGATTGAAACTCTTTGCCCAGCCGTCGTGCCGTTCGAATGTTTTGACCGCGATTTGCGTGCCCGACGGAATGTCGGCCAAAAAAATCGCCAAAGAAATGCGCGATGTTCACGGCATCACCATCGCCGCGGGACAGGGACATGTGGAAGACAAGATCGTCCGCATCGCGCATATGGGATGTCTGGACGAATATGATTTGTTGACGGGTATCGCCTGTCTGGAAAAAGTTTTAGCCAAGCAGGGACATAAATTCGAATTCGGCACAGGTTTGGCCGCGGCTCAGAAAGTGTATAACAGCGACGCGTGCGCGCCGAGCGCGTGCGGATGCAAACATTAACAATGTCACAAAGTCACAGAGTCACAATGTCACAATGTTTTTTGTGACCTTGTGACGTGTGACCTTGTGACTTTAAGTCAGAGGGAAACATGGCAAAGTTTAAGATTCTCGTCAGCGATAAACTGGCGCAAGAGGGTTTGGACATTTTGAACGGAGTTGAAGGATTTCAAGTCGACAGCAAATACGGACTGCCGCCGGAAGAATTGAAAAAGATCATTGGAGATTATGACGCGCTCATCGTCCGCAGCGGAACCAATGTCACGGCTGACATCATTGAAACCGCTAAAAAGTTGAAAGTCATCGGCCGCGCCGGTGTGGGCTTGGATAACGTGGATTTGAAAGCCGCCACCGCTAAAGGGATTCTGGCCATGAACACGCCCGGCGGCAACACCACATCCACCGCTGAGCATTCCTTCAGCATGATTCTGGCGCTGGCCCGCAGCATTCCGCAGGCTTACACGTCGATCAAGGTCGGCAAGAAATGGGACCGCAATACTTTCAAAGGCGCGGAACTTTATGACAAAACCCTCGGCGTCATCGGGCTCGGCCGCATCGGATCCACGGTGGCCAAGTTCGCCAAAGCTTTCGGCATGAAGGTCGTTGCGTATGATCCATTTTTATCGAAAGAAATCGCCATGAACAAAGGCGTTGAGATCGTCGAGCTGGCGGATCTTTTGAAGACATCGGATTTTATCACCATTCATATTCCCAAAACTGACGAAACCGCCAACATGATTTCCGATAAGGAATTCGCGACAGTGAAGAAGAATTTGCGCATCGTCAACTGCGCCCGCGGCGGGATTATCGATGAAAAAGCGCTGGTTAAAGCTTTGCAGGAAAAACGCATTGCCGGCGCCGCCCTGGACGTGTTCGACGTCGAGCCTCCGGATTTCAATTCTCCGATGTTTCAGTTGGACAACATTATTTACACGCCGCATCTGGGCGCGTCCACCAACGAAGCGCAGATCAATGTCGCCATTGAAATCGCGCACTCGGTTCGCGACGCGTTATTAGGAAAAGGCATCATCAACGCCGCCAATTTCCCGTCGGTTGACGCGGAAAGCTACCGCGTGCTCGAGCCCTACATCACTCTCGGCGCCAGCATCGCGAAATTCGCCGGGCAACTGGTCAACGGGCGTGTCAGCAAGATTGTCATCACTTACAGCGGCGAAGTCGCCAAATACAAAATCGCTCCGATCACGTTATCTATCGTGAATGGTTTGCTCACGCCGATCTTGGGCGACGCGGTGAACTTCATCAACGCGCTGGATTTGGCCAAAGAGCGCGGCATCGACATTCAGGAAATTACATCCAATCAGGTCGGGGAATTCGTCAACTGTATAAAAGTGGAATTGATCACGGATAAAGAAAAATTCGAGATTCTCGGCACATTGTCCGCCAACAATCAGCCAAGAATCGTGAAGATTAACGACGTGTATGCAGAAGCCATTCCGCAAGGGCACATGATTTTCTTCAATAACAATGACAAGCCGGGCTTGGTCGGCCGCGTCGGTACGATTCTGGCGGAGAATCATATCAATATCGCCGCAATCACGTTAAGCCGCGCGTCCAAAAACGGCGTGGCGGTCAGCGTGGTCAATGTGGACAGCGAAGTTTCCGAGGCTGTGATTGAGAAGTTGCGCGCCACGAAAGATGTTGTGTTTGTAAAGTCGTTGAAGGTTTGAACGCCCCCTTTTCATTCCCCCTCTTTGTGAAAGAGGGGGAAGGGGGAGTTGTAAGTAGAGACGGGTTTGAAACCCGTCTCTACTTATGTGAAGATAAAAAATGCTCGAGCATCTGCAAATCTGGTTTTCCATTTTTCTGTCCGGGATTCAGGGCGGCATCAATCCTTGCGCGTTGGTGACGCTGGTCTTTTTTGTCCTGGTTGTGTCGCGATGGGCGAATCATCCGTCGTTGATGCGGGCAGCCGGCTGGTCGTTTCTGACGGCGACTTTGTTCACGGTTGTTTTGTTGACCTTCGGGGTTTTTGACGTTTGGCTCGACCGCCCGGCCTTTGCAAGGTTCATCCAGATCTGTTATTGGGTCACAGGCCTCTTTTTCGCAGGCATGGCTGTTTTGCATCTGCGAGACTGGCGCCGTTTCAAGGGCGGCCATCCGGTTTCGTCATTTAAAATCGGCCTGCCTGTTTTTTTGGGTTCGCCGCAGCCTTGCAGCGGGACCAAGAGATTCATCCTGCTTGCGGGCGCGTTTGTCCTGGCGGTATTTCTGAATGTTCTGGGTTCGGCGTGGGGGTATGATTACGCGCTGTTTTTCCATTTTACAAAAATGTATCATGAGGTGAATAAACTTGTGGCGTTTGCGCATCTGTCGGGATATGCGGCCGGATACGTTGTGCCGCTGATCATGGTCTGGAGGCTGACGGCGCGTTGGGCATCGTTTCAAGGACATGAGCGTTTGTCTGCGGCGCATGTCGTTTTCATCAAGATTCTTTTTGCCGCTGTTTTGGCGGGCGTCGGCGCGGGAATGGCATTCAGCGCATTCGTCGGTTTTCTTTCATAATCATCAACCAAGGATATTCATGAATTTTGTTGTGGTCGGGGCCCAATGGGGCGATGAAGGCAAGGGCAAACTCATCGACATTTTGTCCGAGACGGCGGACGTGACGGTGCGTTACCAGGGCGGAAACAACGCGGGGCACACGGTTGTCGTGGGCCATCAGGAATATGTTTTTCATCTTTTGCCGTCGGCGATTCTGCATAAGGGCAAAGTGTGCGTGATCGGCAATGGGGTTGTGATCGACCCGGCCGCGATTTTAAAAGAGATCAACGATTTGAAAGACCGCGGCATCAATGTGACGAGCAAAGAATTGAAAATTTCCGGGCGTGCGCATGTGGTCATGCCGTATCACCGCATCCTCGACAGCCTCAGAGAATCCAAACGCAAAAACAAAATCGGCACGACCGGACGCGGCATCGGGCCGTGTTATGCCGACAAAGTCACGCGCTGCGGCATTCGCATGATCGATCTTTTGAATCCGCGTCTCTTGAAGGCTAAACTCGAAGACAATCTGGCCGAGAAGAATGAAATCTACAAGAAAGTTTTCAATCACAAAAATTTTCCGCTGGAAGATGTTTATAAGGAATATGTTTCCTATGGAAAAAAATTGGCGCCGTACATTGGTGATGCGGCGCTTTATCTCAATGACGCCATTGACCGTAAGAAAAATATCCTTTTTGAAGGCGCGCAAGGCACGTTTCTGGATATTGATTTTGGAACCTATCCGTTTGTCACCTCATCGAATTCAACCGTAGGCGGGGTTTGTTCCGGCACGGGTGTGCCGCCGACGAAAATCAACAAGGTCATTGCGTGTGTGAAAGCGTATACGACCCGTGTTGGCGAAGGACCTTTTCCGACGGAGTTTTCCGTGGATTTGATGAACACGATCCGTAACAAAGGCAATGAATTCGGCGCCACCACGGGCCGGGCGCGGCGCTGCGGATGGTTTGACAGTGTTCTGGTGAAATATTCGGTCATGATCAACGGCGCCGCGGAGTTGGCGATCATGAAGCTGGATGTCCTGGATGATCTGGAAACATTGAAAATTTGCACGGGATATTCTTACCAGGGAAAGATCCTGAAAGATTATCCGGAAGATTTCGAAATTTTTGCCAAAGCCAAGCCCATTTACGAAGAGGCGCCCGGCTGGCAGGCGCCGACCATCGGCATTCGGTCTTTTAACAAATTACCTAAAAATGCAAGAGCCTATATTCGGCGGCTGGAAGAGTTGGTTCGCGTCAGGGCGAAATACGTTTCCGTCGGAACCAAGCGTGATGAGATCATTGTTTTGTAAAATCCGGCGTATTCCCCGCAAAGATCGCAGACCGTGATTTTGTTATTAACGCATACAATTCTTGACTTTAAAAAAAGGCTGTGTTAACTTTAAACGCATTTTTTTATACCCCGAACAAAAGTTACGCCCCATGGAGGATTTATGAACAAAACATTTTTGAATTACGCGGTGTTGTTCACGGTGATGAGCATGGTCAGCGGCTGTACGTTTGTTTTCCAGAAAGGCCGGCGGACGGACACGCAAACCATCGAACAGCTGCAAAATCAGATGAGTGAGCTGGAAGAGCAATTGTCCGACCTGGAGCGCGCCAAACTCGACCTGGAAGACCGTCTCCGTCAGGAAATTGCCGACGATCAGGTCAAAGTGGAAATGAACGACCGCGGCCTGGTTATTACGTTTTTGGCCGAGGTGCTGTTTGATTCCGGCAAAGCGGAATTACGGCCGGATGCCGATTCCAAACTGGATAAAGTCGCCCAGGTTCTGAAAACCGTCGACGACATGTATATTGGCGTCGAAGGCCACACCGATAATGTTCCCATCACACATTCCAAATGGAAAGACAACTGGGAACTCTCCGCGCACCGCGCGTTGACGGTTCTCAATTATATGGCTGAGCAACAAAAGCTGCCTCCGCAGCGTTTGTCAGCGACCGGTTACGGCGAATATCGTCCGGTGGCGTCCAATGATGCAAAAGAAGGCCGCCAGAAAAACCGCCGCGTGGAAATCGTGATTGTTCCGCCGACGGTGAAACAGGCCGCGGACGCGGAGAGCTTGAAAGCTCCGGTGGAAAACCTGAAATGAAATTTTTAATCAACGCGTTTGTTGTCATTTTTGCCGTTGTGGCCATCGGGATGGCTGTCAAGTTTTACCAAACATCCTCACGGTCGACCGTGGAATTGAACAAAGAGCGGTATGACCGCATGGTGGCCGAAGAGAAATTGACGGGTCTGGATTCGAAAGTCAATTCTCTGGAGATCGATCTGGCCCGCAGTCAGAATGAAGCCGAGTCCTTTCAGCGCCGCATGAATGAGCTGCGCAAAGACAACGAAACGCTGAAAAGGCAATTGACGGCGGCGGAAGAAAAGAAAGAGTCACAACCCCAGCCTGAGGAGTCTCAAAGTCCGCCGGTTGGTCCGTAATAGAATTTGGTCAATCAGTTTTTCGTCTGTGTCATGGGTATGGGGGATTGTCAATCCCCCATTTTATTTATAAGCCCAAAATTTCAAGCGCCAAATGCCAGACAAATTCAAAATGACCAAAGTTTCAATCATTGGAAATTTTGGATTTATGATTTGCTTGGATTTTGGTTATTGGAATTTGGAATTTTATTATGTCAGAGATTAATTTGCCTCAACATGTTGCCATTATCATGGACGGCAACGGCCGCTGGGCACAAAGCCGTTCGTTGTCACGGACGCAGGGACACATTGAAGGCGTCAGGCGGGTGGAAGAGATTGTGGACGAGGCCGCCCGCCTGGGGATCAAGGCTTTAACGCTGTTTACATTCTCGACGGAAAATTGGCGCAGGCCCGACACGGAAGTTTCGTTTCTGATGAATATTCTGTCGCAGGTGTTGAGCCGTAAATTGAAAAAGCTCAAGGACGACAACATGCGCTTTCAGATGATCGGGCGCAGAGACAAAATTCCCGACAGTCTGTGGGGCGCTCTGGAAGCCGCGGTGAAAGAGACGCAACACAACACCGGCCTGGTGGTTAATCTTGCGTTCAATTACGGCTCCCGTTTGGAAATTATCGATGCTGTACGCGAGATCGCCGCTTTGGTCCAATTGGGAGAATTGACGCCGGAGCGCATTGACGAAGAGCTCATCAGCCGGCATTTGTACACACGCTCGCTTCCCGACCCCGATCTTTTGGTTCGCACTTCAGGGGAGAAGCGCATCAGCAATTTTCTGTTGTGGCAGTTATCGTACGCGGAATTTTATTTCACCGAAGTGCTCTGGCCGGACTTCACCGTGGAAGAATTCCACAAAGCCATTGCGGATTATCAAACCCGGGACCGGCGCTTCGGCGCGGTCAAATCCAACGGATCATAACATGATGTCAGTCCAACGCACATTTACTGCCGCTTTTTTGATTGTTTTTGCGATTCTGTCCGTCGTGTATTTGTGGTTCGGTCTTTTGTTCGTTCTGCTCTTGACCGTCGGCGGGCTTTACGAATTTTTCAGCATGATGGAAAAGAAAGGCATTCCCATTTATCATTACACGGGAATCGCCATGGGCGCGGCTGTCACGCTGATCACTTTTTTCAACCAGAACCATTTCAGCGAAGACTGGAATTTTTATTTTATCCTGATCGGCTTGTTCATCACGTTTGTCCTGCAATTTATCCGGGCCAATAACGAGAAAGCCGTGATCGGGATGGCGACCACACTTTTCGGTGTTTTGTATGTCGCGTGGCTTTCCAGTTTTCTCATCAAGATCCGTTTCATGCTTCCCGGCTTCGACGGCGCCAAGCTTCTGGGGTTCATCATCCTGGTGACGAAAGCCGGCGACATCGGCGCTTTGTTTGTCGGAAGCCGGATCGGGCGCCATCCGTTTCTTCCTGCGGTGAGTCCGAATAAAACCGTGGAAGGCGCTCTCGGCAGCATCACTTTCAGCGTCATCGCCGCTGTGCTGGGGCAATCGCTCTTTCCGGTTTATTTTCATGTCACATTGATGCAGATGGTCATTCTGGGGATCACGTTCAGTGTCCTGGGGCAGTTCGGGGATATGGCTGAATCGTTGATCAAGCGGGACTGCGAAGTCAAAGATTCCGGAAAAATATTGCCGGCCATGGGGGGCGTTCTTGACGTGATGGACAGTTTGTTGTTTTGCGCGCCGGTTTTTTATTTTTATGTCAGCATGATTTTGAAATCGTTGTGATGAAAAACGTTCTGATTTTAGGCTCCACGGGATCGATCGGCATCAACACGCTGAAGGTGATCCGAAGACATCACGATCGTTTCCGCGTCGTCGGGTTGACGGCTTATAATAATCTTGATGCGTTTGAGCGCCAGATTCGCGAGTTTGGGCCGCGCTGGGTGGCGATCCGCGCGGATTTGTCCGGTTCTTTGAGACAACGTCTGGGATCGCGCGGCGTCAGAATTCTCGACGTGGATACGGACCTGGAAGATCTGGTGTCCATGAAATCCGTGGACATTGTCGTCATCGCGATGCGCGGCGCGGCGGCTTTAAGGCCGTTTCTGAAGGCGGTGCAAAGCGGCAAGACGGTTTTGCCGGCCAACAAGGAAGCGCTGGTCATCGGCGGGGATTTGCTGATCAAGGCCGCGAAAAAGAGCGGCGCGCGCATCATCCCGATCGACAGCGAGCAAAGCGCGATCTTTCAATGCCTGGAACAAAAGCATTCGCAGGAAATTCGCAGGATTGTTTTGACGGCCTCCGGCGGGCCATTGTTAAAGATTCCGGCCTCAAGGTTTGCGCGCGTCACACGCGAACAAGTTTTGAAACATCCGCGCTGGAACATGGGCGCAAAGATCACCGTGGATTCGGCCACGATGATGAATAAAGGATTTGAGGTCATCGAAGCCAAACGTCTCTTCGGCATCGATGCCGGCCGCATTGAAGTCGTGATTCATCCGGAAGCGATCATTCATTCCATGGTGGAGTTTGAAGATGCTTCGATCCTGGCGCAATTGGCGAATCCCGACATGCGCCTGCCGATCCAGTACGCGCTGACGTATCCGGATCGTTTGCCCTGCGATGTCGCGGGAGTGGATTTTTTCGGTTTGAAGCAAATGACGTTTGAAAAACCCGACGTCAAAAGATTTCCGTGTCTGGAATTGTGTTACGATGTGGCTAAGGCGGAAGGGACATCACCGAGCGTTTTGAACGCGGCGGACGAAGAAGCCGTGGAATTGTTTTTGCAAAACAGGATCCGTTTGACGGATATTTATCGGCTGGTCGCTCAAGTCGTCGCCGCCCATCACAGTCCTCCTCACGTGACATTGGACGCGATCCTCGCGGCCGACCGCTGGGCGAGGGAAGAAATAAAAAGGAAAATCCATGTTTGAATTCATCATTGCCAATTTCGTCAGCGTCGTTATTTTTTTGATCGTCCTGAGCATCCTGATTTTGGTTCATGAATGGGGGCACTTCATCACCGCCAAGAAAGTCGGTGTTCGCGTCGATGAGTTTTCTCTCGGTTTCGGTCCGAAACTCTGGTCCGTGAAAAAGGGCGATACGGAATATATGGTCAAAGCCATTCCTCTCGGCGGCTACGTGAAAATGGCCGGAGACGAGCGCGGCAAATGTTCCGGCCGTCCCGAAGAATTTTTTTCCAAATCCGCGGGCCTGCGTTCTTTGGTCGTCGTCAACGGGCCGATGGTCAATTTTGTTTTGGCTTACGTCTGTCTGGTGTTTGTGTTTTATCTTGGTTATCCGGCGCTGTCGACGAAAATTGAATATGTGGATCCCGGCGGCCCGGCGGCCCGCGCGGGAATTCTCGTTGGCGACAAAATCACCGGAATCAACAATCAAATTGTTTACGGCTGGCACAACATGGATGAGCGCGTCATGGAAAGCCGCACAGAGAATGTCGCGGTGACGCTGGTCCGCAACGGGCGCGAGCGCACGGTGTCCGTGGTTCCTCAAGTCATCAAGAAACCGGACTTGCTCGGGGTTGAACATCAGGCCAGGGATTTGGGAATTGATGATTCCTCGACGGTGATTGGCCATGTCTCCGAAAATTATCCCGCGTATGAAGCCGGACTGCGCGAAGGCGACCGCATCACACGCGTCAACGGCCGGCCGGTCGAGCGCTGGGAGGATGTGCGGCATTTGATCGCCGATTCCAGCGCGGAATCCATTGAAGTTCTCTGGATTCGGGAGGGCAGTGAAATGGGCCGCCGGATTATTCCTAAGCAGGTGACGTTTGGAAAGAAAATCATTAACCAGATCGGTATCGCGCCGCGGCAGAACATTGATGTGTTCAAAGTCGGCTTCAAAGACGCTCTGGTGTTTTCCGCCGAGAAACTGGTTGAGATCATCTCGCTGACGTTCCGTTCGCTCTATCACATGATCATCGGAGACATTTCCGCCAGGGAAACCATGACCGGCCCGATCGGAATTTTTTATCTGGTCAAATCCGCGGCGGACACCGGATTTTCCCAATTGTTGTTCATCATGGGCATGATCAGCGCGAGTTTGGCGATTTTCAATCTTTTGCCCATCATTCCTCTTGACGGTGGACATTTATTATTGTATGGAATCGAAAAATTTCGCGGCAAGCCGCTTTCGGAAAAAGTGGAAGATGTCTTCATGCGCCTGGGCGTGGGATTGATTCTATTGTTGGCGGCGTATGTGTTTTATTCAGATTTTTCCCGTTTCGGCTGGATTGACGGAATTATGAATATATTTGTAAATCACAAATGACAAGCACCAAATATCAAATAAATTTCAATTATCAAGCGCCAAATAACAAACAGGTTGTTTGGAATTTGGAATATTGATATTTGTTTGTTATTGGAATTTGTGATTTGGAATTTTTTA
>Ga0210019_1004168_pt1 | contig 12724 bp, 8 predicted proteins | sample CryGeyCG2114_020_2_FD_183969 | JGI IMG/M metagenome (GOLD analysis project Ga0210019, IMG submission 183969) | Groundwater microbial communities from aquifer - Crystal Geyser CG11_big_fil_rev_8/21/14_0.20 (SPAdes) (version 2) | ecosystem: Environmental > Aquatic > Deep subsurface > Groundwater ...
ACCTTGCGGAACACCGGAATCTTGTAAGGCGGCTGTTTTGTCTATGATGGTTGTGTACTCGGGCAAGGTTCGCAAAAGTTGTGATGACTCATTCAAAATTGGAAGAAAGAGAAAGTAAAATGAACCAACAACTATAAGAATTGTTCCAATGTATATCAAAAGAACAGAAGGGACTCTTGGCAATCTTCTCTTTATAAACCAGCGAGTGCCGGGTTCTATGGCAGAAGCTACGACTATTGCCATAAGAATCACCAACACAATATCGCGCAGGAAGAAAATAAGGTAAGCAAACAAGATAATGGCGAGAAATCTTATTATTGTTCCCGTGCTAATGGTTATTAGATTGTTCCCGCTTTTTTCCATATTGCAATAATAAATGGTATTAGACCACAGAGCAAGCCCTACTACGATTTTGTATTTGCCCTTTACCCCATTTTACCTCGTACATTTAAACAACCTTTAAACTCAATTTAAACTTTCAAAAGTTTCAATAATGTTTTTTCGTCTTTAATATCGCCTATTATGGCAAGATTTAGAGATTTATTGTTAAATATTTCCTTTGCCACTTTTCTTATTTGGGTCGGCGTTACTTTCCTAATCTCTTTTTCAACTTCTTCCGGAGTTTTGATTTTTTGCTTCATAATTTCTTGTTCGCCAAAATAAAAAGCCAATTCATCGCTTTTTTCATTTTCCATAAAAAAATTGCTAATTAAGGATTCTTTGGCTTTTTCCAATTCTTCCGAAGAAACATCTTTGATTTTCAATTTCTTGAATTCATCCAACACAGCATTGATCGCAACCTTGACTCTTTTGGAATCCACGCCTGACGCGACGGCAAAAATACCGTGGTCAGAATAATCTGCCAAGAAAGACTTGACATAGTAGCAAATTCCCAGTTCCTCGCGCATTTTCTGCCAAAGACGCGAGCTCATACCACTGCTTAGAATTGCGTCAAGTACTTTAAGAGTTGGGATGTTGGGGTGCTTATTCGGATAAGCTCTAAATCCCAAAATAAAATGCGACTGCGCCGTTTTCTTTCTTTTCACCAAAATTTTAGGAAATTTCTGCCCATCTGCCACTTTAGGTTTGTTGTCTTTTTTGGTATTGGGTAGAGAGCCGAAATAATGGCCCACTTGGCTTTCTATTTTTTTGTAGTCAATATCACCCGCGACTATCACGGTCGTGGCAGAAGAAACATAATTTCGTTTTCTATAATTTAAAAAATTTTCTCTTGTAACCCCCTTAATCATCTTCTCTTCGCCCAGTATAGAGCGTCCCGCCGGCTGATCGCCATAGAGAAGCTCCATAAAAATCCTTAAAACATTTCGGCTTGGCAAATCTTCATCCCTTTTTATTTCTTGAATAATCACACCTTTTTCCTTTTCAATTTCCACCTCCGGAAAGGTGGGATTTATATACATATCGGATAAAATTTCCATTAATTTGCCCAAATGTCTGTTATGCGCTTTTGCAAAATACCCCGTCCACTCGTAAGATGTCATGGCGTTTGATTGCGCGCCCAGTTTGTCAAAATCCAAAGAAATGTCCATGGATTTTTTTCTTTTTTCCGTTCCTTTAAATATCATGTGCTCAAGAAAGTGAGAGATTCCTCCTTCCTTTTTTTCTTCATATTTTCCTCCAGCTTCAACCATAACCAATACGGTGGAAGTGAGAGACTCCTTTAGAGGAACAGAGATTACTCTCAACCCATTTGGGAGAATTTTTTTGTAAAATCGCATTATTTTTATTTTGTTGTTATAAATTTCGCAAGGACCTTCGTACTGACCCTCTCTTGTTTGGCGCTATCTCTTTCGCGCAGTGTTACCGTATCATTTTCCAGTGTTTCAAAATCAACCGTTACGCAAAAAGGGGTACCGATTTCATCTTGTCTGCGATACCTTTTGCCAATATTTCCGTTATCGTCAAACTCGGTGTTTGGTATTGCTCTCTTTATTTCTTCATACACTTCTCTTGCTTTCTTTACCAGTTCAGGTTTGTTTTTGAGCAAAGGAAATACCGCGACCTTCACGGGAGCAAGATGCGCCGGCAATCTCAAAACGGTGCGCCTCTCTCCCCCCACCTCATCCTCGTCAAAATTTTCCAAAAGAACAAAGAGTACCGCTCTGTCTATACCCCCAGAACATTCTATATCCCAAGGGACAAATCTTGTTTTGGTTTCTTCGTCAAAATAAGAAAGGTCTACACCGGAATACTGCGAGTGCCTTTTCAAATCCCAATCCCCCCTATGGTGTATGCCCCAAGCTTCTTTCCATCCAGAAAATGCCGTGTTGTACTCTATATCCCAAGCGTCTTTTGCGTAATGAGCGCGCTCGTCCGGACCATGTTGACGAAGACGCAAATTCTCTTTCTTAAAGCCAAGACCGTAGTACCATTTGAGAGAAAAATCTTTCCAGAATTCAAATTGTTTTTTACCTTCGCCCTCCTCCGGTTTAATATAGTACTGAAGTTCCATCTGTTCAAACTCACGCAATCTGAAAAGAAAATCTCTCGGGGTTATTTCATTGCGAAAAGCTTTTCCAATTTGTCCAATACCAAACGGTAACTTGGGATGCATTGAATCAATCACATTTTTGAAGTTTACATGCACTCCTTGCGTTATTTCACCACGAAGGTAAACCTTGGTAGCGGTAGACTCCGAAGCTCCCAATTTTGTTTCAACCAGAAGATTAAATACTTTGGGTTCTGACCAACTAACTTTTTCTTTTTTCTTTGAATGAATCGCTTCGTGTTCTGTTATGGTTTCTGCCTGATCAGCTCGCATACGTTCATGACAGAGATCGCACTCTATAAGCGGGTCGGTGAAAAGTTCGGTATGACCGCTTGCTTCCCACACCCGTTCAGGCATAAGAATAGAAGCGCTCATACCATATATATCCTCTCTTTCAACGATGAATTTATTCCAAAAATACTGTTTAATGTTGTGACGAAGTTCAACGCCCAAAGGACCGTAGTCATAAATGCCGGACAGTCCGCCATAAATTTCAGACCCCGGATATATAAATCCCCGGCGTTTGCACAAGCTTACTATTTGTTCTAAATTTGCCATATTGAGTTTACCTAATCACAATATCATCTCCTTCTTTAAATGTCGGGTCTGTGTTGATGAGGGTGGTTATAAATCCGCGAGTTGAAGAAACGGTCTTCCCTGTAAAATCATCGTTACCGCTGGTAGTGGAAGGTCCTAAAATTATTGGAGCAGACCCGACATGACTTAAACTTGGTTCTAATCCGAGTTGAAAAGCGACCTCTCTTGTCGGAGAATAGAGACCTGTGCCGGCTTTTACATTCCCCAATTTCCACACCACTTCACGGGAAGTCGGGTCAAAACTTACACCCTCCGATATCGGACTAACATTACCAAGCCAACTAACATAAGATGGCAGGGTTGCTTTGATTGTGGCGTTGGAAATATCGTTTACGGAGTTTGTGGCACTCCAAACAATCGTATAAGTTGTCGTCTGGTCCGCTTTGGGCGGTATGGGACCGAAATTGCCAAAAGGCCCTATTGAATAGACGGCGCGAGACGCGGTTGAAAGGTTTGAGCTGATTTTTACGGTACGATTTGAAACCGATACAATTTTTTGCGGTATGTTATTTTCTAAAACCTGTTCTCCCGTCATAGATATTTCAATATTTATTTGTGGATTGGTAACACCTTGAGCAAAGGCCGGCAAAGAAGAAAGGGAAAAACTCACCACCCCTTTCTGTCCGGGATCAATTTTAGAAAATTCTGATGTATTGCCTTTGTCCCAAACAATTGTGTTGTCAGAAGACCTGTAAAACCCGGAGGATGGAATACGGATGGCTGTGCGGTCAAAAGCGGAACCAGAAAGTTTTACTGTGATTTGATTGTCCAATATTGGAAAGGAAAGATTGTTTGTCCAAACAATACTAACGGGAATTTCTTCTCCAACCCGACTTATATGAACATCCGATTGGTCACCCGCCAAAGCCACTGCCAAATCAAGAAAAGATTTTTTTACTCTAACGGTTCCAGCCAGATTGGAAAAAACAGCTCCTATTTCGCCCTTATTTTCGTCACTTTCCGCTCCAAGAGTAAACTGAAATGTTCTTTCTTCATTATCTTGTCCCTCCAAAATACCGTTAATTTTTATTGTGCGCTTATCTCCACTAACCAAATCACCGATGCTCCAAACATTGTTCTGTGATAATGTTTTGGGATTTGATGAAACAAAAGTAAAACCGAAAGGATAATTGGCTTTAAGAATAAGATTTTGTTGCAGTTCCCCGGTATTAGAGTCTATGGACAAGTCAAAACTTATCGGCTGACCGGAGGAGACTTCTTGGGGGTAAATTGCGGAAACAATAACTGGAGCGGATTTTATGGCCAATTCAAAATTTTTTTCTTTATAGAAAATTGCGCTTGAATTTTTTACCCTATATTCTAAAGTCATTTTTATATCCTTAATGCTGTCTTTTTCACCAAACAATACGGATTTTACCAACTTCCTTACTTCTCTATTTGACGGAATTCCACCCAGTATTTCTCTTTGTCTTAAAAGTGGCTCGTTTATATTACCGGCGACACGACTTCCTTCCGGATACTCTATTAGAAGAGTAACTGATTCAAGGTCAACATTGTTCTTGTTTTTTATAATAATTTCTAATGGCAATTCTTCCCCGCCAGCCACGGAAGTTGGTCCAAAAACTTGAATATCTATATTGCCCGTAGAAACCTTGTTGCCACCAAAGAAAAATATTGCTCCCGCGATAATAAGCGCCAGAACAAAAAAAACTATTGAACCTATTAGTATTTTTTTGAAAAACTTGCTTTCTTCATGGCCAACTCTTCGCTCGCGAATTAAATCCTGAATATTATCCTTATCGGACTCCCAACCTTCCCGTACATCATGCTCCGTGTTAACAAAATCCGTTCTTCCGACGGTATTCGGATTTTTGTAGTTTCTTGAATTGAGTTTTCTTTGGAGTTTTTCCAGGTTATCTTGCTCTCTATACATAAAAAAATTATATCATTAAATACTTTTTAAGCCGATTTTCTCAAGAGCTGGCATGTAATGCCTTATTAATAACTTTTATCAACTCCTTCTTGTGGGGAACAAAACTTTCCACTAAATCAGCGTCCAATTTAACGCCCCCCCCTACTCCCACCGGTAATGAAGAACGTCCCACAAAACCAAGATTATGAAGTATTCTTACGACAAGTATGCTCTCAAAAACCGGAAGTTTGTCCTCTTTTATCTCCTCATCAACCAAGGCATAAAGGCCAGAGCTTACGATATCAAAAAGTTCGCTATTTTTTTCTTCACCTGAAAGCAAGGTGCGTAAAAGCACCATAATATTTGCGCAAATTATTTGTTTTTCTTTATTGCCCCTTAAAAGGTTAAAAAAATTTTGATGGAGTTGGGCGTTGGTTATCTTCCATTGATTTTTTCCTCTTATAAATGAGATACTGCTTAGAGAGTAGTTACTCATATGTGGCCGTAATTTGGAAGCAGATAATCGAATGCTCTTGGCTGTTGCCCAAACAAAACCCAATTCTCTGGTAAATACACAAAACGATTTGTCAGACTCGCCAGACGGAAAGCCACCCATTATCAACCCCTTGGTTGTGTACAATTCATAAGACATTAAATAATTTTAACCTCAAACCATGAGCCGTCCTTTTCCGCCGAAAGTATTTCGTGTTTAATTTCATTTAGATTTGTCATTTTTTTTATTTCTTCAGTGTGGTTTTTGATGAGGTGTGAATATTCCTCGGTTGTATTTATAATACCTGACGCCACGACTCCCGGGGTTAAGTTGCTCTCCCTTCTCTTCTCTTGAATTAATCGTACCAACTCACGAATATCACCTTCTTCTTTTAGTTCTTTGGAAATCTTAGTATCAATAATTGCCCCTTCTTCTTGCTCTGGCACGAATTTCAAGTTTTTCACATTTACTTCACTTAAGACGAGTTCTATATGATTATCAAGCCCCTCAAGCTTTTTATCTTTGATAAAAAGAGTTTGTAGAGGTTGTTTCACCTTTATTCCGGCTTTTGCGCGAGCTTCAAGACCAATACTTACAACCTTGCGGGTTATCTCCATTTCATTTAATATTTTTTCTTCACCCTCTGTTTGCTCCGAAACTTCCGGCCAATTTTCCAAATGAACACTCTCCTTTAAAGAATTTGAGGAAATGTCTTTGTAAATTCCTTCCGCCCAAAATGGAGCGAAGGGCGCTACGATTTTGGAAAATTGCAAAATGACAAACCCTAGAGTGGCCAAAGCATTTTCTTTAACGCTTACATCCTCTGACTTGAACCTGTCTCTTGAGCGTCTTAAATACCACTGTGATAACTCCGCTACAAATTCTCTTATTTCTCTCGCGGCTTCAAGAACTTTGTATGTTTCCATTTTTTGCGTTACCACCCTTGTGGTGCGGTCAAGTTTCGCCATAATCCACTCGTCCAAAACGTGGTTGCTTTTTGGTTTTTCGTTGTCTATTTTAGTGGTTTTGTAAAGTTTGTAAAAATTAACAACATTATTAAAGAGATTAAAAACTTTTTTAACAATCTCATCTACCGTTTTTTCATCAAAATTTTTAGGTTCCCCGGGTTGGTTGACTGAATACATCCAGAACCGAAGAGGGTCAACCCCGTATTTATCAATCATCTCCCAAGGATTTACAACATTACCCCTTGATTTAGACATTTTTTGCCCCTTGTTATCCAAAATATGACCTAAAGAGATGGCGTTTCTGTACGCCAAACCTTTGCCCATAAGTATTCCAATGGCATGAAGCGTATAAAACCATCCCCTAGTTTGGTCTACCCCTTCAGATATAAAATCCGCTGGATAAAAAATTTCTTTTGAGACACTGTTTAGTTTTGAATCTTGCGCAAATGGCATTGAACCGGAATCAAACCAAACATCAATAACTTCCGGCACTCTTTTCATCCTATTGCCACTTTTGGAGACAAGTTCAATCTCGTCTATATAAGGTTTGTGCAAATCAAGCACATATTCTTCGTCGTGGGGTATGGGAGTAAAATCCAGTAAAAGCAATGCTCCGGTAAAATGCGGGTCACCCCTGTATATTTCATAAGAGCGATCGTCATCCGCGCCCTCTACAACAGCAGGCAGAACTTCAATCCCTACGCCGTGGGTAATAATCAAAATATTTTCATTTTTATATTTTGACTCTATGTCGTAAAGAAAATTCCCAAAACGGATTTTTGCGTCAAGATGGCTCTCGCCTTTTTCCAACACGATGCGATAAGGTTTTGTTCCTTTTTGAGATTCTATCCATCGATTTTTTTCCGTCCAGGTTTTACCCTCAAAAACTCCTGGATTAAGTTCCCCCAGGCGTTCGTCAAAAACAACACCTTCCTTAGATAGCCCCAATGCGCTTGCTATTATACCCGCTGTTTCCCGTGTGCGAATAAATGGTGAGGAAAAAATCTTCGTAATACTCTCTTTACGCAATTTCTCCGCAATGTCGAGTGATTCTTCCTTCCCCTTATCGGTCAAGTGAACGTTTTTTTCATCTGAATAGCTAATCTTGTCGGATAAATTGTGTTCCGCTTCTCCGTGTCGCGCCACAAAATATTTATTACCGGATTTTTTTATTTTTTTCTTAATATCTTCCACGGAACCCATAACCTCCATTTCACTGCCGTCTTCGGAAATCCAAAGAGGCAAGGGCGTGCCCCAAAATCTTTCTCTTGAAAACGCCCAGTCCTTAACATCTCTAAGCCACTCTCCAAATCTTCCTTCTTTAATATAGTCCGGCTCCCAATTTATTTTTTTATTTTCAGAAAGGAGAGTGTTTCTCAATTTTGACATAGCCACATACCACGAATCGCGAGCGTAATATATGAGAGGGGTGTCGCATCTCCAACAAAAGGGGTAAGAATGTTCATACTTCTCTTTTTTCAAAAGTAATCCTCGTGCCGAGAGGTCTTTCACTATCTCAATAGCTGTTTCTTCATCTTTCACAAATTTACCGGCAAATATTCCGCTATGCGCGGTAAAGTGCCCTGTCTCATCCACCAAATGAAACTTTGGAAGGTTAACCTTATTCCCCAATTCAAAATCATCTTGTCCATACATTACGGCAGTATGAACAATCCCCGTTCCCTCTTCCGTCGTTACAAAATCCGCCGGATAAATTTTGAAAGCGTTTTCAAGTTTGCCGCGTTCACCAGCCGAAATATTTTCATTTAGGTATCCATAGAGTGGCTCGTATTTTTTCCCCACTAAATCAGACCCTCTTCCTTCCATTAAAACTTTGGCGTGTGGGTCTATGTGCATTAATCTATCTTTTGCAAGCCAAATTTCTTCACCCTCAATATCGGCCAAAATATAATCAATCTCATTTCCCACCGCCAAAGCGACATTACCAAGAAGCGTCCAGGGAGTGGTTGTCCAAGCCAAAAGATAGGTGTTGTCCTCTCCAACAACCTTAAACTTCACATAAACTGATAAATCTTTTATATTCTGATACCCTTGGGCCAATTCGTGGGATGAAAGGGCTGTTCCGCATCTGGGGCACCAAGGTAGCACCTTGTAGTCTTTGTATAAAAGACCGTCATCTGCGATTTTTTTTACAATGCCCCACAGTTTCTCCATATATGCCGAAGAATATGTGACATAAGGGTCATTCAAATCAAGCCAAAAACCAATCCTTTCGGTAAACTTCTGCCACTCATCAATGTATGTCCAAGCATTTTCTCTGCATTTCTTGTTAAATTTCGCAATACCGTATTCTTCAATCTCTTTTTTTGATTTTAATCCGAGTTGTTTTTCCACCTCAATTTCAACAGGAAGTCCGTGGGTATCCCATCCGGCCTTTCTTCTAACATGGAAACCTAGCATTGTTTTGTAGCGCGGAATAGCATCCTTGAACGCTCGTGATTCAAGATGGTGAATTCCTGGTTTGCCATTCGCCGTTGGCGGTCCTTCATAGAAAACAAACTCTCCAGAGGGAGATTCCCGTGCCAAGCTTTTTTCAAAAATATTATTTTCTTTCCAATATTTAAGAATTTCTTCCTCCTTTTGAGCTATGGGGCTTTTATTTTCCTCAAGATTTTCTTTATTTTGAGCCATATATAAGGAAATCTTATCACTTTTTTAATCTTTGGAAAAGAGATTGTCCCACGACATGATGTTACATTTTATAAGGCGCGACTATACCCAAGATTTTTAGTCCGTTTCTAAGAACAATTTGAACAGATTTTGTTATTGCTATTCTTTCGGTAGAAACACCCCCATCTTTTGGATTGATTATCTGATTATGAGCGTAAAAATTGTTAAAAGCGGATGCAATCTCCAAAAGATAGGAGACCAACAGATTGGGAGAATGCTCCGTATTTGCTCGCTCAACAACTTCTGGAAACCTGTAAAGCAATCTGGTTACATTGCTTTGTTCTTCTAGGGTGTTGTTTTTTCTTTCTTTTTTAAACTCTTTAATCAAATTAAAATTTAAATTGTATTGCTCAATAACCGAACTCGCTCTGGCGTGCGTATATTGCAAATAGGGACCAGAATCTCCTTCAAATGATAGAGACTTTTCCAAGTCAAAAACAATATCCTTGCCGGGAGATTGTTTAAGTATTGAATATTTTATTGCTCCTACCGCAATACTCTTTGCCAAGCCGTCCACATTTTCTATTTTTTTGTTGCTTTGAGATATTTTGTCCTTAACTTTTTTGGCAACCTCATCAATAAGCCATTCCGCCGTGACAATACTGCCGCCCCTAGAAGACATTTTCCCGGTCGGCAAACGCATTACTCCGTGTGAAACATGCTTGGTCTTTTTTTTGAGTTCTGGATATATATATTCCATAGCCTTCAGCACGACATTAAAATAATCATTGACCTCATTCGCTGTTATCACTATTGAAATATCGTACGAATATCTGTCGTATTTAATTTTCGCCAAAGCGAGCTCTTTGGCTTCATATGTTGGTATGCCGTGTGAGTTTATAAAAACCCTGGTGTGGAGAGAGGGGGTTAGTTTTTCCGCACGAAATATTGTCGCTCCCTCGCTTTTCTCAAACACTCCTTCCGTATTTTTCTCCACAAGCCTCTTGCCTTCTGAAGCGACATCACTTTCAAAAAAATAGAAGTCAAATTTGGTACCTAAAATTTTGTAGATTTTATCAAAATCAGCAAGTGTCAACTTTTTACCCAAATCATACGCGCCTTGAATTTCCTTGTAACCGCCAGAGTATATTTTTTTATTTATTTCCTCCGTAAACTTCTTAAAACCTTCATCCTTTTCAAATAATTTTGCACCCTCTGTATAAGACTTGCCAACGTCTTGAGCATTATTCCAAGACACGTTTTCTTTCAATTTAAACGCTATGGCGTTAGCTACATGTATTCCAACATCTCCTTGATAATTTACTCTTTTTACTTCTGCCCCACTCCACTCTATTAACCCGGCTATTGCCTCACCCACGGTATTGCTCATCAAGTGACCGATATGAAATTCCTTAAAAGGATTTGGGTCGGTATACTCCACCATTATTTTTTTGCCTGCGAGTTTATCGTCTCTGCCAAACTTTTCGTCGTCTTGAAGAATTTGGTCTAACGAGTCTTTCAAAAATTCTTTTGAAAGGAAAAAATTTATAAACCCCGCCCCCGCAACTTCAACTTTCTCTAAAAAGTCGTTTTTTGTTTCTATTATCGCTAACGACAGTTTCTCTCCAATTTCTTTTGAGTTTTTATTTAACTCTTTACCTAAAATTAGAGCCACATTCGTAGAATAATCTCCGTGAGAAATTTCATTGGGATGCTCAACAACAAAATCCGTAATTGGCAACTTTAAGTCGGACAGCGCTGTATTTATAAGATTTTTTATTTTTTCCATTGTTTGTATTATCATATCATTTTGCACCAAATAGAAGACCCCGCCGTCAAAGCGAGGTCTTGGTGGTTCTTACACTCCTTCTTCCGTCAACTTGAGAACAACATCAAGCGCGGATTTGAACACTTCGTCAGGGGAAAGGGAGGCATCAATGATTGTGTGATCCCTCTCTCTTGCTACAAAATGTTTGTACCCGCTTCGTACTGTGTGGTGGAACTTTATCTCTTTTTCGTCAAATCTGTTTGTATCTCCAGCTGTTTGCCGTCTCTTCAATCCAATTTCTGGATCAAGATCTAAGAGAATATAGTGAGGGCAAAGCCAGTCCTCATCCCCGATAGGTTTGAGGTATCTTCGTTGCACCACCCGAAAAAGTTCTTCAAACTCACGCAGGCCGTGTGCGTATATCTGATAGACAAAAGTTGACGCGTCTAGTCTATCAGTAACCACGTGCCTGCCACGAGCCAAAGCTGGTCGAATGACTTTGTTGAAAAGCTCCAACCGAGAAACCATAAATAGCATAAACTCGGTTTCTGGTAGCATATCGTATTGGCGAGAGAAAAGAATGTCCCTAATCTCCTCACCAAATTCCGTTCCTCCCGGCTCTCTGCAAAAAAGAAACCGCCCACTACGCATAAGGTCCTTTTTGAGTCTTTTCCACACAGTAGTTTTGCCAGAACCTTCGCCCCCTTCAAGAGCGATGAGCCTCCCGACAGTCATATGGCCTCCGAGTTAAGGACAAGTAAAAGAACTGGTTCGTTTCTGTTTTCTCCCAAAAGAATATATGTCTTTTCACTTAAGTCAACTTAATGAAGGCGGATTTGGCGAATAATCCATTTTGTAGCACTTTAAATCAAAGGGGAATATGTTCGCGCCAATAGTTTCTTAGTGTATCATATATAATATACTAAGGGTTGAGGATTGACGGGAAAAAACAAAAATCGTACTCTGTACGAGGAGTGCGATCTTTTCATAACATTTTCACCACAACGGGAGGAACCGATGAGACAATACCTTGACCTCATGGAAAACATCATGAAAAACGGAGTAGACCGCAAGGGGCGAAACGGCTGGACCAGAGCACTTTTCGCTCACCAGTTGCGCTTTAACCTTGGCGGTGGATTCCCGGCAATGACTACCAAGAAGCTGGCCTTCAAGTCCGTCTTGAGCGAGTTGATTTGGTTTCTTGAAGGTTCCGGGGACAACAACCGGCTCAAGAAATTGATCGGCAGAGAAAACACAATCTGGAGCGAGAATGCCGAGGCTCCATACTGGAAACACCTAGCCCGCTATGATGGGGATTTGGGGCGAATTTACGGAGTGCAGTGGAGAAGCTGGCAAACGCCGGACGGAAGGGAGGTTGACCAGATTGGTCAATTACTTGAGAGGATAAAGACCGACCCCTTTGACCGGCGATTGGTTGTAACTGCCTGGAATCCGGGAGAGTTGAGCAAGATGGCTTTGCCACCTTGCCACATGCTCTTTCAGTTCTTCGCCTACCCGGACGGTCGCCTGTCACTTCATATGGTGCAGAGAAGCTGTGATGTGTTTCTGGGAGTGCCATTCAACATCGCTTCCTACGCCCTGCTTCTCTCCATGGTCGCACAGGTCTCCGGCATGAAGCCGTTTGAGTGCGTCATCACGCTAAACGACGTTCATATCTATCACGAACACTTTGATGCCGTCAAAGTGCAGCTTGCGCGCTCGCCTATGGTTCTTCCTCGGCTTTGGCTAAACCCTGAAGTCAGCGACCTTTTCTCATTCGGGATGAAGGACGTTGAACTTGTGGGTTACGAATCCCACCCGGCAATAAGAGCGAAAATGCTGGCTTAGTCACAGCTAGCTCGTGATCGAGGCGCCGAGATAGAAA